>Ga0307509_10009397_pt1 | contig 12235 bp, 18 predicted proteins | sample 10_EM_MG_FD_202245 | JGI IMG/M metagenome (GOLD analysis project Ga0307509, IMG submission 202245) | Populus trichocarpa ectomycorrhiza microbial communities from riparian zone in the Pacific Northwest, United States - 10_EM | ecosystem: Host-associated > Plants > Roots > Unclassified | place...
TTGTCTGCCTCGGAGGTAAAGAGAAGTTTAGGAGATGGTTGAGGTTCATGGCCTGGCTTGCAGGCATCTTGGATAGACGTTTGGGGGTTACCTGGATAGAACCAGGAGAGCTCGTCATTTGAGTTGGATGCGTAGGGAAAGCCCGCCAGTGGGAAGGAAGGCCTCCACTGACAAGAGCAACAAGCCAATGGAACTATGTCATGACTCAAGTCCACGTGCGCGGTCCCGCTCTCCATCAAACCTCCATGGCCAAAAAGAATCTCAACCCAGCCGATGCATACCGTTAGTATCCGCAATTATACGATTCGATTATGCTCATTTAGTCACAGGAAAGGCCCAGCGGAAAAAAGAGCTAAAAAAGGCGCGCTTTAGTTCACACTCTTGCGCAGTCATACTGATGAGAGGCTTTGCAGTAGAACAAGACCGAGAGGTCAAAAGCACGCGACTTTGCACTTGTAAAGAAGGACACTACAGGTATTTCCCACTTTCATTGGATGTTGTCAAAATTGTTGATATCCAACTACCAGATCTTGAGGTTGCAATCAAGGAGCTTGAAGAAAGCCGTTCTGATGCGGGAAAACTTGCAGAGCTCAAAGCAGAGCTAGAAAAGATCAACCGCAAAAAGGCTGAATATGTCGAAGAGCATCCAGAACAACGACGTCTAGTGTACAGGCGACGGAAGGAAGGAGAACCTGAGCCCGAACTGCCTATTTTGAAGAAGCGTAACTTGTTCAAGAAGAATGGCCTTCCTCGTCACCCAGAGCGGAGTATCTACTACGATCCCACCATGAACCCTTTTGGTGTGGCTCCCCCTGGAATGCCATACGTGGAGAGACGTGAGGATATTCTTCTGGAATCCAGGTTTTTATTGACACCATTCGATGTTAGCGTTATTGCCAGGCGAGATTGACAGCGACGCAGAAATGGATGAAGGTGCGTAAAACATATTATATAGTCAGAACTCAACTAAGCCTCTACACAGTCGACGACGATATTCCCTTGCCACCAGGTCTTCCACCTGGTACTGAAGAAGTTCAAAGTGACGACGACATTCCGATGCCTGACGGCCCTCCTCCTGGCCAGGTCTCGGAGAAAGGTCAGCTATTTTCACTCCTTTCTTTCTCTCAGTACTCAGTTGGGGTTGCCACACTATAGATCTCCATATGTTACCGCCATTGCCACCAAATCCTCCGCCCATGCCACTTCTCACCACAATGTCAACTGCATTACCTGGATTTCCTCCCAATATGGCATCAAATTCGTTCTTGCCCCAGCCCCCTCCTCCTCCAGCCGGATTCCCTGTCAGCAATGCGCCGCCCATGTTAATCCCGCCTCCACCACCAGGCGCACCTTGGCCAAATGCTGCTCATGGTCCATTACCACTGCCAGGCTTTCCAAATGCCTCATTTCCTCCATTTCCGCCGAATGCATTCCCACCACCACCACCAAAGTTCTTACCACGTCAACAGAGCATATCTGCCATGCAAGACCCACTATCCTCTGTACCCCACCAAACCTTTCAGGCTCATCGTGCAAGCCAACTTGCTCCTCCTCATCCGTCATTGCCCGCAAATCCTGCTTCGAGACCCATACTACCCCCAAATCCTTCGCTCCCCGAGAAACCAACTGCAGCAGCGGAGCTGGCAGCAGCAACTGTCTTCTCTGCACCCCAACTCCGTGATTTTAAGAAAGAAGCAACTGCTTTTGTCCCCAGTGCTGTAAAGCGTAAAAAGGTCCCTGCACCCCCCACTTCTTCTAAATTTGACGCTGCACCCTCGATTGGATCTGATGCTCCTACTGTGGACGGGGGAGAGCAGGTTGAACATTCTCGGCCTGACCTTGTTAGTGCACTGAAGAACCAGTTTGGACCTGTTCCGCCTAAACCAACCAAGAAAGAGCCCATTCCGAAAAGTGACTACGATAAATTCGTTGAGGAGATAGGGGATATTCTAGGACCCAAGTAGTTAACTAGTTACTTTCGTTCTTTCTGATTATATAAAGCCTAGGGTCTGCCTGCTGACTAATCATATGAGTTCCACGGAAACCACCATCTTTCTCCGTCCCAGACCCTATGCAAAATTGGCTGGCACTCTCGTTCTTTTACCTTTGTTACCCCGGCCTAAGCCCCTGACACCATTACCTTCTGAAATATGGGGACAAATCATGACACTTGCGTTTGCTCGCGACGTTGGCGACACTGAAACAGCCCCGTGGTCGTGGTCCGTTCTTACCGTCTGCAAGGCTTTCCATGTAAGCATTTTTTATGTATCTTGGTTCCATTGAATGGATTTGTTCGGTAGGAAATCGCTTTACCATCTCTTTATACCTCCATTCAGCTCACAAAGATCTCCAACCTTGCCAAGTTTTACAACCGACTGCACATCGCCGACCAGAAATGGGATTCTATTCGGCGCATCCCTTATTCCAGCCCCGGCCGCTGGGTACAGACCTTGAACCTCTCTGAGCTGGTATTTGAAGGGCAGGCCCAGGCCGTTCTCCTCGACACTCTCCTCACAAAACTCTTCCCGTTGACACCCTTCCTCTCAAACCTTTCCATTAACCCATCATTCGTCTTGAGTCGCAGGGCTCTGACATCCCTGGCACAGCGCGAAGGCTCCACCAGGCTTCGCTCGCTTTCTGGGCTTAGCTATGTGCCTCTTTTCTCTCTTCCAGACGAAGACCCATTTGTACAACTTCTCAGGCATTGCCCCAACCTCGAAGTATTCGTTATTGTTGGTCAAGGACTTAACCCCACAGAATTAGAACTTGAATCTGGGGGTGCAGAGCTTCCGCCCATGACAACATTTGTACCCCTAAACCTCCCGAAACTCAGCGTAATGACCTTGCTCTCGATGCACTCATCTCCTCTCATGCTCGCCTTACTCAACACACCCTTGCCCCATTTGAGAAAATTAACTATCACACCTTACGAGGATATCCCATACCCCGCATCTCTCGTATCCAAATTTATCAGCATTCATGGCCCCACCCTAACCTCCTTATCGTTGTTTACCCCAAAGTCCTGGCCTACCAGGTTACGTCCCTCACCAGACAACCTCTTAATTTGTGGACCTGCCCTGAATCATCTTTCCCTCGAAGCTCCTCTGCCCGCCTTAATTCTTACCGAAAAACACAGCTTGCAAATCCTGTCGATCCCTCGCCCCAAGGCCGACTTTTGGAGGGTATTCGAACGACTCCTCCCCCTCCTCCCTAAACTTGCCGTGCTTCGTGCTAGGGACGTACGTTGGTTGCGGAAAGGCATTTCTTTAGTGGCACAGGAAGCCGGTGTCCAGGGCGAGATGCGAGAATGGCAGAGGCGCCTTTCCAGGTGGAGAATTCGCCTCGTTGATGCGGACTGGAAAGAAAACGAGTAAGAACCTTGCTATCCCATTTCTTGATCCGACGTCGAACCTCTCCTATATTTTATGCCATCCCTCATGAATTTCTTGTGCTGATTTGTGTAATCGAAGTACTACTATGGTGCCAGTCACCTTTAGGCCGCTACTTTGGGATAGTGGCTGTGCAGTGGCTGTGCAGTGGCCAAATCGATGGAGAAATTTTTCAAAAGTAGACCCTAACCCTAGTAGCCCGTCGTAGATAATTTTCCAAAATCTATTGCCCCAAACTAATCTCCAAGGAATCGTTCAATCCCATCTTTCCATGTCTCGCGGTTCCAAAACAAGAAGAAAACACTTGAGCGCAGCCGCGCGGGCCCGTTCGGGCAGATCAAATCACGGCCGTAATCAAGCACTTCTTAATCCCACAGTCGTCGTGGTCGACAGCTCAGATGATGGTGTCGAGATATTGGATGATGGCGTTGAGATATTGGATGATGGTGTTGAGATATTGGATGATGAGGTGTGCACGCAAATACACCTCTCACAGGCGTGTTCCCGAGACTCTAGCACGTCAATTTGATTCTTAGATTACGATTAGATTAGATTAGGACCCTTAATTCCCTTTTTGGGATGGTGGCCAAATTAGGCAAATTTCAATATTAATAACTCGCTCAGTTTTTGTCCAATCGCTTATCCCTCTAACAATTTTGTTCCTACTGCCAAAAGAAAGCATTTGGTTAGAGGGATAAGAAAAATACCCCATTTTGGGTGAGTTATTTCAGTTGTACAAAAGTAGCGGCCTATAGGCGACCGGCACCATACCATGGTCCTAAATAATATCTATCTCCAGCAAGATATTTCTCGCTTGAAGCTTGTGCCGATAAGTAGTACTATGACTCAGCTGCCGAGAGTGATGGAAACAATACACCCCTGCTGGATGACTCAACAAGGTCCAACTGAGGGAATAAATACAAATCAAGTTCAAGGTCTTGCCAAAATTTCCCCCCTCCTCACTGCCAGGTAAAATCTAAATTTAGATATACCATGTTACCCAAGTCCACTCACAATCTCCTACGCGTTTCTATAGGAATGTCTCCTGCAGGCCCTCCCTTTGCATTAGTATCTGCATTCACTTCGAAGCCTTTTGGCGGCAATCCCGCTGCTGTGGTCTTCGCCGATGTCACTCTCCCAGTAAAATATCTGGGTGGGCTTGCGGCCAATTTCAACCAGCCGATGTTGTGCTGCGTCTCTCCCACATCGCTTCCATCCGTTGACAAAAACATCCTGGTACATAAGATCCGATTTTTCGTACCCAACGGAAACGAAGTCCCCATCTGTGGTCACGGGACACTTGCCGCTGCGAAAGTCCTTTTTGAGCAACCCGCAATTATATCAACTGGAGCGCATGAAATTCATTTTACAAACACCAATGGTGATACCCTCAAGGCAGTCAAACTAGAAGATGGGTTTATCGAGATCGATCTCCCTTCCGCTATGCTTGCTGTTCCATCTGACGATGAAAAAACAAAGCTGAAAACATCGGTGGACAGAGCTTTTGGAAGAGACGTGGTGATCCACGACATCAGGACTGGTGGGGAAGTATACGGACCCTGTAAGTTTGATTTTATTACACAGGAAATTCCGATCAAATAATATCACTACAGATGTACTGTACGAATTGGACGAAAGCGAAAACCTTGCAGCCTCTGCTATTGATGCGAATGCCTTGGTATGTGAACTACAGTATCCCTTGTCCCACCTCGATGACATGATGCCCCTACAGCTTGACAACGGCTATGTTGTGAACGTATTTACTACAGCGTCCTCCAACACTGACGAAATCTTCGTATCTCGGATGTTTGCGCCAAGCATGATCACGCCGGGTGAGGACCACGTTTGTGGGTCGGCCCACGGGCTAATGGCCCCTTATTGGTATACAAAGCGCGGAATATCATCCGGCCATGAAGTCAAGGCAAAACAAGTTAGTAAGAGAGGTGGCGACTTAAGAGTTATATGGGAAAAGGAGGCAGGTAGAGTCAGGCTTCGCGGACAATCTGTGATTTTGGTTACTGGGAACTTGGCACTGTGATCGTGAATTCATTTACTACCCAACAAAATTAGGATAATAACAAAAATCTGGTGTTTCCTGCGCTCAGTGGCCCATCAACGTTCAACGTTTATGACTCGAACAGGACCCATTTACCAAATTAATCACTTTGATCGACGCCACACAATGTGTCTCACACGCTTCATTGGGCCAAGTCCGACACCTGGAAAAGACCTGGCCCATTGCCTGACAATGGGTTTGGTTGTTTCTGGCCCACTCTCCCTGAATTCTATATAATGGGTCTTGCAGACCCTTCGTTCAGCAATTCACTTCGAACACCAACATGAAAACCTCTATCCAACTCTTCTTGACCGGAGAAACGTCCACTCTCCACGCAGAGGGAGCCTCCATCCTTGGCGTCCCTCACACCATTCTCTTGTCAAACAACCTCCGTAGTAAGAACGTCCATTACGGGATCATGCGACCCTCATCGGGCGACAAGACGAGCAAGACCAAGTACAACGTTGCCTTCAAGCTTGCTTACGACAAGGAGGGTATTCATCTGCTCAGACACGAATACGAAATCTATAGCGGAGATCTCCAGGCGCTTCAAGGAACCATCATCCCGACATGTTACGGCCTTTTCACTGGAACAGTCAGTGGCACTCACTGCGCATGTCTTGTTTTGGAGTTCTGCGCCAATGGCCATCTTAATCCAACAGTCGTCGGGGAGGAGTTCTAGTTCGTTCATTATTAATTTCGCTTTTCTCTCGCTAATATCAGAACTTACCCAATAGCCGAAAGCTGATGCTTGGAATTTGCAAGATTCACCAAGCTGGAGTAGTCCACAACTCGCTCCAGAGCCGTTATCACATCATGCAGCACGGAAACGAACCTCGTATCATTGATTTCTCGCATGCCAAAAGGCACAAGTGCCGAGGAGCATACCCAGCTGATCGGTACGGTGAATTGCAAAGGTCCCCAGACATCCCCTGGTGCATGGAACTCGCCAAAATGGAGGAACTCTACGGTATGAAGAGTGGTGACCCCCCAGATGAGCGCATTTGGGCCTCCTCGATCCCCTCCCTCAACCAGATTACCCAGAGCTTCTCGAATATCGCTTTTTCCGGGTAGACTTGACTTGAACAGGGCGAAATACTGTAGTTATAAAGAGTCCAGCATCATTTCTTCTGCATAACATTCGAACATACCATTGTGATTTATGATGCAATGCCATTCCGCGTTTTGTCAATGCTGATCATGGACTATCACCATGTTCGAGGAGACAAACTCGGATACGGGCTTCGGAACGGCACGAGTAGTAAAATCGGTGGTATTATGTAACGGATCTATCTGATGATGACCCCCTTGTTCTTCTCGACATTCGAGGTTACGACTCAAGCATTCTATCGCGCATCGCTCTCTTATGCAATTGTCAATCTCAAACCTATTGTGCCTGGTCGTAAGCACCTGAACGTCATTGATCCTCGGATACTTACTTCGTTAACCAGATGTACTTGTTGTTCCCAACAGACCTGTTGTGCGACTGATGGACCTCGATGGTACTGCCTGGTATTTGTCACCTGCGTAATGGTTTTTCTGATATTTTTTAGATAACGAGCTAGCCTGCCTGATGCGCTCGATCAAACGCGTCGGGAATGTTGTCCAGAAGGTTTACGGTGGTGACGCTCTGACAATAGCTTGCCAGGTTTTTCTATCTTTTCCTTTGTAGCTTCAATTTGTTGATGAGTGGCCAAATGCAGGATGGAAAAGCAGCAGGCCAATCTGTGCCACATGTACATTTTCACCTTCTACCTCGAAAATTCCATGGGGATCCTTTTGCAGAAAAGAATGACGAGATCTATCCCGAGCTAGAGAAAAACGAAGCATCCATTCCTGACCACTTACCTAATACTCCGACATCTTCTGGCCACCAGCATCTACGAGTTGACGCAGATGAGGATAGAGTCCCTCGTACCTTACAAGAGATGGAAGAAGAAGCCAAATATCTCAAGGGATTCTTTACCGAAGGACAAAATTCTTGCTAAATTTCGCAGACCGGATTTCCATGCTCTAAGTTAGCTGGCTCAATATATGGGTATCTTAGGCCAACTGCAGGACACGACCACTCCCATTCAGCTTCTTCTGGATGGGCCCAAACCGTGGATGATTTAGAATGGATCTCCAACTTCCGTATAGAACTATCTTCTGCAACGCGGATAAACCAGCTCCAGAAAGTATTTCAAAATGGCGTTCAATCAAATTCCACAATAAACCCCCATCCGAAAGCAGAGCATTTGTATGCGAGTGAAGACCAACAACTTTTAGATTAGCATGACCCTGCAAACCGTCGGCGGGCGCTGTAAAGAAGCAATGATAATTGAGTTCCTTGAGGTTGGGACAGCCGTCCAGACAAGGCGACAGGTCGTCGCTCATCAGAAAGTGCATGTGCTTCCCGAACTCCACTACTTCAAGTTGTTGTCCGAAGGTCTCCCAGATGGCATTCAAGCCAACCTTGACTGGTGGCGAATCCATGATAAGGTGGATCAATGATGGCAGGGACCATCGAGAGATGATTTGTCGCAGAAGCAAACCACTCCTGATATGCAAGCGGAGTACTTCTAGATTGGAAAGGACCATCTGCTCTTGCTCCATGCGGATATGATTAGTGCCAACCACACCCCCAATGAAGAGGTGACGGAGGTTTGGGGCGTCGCGAAGGACGACTGCGAGAGAGTTGATGCCGCCTGAACGCTCTGCTTCATGGTGATGCCACCAATGCAGCCGTTCAAGGCGAGGTAATGCAATTCCCTCCGCCTCGTAATCAAATCGTATCCCATCAAGGAGTGAGTGCTGAGGTCGAAGAAGAGTGTGAAGGTTGGGACATAGCTTCAGTACCTCGATTGATTTCAGAGATCGAGACGGACCCGCTACCGTGCTCTGATAAGGGAGCACCACACGATGAACCTACTCGTGATAATTAGGGCATGCGCACAAGTGTCAGACCAGGAACCAACCATTTCTCCATAATGTGGACCAGATTGTTCGCATCTTCCTAAAGCTTGTTGAAGGGAACGTATGTCCCTTCTTATACTGATGTCTTTGTATAATGTCTGTGCCATCCATCCCCTCCAGGTTTTACACACGCTGAATAGCGCAAGTCTGGCCTGCAGACTGGGATCTCGTGCAGTCCCTGGAATCGGTTCAAAAGGTTTGGGGTTTCCACCCGTCAAGTTATCGTTGTAGGTAGCCCATTCAAATATCTCGAGCCATATCTCTGGCGGTAATGTTTTTCGCAGAAGGTGTGGGTGTGGCATGACCAGTGGACTGTTGCGATTCTGCGAAATTGCGAATCCAGTGAACGGGAACGGTCCGGCGGCCCGAATATGCATGTCACGGTCTCTTTCTTCCTCAGATAGCCTATAGGATCTATGAATTCGAGTTCTTTTTCAGTGCCTCGTGGGTCATTGACCAACATTGACTCAAAAGGCCCCGGTGACGGCGACACGGTTCAGCATAAGCTGCGAAGCCGTCTGTCTTTACAAATTCCTCGGCTTTTTTATCTTCACTTCACATGTGCTTGAGCTCCTTGTGGGTACGATAACGATGGCTCATCTACGTCCTTGGGCGCCACCTAACCGCCCTTCTCCATCGGAAACACATGAGGATTTCAACAACATCCTCATTTAATCTATGGGAAAGCGCCATCGAAGCGTCTTGCTTATGATTCTGGGTTCTTCGCCAAATGGTACTCAATTTCGCCAAGCTTCTTAATTTGAAAGCTTCCCCGTACTGTCTGCTATAAAGGTTGACCAGGGTTGAAGTCGATTCGCCCCACACTGTTAACATGTTCTCGACCTCAGTCAGCTTCATTCTCGCTGCCTTTGTGCTTGCTTCTATCGCTGTCGCTGGGAACCCAGGACTCTCCGTCAACTTGGCAGGTGAACCTGACCCTTTTTTTGTCGTGGTAGCACTCAAATTCCCTATCAAGGCCCCCAATCTATCACGGGAGTAGAAAACCTCAAGGTTATCGCCACAATCACCAACACTGGCGATGAGACTCTGAAGATTTTGAATGATCCCCGAAGTCTCTTATCCAAGCGCCCAGCAAACAAATTCTCGATTACTGATGTCAGAGGCGCCCGTCCGGCATTTACTGGAATCAAGGTTAAGTACTCACCTGAAACAGCCGCGAAAATGGGTGCTTTCACTGTGCTCGAACCCGGCGCCTCTATCGATGTTACGCATGACCGTTCGCGTTACCTCTTGTCCATGCAATCTACCACCTAACTTGATTGTCCTCGATAGTGTCACAGGGTTACAATTTTACCTCCCCTGGAGTTGGTACTTACGATTTTGAAGCGGATGGCACCTTCTACATCGTTAAAGATAACAACGAAATCGGTGTCGTTCACGCCAATGCCGCCAAAGCAGTGTACAGTGCTGAGGTTGTCGGAAACTTGGCCGTAGCCAGACGTGATGAGTCTTCCTCTGGACTATCTAAACGTGCAACATTCGTCGGCTGCTCGGCTTCGAGGCAAAGCCTGATCAACACTGCTGCCACCTCAGCAAAAACTTATGCTTCTAATGCCTATTCGTGAGTTTGGATTCCGCCGCTGGGACAAGGATGGCTTACATTCCTTTTTTTTTTTTTTAAAAAAAAAAAGGTACATCAATTCCCATACAACCACCACCCCTAGGTTTAATACTTGGTTCGGAACTTTGACCTCCTCGAGGCGCAGCACAGCCTTGTCCCATTTCAATTCAATCGCCGGTAATAGTTTCGCCTCTTTCACCTACGATTGCTCTTGCACGGATTCCTCCTATGCATACGTATATCCTTCTCAGTAAGCAACAAATTCTTTCCCTAAAATCTGATTTTTTCAGTGTAATTTTTTTAGGTTCGGAAAGGTGTACTTCTGTGGTGCTTTCTGGGATGCCCCGAGCACGGGCACCGATTCGAAGGTGAGCCGTTCTGTATACATATGTCGTTGTTATTCCATATCATTGAAATCCAGGCTGGGACCATCATCCATGAAGCTTCCCATTTCACCGCGAACGGTGGGACCAGCGATTATGTTTATGGCCAGAGCGCTGCGAAGAACCTGGCTATCAGCGATCCTGCGAGGGCCGTCATGAATGCCGACAACCACGAATACTTTGCTGAAAACATTCCTGTTTTGTTGTAAATGTCCTGCGCTCTGAGAGCTTTATTTGTGTCATACCCCAAAGCCAAAGATTCAATTTATGTACAAATGCATTCCTTTACGTTTGGTTTCTCGAAGAAAGGGAGACTTGCATTTATGCAAATGAAAATCCCTGCGTACTTATCATGATTGCACCGATCCGAAACCTTGCTTGCAATTTTGCAGGGCAATGGGGACCGACCCACTTCGCATATAGCAGATCCTTGCAGCAATGCAGTCTCCCGTACAAGGCTTTGTACGCACAGAACTCTTTCCTTGGAAAGTGTTAAAGGTCTGCAGGAGTTGTGGTTTTAGTCAGCCGAGGACCATTCCCCTTCAAGAACTCTTACAGTGACCAAACTCGAATCCGCTTCCATTGCTGGTATTTTCGTCAGCCATATTCTTCGTTTCTCAGGAAGGGCGATACCTTCTGTCACCCGATGCCACCATGTGGCATTGAGAGGGTCGTCCACACCCCACCCGCTGATACTGCTACCATAGGTTTCCCGCGTGTTATATTCATACGCGTACGTTGGGCCAAATGCAACCTGAGAATCGAGGCTCGGGAACGTGTTGACATCACTCCTCCATCTGATAAAGGTAATAAATCAGTATGAAGTTTTAGGTGACCATGTCTACGAACGTGTGCGCGTCCATGATCTCGAAAGTCTACGAAAAGTCAATCACTGTTCACATTTCAGATGGATGCAATTTTTCTCACCGCCGAGTCGACTTCATACACGCGGAAGCCTGAATTAAGGTTGGTCAAGGGCGTAATTGAGGGCCCCATCTGTATGCAGAGGTCTCAAAATACTCAAACATTCAGAAAATCAAGTTACGCGCCCAAGAGATGACGCCTGCCGTATCTGCTGACATTGTCGTGGCGTTGTTGCTGTAGAAAATCTGGGTTATTGAAACGGTTAGCATATTGGAATATGTCCCAATGATTGACTAACATTGAATTGGTCCTCGTGGGTGCTGGGGTATAAATCGTCGTCAGCACGAACTTGAAGGCAAGAAGATCAGGATCCGCACTGTCCGAAGAAAATGTCTACACGTTGTCAGCTCATCGGAAAAGGCCCTGAACATTAGTACTGACTGGCGATAACATGAGGAGAAAAACGATCCACACTTCGGGGAGAGTTTTCAATGAGCAAGGGGTTCAACCATAGGTTGGTTAGGCGTACATCTGATAAACTGAGAAATTTTTTATGGTTCAGTGTGTGGGAAAAAAATGATAATGCAACTCGAGAACACGCACACAAGTTGGTGGGATTTCTTAATGGGTTCGTGCCATCCCAGCCGGTCAACACATGTCCAATGATCCAGACTAGGGGGTAAAAGGTAGAGATCCGAATACCTCAACAAATGATTCGCACGTCTGCATAATGAAACTAGCTGACCTTTATCGCCAGAATCCTCTGCATCTTGCAACTCGTCCGTAAGGAACCGCAACATTCCCGAGTTATCGGGATTGGTCATGTTTAGGTAGTTGAAATAGTTAGCCCTGATAATATTAGATGCCGGCCGGGATGTCAAAAAAAAAAAAAGATAATAAGCCTACCGATACCCTGAATAAAAAATAAGAGGATTGAGCTGCTGCGACATTCAACGTCATAGATAACAAGGGCCGTACACATGTCAGTATTCAACGTGATAATACG
>Ga0307509_10009398_pt1 | contig 12235 bp, 13 predicted proteins | sample 10_EM_MG_FD_202245 | JGI IMG/M metagenome (GOLD analysis project Ga0307509, IMG submission 202245) | Populus trichocarpa ectomycorrhiza microbial communities from riparian zone in the Pacific Northwest, United States - 10_EM | ecosystem: Host-associated > Plants > Roots > Unclassified | place...
CCCCTCATCATCCAAATCTACTTATAAAGCTGTGGGGTGGTCTGAGAGTCAATAAAATGACATATCATCTCTCGCTAATCTTGACTGCTTTGTAGGCAGTTGTTCTGACCCAGCAGAAGGTAGTCGGACTAATGAGGTTACATCTGACTACCTAAAACGCGTTTTGACTACTTAGTAGTCAACCTGACCCCGTTTACTAACCGCAGTGAGGAAATAGCCGCATTCAAAAGAGAAAGGGAGTTTGAAGATACTTTGAATAGCCTTGTAACGTGGAAGATATAAAATTTGAGTCGAAAGGCCGCTTACAGATGATCAGGAAGATATATGAAGGTGCGATGTTGAGTAAGGGTCGCTTAACTCGAATTTCAAGTGGCTACTAGTAGCACTGAGGTTCGATAGAGTACCACAGTACATATCGCAAAATCTATTCTGCTCTTCCTCAGAGTCGTAATTCATTCGACTCGGAATCGTATCCTCTGTGATGGACCCTGTGCGCAAAATTTTAGGGATCAATTCAGCTGAATCAGGCATAAATCACTCGCCGTCTTGTGCAAAAGAAGGCTGAATGTTAAATGTTGAACGCAGAGGTTTGTCGCTGCTGATGTTTTATTTAATCATCTTCCTTTCTTCTTTTCAGAAAAGACATTGCTGTGATAAACACAATATAATACATTAAGATAAGAGCTAATCTCGTCTAGCTTGGAGGCTACGGGTCGGGGAATGATTGTTGGGCGTTGTCTTCTGGGCGCTGATGGAATCCTTAATAGTTACAGAATCGAGTGTTGTGATGGGTCGAGGGCTGAGACGACAATGTGGGAGCGAGTCACCGGAATTCTACCGCTGAATATTTTCGGCGAACTGGGAAGCATTGGTGATATCGAAGCTATCAGTCTCATGGTCGGCCACATAATCCATATGCGTGCTAATTATAATTTCTCGTGTGCTAAAAATGCCCAGATCTGCAGTTTCATGCAAGTTGAGCATGAGCCGAGATATCATTGTCACAGATATGCTGAAGGAGGTAAAAGGTCAGAAAGAGCAGGCTCGTTCCACTTGAATGCAGCATGCCGAACCTGCTGGCGAACGATGACAAACCGCCTCGGAGGAAGGGCTAAATCGGTGATTTAGGTTAGGTCATCAGCGCAGAGAGAAGAGGGAGTGTTGTTGAACGCACTCCCAGGAACTGTGACAAAATACAATCAATTACTTGAACGGCAAAGTGGGAGAACAGACTGACATAGAAAGTCAAAATGTTGGACAGATTACAGAGGGCCATAACCCTATAATAATGATAAAAATATGGTAGAAAATATCGATAGTTTAAAAAGCACTCACGCAAAATACATGGCCCCTGGAGTAAGAGGGATGAATGTCATGAATACTCAAAGCTGTAGATAAACACACCGTCTCGAAACATGAGCGAAACCAATGGAATGCTAATCCCATTAAGGGAAGGGTCGCGACGAGTTTTCCATGTTTTGAAAAATGTGAGAGCAAAGATGATGGAGTCATATACAAATAACGCTTCCCATGCACCTGCCACCCCTGTAATGATAATAAAATTGAGTCTGAGAGTCAAACGCCTATTGAAGGGCTCACGAATGGCCCTAAATATATCCAAATGTCGAGAATTAGTCAAGTTGAGGAGTAGATACAACTGGAGAAAGCTTTACGTGTTGCTTGACAGGCCAACATGACAGCCCCCTCCATTTTCAGACGGAGCACTCTTTTGCCCGAACATGACCCACTGATGAAAAAAAAACAAGACAAGCGAAAAGGAGTTTAGTACGATGGTATTAAATGTCGGGGATGGAAATTCGCACCACCGCGATTGCGGACAAGATTGCTCCGCTTCCGACCATAAAAACCAATATCCGCAGTGAACAGCCATACAGGGCATAGATGCGGAGGGTTAGCAAAACTTTCGAATTCCGGTGAACAAGACGCCCAGATTAGAAAAGATGAGGGAATTTACTGCACACGAGAACTTGAGTCACCATGAGCACGATTTGGCGAAAGAGGTAAAATCTCTTGCAACTGAAATTAAATTCTCGCATCAACTTCGAGAATAGAGTTGCCAACATGACAATTTGTAAACTGACCTCTGCGAAACACTAGACCATGAGGGGTGGAAGGAGGGTCAGAAAAAGTCGCGTACGCACTAGATCAGTCAGATTCAAAAACCCCATGGTTATCGGGACGATATTCGCAAAGAAAGCAAAATAACGATTCAAGAAAAACCAATACGAGCTACGTATTTTTGGCTTCTTCCACAGATAATCAATTTCCTGACCTGATACATAGGAAGTCAACTTCTCGACCAAAAAAGAATGCACACCTGAACACCTACCGGCTGTAATAGCATGATCATAGTATAGAAAGGCTGTAGCATTTTGTCAACCCACAATTTCTTGTCACAAGAATGTCACATACAGAGGGCAAATATATGGAGATAAGTGCCGATGAGACTGGAAGTGACAGTGTTCAGAGGGGTGAGAAATAAGAGATAGACGTGAGCACCCACATCTCTCGTGCAGTGGATTGGGTACCATGGTCGAAGCTCATAATGTCAAGGAAGAAAGGGAAGAAGGCTGAAGGAGGACCAGACCACCATTACATACTTCATCTTCCGCAAGACTTTGTAACTGTTTAGGTTCAGTGCCTGATTGTAACTGGTGAGTAAGATTGATGATCGGGAAAAGCCATGGTCGGATTGCAGAACATTTCCTACAACACCATTGCTCGAAGATCGTGAGTGATGACTTCATGGAAGAGAATTGCCTGGATCACCTGAAATTGAAAGCACACCGAGTTTTTCGAATCCTGTTCATGTTGTCCTCGACACTAAAAAAGGACATATTTGGTCCGTTCAAATGGGGGTATCGGGGACATGGCGTGCGTTGATTGACTTGCGTGCCGCAACGGTACTTATGTAGCTTTGTATGTATTCTCTTGATTTATCGATTTATAAATTATTTCAAGCAAGTGCCTGAAAAAATGAGGGGCAGTCGGACTTTGATCGTGACTTCGAAAGTACTTATCGCCTTCCGGGGCCCATGAAAGCGAACAAAAAAAATCAGAGTAAAGTAAAGTGGACTCGGCGACAGACTTACAGAATGTTCGGCGAAAACACAAAAAGAAATACCAGGGTCCATTTAAATCCGGCATGGCGGAATTGGTGAGAGTGGTAGGCTTGTGGACGAGAGAAAAAAAGAAATTGTAATGAATGTTATTTGAACTGGGCAATGTTACCATTCGCGTGCACTAACAACAAACTGAAGTGGGTAATGTAGAGTTTCCACAAATTCAGATGTTATTGGGTCGCAGGCGTTTTACGGAAAGCGTACCGCGAAATACCGTCACTCTGTAGAATCCACTCTCGCTCGAGCTTATATCCTTTCGACTTTGGGAGCCACACACTCCATACGTACCAATACAGTACACCAAGAAAAGACACGGCAAAACCGCCAACCGAATGTGACTATAAGCAATAGCAGGTTAAAGGCGTATCAAGGGAAGTTTGAGGATCTACTCACCCAGTAAGGAAGTGTTCTGTATGTTCCCGAGCCGGGAATGGGGGGAAAGAAGGGGACGACCACCAGAAACAGATTCGAGAGGAAGAAGAAGATCACAATTGCCTTCGGTGCTTGGAAAGGAGGGTCCCAATCCCATGTACGGAAACATCGAGTATATAACAGGAGGAGACCGAAGGACACAGCCGCATTGACGAGAGAAAGGGAATATGAAGACACTTTGAATAGTTAACGTGGAAGGGGAGATATAAAATCAAAGGACCGCTTACAAGTGATCAGGAAGATATAAGCATCGCCCGGTGGTACCGCAAAAAGAAAGGTGCAGGAGACCAGATATTGTGTGAATAGACCAGCAAGAGGTGCATTGAAGGGCCTACTGCTAGAAAATATCGAGGAGTAAGGTAGGATTCCTTCACGTCCAAGCTCTTGGATGACTGGAGATTAAAATAGGAGGATCAGCCAAAAGATGTTGGCAAAGTGCCGCTCGGGAGTAGAAGTTCATCCCACCTCGGCCCTGAGAAAATTGGCCCGCAAGGAGATTTCCCAGTGTGGATAACGCGATAAAAGAGCTCAGAGCCTGTAAACTTTCAGGATGTTAAGCTTTACAAGGAAGCGTGTTCAAACCTTCTCCGTCGTAGGGCCAAATAGATTCCTAAAATACAGTGCTCTGGCGTTACCAATCAGCCAATGGTGCCTTTCAAATATTCATGTTACGAACGCAACGATCTGCCGGCTCTTTAAGATATCGTTCTTGGAGACGACAGAGAAGTACGCGACATTGATGAAAAGGTATACCGCAGCGACTGAGAACATAGCTAGCGGTGCTGCACGTTTGATTGTACGGACGGGATCACGGACTTCGGATAAGGCATAATTGGCGTTGGAGTAACCAACAAATGACCTGAAATAATTATCGGTTAAAATACAAAATTACAACCCACAGCACTTACCAAATCACGTTGTAAAGACCACTCACAAAGGCGTTTGCCCCGGTGCCTGAGCCTTCCCAGAACTTGTGCCAGGTAAAGTTGTCCGGTTTTTCATATTCTTCGCGAACCTGCACACGTTTGAACCCAGCCAGACACAAGAGACCAGAGACAGAAATCAGACCAAGGGCGACGAGCTTGAATAACCCTAACGCGTTCTGAAGGCGGATGCCCCACTTGAGCAGCGTTCCGTGAACGAGACAGATAAAGGTCAAGCAAGAGAAGGCAACCAGACGAGTATGGAACCAGGTTGGTTCAATGGACAATGAATGGAGGAGATCTGCCGGAATTGAAGTAGAAATAAGATAACGGTAACTGGAGCACCCTACATTCGCTAAAGACAACGCTGTTCGCTGTTGCCGTTCCCTGAATGTGTTAGATAGATGACAGAGAAGAGATGGTCCGAATGGAAATACCATTATGAGGGTGTACGCCGTGAATGTGCATGTAGCCATGAACTTTGGTTTACGATAGATAAATTCGAGATAGTTTTTCTCTCCGCCGCTCCTCGGCAGGCCCTTCATTTCTTCATCAGCCTGATATAAGGAAAATAGGAAGTGCTCACAGTTCCAAGTTCTATGTAAACAGCTGTCCCACATGCAGCGATGAGAGCACCGACGAGCCACATGATCAATGCCACTCCAACGCTCCCAGATGACCTCAGTATATTACTGGGTGTTGCATATATTCTGATGGTTTACATCTCAGATGGTTCTGGTAAAGATTTGCCTAAGCACTAACCCAGTTCCGATGACACGGTTGAAGATAAGAAAGGATGCACTAAAAAGACCTGCACAAATACTAGATTACTTTGCTTATAACGTTGAGGAATTGCCAACCCAGCTGTCGTCTGGCTTTGGGTACATTATCGTATCCTTCTCCGTGCTGTCCTTTTCTGATGTCAGATAACGGTCGATGCATGACCAAAATATTACTCACCTTGACCATCTCCTTCACTTCTATGCAGAGCCTCGCCTTCTAAGGGTGATCTAGCTTTATTTCCGTTGTTCAATAAGGGGGTATGCTCTCGAGAATCCGACGCGTCCAGCATGGTTTTTGGCCAGTGGTGAGTGTACAGTATTTTCAGAAGGAACCAGGGTTACATAATAATTGAACCCCGATTTTTCGCCGAATTCGGCAGGATCCTAATGTGTAATCATTTCTGCCGATTTTTCGACATCTTTTGTTCACTATCATGAACTTTTTTCTAAATGGCTGTTGTCTTGAAACTTGGCCGCCCTCGCAGGGACAATGTGTGTGGATGCATAGTGGGGAAAAATATGGTAATACTCTACAGTGCAATTCAGCTCTCAGACCTCTTTTCAAATTTAAATGTGCTTTTTTATGTGCCATCATCCGTCGCTGTTATGTAAACCAATAAATTGGCCATCTCATTTCTGAACTACCATTTTCCGTTATATTTTGGTCTAGAAAACTGCCGAGTCGGGGACTCGGCGCTTTGCGCCGCTAACGATCAAGTCAACTGTCGAAGTGGATTCTTTGTATTCTGCCTGCCTGCGGGTTCCGATGTCAAGGTGATTTACATAATAATACCGAGTTGTTCACACAAGGCTAATCTCCAGAATATCTGAGGCATTCGACAAAATGAACCACAAATATCTAGATTGCTACATGGCCAATGCCCATCGTACATACATACCCGTTGGACCATCACAGGTTTAGTTACTAGCGTGATGAGTTTGACTTCAGCACAACCCCAAAGTGCTTTATGTGATGCCAAGACTATGCATCACCTCGTTTCCATCTGTGATATTGATAAGAAGTGTTACGAGGTCGCTTGGTTGTGGATCCACGGAGCCCACGATCGGCCTCGGGGGTGAGTCTAAGGTTTTCGTGAATCAAATTGTTAGTAAATATAGCAAATAACAGAAATAAGAACTGTTTCCGTTGAATTTCCTGAGTCCATCGGTGTTTGTAGGGAGGAGTAAAGATGATCACGATTGCACAAGAACATCGCCCAGACTTGGACTCTCTCACGCTTTGAAACAAGGTCATGTAAAAATACAACACATGTTGGAGCCCTGTGACTTGGAGCTATTTTGGCCCTGAGCCACCCGTCAGCAAGAAAATTCAGCTCTCTTTTATACCACTAACGGTGCAGTCCTGCAGGCGAAGACTTCCCCCCCCCCACACTCTCTCCTATTGACAACTCCCTGAGCCACAACGCTATCCATTCCTTGAATCAAATTCCTGATATCCACTTCTCGCAGCGAGCATGGTTTCCGCGAACCCCTTGTTTCGCGGCAAATGGAATGCCCGAAAATTCCAAGCCACCGTCATCAACGACATCTGGCCAGAGGTCCTATTTTTCACATTGGTGGCAACGAGTATGGGCTATGCTACAATCATTCACCTTCTTTCCAACTAATTCCTAATAGTGGTAACTTTGGTATCCGAAAAAACTGACAAAAACCTTGGAATCTCCAATCAACTGTTGACGGTTCTTGGTACGGTTCTTGGTTTGGTCATCTCTTTCCGAACATCCTCGGCGTATGAAAGGTGCCCACTCTCTCTTAGCTTGTTTATTCTTGTCTTCTTACCTCGCACTGTAAAGATATCAGGATGGAAGAAAAATGTGGACGAACATCATCACCGCTTCACGAAATTTGGCTCAGCAGGTTCGTTATTTTTCTTTTCTCTTTCGATCTATACCTATTTAATCGTGTGCCAAGATCTGGATCCATGTCCCAGTAGACCGCGCTGGAAAGGGCACTGTTGCAAACACGACTGCACTTCAAAACGTCATTGAGAAGAAAACTATGATTAATCTTGTGGGCGACTTAACTTGTCTCCGTGCTTTATCATTCCTAATAATCGATAGATCCTTGCGTACGCTGTTTCTGTCAAGGTATTTACTATCCCCTATCATCTGTCATTCACCTGTCTAAGCTAGTCGTGTGACACCCAGCACTTCCTACGAGGCGAACAAGGAGTGTACTACGAGGACCTCTACCCTTTGATCTCGTTCCTCCCTCGTTATGCCAATGGCGAGCAAGGACCTGAGGCTGAGAAACTTCCACTCTGGCAAGATGCTGATGAACATCAATATCGCAAACCAGATGAGCCCGCAACGGAACTCGGTCGCGAGCGATCAAGCACCTCCGACAGGACTGACAGCAACGTATTTGATCCCGAAAAGGCCCTTCCTCAGGTCGCCAGCGAACGTCCTCTGCGACCTGCTCGCAATCCACCAGAGGCGTCACTCCTTGATTATATACCCCTCCTTAGGTTCTTCAGATGGGTCGGTCGCAAAATTACCCACAGTGCTCGTCCCAAACGCGTTGGAAAGAAGAGGGCTTACAATGACTATGTTGAGAGTCACATCCCACTTGAGATTGTCCTCGTTCTCTCGAAGTACGTCACATTAGGAGTTCAATGAGTCTTTCTCACGCATATTCTTTCTTCGATAGCTACACAGCTTGTGAGTTCTTTGCGTGGAGCCTCCAGCGCCTTTCTCACTTTTAATCCTAGGGTGCATGCGCAATGGACTCCTCACCCCTGCTCTTGCGACTGGTGTTACTGCCAATCTTACTTCCCTGCAGGATACTCTCTCTAACTTGGAACGCATTTGTAACACGCCCTTGCCCTTCGCTTACCAAGCCCATTTGCGCATGTCTCTATGGTGTGCAGAGATTGCTGTCGCCGAAAAAGTTTCAACTAAAACTCTCCTTTGTCAGGTTTTATCTTCTCTTCCTTCCATTCCAGATCTACAAGGCATTCACTTGGGTCACAATCCCAGGAACTGCTTTTGCTGCATTCTTGCTCCTTGGTTTCCTTGAAATTGGTCAGGAGATGTACGTATTTCAAGGGTCGATTATGTGCGAGATTCAAAAATTAATCCGTGACATCTAGTGAAAATCCTTTCAACTACGATTTGAATGATCTCGGTTAGCCATTTGAACATTGGATTTTTTTAATACATTTTCCTCACATCCGCTAAAGACCTCGACTACTTCTGCCACGCGATCCAACGTGAGATGCATCTTATCACTGCGGTAAGTGTTGCCTTTGTTCGAAGATTAAGTCCAAGTTGTCTGAATAAGTCATCATGCGATAGTACACCATGCCCAATCCAACGGACTTCTTGTTCAGCGACTTGTGGGTTCCAATCACATTTCATCCGCTGTTTTTTTCTCTAACTTATGGATAGGAATCAACCTTTCGCTCCGGCTGACCGCCGCACAGCCAAAGAGCTAACAGAAAAAAGCGCTAACTATCAGATCCCGAACGAAAATGCGGAGCCAGGTTTCGCCAGCCTGCGTCGCACCCTGGTTAAGGGCTGGAAGGACGTTGATGTCCTCACCCGCAGGCCTCAGTGAGGAAATGCGCCCGATTGTTCTATTCGTCGCGGACATGAATGAACGGCTCACTTTCTTCATTTCTGCCATTTTACTGCGATTTTACTCGCCTTCTATCGTTTGGTCCACTTATCTGATGAAAACATGAATAAAAGTAGTGATTGGGATTCTTGTTGAGTTTCTTTTTACTAGTTGCTGTTGTTGCTACATAATACCGTCTTGTCCAGAGTACGCCTATAATAAACCTACTGGAATGGTTTTCGTTTGCTTTGTTCAAGTTGTGTTAAGTCCTAACCAGTGAGCTGCGGCAGTGTAGGCTGGGACATTTTCATATACCTTCTTTCCTGAACAAATCTTGCCGCTCAGCTGGTTCGTTATTGCCTGACATATTGGACAACGGATTATTGACATCACAATTGTGCCCAGATATAGTTGATCACATTATCTCAAGGAATGAGGCGGAATGACTTCTCATATAGATTTCATGATAACCAAGTTCCATCCGATAACGGCACTTCTTCTCATATCTCCATTCAGTGAAAACGATTTCAATTCACAAAAAAAACCCGAAAGACAAAAAAAAAATCGAAGATCTCCTAAACCCCTCCTCTCGATATACACAATTCTCTGCATCCATCAGATATACCTCACTTCGGGGGAATTTCGAAATTGCACGGATCGCTCGCGTGTTGGAGTGTTTGGCCTTGTCCCTGCCCCTTTTAAAATCCCTGAAACCAATCGGGGAGTTCGAAGAGATTTCATATCCACACTCGGAACGCACTTACCAGCAATGGGTGTCAACTTCGATGGGGCTGGGGTATCGCTCTGTTCGTCCTCGCTTTCCTCGCTTTCCGTGAAATCGATACTGGATACATCGCTGATGCTTTCAGGGTCGTGGTGGTTCGATCCTCTTGCACTTGCTTGAATAACTTTCTTCCTTTCATTTTGAACGAAATCTTGTGAATCGTAGCCCGCCCATCCTTCTTCCATTAGTTTTAACCTCCACATCATCACACCATCAGCGGATAACCTCTCGATATTTTCACCCTGGTCAATCATCTCTCTTGGGAGGATGTTGTCGTCGTTATGAACTGTTGTCGCTACTGGTCGAGGGCCATGGAATGGCGGGCTTTTGGGAACAGCACGGCTGGGGGCAGAAGCCGTGCTTTCACTTAAACTGGACGCCGCGCGTTGAAAAGCTGGTCTGTAAATATTTCCTATCGGTGAATTTCGAGCCGGAAGGGAAGGTTCACTGCTAGGAGTCCTGCGTGGAGAAGGAAGAGGCGAGAAAAGCGTCTGTGATGTCTGTGTCGGTCGGGGATCTGACCGGCTTGGCTGCTTCATTTGTGGAACACCGGAAGATACAGGACTACTAGCTGGTGGGAAGGTTCGAAGATCGACCTTGGGAAACGCGACTGGCTCTGCTTTACGCACGGAATTTGATGACCTGCCCATCGAAAATGTTCTGGTACGAGTCGGTGGCAAAGGAAAGATTAGGGGTTGCAACGTATCCTTTGTGTTCCCATCCTTGTCCGAAAGGTCTGGGTGCCCCCTAGCCGGATGTATATTCTCCTTTGACGACAACGACCTTGCATCCATGGCAGGCCTTGGGCTATGGAGTGACCCAGAGGGCGCTTCCAGGTCACCTTTCCGAAATTCTTTATTTGCATTTCCATTTCGACTTGGACGTTGCAGATGAGGCCTACTAGGTTCTTCTTGGCCTCGATTTTCGAGGGTCGCCGTCGAATCAGCTGATTGGGTAGACGGAAAATATACAGAGCGAAACATTCCCGGTGGCCAAGGGTCCCCACCTTCTCCACCAGGGTCGGATTGAGCCTCTAGGTCCGGTCCTGCCTTTGGAGCCTCTGGTTGCCTCTCGCGAGTCGTTGGTCTTTGAAGAGGCGGACGATTCATGTACGATGCGAAACTGGGGGGGGTGGTCTGCCTTGGATTGAGGTTGGCTTTCGCACCGTCGTTATCCCTATCACCCATATCTGCATTATTGGCGTTGGTGGGATGGGGTGAAGGCGCTGCCTTTTCGCGGGCATTAGATCCTTCTGACTCTGCAAGCTGTATAGCGAACCTACCTCTTTAGTTCTGATTTCCGTTATTTCGACGTTCGGTGCCAGTGAATCGGTGCCGGTATCTGTCTCGCCCTCATCGTCGCCACTCTCGTCGTCGTCGTCGGATCCATCATCATTGTCATCGCCGTCTTCCGAGTCGTCATCTGTGTCTGTAGTTGCTTTCCAATCCATGACATCCTTCGTCCATTCGTCGTACAATTTAGTGGCCAAGATTAATAAGGAGCTCGCATATCTCTGGTAGAGTTCCTTTCTTCCTGGTTCGTCTTTAACTTCTTGAAGTTCATTTTTCACATTCGCAGTATACTCGTGGGCCATGGAATAGAATTCACACTGCCTTTCCACGGATTTCACAACTGCGAAATGCTTCCGCTCCGCCGAATCCAAGGAACCGTTGAGCTCTTCGTACAGTGGGGAAAATGGCACCAGGAATGGATTGGACAATCCGAGCAAATGTTCGCCACCATCGGCCTTGGGTTTTGCCCTTTGGGGTTGGGGTTGGACTTTTGGTAATGGCGTTTTGGCGCCAACGCTCTTTTGGGCATCCCATCGCCCTTTCACTTCGGATGCCCAACCTTGGAAGGAAGTATAAGCTGGGTGCTATCCATCGTTATTAGCAAGTGATTTCACAAAAAAAAAAATAGACTTTTGGTCACTCAACGCACAGAAGCGGTTGATCTGATATGATCCCGGGCGCTAGTAACGCCATCGATGGCACTCCACATATCACATTGTTCCCAATGCAGCAGCTGTTGTATCTGCCTGATCTCGTCCGGCTCTGTAGGCCAATGCCTTACATTCCCACCGCGTAGCTTGTTCAGGATCGTGGTCCACTCCTTCCGGGCCGCATCGACCTTCTTTGATCTGGGTCCGGCGGATTGGTTTACGCCGCCGAGGGCGTTGTAATATTGATTGTAGAAACTTGCCCAGGCGTTTGCGATCTCCCTCGTCGAAGAGGATGAGGATGCCATGGTGGGGGTTTGGAAGGAAAGGTTAGCAGCATCCACAAGCTCCGCTGAACTCGAAAAAGAGCCAAGGCGATGCCTAGTACGGTGACGTGACGTCCCTGAATACTGCCACTGCCTTATTTTCTTTCCACGCCTGGACAGAAAATTCACTGGTATTGCGATTTGAAGAGTTAATTGGTTCTTAGCCGGAGCTTGGAATCATGTTCAAGTAGTTTTCTTCAATTCATTCTGCCAAGAATTTGTTTAAAACTATACCTCAATACCCCCAAACAGTGCCCCAGCCCTCACGAACAGCTGCGAAGAAATATTTATAAATTCGTCACGCATCACTCAGCTGATCAATAATTT
>Ga0307509_10009399_pt1 | contig 12232 bp, 3 predicted proteins | sample 10_EM_MG_FD_202245 | JGI IMG/M metagenome (GOLD analysis project Ga0307509, IMG submission 202245) | Populus trichocarpa ectomycorrhiza microbial communities from riparian zone in the Pacific Northwest, United States - 10_EM | ecosystem: Host-associated > Plants > Roots > Unclassified | place...
CCAATATGTGCATGGAATCCACAGCTGTCAAGTATCCTTATTATTCGATCTTTTTTAAACCCCTTCAGGAAACAGGCAATGTCTAAAAATATTTTCTTCTCTAATTCATGGAGGCCATCAAAACTAAGGCGAAGCACATCAATAATTTCACGGTCAGGAATATCATTTAGTCTATTAATCGCACTTCCCCATTCAAGGATACTTCTTCCATGCATAAACGAACCTATAACTTCAAGAGCAAGTGGAAGGCCATTAGCATAACCCACAACTTGCATGGATAGTTCCATGAAATCTTCAGCAGGTTGGTCATTTTTGAAAGCTTTCTGGCTAAACAACGTAAGAGCATCATCATCATTCAATTTCTCAACCTCATAAATTCTAGCAACACCATTTCTAGTCAACACTTGTTTATTTCTGCTTGTTATGATAATTCTGCTCCCTGGACCAAACCATTTACTCTCCGCAGCCAGGGATTCTAGTTGTTTATGGTCATCTACATCATCAAGAACAACAAGAATCTTTTTACGTTGTAACCTCCGCTTTATCATTTCAATTCCTCTAGAAGAATCACATATATTGGCACGTTCCATTAAGATTTCAGAAAGCAGTTGTTCCTGTAAACGGCGTGGTCCATCTTTCTCAGCAAAAACTTCTCTAACATTTGCTAAGAAGCAGCTGCCTTCAAATTGCCAACGAATCCTATCATATACTACCCTTGCAACAGTCGTCTTACCTATGCCACCCATTCCACAGATCCCTATGAAGATTGCTTTGCCTCCTTCTTCACCTATATAACCACCATTCAATACCTCTAGACGAGAATCTATTCCAACTAATTTTTTGCTAATTGTTGGCAGAGTGACGCTTAATTTGTAGAATATATATTCAACAATTATTTTAATTGATTCCGACTCATTCCTGCATATGATGGTGGAAAACATTAATCTTGCTGTGTGCAAATCAAATCACATAGTGATAACAGGAAAATAAAGATTAGCATATTGTAGCTCGAAAATGTATGGCTGTTAGCCGGAAATTAATACATCAATCTTTGAGAACGATAGGGCTCTGACAATAGATAGCTTCAAGAACAGAGAGGAAAAGGAAAGAATAAACTGAAAATGGGATCACACAGTTACTAAAGAAGCATGCTGTCAAGAACAAAAGCTAGGAAATAAAATATCCATTAAGTTTGGTTTTAACAGACCAAAAAGCAAATGGGGTTCTATCGTATTTTTTGTCGACCACTAAGTTATTTTTATAATTATTTTTAACAAAAATTTCAACCATGCATAGTAAACTTAAAAAAAACAACTTTAAATTTATTAATTTTTGAGTTTTTTCCCGCAATTTTTTTTTCTAGGCTAACATAGTTTAAAAATTAGCGCAAATCTAATCCACGCATCTTGAGATGCATAGATATCACATATGCGTCTCACAACTCACTTTTTTTGTCTGACAAGTATAATACATGTGCCAGCGGATGAGCATGCAATTGTCTCTAAATGACATGTGATGTTTTGAAATAAATGAGTAGGAAAAGGCAATAAAATTCTTGAAGGCTTAACAATTGATATAAATGAATAAAGATTATTGTGGTAATTGAATAAACATAATAAGTATAAATAGAAAAAAAAAAAAGAGAGAGATCTGAAATTTTAGTGTGAGGGACGGCAGGAGAGAAGGGAGAAAGAAGAAGAAGAAGAGAAAAGAGAGAAAGAAAAGAGAGTTGGAGAAAATATATTTAAAGGTAAGATTTAGGTTTTTAAATGTATAAATGTGTGTTCTTTGAGCTTTAAATTTCTGTTTTGATGAATGTTAGGGTTTTGAAGATTGTATTTTGGATTGATTGATGAATTGATTTGAATGTTATAGGTTGATTGTTGTGAGTAATGAGTTGTTTAGTTGATTTTGGAAGATTTTAGGTAAAGATGATGATTTCGAGTTATGATTTGTGTAAATGGTGAATTTTGAGTTAGAAATATTGAGATAACAGTAGGTTTTCTGTGAAAATTCTGGGTTTGAGGTTGAAGATGATGAAATTTCGGTTTGGTCCCTCAATTTGTGAAAATTACAATTTAGTCCCCAAACTTTGGAAAAATTACAGATTGGTCCCTAGAGCATATTTCGAGATTCTGGACAGAATAAAAGATGAATTATGGGCAGAATTCCATTATAGTTATGAAATTTTAAAACTTTCAATTTGGTCCTCCCATTTGACAAAAATTACAACTTGACCCTAAAAATTTGGAAAAATTCCAGAATGGTCCCTGGAGCATAATTAGAGATTCTGGACAGAAATGAGGATTAATTATGAACATAATTCCACTATATTCATGAATTTATGATATTTTTAGTTTGGTCCTCCAATTTGACAAAGTTACAATTTGACCCTTAAAAATATGATAAATTCTAGATTGGTCCCTAGCTGTAATATTAGCTTTTGCAGATTGGTTTGATGAATAATTGAGGATTATTTAGTGAATTATTATCAAGTCTTATTATTTTTTTTATTATGGATTAGATTTCGGTAAAACCGTTTAATTTTTGGATGTTTAGAAAAAATGACTAGTTTAGTTTAAAAACATATAGGATTATGAAATAGACCTTTAGTTAAGTGTATTAAATAGGTTATATGTTCTTTCAAGTCATTCTTGAATATGTCTCATTTGTATTCAGATAATTCTGATATTCTACCAGCGGGATGTTAGTAAGATTTCCTTCGGTATCAGCTTTGAGTTTTGTTTGCTTTCGAGTCAGGTGAGTAGATAATTTTTCATATGCATGAGAAATATTATAAATATTTGATTTGTTAATATAAGTTGGATCATGCTTCTTATATATATTTATATTGATTATTATCCTTGTTACGATAAAGCATGATCAATTGTTGAATCTGAATTCTTGATATGAACCAATATATATTTTGAATTGACTTCTGAATTGATAGCTCCTTATTTGATTGATGTCATGAGTTGAGCCTTGAGATATGAATATGTCTGTTTGATTATAATTATGAACCTATGGTATGCCATTCAGAATACCCTTGCTAACAGGGTAGTGTTAGTCTTTGTGCATATCGTATCTGAACCCTAGTTGGTCAGGGGAGTCACCAACCTGTGTGGACTGATCATCCTATAGTACGGAGCCTCATACTCATTGCATTTTGATTTTCTGACAAGCTTTACCTTATGATATTCTTGTTATGGCTTATTTGAGAAACCTTCATATAAGAACCTAGAATATATATATATTCTCATTGTTGTATTACCTCGTGTGTGTGTATAATGAACGTTATCTACTCACTAAATTGTTGAACTCACCCTCTCATTATTTATCTTTTCAGGCTTATAGCTTCTTAGCGGGTTACTTTTATTGAACCTTCAGAACTTGCTTTTTTGGTGAAATTAGTACTTTTTCTTTATGTCTAGTTAGTGCTCCACAACTATGAATTTGTATTAACTTTTGTATTAAGACAATCAAATTATATTATGAAGTTAATTTTGTTATTAATGCTGCGTTGAACTCTGATTGAGTTGTTTAAATGATAAGTTTGTATGTAAGTTTGGGTTCGCATAGGTATGGAACTTTGGAGGGAAAGCTTGCCTATGTGCCGGTCATGGATCCGGGATTTGGATGTGACATGGCACGTGTGGCTAACCTACTGCTCCAAACTTGGCTACCTTTGATGTTTATAGATTTGTCTTATCAAACTCTTTCTGATGTACTAAGAGTGTCGTAATCGAAGATTTAATGTGTTTTCAACATCTAATTCTTTCTTTTTTTCTTTCTTTTTTATTTTCTCTCTTCTACTTTGATTATTGCGCCAACCCATTTCTCTGTCTTTGTTCTCTATTTAATCTCTTATTTGGTCTTTCAATTTTTATATAGTCTTAAATGATCATTTCATTAATTAAACTTATTTTTATTTAAGGCAAAAAAATAACAATATTTTAGGCAAAAATTAACTCTTTTTTAGCAATTGCATTCGAAATGATTATTAACTTTAGTTAATATATTTTTTGTGTGCAAAATAATGGATGAAATGATTGTAATAATGGAACTAAAGTTAACTAAATATAAAAATTGAGGGACCAAATGAATATATGGGCCAACAAAAAAAGAAAGGAAGATTTTTGCGACATGTAAGACCTATGCAATTGATGAAACCGTGCTAGTTTGAAAAGTTTTTTCCCACCTATACTATTTTGAGAAATAATTTTTTTAATGGGAAAAATTCATGTAGCTTATAATCGTTTGCAAACATAGTAACCTGATAAAAATACTAAATAACCCTTCAATTATATAATGATAAGTGGCCACTTGTTGAAAAATTCACTTCAATTTGTAGTTCTTTAACTATATTTTTGGCCCCACTGTCGTGTGTTGGATTATTTTTTTCTAACCTTTAAAAAATGTAATAATATTTGAATGTAAAAATCCCATGCATGCTAAACACACTTTTAAAATATTGAAATGATAACATATTTAATTATATATTTATTTTAAAAAATAATTGACATGACAACATACTAGATCGACTTGAACTAACCATTGTTAACTTGTGAAACTTGCGATCTAGAGAGTATGAGACGGTGAAAACCTTATGAAACTCAAATCAAAATAAAATTGAGAGCCCAATTTCAATCAACCAAATATTAAAAGACGAAAATGAAAAAAAAAATTATTCAATTAAAAAAAGGATTTTAAAAAAAAACACAGCTAGATTTAACAAAGAATGAGAAATAAAAAGACCTGAGATAACCCTGATTATTTTTAAAATTATTAAAAAATTCTATAAAAAGCAATTAAAAAATTAATAGAGCTTAGTATCTAACTAAATTAAATGTTGAAAGATGAAACTAAAAAAAACACGAGCTTAAAAAAAAATGAACCCAGATGAATCTCCTAAACCTAGGTTAATGTCTCAAATTCTCAACCTGTTAAATCTTAGATCTAGGCTCAATCAAAAAAATCAATTCAATGTTAAAGTATAAAATTACAAAATGAATATATACATACACACACATATATATATTTTAAAAACTTGTCAAGGTGAAAAAACATAATAATAAAAAGTGGAGGATAAAATCACAAGGAAAAAACAATTTTAAAAATAGATCTCAAATAAAATAAATAGTAATTAAAAGAATAAAAATTAAATTTAATAGATTAAAAAATTAAAAGAGTATGAAATTAAAAATAAATTTTAATTTTATAAAATAATTCAAATAAAAAAATATCAATCAGAAGAATATATATCAAATATGAAAAAAAAAAAAGATTGCTGTAAAATTTTAAAAGGTTGGGTGCGGAATTTGAGAGAGAGAAAAGAAAAAAGTTATAAGGCACCAAACCGGAGGGAATTATTACTCTAGACATGCCAGCCAGAGAGATAGGCCATGTCGTGGCAAATTAGAAAACAACAATGAAGACTTTTTTTGGACGGTGTAAGCCATTGCACATGCCGCTTAAATAAGACAGGACAACTTACTCACTTGCATGTTTTACAAATGCACTAACCACTTTTATATATATACCATATTATTATTATTATTACAAAAAAAGGTTTGAATAAGCCCTTGAAGGCAATGTAAGGAATTTTTTTATTTTAAAGGCTGTAGAGTCATTTAATCGTGTTGTGAAAACTAAAATTAGAGAAAACCCCTGTACCTAATTTTTTTTTTTAAGGTAATTATGTAATTAGACCGTATAAAAAAATTTAAAAATACCAAATTGATCCCTATCAATTCTATAATAACCATAAAAGACCCTATTATCCCTAATAGATAATTTATATTTTTTAGAATGAAGAAATAGTAAATTCATTTTTCCCATCCATGGTAAATCAAGATATTTTTACTGTACTTTTCCGTGGGCTTTAAGTTTTTGTTAATACAATTGATATAGTTATCCTCTATTATTCTAAAATAGAATCAGAAAAAAGTATTCTAATCATACTAAAAATGTCTTTGTAATATTGATATTTTTATAAAGATGCCCCAATAAACTCAATTAAATAATAGAAATTCCTCTGTCCGAACAAGCTAATTTTACATTAATTTTATCTTTGTTGACAAAAAGACACCTATCAAATTTTAATTCGAAATTAAAAATAAAAATATTCACAAAAAAATAAATAAAGTATAAATAAATTTCTCTTTTATTTATAAATAGTTGGAATTTTTTAATTCATGATGGAAAATATTTTTATTTTATTTTGAAAAGCTAAAACCAATATTTAATCACATGTTTCAATTGAAAAACATTAAAAAAAGAAAAGAAAAAGAAGAAGCTATGTTCATCATTGAAACAATACAGGGAGAATTTGATAATAAGAACAAGTAGATAGATGATTTACCTATCCCGCACGTCCCAGCCTGATAGATTGGCCACCGTAGAGAGACAATCTTTCCAGTTCCGGACCTTCTCCAAGTTTTCCTTGAAATTTTGTTCATGCTCAACGAAGGCTTTCTCATATTGCCCTTTCCGCTCGGCTACCTCTGAGGGATCCACATCATAAAAAACTGGCAGAACAGTTTGCCCCATCTCTTTCAAGCACTGAACAATCTTGACAAGTTCATCCAGGCACCATGGTGAAGAAGCGTAATCTCTTGAAAATATAATGACTGAAAACCTTGATTCTTCGATGGCCTTCCAGAGAGCAGGTTCGATGGTCTTTCCTCTCTCGAGCTCCCTATCATCCATGTACACATCGATGCCTCTCCGTTTCAGATTAGAAAATAGATGACTAGTAAAGTTGTCCCGGGTGTCTTTGCCTCTAAAACTAAGGAACACATCATACATATATAGTGGAGGAGGAGAAGATGATGAAGATGAGGTTATTCCTTGCACTCTGGTGGAAGCCATGAAAATCCCTATAGCGATAAATTAGTACCGATCCCTTCAGCAATTGCTTTCCACGTTATTTTGTATAAGGCCTGCTCCTGTGGTCAAACATGAAGCAAAAGGTAAGATCAAGAAATTAGGCAATTAAATCTACCAATTAGCAATTTCAAGCTGGAACATGTACAATTCTACTTAGAAATCAGAAAACACCAAATTTCTACGAGTATTACACGAATCTAGACGAAACAAACCGTGTGTTAAGTGTTGACTAAAGAGGCACAAGATCTAGCCAAGCCCAATATTTTTTCTTCTTCTGGTATCTTAGTAACCAGCTTCCAAAGCCCTTGCAGAGGGACCTTCCTGTCAAGAGCAGGGGTTGATCGAGGAAAGAAGAAAAGAAGATAATGCAACTCGGTGGAAAGGGAGAAGATAAGAGGGCTGTACATATATCTAATTCTAGTAGTCTGATATGTAAATTTATCAGTGAATAGCTTTTCAATGCTTCAGCATTTATATATATTAGTTAGGTGGTCCGTGCTGAGCCGCGGGCTTATCTTTTATTTTAATAAAAAAATATCATAAAAATTTAAGACTAAAAAACGTTGGGTCTGACTATAACATCGGACCCAAAAGTGTTGAGTCTGACTACAACATCAAATTCAATAATAATATTTATAATATTAATAATAATATTTAACTTGTCTCTCAAAATTTTTATTTTTAAATTTTTTTAAAAAAATTATGGTTTTTCTTCGATAGTAATAATAGTTTTTTTTTAATTTACACTTCAAATTAAATCTATGGTTGTTTTTCATTATTGATAATATTTTTTTACAAATTTATTAATTATTTTATTAATAATATTAATTATAATAAAGATAATAATATTTACAACACAAATAATTAGATTTTTAATATTAATACTTTCAATTATAATAAAAATAACCTTGGGTCCTGACGCAAGACCTATTAGTCTTGGGTAGCGATGCCTGGCCTAAGAGAATTGGGTCATGACGTAGGATCCATTAGCCTTGGGTCCTATGCCGGACAGAAAAGAAATGGCACCTGACGCAGGACCTATTACCCTTGGATCCTGACGCGGACCTAAAAGTATTGGGTCCTAACAGATCCCAAGGGAATTAGGTCCTGATACAGGACCCAAGAGATTGGGTCTTAACGCAGGACCCAAGAGATTGGGTCCTAACGAAGGACCAATAATCTTGGGTCAGGCAGGGTTGCAAGACCCAAGGGATTTGGGTTTGCACTCTAGCCACACCCAAGCTCTTTGGTTGAGGCGTGGATGATGACTCAGCATCAACGTGCCTGATGACGTGGCAGAGTATTCTCATGCTTGGAGTCCGTCACTATCTGGTTTTTCTGGTAAATTTCAGGCGAAACTTTGGCAAGCTCTATAGGGCTTGTTTTAACTCTGATTTCGATGATCTTTATATCGTCGGACTTGTATCAATGAGAAAAATCTTTGTATGTGATCAAGATCCAGATCTAAGGACTTTGAAAATTTTGCCACTTTGAACTAAGAGATTAAAAAACGTGTTTTTCAGTGTTCTAGCTTCCTTAATGCTCTGATACCAATTTGTTTTGCATACTGGACCAAAAGCAAACACAAAAAACATAAACAAATAGATTTACATGGTTCCCTAAATTAGGTATGTCCACGGAGGTAGCAGATTGTATATTATTGAAGGAATGATACAAACACTCAACTCAATCCCAGTACAATCCCAAAACCCAGTGTTTCACTCTTACACTCGGTATTTCTCTCAAATCTGCTTTTTCTCACTCTCACACACTACCAGAAATTCACTTAAAACCAACAGAATTACCGACAGAATAATTCTGTCGGTAATTTGCGGTCATAATTGCCGACAGAATCTTTTCCGTCTATAATTCAGTCAGTATATACCGACGGAATATTGTGGTCGATATATACCAATGGAATTACAAACAGAATATTCAGAATTTAAAAACAAAGTTGGTTCACTGACGTGGAAGTTTTTGCAGGCGATTTTACCGATGGAATTATCGAGGGATTCAAACCGGGATCTTCGTACAGTGACATGACCGATTCACCGTCAGAATTGCCGACGGAATCACCAACAGAATGAGTCCATCGGTGATTTCATCGGCAAAAGTTAATATATCACCACTATGTTGACCCTCTCCTCCCCTATTTCTCCTTCTTCTTCCCCATCCCAACTCTCCCCTCCTAAATTGCGAACAACCAGCTCCCCTAAAAAAAATCTCCCTCTTCTCAGCACAAGTCATATTTCTTTAAGTTTTGTGGTCACACCATCCGTGTTCTGATTTATTGTGGATTTTATCATTTTTTGTAAGTAATTCTATCTTTTTTAATTTTAACATTTAAATGTCAATTTTATTGTTTTTTTAGTTTATGTATTTTGTTAGTATATGTACATGTTTTATTGTTATTTCTCAAACAAGCTTATAGTATATGAATGTATAATTTTGTACTTGTTATGGTTTGTTTTAGATTTTGTAAAATGTATTTGTTTGTAAATTGTTGAAACTTTGTTGAATTACCGAATTACTTGTGTTGTGGTGAAATAATTAATAGATTGTTTAATGGGTCCTTTTTAATTTTTATCAATGCTATTGCGGAGTTTTAATTTTTGTAAATCTATATGTATAAATTTGTTTCGACGTTAATAATTGATAATGAATATTTAATATTTATGAGAAGTTGTAATTAGTTTGTTAGATAATCTCGAGGTAAACCAATATTTTTGCAAATTTATTTACCTAACATAGTTAACTAATACATGTTATCATCATAATTTTATAGAGGTTCAATAGAAATCATGGATGATTATTCATGGATGATTATTCATGGATGTATCGAGATTCACCCCAAGGATTGCGGAGGATGGATTATTGTAACAGGGTTCAGGGCTTTATTAACAACATCTATTCCAAGAAATTTTATCAATGGATAAGTGTTTCATACTGAAGAATACAGGCATGAAAAAAAGACATACAACAGCGGTGTTTGTGTTAAGGGATCGACTAGTAGTGAGTTAGAAGTTGACTATTATGATAGATTAGAAGAGGTCGTTGAACTGTAAGATCATAGCGAGCAGAATAGAGTGTTTTTATTCAAATGCTATTGGTATGACACAACTGACAAAGGAATCAGAGTTGATCCTTACTATGGTCTGGTCGAAATCAACTCAAAAGCTATACTCCGCAACGTAAACGATGTCTTTGTTTTCGCAAAGCAATGTCAACAAGTTTATTACACATATGATCGATCAAGAGTTGATTGGTTATCAGTTATAAAAACAAAACCCAGGGGTCGTGTCGAGGTTGTTCAGGATGAGAACGAAGACACAAGTATGCGAGATGAAATCTTTCAAGTTAGTGAGTTGGTTGAACCATATCGAGTTACTCCTTCGATTGACTTAGAAGAAAAATCAAATTTTCATGTTTTCGATGATAGTCTTGTATATGTTGACGCAGAGGAGTTGATTGTTGTTTTGAGCTCTAGCGAACAAGCAAATGTCGATGAAGATGATGATGATATCCATATTGAAGATTGCGATGAAGGTGATGACTATTCAATTGATGATGAAGAAGAAGAAAATTATGACTAACTATCATAATGAAGCAATGTGTAAAACATTTTTTTTCATGTAATATTTATTATGGATGATATATTTTGTAACACGATATATTTATTTTATAATTTTGTATTGTTTAAGCACTGTTGTTATTGTTTTGTGCGATGGACAGTTTGTAATTTAAGTGTTTGCAAAAAGGTAAATAGACAATACAAACATAATCTTTCTTGCACACTACACTATCACCGATGTCTATACTAACAGATTACAAACCGTCAGCATTTCATAGTAGCTTCTTTGGAAATGCCACAATCATCACCGATGACTTTGCGAACGAATTACAGTCCGTCGACATTTTACAGAGGGTGGTAAAGATGACATAATCACTGATGACTTTGCAAACGGAATCTCGTCCGTCGGCATTGGTCGGCAATTCATAATCACTGACAAATTCACCGACAGACGGTGCGAATTCCAAAGGACGGGGCATTAAATGCATCTATGATCGCATGTAATTTCCGATGAAATTACCGACGGACCCCGAAAAATATGGAGGGTAATTAAAAATTATGGTGCGAAATTCAAAATTTATCGATGGATTTTCAAAACATCACCAACGGAATAATTAAAATTAATATTATTTAAATGTCCGTCGATAAGTTCGTCGGTAAACTGCGTTATAAATCCCAGCGACCGCCCCTTCAGTTCATTTTTTCATTTGCTCCGTTATCAATCTTTCATTTTTGTTTTTTTTCCTCTCATTTCCTTCAAATATTTTGTTTGTTTTGCATAATCTCTACTTGAATCTTCAGCAAATTAAAAGGTATGTGTTTCCTCTACTTCATTTTGCTTCAAGATTTATTTTTTCTTTTTTTTAACATTAAAGTTTTAGTTAATTAGTTAACCCCGTCATTCTCTATTTAGAATATGTTAGAATATGTTATTTAATTAAATTTCATTATTTTTCTTTTTATTTTGTGTTTTATGAGCTGTTTTTTGGATGTGTTGATTTGTTTGCAATTGTTTGGAGTAGCACCATTCATAAGTTAGAATGCTTGTATTGGAGGAATTGTAGGTTTTGTTTGTGTTTATGTTTTGTACATTATTTCTTTTGTAAATTGTTTCTTTGTTGAATTTATCATGTTTAGGTGTTGTGTTGTAAATTTTGTTTATTTTTTTTTATGGAATTGAGCTTTGTGATTGCGAGGTGTTTTTTTGAGGATAGTTTAGGAAGAGTTAGTTACAAAAAGAATGTTTTGGGGAATTTTGATGGATTGATAAAATCAAGTACGAGATGGTTATGATAAGCATTTTTGGTTTGTAGAATGTGGCTAATTTGATTTAGCTATATGGTGTTGGTTAACTAGGCAATTTGCTTAAGTTTGGCTAGTTATGCTATTGTCAATTTTATTTTAGTATGAGTTTTTGGGTTTTCTTGTTTTTAATTGGTCGTGGCTATTGTCAATATTTACAGGTTTGAAAAGTTTGAGTAATCTCCAGTACAGGGGAGGTGCTGCCAAATTTTTTTTAACAATTGAATTTAATTATATAATTATTCGTATAAAATTGTGTAGATGCGTAGAATGAAATCAACAGTTCGTCGCTCACATATGGTCGCAGCTAGTTCTTCTAGCAGTGAGGATGATATATCCTTAGGTGCCAATTGACACGACCAAAAGATTGATGTCTTCTCCCAAGTGCAGGAGTGTCGAAGTAATAAATAACCCGGCAAGACCGGGGTCGAACCACAGGGAGGTTAATTGTATAAATTATAGATAACAATA
>Ga0307509_10009400_pt1 | contig 12232 bp, 14 predicted proteins | sample 10_EM_MG_FD_202245 | JGI IMG/M metagenome (GOLD analysis project Ga0307509, IMG submission 202245) | Populus trichocarpa ectomycorrhiza microbial communities from riparian zone in the Pacific Northwest, United States - 10_EM | ecosystem: Host-associated > Plants > Roots > Unclassified | place...
CCTTGCGCACGATTGAGGCTCCCTCCTTGAAACAAGCCGAGTTTAGGGACTGCCGACACGGCGCATCGACCCGTCCCCTGTGGTGAGCTTGCCCACACGGAGCGTGATACGAGGCCCGCTCGACCCGTGAAATCCCTTGTCGCACCTCGGTACGCAGGACTCCTCCGTAAAACCCTAGCCCTCTGGTGTGGTCAAGGTCTCTGTGAGAGCGTGCCGCGCGCCACGCCGTTTCTTTGTGGAGTCCCTACGAATGGCCCAATGATTCTTTGCCCCTGCCACAACCCTTGTCCCGCGGTTTACCCGTTAGTAGCGTTCACTGTGCCTCGAACGTACTTGGGGTGACGACAACATTGGTCGAGCGGTGGTCGAGAGTGGGTGGGGGCCGGTGGTACGCAGGCCGGTGGCATGGATCCTGGCGGTCGTCCTCTTCGTGGAGGCCTTCGGCGTAGCGGCGCTGAACTGGTTCCTGGGGATCGTCGCCGACCGCCAGAACATGTCCCTGGCCGGTATCGACCCGGACGCGATGTCCGTCTCCTCGAAGGTCGGCGGAGTCCTCTTCGGCCTCTACTTCCTGCTGTGCGCCCTGGTCGCCCTGCTGGTCGCGGTCCGCGACCGGGCCCCGGCCGGCCTCGGCCGCATCCTGCTGATCAGCGTGGCCGTGGTGCACGGACTGCTGGGCGCGTTCGCGTGGGCCATGCTGAGCAAGGCCGCGTTCGCGTTCATGGTGGTGGTGCTCGGCCTCGTGATCCTGCTTCTGATGACCTACGACCGCCTGGAGGGCCCCTCGGACGCGGCCCCGGCATCGGAGGGCCCCAAGGACCCGAAGGCCCCCGAGCAGCCCGACAGGGACCCGGCGCCGATCACTCCGCCCCCGGCTCCCAGTCCCTCCTGATCACGCCTCTTGGGGCGTCCACAACTCCGTGATGCCGACGCCCAGTTGGCCCAGCAGCCGGCGAACGAGCGGCAGGCTGATGCCGATCACGTTGCCGTGGTCGCCGTCGATGCCCTCGATGAACGGCGCCGAACGGCCGTCGAGGGTGAACGCCCCGGCGACGTAGAGGGGTTCGCCCGAGGCGACGTACGCGGCGATCTCGGCGTCGGTCGGCTCGCCGAAGCGGACCACGGTGGACGCGGTCGCCGACACGTACCGGCCGCTCGTCGTGTCGTAGACGCAGTGGCCGGTCTGGAGTGTGCCGGCCCGGCCGCGCATCGACTTCCAGCGGGCGGTGGCCTCCTCGGCGTCGGCGGGCTTGCCGAGGGCTTCGCCGTCGAGGTCGAGCACGGAGTCGCAGCCGATCACCAACGCGCCCTTGACCTCGGGCTTCGCCGCTACGACCGAGGCCTTCGCCTCGGCGAGGGCGCGCGCCAGTTCGGCCGGGGTGGGGGCGCTTACGGCGTCCTCGTCCACCCCGCTCACGATCACCTCGGGGTCCAGTCCCGCCTGGCGCAGCAGGCCCAGCCGGGCGGGGGACTGGGAGGCGAGCACGAGGCGGCGGCGCGGCTGATCTGTCATACGGCCAGGGTATCGGCGGCGCGTCGGCCGCTCGCCTCAGCCCGACAGTCCGATCACGATCATCGCCAGCACCATCGCCAGTGCCATGAGTATTCCGAGCCGCCGCAACATGACCTGCGTCTCCCGCAGTTCCTCGGGAGGCTCGTCATCGGGGTCGGACCACAACATGGCACCAGCGTGCGGCTTGGGTGGGGGAGGGCGCCTGAGTACGGGTACTTAAATCCTTGCGCGGGATTGTGGTGCTGTGCGCCCACGCGGCGGAGCCGCAAATCGACACAGCCCCGCGCCCCTTGAGTGGATCCTCTCAGCCGGGCCAGAAAGTGCGGGTCCATGCACTTGGCCCGGGGATGGGTAGCCGCGCCGTCGCGATCCTCGACGGGTCCGACCACGCGTCCCGCTGCCTCGGTGCGCCGGGCGGTGTTGTCGTCGCCGCCGCGGCGCGGGCCCTGACCACCGCCAGGGCGGCGGCCAGCTCCTCCGGGGTCGGGTTGCCCCTTACGACTTTGATGTTCATGGAGGCCGCTCCTCTACAGGGGGATGTTGCCGTGCTTCTTCGGGGGCAACGACTCGCGCTTGGTGCGGAGTTGGCGCAGGCCCCGGACCACGTGGCGGCGGGTGTCGGAGGGGAGGACGACCGCGTCGATGTAGCCGCGCTCGGCCGCGATGTAGGGGTTGAGGAGGGTGTCCTCGTACTCCTGGATGAGGCGGGCGCGCACCGCGTCCAGGTCCTCGCCGGCCGCCTCCGCCTCGGCGAGCGTGCGCCGGTGCAGGATGTTGACCGCGCCCTGGGCGCCCATGACGGCGATCTGGGCGGTCGGCCAGGCGAGGTTGAGGTCGGCGCCCAGGTGCTTGGAGCCCATGACGTCGTAGGCGCCGCCGAAGGCCTTGCGGGTGATGACCGTGATGAGCGGGACGGTCGCCTCCGCGTACGCGTAGATCAGCTTCGCGCCCCTGCGGATGATGCCGTAGTGCTCCTGGTCGACGCCCGGGAGGAAGCCGGGGACGTCCACGAAGGTGAGGACGGGGACGTTGAACGCGTCGCAGGTGCGGACGAAGCGTGCCGCCTTCTCGGACGCGTCGATGTCCAGGCAACCCGCGAACTGCATGGGCTGGTTGGCCACCACGCCTACCGGGCGGCCCTCGACCCGGCCGAAACCGGTGAGGATGTTCGGCGCGAACAGCGGCTGCGTCTCGAAGAACTCGGCGTCGTCCAGGACGTGTTCGATCACCGTGTGCATGTCGTACGGCTGGTTCGCGCTGTCCGGGACCAGGGTGTCCAGCTCGCGGTCCTCGTCCGTGACGGCGAGGTCCGCCTCCTCGGGGAACGCCGGGGGCTCGGACAGGTTGTTGGAGGGCAGGTACGACAGCAGCTGCTTGACGTACTCGATCGCGTCCTTCTCGTCGCCCGCCATGTGATGGGCCACGCCGGACACGGAGTTGTGGGTGCGCGCGCCGCCCAGCTCCTCGAAGCCGACGTCCTCGCCGGTGACCGTCTTGATGACGTCCGGTCCGGTGATGAACATGTGCGAGGTCTGGTCGACCATCACCGTGAAGTCGGTGATCGCGGGGGAGTAGACCGCGCCGCCCGCGCACGGGCCCACGACCAGGCTGATCTGCGGGATGACACCGCTCGCGTGGGTGTTGCGGCGGAAGATCTCGCCGTACGCGCCCAGGGATGCCACGCCCTCCTGGATGCGGGCGCCGCCGGAGTCGTTGATGCCGATGACCGGGCAGCCGGTCTTCAGCGCGAAGTCCATCACCTTGACGATCTTCTGGCCGTAGACCTCGCCGAGGGCGCCGCCGAAGACCGTGAAGTCCTGGGAGAACACGGCGATGGGGCGGCCGTCGACCGTGCCGTAGCCGGAGACGACACCGTCGCCGTAGGGGCGGTTCTGTTCCAGGCCGAAGTCCGTGGACCGGTGCCGGGTGAACTCGTCGAACTCGACGAAGGAGTCCTCGTCGAGGAGCAGCTCGATCCGCTCACGGGCCGTCAACTTGCCCTTGGCGTGCTGCTTTTCGACCGCTCGTTCCGAGCCCGCGTGCGTCGCCTCCTGGGTGCGGCGCCGAAGATCCGCGATCTTCCCGGCGGTGGTGTGGATGTCGATCTCTTGAGGCGCTTCCGGCTCGGACATCGGGATTACGGCTCCCTGCCTGCTCAAAAGGGGGGACGGTTACTCATTCGTAGAGTAGTGGCGGGCCTACCGATCGGCAGTGCGGCGTACAACACACCTAGGGTGGCTTGCATGACGCCGCGAGATGCCTCAGACGAGAACAGCAGTCGTTGGTCCGACCTGGACCGTCCACCGCTCAACGGCGCCGCGCTGCGCAAGGGCCTGGTGCGGGACGGCGGCCACGCGGGCCTCTACTGCGACATCGAGGTCGTCCAGCGCACCGGGTCCACCAACGCCGACCTCGTCGCCCGCGCAGTCGCGGGGGACGCCGACGAGGGTGCGGTGCTGGTCGCCGAGGAGCAGACCGCCGGGCGCGGGCGCCTCGACCGGCAGTGGACGGCACCGGCCCGTTCCGGGCTCTTCTTCTCCGTCCTGCTGAAGCCGGGCGACGTCCCCGTGTCCCGCTGGGGCTGGCTCCCGCTGCTCACCGGTGTCGCCGTCGCCACCGGCCTGGCCAGGTCGGCCGGCGTCGACACGGCACTCAAGTGGCCCAACGACCTGCTGGTGACTGTCGGTGGCGAGGAACGCAAGGCCGGCGGCATCCTCGCCGAGCGCGCCGGGGACGACGCCGTAGTCATCGGCGTCGGCATCAACGTCACCCTGCGCGAGGACGAGCTGCCCGTCCCCCAGGCCGCCTCCCTGGCCCTGGCCGGAGCCGTCGCCACGGACCGCGACCCCCTCCTGCGGGCGGTTCTGCGGTCTCTGGAGCACTGGTACGACAAGTGGCGCGCGGCAGGCGGCGACCCGGTGGAGAGCGGCCTCCAGGAGACCTACGCGGCCGGCTGCGCCACCCTCGGCCGGGTCGTGCGGGCCGAGCTGCCCGGGGACCGGTCGGTCACCGGGGAGGCCGTAGCGATCGACGGGGACGGGCGGCTGGTCCTCGCGACGGAGGACGGAGTGCAGGAGCCCGTGGGGGCGGGCGACATCGTGCACCTGCGCCCCGCGTGACCCCGACCGCTCTTGTGACAACTTTGTCCGCGTGACTCACGGAGTGAGCTGGCCCACACCTGCCGTAGCATTGGGCCCGGTCGATACCTGACCGTGGCAGATCGGAAGGGCAGCAGGCGTGACCGTCGACGACACGGGCTCCGGCGCGGACGCGGACGGCCGGGTGGACCCCGATGCCGCCGGTGGCCGGGCCGACCCCTATGCCGCCGATCCCGGCGAAGACCCCCTCGCGCTGCGCCTCGAAGGGCTCATCCTGGGCGCGGAGCGCCGCTACACCCCGTTCCAGGCGGCCCGTACCGCCGGTGTCTCCATGGAGCTGGCCACCCGCTTCTGGCGCGCCATGGGCTTCGCCGACGTCGGCCAGGCCAAGGCGTTCACGGAGGCGGACGTCCTCGCGCTGCGCCGCCTGGCCGGTCTCGTCGAGGCGGGGCTGCTGAGCGAGGCGATGGCCGTGCAGGTGGCCCGCTCCACCGGGCAGACCACCGCGAGGCTGGCCGGCTGGCAGATGGATTCGTTCCTGGAGGGCCTGACCGAGCCGCCCGAGCCCGGCATGTCCCGCACCGAGGTGACGTACCCGATCATCGAACTGCTCCTGCCCGAGCTGGAGGAGTTCCTCGTCTACGTCTGGCGGCGCCAGCTCGCCGCCTCGGCCGGCCGGGTCGTCCAGGCCAGTGACGACGAGGAGATGGTCGACCGGCGCCTGGCCGTGGGCTTCGCCGACCTGGTGGGCTTCACACGGCTGACCCGCCGTATGGAGGAGGAGGAACTCGGCGAGCTCGTCGAGGCCTTCGAGACCACCGCCGCCGACCTGGTGGCAGCGCGCGGCGGCCGGCTCATCAAGACCCTCGGCGACGAGGTCCTGTTCTCCGCCGACGACGCCGGGGTCGCCGCCGAGATCGCGCTGCGCCTGATCGAGACCATGGCCCACGACGAGACGATGCCCGAACTCCGCGTCGGCATCGCCTTCGGCACCGTCACGACCCGCATGGGCGACGTCTTCGGCACGACCGTCAACCTCGCCTCGCGGCTGACTTCGATAGCTCCCCGCGACGCCGTCCTCGTCGACAGCGCCTTCGCCGAGGAGCTCATCCGCAGCGGCGAGGCCCCCGCCTCCGAGGCGGAGGCGGCCGAGGCCGCGGCCACCGCCGAGAAGGAGGGCGAGGAGCCCCCGACGTACCGCTTCGCGCTCCAGCCGATGTGGCAGCGCCCGGTGCGCGGCCTGGGCGTGGTCGAACCCTGGCTGCTCACCCGCCGGGACTCCGCCCCGGCATAGCGCTGAGAGGCTCTGTCAGGGCGCGATCCCCAGCTGGCGCAGGATGCCGAGTTCGTCGGGCCGGTTCCAGCGCTCGACGATGTGGTCGTCCCGGACCCTGAAGATGTTGGTCCCGTGCAGGGTCAGGGGGCGGCCCCCGGCCGGGGCGGGCACTCCGAGCAGCTCACCGCGCTGTGTCCCGGCGGCGGTGAAGTGTTCGACGACCAGGTCGTCCTCGGCGATCATCAGGTCCGGCTCGCTGTGCCAGTCGGGACACGCCTCCCGGAACAGCGCGCCGGCGGTGCGGAAGCCTTCGCGGTCGCCGGGCCCGTTGAACGGGGGGTCGTGGTCGACGAAGTCCTCGGCGAGGTACTCGTCGACCGCGCCGAGGTCGCCCTTGGTGAACAGCGCGTCGATGAACGCGCGCACAAGGTCTTTGTTCTTGTCGAGGGCGGTGTCCGATGCGTTCATGCCTTCAGTCTCACGCCGCCCACAAACCGGCACAAACAGGAATGTCTCCTATCAATGGCGGTGGACCAGCGGATCCACGCAGAGCCCGATGATCGGCACGCACAGACCCGGCCGACTCGGCGCCGGGGCGGGGGAGTTGGCGGTTCGGCTCGGGGTCGGCGTGGGTGCCGGCTCCGGGGCCGCGCTCGCCGCGGGATCCAGGGGGCCCGGTGCGGCGGCCGAGGCCTGGGGCTGTGGAGTGCCGGGCGCCGTGGTCGTCCCCGTCCCCGTTCCCGTTCCCGTCCCCGGGACGGTCGTGGGTGCCGTCGTCGCGTACGGAGTCGGTACGACGCCGGAGGCGGTGGTCGGCGTCGCGCTCGCGCCGCCCATCACCGAGGTCGCGGAGGGGATCGCGGAGGGGATCGCCGTCGGGTCGGCGCTGATCGTGGCGGCGGCGTTGGCCGGGTGCCCGGCGCTCTGCTCCGCGTCCGGGCTCGGTTCGGCCTCCGCCGTGCCCACCCCGCCGACCCCCGACTCGGGCGTCAGTCGTACGAGGCTCAGCACCCCGGCGGCCACGGCGAGGCCGCCGGCGGCGAGCAGGACCTTGCGGGGCCGGGGACGGCGGTGCCGGCCCCGGGGGAGGACGGGTGGCTCTACGTCTGCGGTGCCCTCGGCCCGCTCCGCCTTCGTGGTCGTCGTCACGATCTCTCCCCTGTCGTGTGGCGGACGCACGTTATGCGCTTCTCGGGGTGGTGTGGCGGGAGTTGGGCGGGATGTCACCCGAACGGGGAAGGTCCGTGCGATGATCGGGGCGAGTTCTGTTAACCCACGTTAACCAGGAGGGTGTCATGAGCGAGGAACGGTTCGGGGAGTTCGTGCTGGTGCGACGGCACGACCACGTCGCGGAACTCGTCCTGGACCGGCCCAAGGCCATGAACGCCGTCTCCACCGCGATGGCAGGCTCCATCGCCGCGGCCTGTACGGCGCTGGCGGCGGACCGGGACGTCCGCGTGACCGTGCTGACCTCCTCGCACGAGCGGGCCTTCTGCGTCGGCGCCGACCTGAAGGAGCGCAACTCGCTCACCGACGCGGAGCTCGTACGGCAGCGCCCGCTCGCCCGGGGCGCGTACACCGGCGTCCTGGAACTCCCGATGCCGACGATCGCCGCCGTGCACGGCTTCGCACTGGGCGGCGGCTTCGAACTCGCCCTGTCCTGCGACCTGATCGTGGCCGACGGCACGGCCGTGGTGGGGCTGCCGGAGGTGTCGGTGGGCGTCATCCCGGGCGGCGGCGGTACGCAGCTCCTGCCCCGCCGGGTGGGCGCCGCCCGGGCGGCCGAACTGATCTTCACCGCCCGGCGGTTGGAGGCGCCCGAGGCGGCGGAACTGGGGCTCGTCGACGTCCTGGTGGAGACCGGCCGGGACCGCGAGGAGGCGCTCGCGCTGGGTGCGCGCATCGCCGCGAACTCGCCCGTCGGGCTTCGAGCTGCCAAGCGGGCGCTGCGGCTCGGGCACGGCCTGGACCTGCGCGCGGGCCTTGAGGTCGAGGACGCGGCCTGGCGGTCGGTGGCGTTCTCGGGGGACCGGGCGGAGGGTGTGGCTGCGTTCAACGAGAAGCGGAAGCCTGAGTGGCCGGGGGAGTAGAGGGAGGGGTGCGATAGAGGCCCACCCGCCAACGCGGCCAGCACCAACCCCCTAGGGGTGCGGGGAACTGCGCGACCAGCCCCCACTGGACCCGCACCCGGCAGACAGCTCAAGGTTCATGACACCTGTTCGCCGCATCAATGTCCCGATATGCACCAAACCTCCCTAGCCTGGAGTGATGGGTGAGGACAGGCGGCTGGCTGCCGTGGTGGAGCTGGCGCAGGGGATGGCGGCGGCGCACACCCCGCGCGAGTCCTGGCGGGCGGCGGCGGCCGGGGCGTGCCGGGCGCTGGACGGGAGTTTCGCCGCGCTGTCGGTGTGGGAGCGGGAGCTGGGCCGGCTGCGGGTCCTCGTCAACGTGGGGGAGCGTGCGGCGGGCGAGGAGGAGTTCCCGGACGGCGAGACCTATCCGGTGCACCAGTTCCCCGAGATCACCGAGTTCCTGCACGAGCGCTGGGCCGGCGGCGGCGAACCCGATGCCTGGGTCGAGACCGCCGAGGGCCCGGCCGCGGGCAGCCCCGGCTACTGCCACCAGCGCGTGGCGGCGCTACGGCGTCGTGGGCGCGGCTGTTGTGTGGTCGCCCCGATCGTGCTGCACGGGCGGGCCTGGGGCGAGCTGTATGTGGCGCGGCCGGTCGGCGCGCCCTTGTTCGACCGTGCCGACGCCGACTTCGCGACCGTGCTGGCCTCCGTGGTCGCGGCCGGGATCGCGCAGACCGAGCGGCTGGAGGAGGCCCGGCGGCTGGCGTTCACGGACGCGCTCACGGGTCTCGCCAACCGCCGTGCGGTCGACGTACGGCTGGACGAGGCGGTCGAGCGGCATCGGCGCGACGGGGTCGTGGTCAGCCTCGTCGTCTGTGACCTCAACGGGCTCAAGCGGGTCAATGACACCCAGGGGCACGCGGTCGGTGACCGGCTGCTCGAACGCTTCGGGTCGGTGCTGTCGCTGTGCGGGGCGATGCTGCCGGGCGCGCTGGCCGCGCGGCTCGGCGGGGACGAGTTCTGTCTGCTCGCGGTCGGGCCGCCCGCCGACGAGGTGGTCGACGCGGCGGGCGAACTGTGCCGCCGCGCCGCCGAGTTGGAGCTCGGCGAGGGGGTCGCCTGCGGGGTCGCGTCGACCGAGGACCCGATCGGGGCGGTACGGTCCGGCCGCCGGCTCTTCCGGCTGGCGGACGCGGCCCAGTACCGTGCGAAGGCGCTGCGCGCTGACCGGCCGGTGATCGCCGGACGCGACGGCCCGGACGATCCGGTGGTGCGGCTCGCGGACTCGCCGACCCCGGAGATGCCGGCGGAGCGGCGGCGGTTCCGGGGCCGCAGGACGTGACGCACCGGCCGAGGGTTCGCCGCTTCCGGGGCCGTCGGACGTGACCTACCTGTAAGGGTTCAACCGGCACCCCGGTAGTGACACTGTCGCATTCAATGCGTACGCTCCTGAATATGGATATGCACACTGTGGTGGTGGGGACGTCCGGGGTCACCGCGTCCGACGTCCTCGCCGTGGCGCGTGGGGGCGCCCGGATCGAGCTTTCGGCAGAGGCCGTCGCGGCGCTCGCCGCGGCGCGGGAGATCGTGGACGCCCTCGCGGCCAAGCCGGAGCCCGTGTACGGCGTGAGCACCGGGTTCGGGGCGCTGGCGTCCCGGCACATCAGCCCGGAGCTACGGGCCCAGTTGCAGCGCAACATCGTTCGCTCGCACGCCGCGGGGATGGGGCCGCGGGTGGAGCGGGAGGTCGTACGGGCCCTGATGTTCCTGCGGTTGAAGACCGTCTGCTCCGGTCACACCGGGGTCCGGCCCGAGGTCGCGCAGACCATGGCCGATGTGCTCAACGCCGGGATCACCCCCGTCGTCCACGAGTACGGCTCCCTCGGCTGCTCCGGCGACCTCGCCCCGCTCTCCCACTGCGCGCTCACGCTCATGGGCGAGGGTGACGCGGAAGGTCCGGACGGGGTTGTCCGGCCCGCCGGTGAGCTGTTGGCGGAAGCCGGGATCGCGCCCGTCGAACTGCGCGAGAAGGAGGGCCTCGCCCTTCTCAACGGCACCGACGGCATGCTCGGCATGCTGGTCATGGCGCTCGCCGACCTCGACATGCTCTACAAGTCCGCCGACGTCACCGCCGCGCTCTCGCTGGAGGCGCTGCTCGGCACCGACAAGGTGCTCGCGCCCGAACTGCACGCCATCCGCCCGCACCCCGGGCAGGCTGCCAGCGCCGCCAACATGCTTGCCGTGCTTGCCGGTTCGGAGCTGACCGGGCACCACCAGGACGGCGCGCCCCGTGTCCAGGACGCGTACTCGGTGCGGTGTGCTCCGCAGGTCGCCGGTGCCGGGCGGGACACGATGGCCCACGCACGGCTGGTCGCCGAGCGGGAGTTGGCGTCGGCCGTCGACAACCCCGTTGTGCTGCCCGACGGCCGGGTCGAGTCCAACGGCAACTTCCATGGCGCACCAGTGGCCTACGTCCTCGACTTCCTCGCCATCGCCGCCGCCGACCTCGGTTCGATCGCCGAACGCCGTACCGACCGGCTGCTCGACAAGAACCGCTCGCACGGGCTGCCGCCGTTCCTCGCGGACGACGCCGGTGTCGACTCCGGGCTGATGATCGCCCAGTACACGCAGGCCGCGCTGGTCAGCGAGATGAAGCGGCTGGCCGTACCGGCCTCCGCCGACTCGATCCCCTCCTCCGCGATGCAGGAGGACCACGTCTCCATGGGCTGGTCGGCCGCGCGCAAGCTGCGCACCGCCGTCGGCAACCTCACCCGGATCATCGCGGTGGAGCTCTACGCGGCCACGCGGGCCGTGGAGTTGCGCGAGGGCCTGGCTCCGGCGCCCGCATCCCGGGCGGTCATCGACGCCGTACGGGCGGCGGGGGTCGAGGGCCCGGGGCCGGACCGCTTCCTGTCTCCCGACCTCGCCGCCGCGGAGGCGTTCGTGCGCGACGGGCACGTGGTCGAGGCCGTGGAGAAGGTCACCGGGCCGCTGCAGTAGGGCAGTTGGCCAACGGGCCGTCTTCGGGCGGCTGTTGGGGCCCGGCCGTGGTAACGGCCGGGCCCCGTACGTCAATTCAGCTTGGCGGACTGGGCGGTGATCACGGCGGCCGGGATGTCGTAGGCCTTCTGCGTCATCAGGGCGCCGAGGTTGACCGTGTAGTACGTGACGAGGGTGCTGCCGTGCCGCACCACCTCGGTGTGCACGGTGCCCGTCTTGCCGCCGGTGTCCTCCATCACGGCGCTCGCGCCGAACGCCACCGACTCGTCGCCGGTGTCCGAGGCCTTCTCGGCCGCGACCCCGGTGTACTTCGTGCCGTCGGAGCCGGGGACGAGGGTGAAGCCGCCGGCGCAGCTCTTGACCGCGTCGGAGACGGCCTTGAACGTCTTCTCGGCGTCGTCGCCGTCGTACGACGACAGCCCGACGACGGTGGTCGTGCGGTCCAGTGCGGAACCGAACGCGTCCTCGAACTCCTCCTCGCTCAGGTCCTCCACGGACTTGGACGGGGTGGCGGACGTCTTCTTCGCCTGGGTGACCAGCCTGTTCGTGGCCGCGGCCGCGTCGCCCGGCGCCTGACCGGCCATCGCCCAGGCCAGCGGGCGGCACTGCGCCTTGTCGACGGTGACGGCGCTCTTGGTCGCGGGGTACGTCTTGCCGACCGACCCGACCTCGTAGCCGGCGACATCGCCCTTCGCGAGGGCCAGCTTCTGCAACTCGGCGGCGCTGAGCGCCTTCGCGGAGTTCTTGGTGGTGCCTTCGGCGTTGCTCTTGGCGTCGTCGCTCTTCGCGGTGTCCGAACCGCCGTCGGAGCAGCCGGTGATGAGGGCCAGCGACAGTGCGCCCACCGCGACGGTGACGCACAGCCGTATGCCCGATGATCTCTTCATGAGCGGACTATGAAGCTTGAGTCAAGCAAGAGTCAAGCAACTTAAAACCCGAGGCGCTCCCGCCGCACCGAATACGCCACGAAACCGGCGCCGAGACCGAGGAAAATGGTCCCGCCGACGATGTACGGCGTGGTGTCCGGGCTTCCGGTGTCGGCGAGTTGGGTGTCGTCCGAGTAGGTGGTGACGGCCGACGAGGTCACCCTTGCCTGCTGGGTGACCTGGGAGGTTGGCGTCGCCGAAGTCTCCACTCCCACCTGGTCGGTCACCGTCGCGTTCGCGGACGGGACGAACCACAGGGCGCCCAGCAGGGTGCCCGCGGCGGTGGCGGTCAGCATCGTTCGGCGAGCGGTTGACACGGAATATCGATCCCCTTGTGGCGCTGGCGA
>Ga0307509_10009401_pt1 | contig 12230 bp, 21 predicted proteins | sample 10_EM_MG_FD_202245 | JGI IMG/M metagenome (GOLD analysis project Ga0307509, IMG submission 202245) | Populus trichocarpa ectomycorrhiza microbial communities from riparian zone in the Pacific Northwest, United States - 10_EM | ecosystem: Host-associated > Plants > Roots > Unclassified | place...
TTGAATATTACGTGGGGGTGAGGAACCTGGAGTTTGAGCGCTTACAGTTATGTTGGAGAGTCGGCCGAGAAAGTGAGAAGGACCAGGAAAATCGCTCCCTTTCGCCTTTTCGACAGCTTACCACTTGTTCTTCAACAGCTCAAGTAAAGTGTCTCGGTATTTCATAAATTGACCTTTTAGCCTGAACCCGCTCACGGCCGATTGGGCCAAACGCACAATGACGGATTAAAAAGCTCCACCTTTGGCTTTGGAACGGTAAATAGAGTTTACTTCCATGCTAATAGGCTCCACCTCGCGATGGGGTGGAATCCTTCGCGGGATGACCCCGGCGCAACTTCCACGGTTCTTGGGATTGTTCCAAAACCCCGGTCCCGCACTGCCAACCCGCACGTCGCCTAGTGTCCCGCAATAAGGGAAAGGGCTTGAGCGGATCGTGGTGTGATCGAAGACTTGAAGGGCAGTGGTTTTCTGGGATTCCTTCAAAACACATCCCATGATCAGGATCCAAATAGAAGGTACTTACGAGATAAGCCCGAACGTATCTCCATTTTCCGGAACGATAGGATTCCCATCTTCATCCAAGCACTTTGAGATGTCAAAAACAGCGAGAGTGTGAGCGATAGTCAAGAACAAGACTCGTATAGCGAAGTGTCTCCCAGGACAGATCCTATAAAAATTTCACGTGTTATCCGAAGACCGCAATACTGACATCCACAGTAAGTGAAGATACCTTCTACCATACCCGAACGCCAGTTGCTCGGGATCCTTCACCTCAGGGTTGATTTGACCGTCTTTGAGGAACCGATCAGGATCGAAGTCGTGCGCATTAGGATACACCGATTCGTTGCGGAATATCGCCCTTTTCAGCCCTCAATTGGTTGTCAGAAGGTTCCACAAAGCCCGGTTGCGTACCATGTGTTTTCTATGATCGTTGAACCCGCGGGGATGAACCATCCATTGTATACATCGTCTTCCATCAATCGATGTGGAGTCCCTGAAGGCAGACAAGTCCGATTTACGCACGATATCTAATGGCAGGAGGACGCACCGAGGGGAGTCGGAGGTCTCCATCGCAAGACTTCCTTCATAATGGCGGAGATGTAGGGTAATCGAGGCATGTCGGAGAGATCTGGTAAACGTTCCCCACGGAGAACTTCATCCAGCTCTCGCTGTCCCGAACGGACGATCTCGGGGTATAGGGTCGCTGCCAAGAAAAACGATTTGATGGCAGACGATGTCTTCACGGTGAAATTATTAGAGGGACTTGTGGTCTCCGGGTCCCACTCACCGACTCTTCGCCACCTAGACACACAACGAACTTCTTGAGTGACATTCTTCCATGGCCACACGGATGACACTCACGGTATATCACCCCACCCACATCCCGGATCACGTTTTCGTCGACTCCAAGTTTAGCAAGTTCTGGAAATTCCTCAAAACACGTTCCCACAATCGACGAAGTGGTAAGGGTCCCCGCCTGAAGTTCGCCCTAGTGAGCCATGGCGCTCGGGCGAGGGATGGCGATGAGGGGGTTCACGAACCTCAAAAGACTCTTTAACATATTGGAACGGAGGGTTCATGGAATCGTCGAGGTCCTTCTTGGTTATCCTCGCAAAGGTCTTGAAACCAGCCCCAGGGAACCATTCCGGGACCCATTTAACTGGAAACAAACAATGTAAGATCCTTTGGAATGATTCTTTCGACTGGAACTCATACGGATGGGGAAGGTATCCACGAGAAAGGTCCCAGGCACCATGGCGATATCAACAGCAGCCATCGCATTCTCAAACGCCGAGAGAAACTTATTACTCTCAGATTCTATGTTTACCCCGTACGCGATAGACAAGCTCAAAGATCTGGTGAGGCTTCCCAGCCGAAACGTTTTCCGTGAGCCTGAGACAGCGCAACGACTGAATGAAGACTGACGTACAAATTCGCATGCTTCGAGAAGCGCTCAGGGGCCTCAGAGAGCCGGTGGAGGAAGACGTGTACTGCCTTGTGGATCTTGTCATCAAACTGACTCACGGTTGAAGTGTTGAAGAACCGATGGAATAACCGACGACTGGTGCGCCAGAGATTCCCGTAACGCATTAGCACGACGGCCCAAGTGCACTCCATCCTGAAGGAAACCGTCGCTCGTCGGCGTGGCTACGAAAGAGTGCGCCAAAACATACAGTTCGTTCAACATGGGTAATCGGGGCTGGCGGTAGGTGCTGGTAAGCACTGAATCGTGAACGGGATGCCAAAAGGTCTGCATACCCTATCCCCATATACGACCCCGCGCCGTTCCAGCAGATCAGTGGCTATATCGCTGTTACTCAGCACGACAACATGCGAACCCATCATATCCAGGTGTAAAATATCCGTATCTGCAATCCGTCCACATTAAACACCTCAAGGCGGGAGCAAGGTATCAAAAGTGGTACTATCGCTCACCGTGCTCCTTAGCCAGGGCTGCAAGCCCCTCATAGATTGGGTCCTTCGGGAAATCAAGCACGTTTCCGATAACGGGGTACCCCCTCGGTCCAGGAGGGTATGGGGGACCACTCGGAGCCCATCGCCTCCGTAACACAGTGAGAGCAATCCCAACCGCGACCACAGCCACAGCCGGACGAGCGTACTTCTCCGGGATGGACATGGTAGATAGCGGCAAGCAGGGGGCCGCTGGAGACTGCGATGACCCATGTCTGCTGCTTTTGATATCCCCAGACTCAATGGGCTCATCTCCGCATCAGGTGCCAGAATCGCACGGCAGGTTGTTCTTCGGCGACATCTCGTAAACATGACGTTGGACATATATAGGGGCCAGGGAAATGCCACCTTCTGACTGGCTATCGTTAGCCATTGTCCTATTGGAGGGCGCCTGTGGCAAAGTTCCGCACCATCCATAACCCGGTAGAGCGGTCGGGGCTTCCGCACTTTTCCCAAAAGTCCTCAACCTGATGCCTCGATTGGGATCGGCGGCTCTTTCCGTCCCATTAGTGGTGGTGGAGTCGTTCTCCTGGATTGCAGGTGCATGGGATGGATGGATATATCCACAAGGGAGCTAGAGTGGGGAACATCCGCCATGTGCATGTGACTGCTAGAATCCGGTTCAATTCTCACCAGAAGCAGACCACCCTTTCTCCTTCGTCCACAACTTCAGAAGGCCGACTGAATGGGGTGTGGGAGAGCAACGCATATAGATTCTTGTGCAGAAAGTCCTGTTTATGGTAGGCATTCAGTTCGCCACTATGAGCTGCATCCACGGGGTCCCCGCGTTAGGAAGCGCTTCTCCACCAAGGCTAGCCCCCGTACATCGTATACAGGCGCTCGGTGTCTAGGGCATTTGTCAGCGTAAAAGAGTAGCCAACACCAGAAACCCCAAGCTCATATAATTCACCCAATAGTAGGCCACGAACGCGTTGGGTGTCACCCGATACAATGAAGGAGTAGTACCCTGTGTCCAGTTGGTCAGCCCGCCCCAGCATCAGCAAATTCACTAGCGGTACATGTGGGCCACTCCACCCAGTCAAATGCACCTAGGCTCTCCCAGAAAGGCTAGACTCGCCCGTGATTCGCTGGTCCGTTGCCAACCAAATGCGCCGTCGGACGTCGACGTGGTAGACGCAACAACTGGCCCAGCCCCGCCACTACTGGGTGAACAGACGTCGTGGTGGCACCCGCCAACGACGAAGTGAAATCCACCGGGGAATGGATGGACGTGTTGCCCACGTAAAATAAAATTACGAAGAAAAAAAACTCACGAAAGGCAATGGTGATGCGCCGACGTAACTGCTGGGGATGGCAATGACGTCCGGCGACCCACTTGTGACGTTTAGAGTCAGCTGCGAAACCCACAACACAGGGACCGCGATGGTTCAGGGAGAGCGTGTCACACGCGGAGCAATGACATTCCGATCGCCCTCCCCGACCGGTGCGCACTCTAGAGCACACCCCCGGTGGCATTTTGCACACACGACGCTTTTATCGTATCCAGGCATTAGAAGTGTCCATCTCCGAATAATATATACAGGTCAACCCATGGACCACCCACAACCCAATAACCAATAAATACCCAAACCACAACCACCCACAAAAAACGCATGGACACCCGAGTCCCCGAGTTCATTGGATCCCAAACACCATCTTCTCTTCAGCCGTCCACTCGAAAACAGGTAGCGGGTGAGCCTCGGTATTGAACACCCATTTCTCCAAGTCGATCGGGTCACGATCCAAAAACGTCAGATAAAGGTATTTGAGCCTAAGTTCCATCCGCGTCAGTCGCGTTCACCAATAAGCCTGGAGGTAAGTAAAACCCACGTTTCCGCCAGGAAGAAACTGGTAGTGAACCAGGTCAGCGAGCGGTGCGGTGCGTTCAGTAGTTCTGGGTTCACGTACCTCGGCATGTCATCTCTCTTGGATAAGCCTCCGTTCGCATCGATATCGACGCAAGCGTAACCGCTCTCGGTCTTTGTGTATTTTTCGATAGATTCAAAGATCCGCCAAGCATATTCTCTCCACCGGGATTCCCCTGTCGTCCTCCATAGAAGGTAAAGGGATTCCACAGTCTATCGAAACAGGTCAGCTGCTTCTGTTCCGAATTCCCAAGTAGCTGTTAGCCCACCTCTGGTCTAAGTAGGTACGAGCCAGCCATAACCGAATAGTCCATCTTGTCTTGCTTTTTGTACTGTGCTCCCAAGTCGCTTGAAGATATCACCATGGCGTCTTTCCTCCTAAGTCCAGGAATGGGACCACGCCTACCACGCTTCGTCCACTTCTCCATCGTATCCATCCACCCCTCACCACCACTAACAAACAAAACCTCTTCCGGACCGAGCCCTGAAGGCTGATCTGCGTACGTCAGGTAGCAAGTCTCCGTTAATCCCTTAGCTGCCCACATGTGGAGTTCCCGGAGATTGAACGAGGCTAATCTAGCGTAACCTTTACGGTCTCTAGGAGAGAGGTCCGCAGCAAGGCCAAGGTAATCGATCCCGAGGGAGTGTAAGTTGTCGAGTGGGAGGAGGTGAGCGCCGAGGGCAAGTAGACCAGGAAAGAAGCAAGAGAGATGTTCGAGAACGCCAGTGGGGGAACCATGGGTTAAATGGAGATCGGTAACATAGAGCATCTGGCGTGTCGGAGACAAGTACAGGAGGTTATTGATGACGAAAGTCGTGAACTTGAGATCTGAAAGGTGAAGACGATATTAGGTCCACGACAACACGGCAACGAGAGAGGAAGTTCTACACAGCTCAAGGTTCACTTTGTCAGTTTTCCCAGTCAGGAGGTATTGCTTTAGTGTGTACTCGTGTGCACTGTCTGCAGCAGCTCCCACGGATACCTCCTCTAGAGCAAAGCTATGTCAGATGTGTGGTAACAATTTGATGGTCGGCTGAAGGTGACTCACGACCGAACGTCTCCCCAGTCCTGAGGGACCAGCGTTTGGGAAACATTCCTCCCGTCATGGAGAGGTTCCCCGAGGCTAATGCAGCGTTCACCCGGGCGACCTGTGGTCTCTTAGTGCCTAATGCATGAGACGGACGATGGTACACACCTTTTCATAATGTTCTTTCTTCCTCGATGCTTGCGCGACCGCTGTGTACTCCAACTGGAAACTTGCGATCTCGGCCAGGATACCCAAATCTGGACCTCGGGTTGAGCCACTGACGTCCGGAACATCAGAAGGGATGGTTTGGGGCAAGTGGAAGAGAACTCACGAGATCGGGTTGACCGCGTAATAGGGGAATCCGGAAGTACTGTTAAATGCGGGGGAGAGAACGCGTGCGAGCTCGTCTGCTTTCTCTAGGAGGATGGGTTCCTTGGACAGTGCGTACGCAGACATCAATCCGCCAAGGTACCGGATCACGGTCTCGAAGAACGGCGCGTATTCGTCCATCTTTCGCGTGAACTTGGTCTTCTTGACGAGTTCCAAGGCGCGCTGGAACTCTTCGTCCAAACCCATCAATAGCATGGTATCTAAAGAATCGAAGGCAGTGACGCCCCACCCGTTGAACCTTGTGGCGGAGTGAGGAATAGTGGATTCGGATGACGGGCGTGGCTCACTTCATCTCGGATGAGTTTGTCAACGGAAGGAGTTCGTCGTCTGGGAACGCGTGGGTCTCGTAACCATGATATGCATGGACGAAGGCTTGCTTGACCGCGTTTGCCCGGGCGGCCCAATTAACGTGTGGACCTAGAATCTCTTCTCCCGGGCGCATTACCCATGGATGGGGCATGTACACTTGGTAAAGCGTAATCAGGAAACTTAAACCGATCGCCAGGACAAGGTAGTTGCGCCATGTGAGGTTCTTGAGCCATGAGCCAGATCCACGGACGTAGCGGAGGCGGACGTAGAGATCCTGCAACAACGATGCCATGGTAAACGCAGGGGAAAGGGTGAAAGGCGGAATTTATCGCATCCACGGGTGTGTGTATATGTGGCCTAGTCAGAGAGGGTTGTTCTGGGGGGGGGGGGGGGGGAGCGGTCAAGCGCCACCGACGGTGTCGTCCAGGATCATCTAAAAGAAGCTAAAAGGTGATGTGTTCCCACGCTACTGATTGGTTAGACCAAGCGGTATCGGCTCTGGGTGAGGCCTCCGCACCGCGAATAAGTCATTGGGATGGAACTCATTCGTAGGATTGCCGGGACATTGTTCTACACCACCAGGATGCCCCCCCCCCGCAGAATCAGCATGGGATCTCAGATGTGCAAGTCCCCCGATATCCATTTCTCTTCGTTGTGGGGGAGACGGGTATCACTGAAACCTTCGGATGCCCCTCGAATGAGAGCCGACTCTCGCCAAACCGTGGTGCCTATCAATCTTAATTTATACCGCAGAATACCTTCGCTTATTCTAGAGCATTGTTGATTATTTTGCAGAATGCTGCCTCCCCTCATGGATTTCGGGTTTTCCAAATCACGGGTAACTGCTAGTCCCGGCTAAGCGAACCTCGGCCGTAGAATATATGAGTGGGGGTTGCGTTATTCAGTGCATGATACAGGATTGTATGCTCCGATACATGGTCTTACAGCGTCGTGACTGGGGTGCGGTCGTGATGAGTGAGTGACGAAGTCAGAGGCAACGCGAGAACTGACCATGGGGGCTTCAATCACAGCTTCCGTCTGGGGGGCCATCCTTCCATCGCTCATCCACCTTTGCGCAATTAAACTTCTCCTTCCCCAGCCGGAGGTTGACGTCGTTGTGCCTCTCGCATAGCCACCTGCTCAACTCAAACCTGTTCCCGACCTTTGGCGGATTATTCTTCATATTCTCCCCAAGATGAGAGGCGCAGTGTCCGCACGGGTAAAGTAACGGAAGGGACCTCAATAAACCTAGCATGGACGCTCGTTGAGTTGGTGTGGGATTCTCTGGATAGTAGGCGGCGGTGGTGTGTAGGAACGTCCATGTAGCGCGACCGAGGTCTTCCACGTCTGGAGGACAATTCGCTGGTCGGGTATCGGTATCGGTTGTAGCAACTACGGTTGTGGCAGCAGCGGTCCCAGCAGATATGGCCTTCTTGGTTCTGGACGTGCCTGGTGGTTTCCAGTTCCGAAAAGCCGTGCAGACCTTACACGGTTTCCCGTCTGGCCCGATGACCATTCCTGGAGGCAGAGACTTGCTCTTCGAGGAGTCGGGGGTGGGAGGGTTTGGGTCACCCATGACGGCGGTGTGTGCTGAGCAATCGACGCGACATCCGAGGGCCTTTGTAATCGAGACGGCCCGGCAGGTGACGCAATCACGGCTTCCGTCCAGCGACCGAGGACGCAACTGCGAAGTGTCAAGAGGGTGGACTGAAGATATCTCGAGGCAGAGAGTGGAACGTATGCGGGTTTGAATCTGAGAAGAGATTACATATGGAAGACAGTGAATTCAATCCACCCAGGTCTGCCAATAACTCGCGCCTTTCTCATTGTCTCGCCCGAATAAACCCACACCGTTCGCCTCTCGCCCAAGCTCGCCATGTCTCCCTTCTCCCCGTCTTGAACTCTCTCTTGGACGATTCGAGATGAAAGGCGTGAAGCCCACGTGACAAACACGAACGCGTGACAACCCGTCACTTTCAACAAAGTTCAACACCCGGCAACTCCCCTCCACATCGCCGACTTCTTCCAGTGGCTCGTCCACCCACCCCCTACACACTCCCCACCCCGGCTCCCTACACAATGTCGACGCTGCTGGACCTCTACGAACCTCTGGACGTCATCGGCAATGGATCCTTCGGCATAATTCGAAAGGTGAAGCGCAAGTCTGACGGTCTGGTGAGCGAACTTACCCACAGCCCCCCCACCTGTTACGGTACTCACGCACGTGCTTAGGTATTCGCCAGGAAGGAGCTATACTTTGAACGCATGTCAGACCGCGACAAGAAACAAATTGTCGCTGAAGTGTGAGCACAACATCGTGGCCTTACGGAATCCTCGTGTTCATATCAAGACCCCAATTCATTAGCAATATACTGAAGGATCTGCAACATGAGCACATCGTACGGTACCACGACAGATACGTCGACCGGGATGCTGGCGTTCTCTACATTCTAATGGAGTATTGTGGTGGTGGGGACCTCTCGAGCGTGATCAAGCAGTCACAACGGCAGGACAAACCTATACCCGAGGAGATCATATGGAATTACTTCATGCAGATCTTACTCGCCCTCAGCTATTGCCACCACCCTAATGGCCACTCCAGGTCCGGAAGCTCAAGCACGGGCACCGACACCGAGGGTGGAAAGGACAAACGTCCTCAGATTTTACATCGTGATCTCAAACCGGACAATGGTAATTTTTCACCGTTACGCCCACAACCAAACCCACCACTGATCCTGAACAGTGTTCCTGGACGAGAACAACAAGGTTAAACTTGGCGACTTTGGCCTTTCAAAGGCCCTCGCCCAGGCTAGTTTCGCACAAACATACGTTGGGGTAAGCATATTCGTTGAGCGAAATTTGGGGAACGGTCCTAACCTCCAGCTTTCCAGACACCTTACTACATGTCGCCAGAGCTCATGCAGGAGAAGGCGTACGATTCCAAGTCTGACATCTGGTCTCTTGGTTGCCTGATATACGAACTATGCGCATTAAAGCCGCCGTTCCACGAGGCCAAGACTCACTCGGAGCTGAGTATCCTGGTACGCAACGGTCGGATACCACCGCTACCTCGGGGATACAGCCAAGCGCTCTCGAACATCATCAAGGCCATGCTAAGTCAGAATGTATGTCCTTCCGACCTGTCCATTTCGACGATGCTAAAGTTCCTTCGGTCAGCCTGCAATGAGACCATCGGCGGCACAACTCCTACAGCATGAACGGATTGACCTCGCGTTTAAAGTGACGGAAGCCGAGAAGATGTACGCTGTTCGTAAACCGCACCTTGTTTAATTGCTGAAGGAGTCATTAGGATCGCCAGGATCAAGACGCACCGAGCGGCAGTCACGGCCCGGGAGGAAGCAGTCCAGTCACGCGAAACCGCTCTCACTGAGAAGGAGACCCAGCTCGCGTCTCTATTACGACTCAAGGACGCTGAGATTGCCGCCTTGCAGCAACTGATCACTAGCGCGGATGAACGGCATCGCCACGTGGTTGAGGCGCGGATTCGGGATGCGGTAACGCAGAGGGAGGAAGAGTTACGAGCCTTGGTCGTGAGGCATCAACAGGAGGTTTCCACCGCGATGGCGAAACGCGAGGAGGAACTAATGGATGCCGTGAAGCGACGAGAGGAGGAACTCCGCGTGGCTTGGGTTCAACGGGAACAGGAGATCCGAGATGAGATGAGTACCGCGGTTGAAGAGCGGATGGAGTGGGTGAGGAAGCAGGTCGAGGAGGTAGAGGAGGAAAGACGGAGATTGGACGCTACCCGAGCCGAGGTCGAGAATAAGATGAAGACTACCAGCGACGGCACTGTTGTGGAAAAGACCGGTATGGGTTTTCATTTATCTAATATGAAACCGCGTGTCTTATCGCCGTTGTTCAAGGTGGAAGGAAGGAGAAGACATACCTCGAAGAGGTCAAGAATGTCCTTGCCCCATTGTCACGGTTAGCAGCGCTGTCACCGGATGATCCACCGTCGAAACCACCTGTCAGCATGCACACGAGACCCATGGCCGACTTCAAGACTCCCCTCACACGGAAGGTCAGCAAGACGCCGTTCGACAGTGGCCTTCCGCTGGGCTCTGCCATGAAGGGAGTCGTACTCACATCGACCGGAGAAACCCTCACCACACCGGCCCCGACACAATTTGCGAACTTGTTCGTGTCCACGCCCAAGGTTGGGCTCAACTTTGAAAAGATCTTTGATGAATCCCCCGAGGAGGAAGATACCCCGAGAGCCGAGGAGCCGGTACGCGATGACGAGACATCGGAAGCTCCATCTGATACCCCAAACCCACCACCGACACCATCGAAACCAGAACGCAAGACGACTTCGTCATCAGCCACGAAACTCACGAGATCCAACTCTGTCGTTGCACTGAAGTCCGCCGGACCCAGTTCGTCATCGACGTCAAGAGCAACCTCATCGCGCGCTACATCAACCCGAACTCGTCGGACATCCCTAATACCCACACCGCCAACGAGAACAGGGATCACGAGAACGACGAGCGCAGGTCCTGCTGTGCACCAACGTTCAAGTTCGGAACAGCCCACCACTTTATCGAAACCGCCTGCTTCGTCCACAGGGACGCTGGCGAGGACGAAGTCTTCACAGGTCGTGGTCTTGCCTTCTTCACCGGTCCAATGGGACCTACAAGACGAAGAGAACCTACCGAGTCCGTTCTTGAAGAAGGCGGAGAAGGAGAGGCAGCGGGCGGCCACCTTTTCTAACCTCAGGGAACAGCCTCAAAGGAAGACCAAGACCACGGCAGGTACAGTGCCTGGACCGAAGAGGAGACCAAGCGAGCAGAATATCCTGCGAGCGTATGCGGCGGCTAACGCGATAAAGGGTGGATCATAGACTTGATGCTCTGTGTGTATTTGACATGTCACTTGTTATCCTACGGACTTTACGTTTTCGTCAATGGGTATTTTATTGTTTGGTTCTTGGCAAGTGGTAGGGTGGCAGTTGTCCTCGTGGCTCCTCGCGGACGCCTGGGAAAGTGAAAAGCAAGCGGCCGGAAGTTCACAAGCTCGCTTGAGAAGCTGGGGTGGGCCTCGGAAGGCACCATTCTGCTTTTTGGACGATCGCGCCGTGAAACTTTGCGTGCACACGCACGCCCAGAGTATATCCCAAGCTCAGGCTGCTTCTCCGCGTAAATTGGTGTACAAATACACCTAGTGAATGCTTTTTCACGAAACCCCCACCAACGGAAGGGACGGAGAGTGTGAAAATATCTCGAGAGGGTAATATGGATTTGGAGCCCAACTGGCAACGGCTGGGTTTCACCCAACGCCACCACGCCTAACAGCTTTCTTTACCGCCACTCGCCCCAATGACCCTTGGGGAGCCTTCAGGAGCTTCTACTCAGTGGCCGACGATTCCGAGGCAGATTGCACCACCACCGCCACTGTGACCAGCTCAACCTGAGAGGCCAACAGCCAAAACCCGATTAAAACGTGAAAATATTGGAGTACGAGCCCGAGATGTCAGGCTCAGGCTCTCTGCAATTTTTAGTGTGTCCTTGGCATGGATTTTTGAGCGATATTTGGGACATCCACACCCTGTACAACTCGGACCTCGTGATCCACATCCTCTCAGCGCTAGGCTCACATTCTCCCCATTCCCCCCACTCCCACCTATGCGTTTCGTTGCCCAACGAGCGGTGGCCGCAACGTTGACGACCCTCCCCACAACTTCAACAACTGTCCCCCCAGCGTTTTGGGCTCAGTCCTTCCACGGGGAGTACGAGGTTTTGAGAGAGGAAAACGGGGTCGAGTTTGCCACATCTGAAGGTTCGGTTCGGAAGGTCGTTGTTCGTCTGTAAGGGCTACAATCACCCGGATGGGTGTGGAGAGGTCGAGCGTTACTCCGACCTCGAGGGTGCGTTTTCCTCCACCCACCTGGCATAACCGACAGCTTCACCAAGACCCTTCTCTAACATTCGTTGGGCATGGATCGGATTACCCTGCACCACGCGTTGTTCTCGAGGACTTCCCTGAACGAGTTGACTGTCTCGCGAGACTTTGACGTGGCAGGTAACAAAACGGTAGCCGGGGGGCCCGCTCGCTAAGTAATTCGGGGTCAAGCAGTTCACCCCACCAATTGATGGTAGCCATCTTGCCAACAACCGATAGTGCCCACCGGGCCGAGAGTGGCTTGGAA
>Ga0307509_10009402_pt1 | contig 12229 bp, 11 predicted proteins | sample 10_EM_MG_FD_202245 | JGI IMG/M metagenome (GOLD analysis project Ga0307509, IMG submission 202245) | Populus trichocarpa ectomycorrhiza microbial communities from riparian zone in the Pacific Northwest, United States - 10_EM | ecosystem: Host-associated > Plants > Roots > Unclassified | place...
ATATTCCTTTTCTTTTGTCTCAACTGGGGGCTGAGTTTGCGGTGTTTCCCCCTCGCGTAGCTCAGAAAGGAAACTCCAACGTCCTAGCACATTTTTCTTCTATTCGAGTTCTTACGGTATAGGAAGGCTCGAGGCTCTTTCCATCAGGACCAGTTTGGTTTGGAATTCCGTGCCGGGCGGTTGCGAGAGGCGCGTTATGGTGAAACTGATAAATGCATGGATGCGGGCCTCGGTTGGGGGTGCTTGTTACTCGAGAAAGGGTTTCCGTGTGTGCAACACTCAAGAATACATGGGATCGTTCACAAGCGCCTAGCTGACTTTGGGTGGGGTCAGGTGCCGCTGAGGTCCGACCCCGCTCTCCCCGAACTTCAAGTCTGTGATATTCTATTCACCACTTCCATCCATCGACCTTCACTACCTCTCTGCCTGATTCTATACGAAGCAACATGAATCCGTCAACCCATCTCCAGCCTACTGATACTGGCATCGGCCACCAAAGTAGTTTTAACGTCACCAATAGCTACAACACCAACTATAATACGACCTATGTGGATGAAAATGCTCAGATTCTGGCATGGTTGTCGCCGCTAGAACCTCGCCTACGCCATCAAGATGTGCGCACCCGCCGGCTGGATGGTTTGGGGAATTGGTTTCTAGGAACAGAAGATTTTATCAGCTGGCGTGAGGGTGGGGATGGATCTAGCATGGCCACTCTCTTTTGCTCCGGCGCTCCGGGGGCGGGGAAAACATATCTTAGGTAAGAGGAAAGGTTTCAACCCGCGAAGTATACACAAATGCGAACTAATGGAATTAGTTCCCTAGTAATTGATGAGCTATGCGACCGATATGTGGACAAAACAATCGCAGTTGCATGTTTTTATTGTGACTTTCAGAGCCAAAATGTGCAAACCCCTGAGAACGTGTTGGGTGCACTTGTCAAGCAATTTGTACGCGGGTTGGGGGCAACCCCTCCCGAGATCGGCAAGGCATTTGAGAAAGCAAAGGGTTAGGTTGGGGGTCGCGGCCTCCGGGTTCCTGAAGCACTTGAGCTCCTAAAGGCCTCCATCGCACCGTTAGACCGGGTTTTTATCTGCATTGATGCCTTAGATGAGCTATTGGCGAAGCATCTACCCCCCCTTCTACGCTCCTTGTATGATATTTCTCAGTTGTGCCCGGGGGTCCGATTTCTCTTTACAGGTCGACCGCATATCGGGGTTGAGATTGAGAAATATTTTCCTGGAGCTGCGCTGTTCCTCCAGGTGAAGGGAACGAGGCAAGACATCATGAGATATGTTGAGATGATGTTAGATGCCGATTCCAACCCAGAGGCAATGAACGCCGGGCTTCGGGCGGAAATCATGAACCGGATTTCAGAAACAATTTCCGATGTGTATGTAGCTGCAATTTCCCATTCTAGACTAGACTTCGCTAATAGTACCTAGGTTCCTCCTGGTTTCATTGAACATCGCAGCAATATTAGAGGAGACAACAATCTTCGACAGGCGTGAGCAACTCAAAATGGCGACCAGTGGCCGAGGGCTGAACGAGGCTTATGGTGTGACGTTGGACAGAATTAAAGGGCAAACGGTGGGCAAGTCGAAACTCGGAATGTCGGCTTTAATGTGGATCTCACGATCTGAGAGGCCGATGAGCGCGGACGAGCTATGCGACGCCCTAAGAGTACAAATAGGGTCTATTGATCATAACCCTGATAGTATCCCTTCCATACAAACATTACTGGCTTCCTGCCTTGGACTTGTTACAGTCGATAAGGAGGAATCGAAGGTCCGCTTGGTGCACTTCACACTCCAAGAATATCTCAATAGCGACTCCGAGATTTTTCAGAACCCCTACGCGGTAATGGCGGAGGTTTGCCTCACATATCTGAACTTCGATTGCATCAGAAAACTTCCATCTACCCTAGACTCCGCCCCACACGAATACACCTTCCTCGAACACGCTTCCTGCTGCTGGGGTTGCTATGCACGAAAGAACACCACGGACAACGTGAAATCACGTGCACTTCAGCTCCTTGACGGATTTGATAGTCATATATCAGCAAAGCTTCTGTTACTTCGCCATTTCGATGAAGCCTCTGAGGGGAGAGAGCTCCTTCAGGAGGAAGAGATCCCTCTTGGATTTACGGGACTACACTGCTTGGCATTTCTGGGAATTGATGAGATTGCAGATGCTCTATTGGATAAGAGCGATTGGGATGTTGATAAGGCCGATTGTGCCGGCCGCACACTGCTAATATGGGCCTCTGTGAATGGGAGTGAAGGGATTGTAAAGCTTCTTCTGGAAAAGGCGGGGGCCGATGTCAACACCAGGGACACTAGGTATGGCCGGACACCCGTTTCTTGGGCTGCAGATTACGGAGAGGAGGGAGCAGCGAAGCTGCTTCTGGAGCGGCCTGAAGTAGATCCCGAATTGGGAGACTATTATGACAGAACACCGCTCTCCTACGCGGCCGGAGGTTGGAGTGAGGGGACAATCAAGCTACTTCTGGAACGGGAAGAGGTTAATCCCGAATCGCGAGATTGTTCTGGCCAAACACCACTTTCCCGTGCGGCTGGCGTATATCTGGGTCAGCGGGCAGTCAAGCTGCTCCTAGAACGGGACGAGGTCAATCCCGAATCGCGAGATAATTCTGGCCGGACACCGCTCTCCCACGCGGCCCAATTCGGGGGAGAGGGGACAGTCAAAATGCTTCTAGAACGGGAAGAGGTCGATTCCGAATCGCGAGATAATTCTGGTAGAACACCGCTCTCCCACGCGGCCAGTGGATATTGGGGTGGGGAAGCTGTCAAGCTTCTCCTTCAACGGGAAGAGGTCAATCCTGAATCACGCGATAATTCTGGCAGAACACCGCTCTCCCACGCGGCTGGCGCATGCCAGGACAAGAGGGCACTCAGTCTGCTTCTGGAACGCCAAGAGGTCAATCCTGAATCGCGAGATAATTCTGGCCGAACACCGCTCTCCCACGCGGCCAGTGGATATTGGGGCGGGGAAGCAGTCGAACTTCTTCTAGAACGGGAAGAGGTTAATCCCGAATCACGAGATAACTTTGGCCGAACACCGCTCTCCCATGCGGCCGGCTCATTCAGGGGTCTGGTGGCAATCAAGCTTCTTCTAGAACGAGAAGAGGTTAATTCCGACTCACGGGATAATTCTGGCAGAACACCGCTTTCCCGCGCGGTCTGTCAACCCGGGAGCGAGGAGACGGTCAAAATTCTTCTAGAACGACAAGAGGTTAATCCCGAATCACGAGATGATTCTGGCAGAACACCGCTGTCACACGCGGTCGGCGTACATTTTGGTCAGGGGGTAGTCAAGCTTCTTCTGGAACGAGAGGAGGTTGATCCCGAATCGCGCGATAATTCCGGCAGAACGCCGCTCTCACACGCGGTCGGCAAATTTCCAGGGTTCCGAATAGTCCGACCGGTCAAGTCCTGGAGGCAGGACCAGACTGGCCAGTCCTGGTTGGTGTCGATGACTGGACCCGACTAACTCGGGTGGTCCGGTCCGGTTTGGACTGGTCCCAGACCAGTCTTTATAAAAGATCGCATGAGAGTCGGAATGGCACCCAGGCTAACACTCGCTAAGAATAGAACTATAGCTACAGTAGGATCTTAAAACCCTTTGTCACGTTATAAATCAACAACTCCTCAATACAAGTTAATAGAACACCCCGGAGAGGATAGCATGTGGTGGAAATGCGATAACCCGATGGATAAGAGGATCGAAACAGGTATTGTGGCAGATGGTCATGTAATATCACTCACTTAGTGAACCAAAAATAGTTCCACCGGGGGAAACCTATTTTCACCTCCCCTAATCTAAGCGAGGCACTATCTCCACCATATATAATCCATGGAAACAATAGGTTTAATTAAGAAAAGCTTTATTTGAACGTAATATAATGTGATAAAAATAGCATATCCTATTCCTTGGCAGGCCTGGTCGGACCAGTCCTGGTCGAGTCGGTTTCGATAATCCTGACCGTCCAGTCGGTCTAATTTCAACCATGAGACTAGACTTGACTTTCGACCGGACTAGCTAGTCCAGTCCAGTCTTCCGCCGACCATTCGGAACCCTGCAAATTTCGGAGTGAGGGGGTAGTCGAGCTTCTTCTACAACGGGAAGAGGTTAATCCCGAATCTCGAGATAATTCTGGCAGAACACCGCTCTCCCACGCAGCCAGCACATACCAGAGCGAGAGGGCATTCAAGCTTCTCCTGGAACGGAAAGAGGTCAATCCCGAATCTCGAGATAATTCTGGCAGAACACCGCTCTCCCACGCGGCCGGGGCATATTGGAGTGAGGGGGCAATCAAGCTTCTTCTGGAACGGGAAGAGGTCGATCCCGAATCGCGAGATAATTCTGGCCGAACACCACGCTCCTATGCACGAGGAGAAGCCTTGATGCTGCTATCTCAACATGGTCAGTCCTGAACTGAGGGCGAAGCGATACGACTGAACGAAACTCTTCCCTGGCATGTTGGTAGTCCGTATCCCTCCCTTAGTAGCCTAGGTATTCTCGCTCTAGTTGAGAAATAGCGATTGCTCATCGCGTGCGGGGGCTTTGCATTCCTAACTCTGCAACCTAATTTCCGCTTAACTCATGTTTTTACCAATAACCATATATGACTTGGCTTCTACACTGTAATACTTGGCGTGGTGTTGACATAGAGTAGAGTAGAATTGCTTTTCCTTCATTATTTGAATGCATCTATGATCTGTCATTCTACAGCGCTGTTTTTATCCCCTCGTTCAATACACTTTACCCGTTTGTGTTTCTCCCCGCAGGCGCAACGCCACCGTTATACTAAACAGACCGTATGGGCTATATGCGAGAGTTGCAATTTCACACACACGCACTCTTGCCCTAGCGTCTTCTGTGATGTGATCCATGATGCGGGTGCAAGAGGGTGGATGCCCAGAATAGAGTAGCGACGCATGATGTTTGCACTGACTAGAGATCTGTCCTACCCTCACTAACGATGTCTCTCCGATCCACATACATGGTAGGTGATATATAGTCTACCGCCACTATTCAAGCGAGGGTGCCCGCCCACATAGAAGCCCAGGGCGGAGAAAGCGGGACTTCTTAAGTTTCTGCCAAAAGGTAGACATGGATAGTAGATCGGAATAGATCAGGAGATAGTTATGCAAATGACATACTGGTGAGGCTTGAGTAATACAACACCGGTATCAGGAGGATTGTATGCAGCATGACGTTATTCAGGAGAGTCAAGTTCGAGAAAGCCGGTGCCTAAAATCGGGAAAATATCATCAGTCGAATGGGCATTTGCGGGGGAGCTGTAGAAAAACACTAGTCGTACTTTCTCAGAATTGGAAAGAGCGTTGAATTTGTGCCCTTTCCGCTGTTTTTCTCTTTTCTCTTTGTAAGCCACTCTACACCCTATACGATCCGTCCTTTGCCCTGAGCTAGCACGAGGATCATGGGTGGTCACTCGGTATATAGTCCTGTGCAGATATCGAATCGATGAGGAGGTAATGATCGTCTGTGAGGGTTCTATGCAGCGGAGTGGAACGGCTCAAGCGAAGAAACAAGCCTTGTAAGTTATTAAGCGGTGAAGAAGCTCATAATTTATTGCGCTGGGTGTTGGAAAAGGAAAGAATTGAGGAGGGTGAGAGACAGACTTGGGGCGAAGAAAGGACAAGGGGAGCAACTGCAAGAAAGAATCTCATAGCCTGCGCATCCTCTACTGGAGCATACGCTTACTTGTATAACTACTGCAGTGGTATAGAGCTTGCTAATCTTTACCTATTTGGCTTACTATCCTTTGTCTGGTTTTTGTGAGAGCTAGGTCGTTGAGAAACATCATTCTGAGATATTCGGGCCTCAGTTGGGGATGCTAGTTGAACTTTGTGGCGAGTGTAACAGTACAGAATTAATCAAATAATGCCTACCAATCGTGAATAGCTGGAGCATTCTGGGTGGGAGTACGATTGCTGAACAGCACTTGCACTGTACTCATAATTGCCGGATATTCAAAAGTCAGGAAACAAGTACGGTATAATACATTGAAATAAGATTTGTATTTTAGTTTCCTCTTAGAATCGCAATAGCGCGTGCAAAGCTAGCGCTTTATGGCAAGGAGAGGTGAAGCTTCATTTTGCAGCAATTTCAAGTTTCACTTCAGCCGCTTCCTACAACGCACAAGGGAAAGAACGTTGTGCATGGCGGTGATTATTTCGCGGGTTAACTAACTGTGCGAAAACACCCCTCCTAGTGCTTGTACTTCAACATCAAAGTATTGGGTGGTGCACGTTAGTTAACATTGTATGACCACACACAAGGGGAACTTCATCTCCGGGATATTTTATCAATAGCTCCTAGCCTCTCACCCCCACTTCTCTCTAACTTACCCGCGTTCCTTAGGAAATAACACGAACCCATCAACCCATTCCCAACCCGTCGCTACTATCACCGGCCGCGAGGCGGTTTCGATGCCACAGATAGCAAAAACACTGCCTATAACACCGCATATGTGGATGAAAGCCCTCAGATCCTGGACTAGCTATCGCACTTGAACCTCGGATACGCCACCAGGAAGTGCGCTCCCAGCGCCTGGGTGGTTCGGGGGATTCGCTTTTGCAGACGGAAGATTTTGTCATCTGGCGTGATGGCAGGGATAGATGTGGCATTCTCCGGGGGCTGGGAAATCATATCCCGGGGGGGCACAGCAGTAATCTATATAGAAAGGATAGACGATGGACTGATGAAATGAGTTCCCTGGCGATTGATGTGTTATGCAACTGGGTTATGGATTAGAAAATTGCAGTGAGTGTTTTTCCTGAGGCATTCAGAATCAAAATATCCAAGCTCCGAAGGTGTTAGGTCCCCTCGTCAAACAAAATTGTATGCTGTTTAGGGGCGACCTCTCGTGAGATCGATAAGGCATTTTAGAAGGCAAAAGGTCAGGTTGGAGGTTGGGGACTCCTGGTGTCCGAGGCCCCAGAGCTACAGAACGCTCCCTTTTCTCCGTTTGACATGGCTTTTATCTGTATTGATGCCTTGGATGAGCTCCCAGTAGTGATGGGCACGATCATGCTCGAGCAGAAAATTTAGCCCATGCTCGAGTATAAATCGTGCTCGAGCACACCAAAAATTTATGATCGAGCATGATCGTGCCCATCACTAGCTCCCAGGGGAGGATTTATCCAAGCCTTTATGTTCGTTGTATAATATTTCCCAGTCGTTTCCGGGGGTCCGATTTCTCTACTCAAGTCGACCGCATAATTATCAAGATAGGCTATGACGGTGTGGAGTAACTTGGGTACTTAATCTTTCAACATCGCCAGCGGTGTCCTATATATACACAAAGTTGACTACACAGAAAAAATTCTTTCAACTTCGTCCAAGTTCTCCAAAGCTATTCAATCACCGTCTCCTTCCTTCCACATAACGCCCTCAAACTTCTTCCAAACCGATGCATCCCTTAATCCCTCACCTCTGTTACGTTTACTTACAGAGTTCTTCTATTCCCAAACATTCCTACTTACCTTTGCCTGTTTTGCTAACCTCGTAGTGTGACACTTGTTCGTTCCATCTCTTAGCTAACCTTAGTTCCAAACCTTTAGTACCTCTAGCGTGAGTTCCTGCATCATCCCAAAACATCTCCGCTGCACCTAACCATTTGCCCGAACGCGCCGCCGCTTCAACTCCCATATTCTCCAATCAGTCTCCAAACAAAACTTTCCCTAAGCCAAGCCTTCGTTGTTGTAGATGTGAAAACTTTAACAATAATAGGGTTGTTATTGAGAGGTATTTCACAGATGTGCGGATTTTATCCGGATAAAGGTAGCCTGGGGTGGTGGAATAAGGGAGGGGGTCGCGATGTGGCGCTCTACAACTTTCTGAGGCCAAATGTTCGGTTGTTTAGGCTAAGGTACTGTACAGGACTTGTTAATGTCGATAAGGAAGAAACAGGGGGTGCGCTTAATACAATTCACACCTCAACAGCCGATGCGAGATCTTCTGGAATCCCTCTGTATTAACGGCCGATGCTTGTCGGGCATTTCTTACTTTTGATCTCGTTAAGGAACTTTCTTCAATTTTAGATGATGCCCCACAAAAATGCCCTTTGCGCGAATAAGCTTCCCGCTACTGGAGACACCATGCAAGAAATGATGCCACGGAGGGGCTGAAGTCACTTGCGCTGCAACTTTTGGCCGGATTTGATCGCCATATCCTAGAGGATTCTTTTACGTCGTCATGGTGTGGAGCTGATGAGCAGGGTGTCAGGGCTGCCTCAGGGATTGACAGGGCTACCGAAAAAAACTGGTGAGGACCGTCCAGGCGGCAGTACTCGCGCATGGATGAAAAAATCGGAAAAAGCTGCAGATCAGAACAGGGAACAGGAGGATGATCAGTGTGGCAACGGGTGAGGGGTGATCCGGTTGCAGAATACCTTAAACGGTGAAACCTATCAAAGCTGTTGCATCGAGTGACCGGCAATGAAGAAGAATCCATACCTTATATATAACAATAATAAGGAATCTTTCGGTTCGTTAAAAAGAGTGGCATTGAGTTAAAAACACATAGATAAAGACACATAAACTAAAAAGAGATCAAGTGAGTGACCATTGAATATCATAAAGTAATTTGATAAGGGAAATAGTACAAGAAACCAGACACTGGGGCAAATGAGTAGCCGTGGGTGTCGTTGTCATAATTTATGAAAGTACATGAAAGGGTTCACTATCGGTTTAGCTAGTTAAGTGAGAAGACTGCCCAGGTGGCTTGTGAGATAGTCTAAACTGTGGGTTTAAGAGAACGGTAGGGTGTTAGCGGAAGTAGCTGTCCACTCCTCGGGTACCTGAAGGACAAAAAGGAAAAAGAAGAAAATGGAATAAAATGGCCAGCAAGAATTCTCAGGGATAAAAGTCTGAGACGTCTGCAAAACAGTGAGAATCAGAATAGAACATGAGCGCTACAAACCAATCTCCACCATCAACTATAACAAGACCTTAGGAATTTCAGCAAAGCAAGAATCATGCTATACTCACAAGCTGGCAGCGATTAAAAATTGGAAACAATTTCTGCTAATCCCATACGATTCTCTGTAGAAGCAAGGGTTATGTTCTCTGGTTTTTAATCACTTCTGTCAGTAGTGAAAGTGAATGTAGAAAGAAGGAGGTCAATTTAAATGGTAGAGTAGCGTAGTTAAAGAAGAAGGCAGAGGGCAGCACAGAAGACTCATCAGCAAAAACGGATCCTGCGTCTGATCTATCGGCGCTGAGTCCTGAGGCAAGCAGCGGATTTTCTGTGTCCCCTGCGTTCTGTGCGTCCTGACTTGCATTGCAACGTTCCTACTGTTCGTTACAGGGCGGGGCGGGGCGGGTTTTCACTCGCCAGACCCCGCCCTTAGACGGGGCCGGGGGGGGTAAGTTTCGGGTAATCCCCGCCCCGCCCCCGTCCGGGGTCCGCCCGCACTCATTCCCTGGAGTGGGCCCCGTTTGTTACCACCTATTTTTAACGGGGACCCGTCTGGGGTATGCGTGGGGCGGGGGCCTGAGCGGGGACAGGGGCAGGGAATGCCGAAAAAGGCACCCCGCCCCAGGCCGTTGAGTGGGGCGGGGCGGGGAAAAGGGCCGGGGGCCCGCGTTTTTCGGGGCCCCGTCCGCCCCGTAACAAACTCTAAACGTTCCTTGCGTCCTGACACAACATCACTTCTTCCCGACGTCTGGACTGCCCCAGACTCTCGATCTCGCTCTCCTTACCTCTTCTCCGCGTCCTGATGTATCCCGCTTCTCATTCACGCTATCACAACTTCAATTAATTCGCTGCTTCCTCAGACTCTGGCTGGTGTCCGGGGCGGCAGGACTTGTTTGTTTTCACATTTCACGTTTCATGTCTCACATGTCACAGCTCATTGGTCTGGTGAACTAATGATCTGGGTTTCAAGAAAGTCGCTTCTATATCTTCTAGTATATACAGTATCAAGATGTAGGATGCTCACACATAGCGGAGGCTTGATTCTGTCATCCAGACTCTTTAATAAACTTCGATAAATGTTCTCAGATCAATCAGGCTATTTACAAGCCAGCGCCGGTCCTCCTCCAAGATCAGGTGCACCAACCCGAGAATTGTCTCTATATCAACTATTGTAAACCCTCGCGTATCCTGCCTCATCTGCACTGTAACAAGGGCATATAGATGCGATATAGGCCCCGTGTTGACTGGGGTCAGCATTTGAACACCGGCGACGCGATGGACTGTATTATCGGATCTGTAGTCCCGGATTTTCAAGAGGGCAACTAGCCTTGCCGGTAAACGACCTTGCAGCGCACCATACATTTCTTCCGTAGCTGCCTGTACCCAAACCCATTCCTTGCGACTGCCCTGGTTTCTAAAGTGTAGGGCGCCGGTGGATCGCGCACGGTGGATCTCGTAAACATGGGCTTCTTGGAACGCAAGAAGTGGTATTTCGAGTTGTATCAGTAGCTCAACAGGGAGTGATCGAAGTATCGCATGGTCATCAGGAAGACGGTGTGGTAGGGGCAGGTTATGTCGGCTATATCAGATCAATTCACGATAGATAATCTCGAGTGAGACTCGCGAGATCCGGCTAAAATCCACGACATTGGACACATCCTCGCGACCACTTTTCAAGATCCTTCTCCGGATGACCGGCTGTGATACCGTGCTCGTTGTCCTATCTAAATGCTGTAGCACCTCTGCCGAGAGATCTGCTCCCTGAGCCTGCAGAGATTCCAAGTTCAATAGTCTCATCCGGCTTGCATGTTGATGACCGTAGCTGTGCACAATCTGGCGGGCGGCATCATTTTTATTCGATTGTCGCCTTCCGTCCTGGTTTTGAGTCTTGTGAGCTAGCTCTCCGATCTCTGTGGCATTCATCGGAATATTGCCAAACTGGCGTATATAGTCACAAAAGTGGCTTAGTAGATGCATCTTGATGAAGTTGAAATGTGTTTCGCCATGAATCATGTCCATACGCGGTTTGTTCTCTTCGTCACGATCGTCGGCACTGATCCGGCGCCGTTGAGATGGGGCCACTCACTCCCTTATCAGGGCTCTCTGACATCGGATCTCTTTCGTTGCTTGTCAACTTTGGCCTGTGTGCCTTTTGTCACTCGAAGCTCCAAGAATATATCTTTCATCCTACGAAACTGGTCCAGATAATCTTCCATGTAGGCTATGGTGTCTGGGGTGTGGCTTCGGTATTGTGCCATCATATTGAAGCTGACGAGTACCCTGACGCATCCGAGAGCATGGTAGAACGGAATTGCTTGTGCACCTCCTTGTTGGCACAGAGTCACGGCGAGAACTCCCACATACAGCGCCCCAGATTCCTCATCTCTTTCCCTTGCCACTGTGTAACCTCCCGGTAGGCCTTTCTGGGAACGAAGAATCCCGGGTATGGTGGTAATGTCTTCCAAACGTTGTCGAACGCCTGCAGTCACCCGTGTTTCTTCAGAAAGCCTTCAATCCAGTCCATCATGTGCTTAAATAGGCCTAGATAATTGGTATGGAGCAGGTCTGGTTTGGGGAGATCAGACGCCGAAACCCGGTCAAGTCTGTTAAATATAGTTTGGCCGATACCAAGATTGTCCCACATGACATGGTCCTCGTCGGACTCCAAACCTGCGTTCTGAATTTCATGTTCCTAGTGTTGGTATCTGACTTAATCTCTGGTTCGATAATTTTTGGTATTGGTTCCTAATTCGTAGGTAGGCACCTCGCATTTAGGACAGGCATTGGATTTTAACCCGTGTAGTGCCACATTTTCCATATAGTCCGAGATCCACGCGGAGCGGATTGGGAAGCAGAGTCGAACCTTGCCGTTGGCACAGTCAATCGGGACGCCGGAATGTGCCACGCCCTGTAGAGGCGCAAAGATAAGTTCGAATACATCTGGTAGGGTGTCAGCATTGATTGTCCGCTGGCGTTCAGTGGCTTTGGGGGGCTTTGATGGTTTGGATGGGGTAGGCAATAAGGCAAGAAGCAGAACTGCCATCGATCCGGTGCTGTTGCGCGGGGCTGATGGCAGATTCCCGATCGTGAGATAGACAGGCCACACTTTCTTGTCACCCAAGATGTTGGTAAGGTTCCATCAGCAAAAATAATACCTTGCGTCCTGTGCGCCCCGTGCGTCTGACGCCCGGGACGTCGGAATGCTAATCGCGAATCAGGACGTAACGTCGGATCGACGTCGCGTCCTGACTTTGCGTCACCT
>Ga0307509_10009403_pt1 | contig 12229 bp, 9 predicted proteins | sample 10_EM_MG_FD_202245 | JGI IMG/M metagenome (GOLD analysis project Ga0307509, IMG submission 202245) | Populus trichocarpa ectomycorrhiza microbial communities from riparian zone in the Pacific Northwest, United States - 10_EM | ecosystem: Host-associated > Plants > Roots > Unclassified | place...
AATGCGAACTGATATGTGTGTGAGTATGGCATGTTGGGATGCTGGAATTCTAGGGGCTGCGCTGGACTAGGAACTTTGTATATATTGAGTATTGTTGTTGTTATGATTGACGATATGAATTGAGATGCTATAAGGGTTGATTTTGGATTTCACCCGCATAAGGGTTGTTTTCGAGTGAGACTCTGTGATTGCGCTATCACCCGGAAGGCCTGGCTGTTTTTGCTGCTGGACTCTCTACGATACTGCTTTTTTAAATAAAATTTTTTATTTAGAGGTTTGGGTGGCGGGATCCATCCCTACGCCCACTACGTGGTCTCCGGAAGTGGTTTTTTTGATAAAACTCATGTCCTTTTCCTTCCGGATTTTGGTGAGCGATGGGGGGGTCTCCCCCCCTGCCGAATCTAGTATGTTGCTCATTACCCCTCAGGATCTTGAACCCTTTTCTTCCCCCTTTCCTACCATGAGCATATAGTACACTAGTGTCTAATGGAGGTGGAATGTATCATAATATTATCATGCAAAAGCTTTAATTTTGCCGGGTACTCGGAAACCCCCGGGTATATGCGTATTTTCTTAGTGCGGTCTCTCCCTCCCTAAGGCCATGCCATGATCGAAAACTATATCCCACCCCCCCTAGAAATGAGAAGGCACTGAAATTCTCTAATTATGTCGTAGTGAATACCAGTCAGTAAGATTACCACTAAACTAGAGTTACGTAAGGCACCTGGAGTTTCAGCAGATTTCCGGGCTTGCAGTAGCTGTACAATTCTTTCATGTTCCCCCCAAGTAGCATAAGAAAGCGGTGTGAAAGGACCATCTTCAACAATCCAGCCTGGCTTCTAACGGCGGTGCATCAAACACCGGCCCCCCGCTCGAGGGCTACAGGTTTCGCCACTCGCAAATCTCCCACCAAACCAACTATCCCCCTCCAGAGCATCATCAACAGAACAAAGCATTCTTCCCCAAACACCGTTAGGGAGTTGTGAGTGCTGTATGCCGAAAACTTACCGGCTGTGGATCTAACTGGTTAGACTGGTGACTACTGGCTCTTAGCGGCAGTGACAGCAACCACAAACGTGTCTGACCTTAAGATTTGTGTTGCAAGGGCTGAACGTATGATTCCCACTAACCCTACTTAATCTTGCCTACCGGTATGCACTTCTTGCTAACTTACTGGTATGTTGTAGAGGTGGGTGTTTATGGATTTATCTTTATGCGCGGTATTGTGGCCTTAACCTGAATCATCCGATCACTTCAACTAATGGAGGCTTACTAGATGGCTAGTGGATATCAACTATCCTCGATGGCCAGCGATACCTGAGGACCCGGGAGTGCCATGATGCCGAGCGGCATGTGCAAGCACAATTCAGTGGAAAGGAAAAGGATTGTAAACAGACTTTTGCCACAGGGTCTAAGGCATTATTGTTTGCCAAGCGTGAGGATAAGAGCGAGACTTAGCTGCCTTTGCTGGAGAAGGCGTGCGCTAAGGCTCATGGCGATTACGGTTCGATTGATGGAGGCTGGACTGGGTAAGCTTTCACTCTTCTCCTGTTCCTAGCATGGTAATAGTGGGCTGCCTGACATACGGAGTAGTGAGGTTGAAGACTAAAACGGGGGTGTTACAAGTGAATCATATACTTGTGGCACCCTGGATAAAGCTAGGTTCTGGAAGGAAGAACTTCTTCAGGTAAGGAGGGATTCCTTGTTTGCAGCTGGTATGTTGGGCAGTGGAGCGGCAGAGCGATCCGGAATTATTTCGGGACATGCCTATTGGGTCCTTAAGGAGAGGGAGGTGAAAAGGGAGCGATTTGTCTTTATTAGGTATGACCCTTATGCTCGAAATGTCGATCAGATATTAATTGTCTTAGAAACCTATGGGGATCTGCCGAGTGGAGCGATGGTTCGAAAGAGTGGACAGCTGAATGGATGACACTCTTGTGGCGTCGCTTCGAAGACGACGGTGTCTTTTGGATGCCATGCAAACTAAACCTATCTTCTTGGGGGTTTTCTCTAGCTAACAGCAGATAATGACTTCTTTCACAAATTGGGTCGGGTCGATCGTACCCGCCTTTTCGACCCTAGCTGGACCGTCACAAACTGCTAGATCTAAGTACTAGTGCCGTGGGCAATGGAATATCGCCCCACCCGGTTCGAAGCTAACCTCATCACAAAGGGCCCCGTAGTCATTGACCTCTCCCAACTCGATCACCCCTACTTCCACGGTATCGCAAGACAGTATTCTTTCAACCTCCACTTCCGTGTCTAGAAGGAAGGTGAGACAGAATACATCACCCGCTCGCGATCAAACGTCGACATTTCCCGAAGTGTGAACGCAGAACTCGGGCTGGAGCTAGGAAAGTACATCGTCATCTTCAAGATCACTGGTGAGAGGGGCCGCGCGGCGCCGACCAAAAACCAGGCCGTCCTTAAGACGAGGAAATACAATAGGAAGAAATTCTTGCAAATTGGGATGAGTGTGATCTTGCCTTCTCCAAGGCTACAACAGAACCCGAGGATGAGGAGGTCATCACCGAGATGGCTACACGAGCAAGGAAGAGGGAAAAAGAGTTTACTAAAAAGGCCAAAGCCGAGGGAACTGATCCATCCGAACATAAAGGTGCCGGCGCAATCTGGGGTGGGGTCGCAACAGGGTAGGGACGTAGGGGGCGACCCTCTAAGTCCGTCTCCTCGGGCAGGATAACCAAGCGATCACGAAGAGTAGATAAATTTCTCCTTGTTTGGAGAATGGGAGGGCTATTGTTTTGCTTCGGAGGATGGAGGGTCCCAATAGGTTTGGGGGGGGGTTCTATTGTACTTTGTTTGGCTTAGCTACTTTTGCTCTCTTATTCGTTTCGATTTTGTGTTGAGCCGCCTTGACGGGGTGTTGCTGTTTTGATATCTGACCTATTTAGGATACCGGTAACTTAGTTGGTTAGTAGCTAACGTAGGTCGGTAGTAGAAATTGTTTATTCTGGATGACTCGAAGTGTTGTAGTGTATCTCGCGAGCCTTCGTCCTGACCCGTATAGTATCATACGGTAGGGTATTTCGTCCCACACTTGTCTCGGTGGTGTATCATATACTATCACTCGTATCTGGCTCTCAATACAAGTCGTTTAGTAAGTATACCGAGTCCAAAACACACCAAAATTGCTGGTTTTCGAGCTATCATATGATAACTCAACCACCATTGATGAAAACAGCATGAAAGAAATTAAAAAAGCAATTTTCTCTAATGGCATCCATACAAAAAAATATGGCATTTTTTTCCTTCAATTATCCTACAGTAGTGAGGAGTAGAATGCCTCTGCTCTCAAGGTACCTGCCAAGACCAGGGCTTTTGTATGAGAAAGATACATTTCAACACACCTTACCCAGCTCATGTACCCACAGCTCTCTACAAGCTTGAGATAAAAAACTGAGATAAATATATGTTATACTTCAGACATGATATATTTTTAAAAAAAATTCCCAAAGCTGAGTTCTATGTTGTCCGCGGAAATATAACGGCTCGGGAACCAGCAATTTTGGTGAGTTTTGGCCTCCGTATACTTACTAAACGACCTTGCTCTCTGCTCGAAATTTGGGGTTAGCCTCCTAGAATCTCGTCCTGATACTATCTTAACCGGAATAACCACAGAACAACGAGTATAATAACGGGGCCGAAAAAAAAAACTCTTCATTCATCTGATACTTCTAAACCCTTCCGGTGTCAAGACTTGGAAAGCCTCGAACGAGACCAATTAGCGTGATGGAGCAGCGAAGCTCCTGCCAGGACGGGAAGACCTCAACCCCGCTATGCCGAACAAAGGTCCCCTAACACGACTTAACACTAACACCGACTATGCGAAATCTTTCCTATAGTATAATCCTCAAAAAACCTCCCTGCCGCACTTAGAGGGATTCACACAGGCACCCCCGCATATACTCCCTGCTAACTTCCCCCTCCCTCCAGATTACTTCCACCTCCCTCCCAAGATTCAATAATACCACAGCCTGGGGGGCATTGCCTTCTTCTCTTCCAATTCAATTTCCCTGTGGGCCCCCGTGTCTATGGCACTACAGTTCCGCCTCGGTGTGCAGCGTAGTTTTGTAGTTATAGCGGGAATGCCAGCCGTATATAGCTTTTAGTGCTCACATTCTTTCTTTTCCATAATAGTACGGGGGTTGGGTTGGGGTTAATCACTATTTCTTACAGATACATTCTGAATTTTGGTTATTTTTTGTTTTTTGGTATATTACTCTTTGGTTTCTTACAGGAAATGCATGTGTTATATACCAAACGGCGATTTGCTTTGGATATTTCCTTTCATCCGTCGGTGGCTGTTGTAGGAGCGATATCTCGACCTCGCGATGCTTACCGAGACTGGATGGATGGATGGAGCGTGGGATGGCCGAATCTCTAGATTCATTCAGGACTGGAGCACTGAACATGAAACCGCTCTTCTATACTTGAGCAAGCGATTTTCATAGTTAACCGGTGCCTCTCCACTCACCCACCCATCCATTCATCACTTCACCAGGTGTAACAATTGCTCGCACTGGAGCTTACTAAACCGGGGGGAGTCTTGAGGATATTACTGGATCGGAAGGAGGTCTACCCCAATGCACCTGCTAAATATGGTGGAACACCGCTCTCGTTGGCGCAGGGGAAGGGAATGAGGAGGTCGTGAGGATACTGCTAGAACGGAACGACGTCAACCCCAGTACAGCCGACCACTCTTGCGGGACAGCTGCCTCGTGGGCTGCCCGGAATGGGTATGACAGAATTGAAAAGTTGATACGGGACCGGGCTGACCCCACCCTCAGCTATGCAACAAGCCTGAGGCCAACAGACCCCTGCTCCCCCGAGCTATCTAATCCATCTAAACCCCCTTCTACAAGGATCCGCAAGTCCAAACACACAATTCTGAGTCCCTCTCGGCAATGTAAAAAATGAGGAGGCACAATCCTAAACCCACCACCACAAATATCTATCCTCACGTGGACTGATAGGTTATCGCAGACACAAACTCAGACTAGATCCCTCGCCTAGAATTTCTCCTTATCTCATTGGCCCCCCAACCGCACCTCCCTCATCGTTCACTCAAGTTAGAATTATGGGGTGAGGGTAACCAAACACCAACATCTGGAAGGAAAAGGACATGAGTTTTATCACCACTTCCGGAGACCACGCAGTGGGCGCAGGAATGGATCCCGCCACCCAAACCTCTAAATAAACTTTTAAAAAAGCAGTAAGTTATCGTAGAGAGTCCAGCAACAACAGCCAAGCCTCCCGGTGATAGCTCCATCACAGAGCCTCACTCGAAAATAACCCTCATGCGGGGATGCACCGTATTAGGGAAAATACAATACTCGAGTAGGCAAACCACGCTGAAATGGAGACTTTTTTTTAGGGATCAGGCCCTAAAGTTAAACGTGGCATTTATCCAAACAAAAAAAAAAAACTCCATTCTGGGTAGGAGCCTCGAAATTTATGGAACCTCGTGCTCCGTAGGACCATGATAGTTTTGGTAAGGTAGTCACCTGTCCCCCCTCCTGCAATGGCTTTTTGGGTAAATCAACTCTCTCACGCCTCCCTATAACCCCCTCCGCACAAGATAGCTCAGTGGCGATGACTCGGAAACCCCCTGTATCGGTGTATTTTCTTTGTGTGGTCTCCCGCACTCTAGGTTGTTCATAGTCTATATTAAAGTCTCGAATAGCCAGGTTGGGCCATCTAGGGAAACTCTGTGAATATATTATGCCTATATTTGGCCTTCACCCACTCGAATTACCTCTGTCTAGGGGATAGAACATTTCCGCACTACCTATAGTGGTTTAGTACACCGGGGTGTCTTTTTTCCTTTTTCCTTTTTCCTTTTCGAAGAGTAATGATTACATCGACGGCATTTTTGTGTGGAGGTAACACATACGTACCTGCCACTCCCTGAGGAGATGCGCTATTAATGGTCTCCGCTCGCTAAAGAAGACTGATACATAACTCACGGTGCCTCTCCCCCCATTTCCCCATTTTGTTTTGTTACAAACAACCCTAGACTTCAGTGAAGCCCGGTCCGACCTGCACACTGGCTCCTTTTTCCCTTGTTTCGAACTCATTGTGGCATTTGTCACGAGGCTATTTAAGCCGTGTTCCTGAGTACGAGATGAATAATGCAACGAGTTCTCGGTATTGTCTCCCTTCGTCATCATGAGGTTTCCCTAATGTGCGTTCGTTACAGCGGTCAATGATCTGTCTTGTCCCGTTCCCTTTCTCCGTCCTCTACCGGTATACATCTTGCATGCTGCTTTCTTTGTTTACTAATCTTCCAGTTTTATTAGACAACTTCCCGAGCAAAGGTTTCCGGATTCCTGCCAAGCTCTGGGCTCCTATGCGTCAAGCAGTAATGTTGAAGTGCGTGGGGGACCTCCACTACACCCCCTGCGTCACGGATGTCGTGTCCCAGGTTCTGGGTCAGGTACCTGTCCTGGGGGTTCCGCATATCCCAACACAATGCCGAGCACAAGTGTTGTGCCTTCCCAACCTCTCATAGATGCCCTAAATTGTGTTCATAATTCATGGTGGCCCGACATTCCTGAAGCTGGATTCAGTAACTCGAACGATGGTCTAGACCCTTCAGAGTATGGCGGTATTTGGTCATCGCTAAACGGTCCTCTGAGCGAAAATGGATTTCAACAGCTGCCGGAGATCCCTCAGGCAGCGGGAGGCGAAAGTTTTCAGGACTTTTCTGCGGGAGTGATCCAAGGGTTGGAAGATTATGGCGAGGGGCTTGAAGTCTTTAATCAGCAGTCAAGTACACCCTCTGCGAAAGAAAAGAAAGCTTTCCCCCAACCCCCCCCGACGGTCCTCCATTCCACCGATTTACCATCCCTAGCATTTGTGGTAACAGGTCACCCGGTATTCTACGTCAACCCCCTCGCCCCCGCCCCGGTCCCCACCCCGGTCCCCGCCCTCGCCCCCACCCTCGCGCCTAGGTCGAGGAAAGGCTGCTGGTACGCGTCCTTCTCATCCTTTTCGCTTGGAATTCTGACAATTTTTTATATCTTTTAGGGTATGCCGGGTATGATATGACGAAAGTCGTTCCTCAATGATTGAAATGGACGCAACTAACATTTATTATACAGCGTCGGAAAGTTAAATGCGATGAAGTTCATCCTAAATGCGGGGTAACTCCTCCGATTCATCCCTCTCCAGTGTTCCCAAGCGTCCCGTCCACCCTGTAGACACCGCCAGGACTGCAGTCCCGGGCGTCCCGGGCGTCTGTCTCAAGCTGGTAGGGCAAGAGCGTCTATCCTTTGGGAAGGACTACTACCGTCTAAGAGGGTGACTGTAGGGCCCTACAGTCCTCCAAGGATCGGTAACTCCCGAATCGTACCTGTAGTCCTCACCCGTCATCTGCAGTCCTCGCCAATCACCTGTAGGGCCGGCCAGTCACCTACAGGGCCGGCCCATCATCCGGAGTTACCCGGAAAATTGCGCCACCTGAGGCACCTGTAGTCCCCGCCAGTCCGTCCCGGGCTGTGGTCTGGATGGACGCCAAGATACCGGTCCATCCCGGGCGCCCTTTCAGGTACTGTGCTGCCGTCCGTCCCGTCCGGTCCCGAAGATGGACGGACTGGACGCTTGGGAACACTGCCCCTCTCCTCATTGACAAACTAGAAAATTAGGTTCTGATCTTGGATAGCACTGCATACGCCTAGAATTGGAATGTGACTACACCCGAAAATATACCTACAAGGATGACTCTCCGGCTAAGGAGCTGGAGAGAATCACAGATCGTTCTGGAAATCGTATGAATCTCTCTCTGATCTTTTTTTAAATTTCCTTACTTTGTGCTCTTGTGGTATCGGAAGTTTGTCTCCCTAACCTCTCACTTTCTTCAGCCGACCCTCACGGATTCCCCGGGAATGACTGGAGACCGGAAGACGGCCCGCATGTTATACCGGCATTCAGGTTTGCCGAATGTGTGCGCGACGCTGATCGAGAAATGCTCGCAGCCCAACACAAACCAGGATCCTTCTTTGTGGTAGCTACCTACCAGACTTTTTCAAGAGCAACTAGGAACTTCAGCCCAGGAATTCCGACCTGCTATTACACGGTGGGTCTGTCTGACCGGTTGCCTCCCCGAAATGTTCCAGTCTCAGTAACGGTCAGGGAATTCCGCCGCACTGATCCGGGGGCTCTCCCTGGCATGTTGGCCAGTGTTCCCAACGGGCCAGGCCGCTCATAGGCCAGCCTATAGGCCGTAAGCCAGGCCACTCCGGAGATGGCCTAGGCTGATATAGGCCGAATTCGAGCGGCCTGCGAAAGCCCATCAGGCCTGATAGGGGCCTATAGGCCCGGTGATTAGCTTTGGGAACATATCGCTTTAAGGATCTCCTGATCCCCCCACCTCTTTCAATTTCCGTGTCCTCGATTTTTTCTACAATTAATTTAATTGATTAATTAACTACTGTATCTAGTATTTTTGCTAATAGAGCGAAATTTTTCATGTATTTTCAATGCTACCTAGTAATCGGAGAGCATTAATTGTGAGTTCTTGCCGTGGACACTGCATCGTAGCTCTCTAAGAGTAGGCTGGCCTAGGCCATGTAGGCCGGCCAAGCTATATAGGCCAGGCTTTGCCGCGCCCTGGCCTACCTGGCCAGTTGGGAACACTGTCCGTGACTATAGTCAAAGCCAAAGACTTATGGAAGCATTTTAAGGAGAAAATAAGGCTCGTAGCAGAATGACCGGTTCAGTCTTATCTTAATACTTAGAGCACCTGATGACCTATTTAACCTTCTTCTTGTAAGCATATCGTTTATTACTGTATATTGGTTTCATGGCATCATCATATATCACTCATAGTTTGTCGGCAGCCCCCCGCAATTCTCAGCAATCCCCGGCCGCCCCCCTCATTTATTTTTCCCCATGTGCCCGGTTGTCATTCCTAATGACTGCGGTCTGTAAACCCCCCACAACCTGCAGTCTTTTCATACGCCCATAATCCCCCGCTCAATCCGGGCGGTCCTGCCATCCCCCCTCCGCCTTATCAGCCGCTTTCCCGTTTGTCTCACTATACTAATAAAGGCCTAGCATGTAGGGCACGGCGGTCCCAGCCTAGCCCGGCAGTTCCCCGAGTAATTTGCCCTACACAGGACAAGGGCTAGCTGTCCAGTCCGGTCCCGTCTTCTTAGCATTATCCCAAGTGTCCCTGTGGGGCCCCTGGGCGGTTCGGAACACTGATTTTAACACGGTTTAGTATGGTATCAAGAGTTTTGGGGGGGGAACTAGGACGGACTACGCCCGGGAAGGTGAGGACCGGACGGACTATAGGGGATTATTGTCCCAGCGATTGGACCTCCTGTACTAACCACGCTGAAATCATACACCCCTAAACGAATTCTTTTCACATCATGAGACATCACTCCTGCAGTCCCCGGCCGTTCCTGTCGTGCAAATATTGAATGGAACGATGATACGAGATATGAAGAAGTGATTGATTGCTTGAGAAAATGGAACAGTCTAGTTTATCTCAAAGGGGGAATGAATGGAAACTTCATAGATATAGATATAAGGTAGGAAGAGACACATCCTGTATTTATGAGAGGGACGCGGTGCGAGGGCTAATGGAGAAGTTAAATACCGTAAAGGCTGGAATAATTGGACGGTGTGCTATGAAGTCCAGAATTCCCTTCTCTGGAAGGGAGCAAAAAACACAACAGAAACACGGCCCCTTCCCCCCTCTGAGTCCAAAGACATAGCATAAGGTCCAGTTATTCAAGTTTTTACGGTAGTAAACGATTTCCAGAGTCTAATCTATTTCCCAGCTCTCGCGTGGCCTTCTTCCCTTTCCTTCTGCGGTCCGTCCTTCGCTCATTCACCGAACTGTGAAAAAACCCTTCCTCTTATTAATGCCGAAAACCCCTATCTATCTTTTTGCTCTCAGTACACTTCCTTTTTATAACACAATTTACTGTATATAGTACCACCGCCACTCGGTCTATCTCACCATTCCTCGCCTGTTTTGTAGACCCCCGTCACACAAAAGGTGCCGCATAGGCACCTCAAGAGTGGGAAACTAGACCAAGAACTCTCTCCAAAAGTTGGCTTGGTATCATGCTTAGAATATCTTCGGCAAGCATGGTACATTGCGATCAAGATCAGTTCAGCCCTAAAGCTGGGGGGGCTGGTATACCGATATCTCATATTTTGATGCTTTCCATTATAATACTTGATGTGAATTTAGGGCTCAGATTCTAACTCCTTGTCATGACGAATAACACAATGCGGCATCTCATTGTAAATAACTCATCTAGTACAGTAAATTACATGCGCAAGCTACAGCACCAGCAGTCTGCATCTCACAGCACCATCTCTGATATCGGGTGATCGCTTCCCCCGTGCCGGGACCTCGAGGCCAAAGCCCCTGAGCTCCTCTTGTGATATGTGAGTGGACCACTGCTAACCCCTATCCTTCTCCTAGCTTAGACCTCTAAAGGCACATATACCCTCAATTCTTCCCCATCCTTTCTTTTTTTTTGCTGCGGATAACTCTTCCTAGTACTAGCACGACTAGCAGATTCGGGCAAGCTTATGTCAAGCTATCATATCGTATTGTACATTGTGTAAGGCTGCCTTTCGAGCTGTCTCGGGAGGCGAGTGATAGGCTGTGATGGGACTTTGGGGAGGACTGCAGGGGGGATGAGAAATTTTGATGTTTTTATTTTTTTTGGGGAGTAACCGTGCGGAGATTCGAGCCGATTATGCAACTGTGTGCAGTTCCGAATCATACAGAACATCTTTGGCTCCCTCTTGGGACAACTAGGATTTTACACTCTACTCCAATTTTGACTCTCAGCCAGCCATCCCAAAAAACAGTAGTCATGCCCAAAAATTATACCAATATTAAGCGCAGAATAGGAGACGTTTGCCAGAAGTTATCCAATGCTGATAAGTAGAATATCGCCACCATGGAACGGGAGTTTCCAGAACCCATGAGTGGCCAGAGAGCAAGGTTGAATGAGCAGCAATCCCGGATTCAACAACTACAAAGGCGCTTAGAAAGATTGGAAAAATAGGCGGGGACTACTGTAGTTTATAAGGAACTTAAATGGTCAGTTGGGGAGCCAAATATGCAATTTAAGCAAGTGAAAAAGGGTAGAGTGGCATGAACATAGCCTTCTAGAGAATATATACACTTTGATATCTTATTTCAGGCTGGGAGGCCTGTGCTCCAAAATTTGGAACCAGAATCACGGTAGAATCTGGAATAATTGAACCTCACGCTAGGATGTTGGAGTTGCCATCGCTGGTGGGGTCAGGCTCTTTTTTTTGTCTTTTTATCTTTTAAACTCGTGGCGGGAGCTATATTGGTTCGGGGGTTATGTCGGGAACGCAGATACGTAGGGGAAGTATACTTTAGTACTAGGTACAGACTCGAATGCTCAGAGTGAGGTCAAATGCTAATTTTTGTTCCTACCCACACTATATATGTCTCTTCCCAACATCTCATATAAACTGACATAGCTCCCGCCGAGAGTTTAAGCTGGGTCCGGGGGAATCAGTTTTCGCTGAATGCCCCCCCCCCACCCGAGAGAAGCAATTTCGGACGTTTTAGAATGAGCTTCAATTGTTCCAGTTCTTACGGTAGTAGGAATCTTGGTACAGTTATCGAGATAGAGCTGTCTTACCAAATTTCAGTTCCCATCCAGGCGAGCGTACGGTACTTGAGACTCCAACTCTTGTCTTATCAGACAAAGTCCCTCAAATTATTTTAGCGCTTAACCTATCACCCAGGCTGTCTAAAACAGTAAAATTCATAGCCAAGCATACACATCCTGTTTTAGAAGAATCCCAGGATTGCCATCCACTAGAAATTAATTGTTGCTGTCATTCTGAGCCACTTGGGGGTTAAAAACCTGGTGTTCATGCCAGTAATTGTTGTCTATTATGATATTATAATATGAGTGATGTGTGCAGGATAACTTTCAATAAATTGCTCAAACAGTGAAATATGTCGTGTTGCCCCTGTTAGTCTTTGAGACAAGGGTTAATAAGAAACTTTTGACACTGCAGTCACTACAAATTTTCAAATACTCTAGTATGTAAACTTTAGACAACATCAGCAAAAACGGACCCTGCGTCTGATCCGTCGGCGTTGCGTCCTGACGCAAGCGACGCATCTCCTGCGTCCCATGCGTCCTGTGCGTCCTGACTTGCGTTGCAACGCCCCGCCACATCCCAC
>Ga0307509_10009404_pt1 | contig 12227 bp, 15 predicted proteins | sample 10_EM_MG_FD_202245 | JGI IMG/M metagenome (GOLD analysis project Ga0307509, IMG submission 202245) | Populus trichocarpa ectomycorrhiza microbial communities from riparian zone in the Pacific Northwest, United States - 10_EM | ecosystem: Host-associated > Plants > Roots > Unclassified | place...
GTATCAGCATGGTGTGGTGTGTTGGATGAGCCCTGCCCCTGTGAAGTGCCACCACAGTCGCCCTCGGCATCTGCTGTGCAATTGGACACCGTTTAGTAGGCAACGATTCTGTGAAAAAAATGAGCCTCCACACCGAGAGTGCTCTCCTGTCCCTCATCGTGCTCCCCATCTTGCTCCCCATCCTGCTGTTCGTCCTGCTGTTCACACTGCTCCTCGTCACCACTAGCTTGTGGGCTTGATGCTCCACAGTCGTCAGTCCGTATGCCTGTATTGTGAGCATCCTGGGAAGGTTGGGTCATTCAGCCCTCAATTGCATGTCAAACTGTGCTACTCACGAGATCCTTGTTATTCGAGGCCTGTGCTGAGCTACGCTGGGCCCACCTGGGGAATGTGTAGTCGAGGGGAACATCCTGGGGTGTTTGGTCAAGGGGTATGCTTTCGGGTGTCCGCTGATACGCACCTGGCCTTGTGCTCCGCTAGCACCGGTCGCCTGTTTCTTCATCAGTCTGTAGGTTGACCTCGCCGTGATTCGGAGCTTTGTGTTTCCAGTGACACCCTTGACAGCTTCACCGATGAGCTTCCTATAAAGAGAGTGGCTGTGAGATCACATAGTGAGTGAGGGAAGGAATGGGAACGTCACTTCTTCCACCACCTCATTGTCTCGATCACCCACTGGTTGGTCTTATCTGAAAGCGTCCTCATGATGAGGTGGTAGAAGTGAATGAGATCGAATGCCCCATCGGTGGTGGCCCACTCCTTCATGGATGAGAGTCCGACGTATGTCTGGACGAGGAAGGGTCAGAATGCAGGAAATGGTGGATGAATGGCCAGACCTGGAGAGCCGCATATGCAATTATCTGAGGGGTGACCTCCGTGATGTTGTTTTTTGTCAGAAAGTCCTTTCTTCCCTTCCGCTTTGCATCTGAGTCAAACCATCCGTCAAGCCTGTCGGCCAGGGCGGCGGACTTGTTGCGGAAGATTCGAAGCGCAACCTAGCGGACGGGTTATGGAGTTGCTGTTAATTGGGGAGGTGGTGATCACAGGCACAAACCCACCCTTATGAGGACGTGGCCACGGAAAAGGCCGTTCCTCACGTCTCCTCTGTTCCACCCAACACGTTCATCGTAGAGGAAGGTCGGCCATTCCTCAGCTATCAATGACCAGTCGAGGTCCTCATCGTCCTGGAACCTAGCGATGGCACTGGAGGGTTTGGTGAGAGGCAGACCCAATGGACGACAGGCGAAGGGTAAGAGCATGGCATACGAATTTGGGTCATTTTCGAATGCTTCCAGATGTTGGCGGGGAATCAAGAACCGGGCGGTGGCGTGGTTCTGCAGTCCTCGCTCTTCCTTGGACAGGCTGCCCGGTATGATGATCCCGAGGTTGTCCGTGCTTGATGGCTGAAGGTACTGCAGGATTTCTTGCTGGATGGAGGTCGTGTGGACCGCACGCTGGTTTGTTGCTGCTCTTGACATCTGGGTATGGGTGGTCAACGAGTGGACCCCATAAAATCAGCGGTGGAAGACGTGCAGTGGCCACAAGCTCATCGTCATAGGTTTGACTCAGGTACTCTTCTAGCTCTGGGTGGTGTTGGAAGAGGAGCGCAACCCCGAGAGACGAGTAGTGTGCTTCGAGCTTGTCGGTGTATCTGGGTCGGAGAGGTGTTTGAGAGTCAGTGAATGTGTGTATGCCGGAAGACTGAGGAGCCTACCGTTTGTAATCTTCATGGGTGGTGTACCTTGATGATGGCACGCCGTCGCCGTCATGGACAGTGTACAGTGCCGGTCCAACAGCACCACTGTCATCGTCGGAGTCGCTGAGGGCCACGTCTTCCAGCTCTGCCCTTTGCCAACGCAACAGCATGTATGTTGGGCTTGTCAGCGGGAACATGCTGGTGGTGAAGAGCCTCCGAGCAGACTGTGCATAACGCCTGTTGGGTCCGGTGAGAAGGTCACCCAACCACATACATGGACGGAGAAACCTACATCTGCTCACCCTCCGATAGCCCACTGGCGGCCTCAGGTGAAGGTTCAACCATGGAGAGAACCGGACCGTGTTTATGGAGTGGGATGGTATGAAGTGGGGAGTCGGTGAAGATGAGAGGGGGGGAGAGAAGGGCAGGGCCGTGATGGGTTACCAGGAAGGACCAGCATACCCGGTGTCTCGCGTACCAAAGGGTTGCCACAGCCTCTGAAACATAACAGGCACGCACGGAAGCGTAACTAGGTCGGAGGTAGTAGGGTTAGACTTTTGGATCTGGAATTTTGAACGTAAGTGGGCTTGGCAAACAGGTTGAGCCAGAGACTCTTAATCTCTGGCTGTGCCACCCGAGATGTCTGGTGTGGTTTCAGGAACCGAGTAAGCTGGGTGGTTGGCTCCTACGGACGGAGGATTGACGATCACTTGCAGCTGTTTTAATGCGCGATGGACCATTGAATTGCGTAGTCTATTCAAATGCTATCCGCATTCAAATTCAATCTCCATTCAAACCCGCCGTTACTCTATCGGGAGCTAAAGTAATGCGAACCATCTATTGATTCGTGATGGTGGGTCGGCATCATCACAGTCCGTGCTTAGGGTGGATTCGGTGAAACTCGAACCTATAAACCTGTATCTACCATGCGGGCCCCCACCTCGTCCTCCACATCATTTCCATCAGGCTCTCCGTCCTCACTGACATGGTTGTGTCCGATTGGGTTCTGACCATTCTCCTCGTCCTCATCCTCATCCCCATCTGCGTCTTCCTCTGGCTGTTCTGGGTCCTCCCCATCCACGTCCTCGTCTTCATCATCACCCTCACTTGCACTACCCTCGCTGTCATCAATCATGGTATCCCCACCACCCTCACTGGCACGCTCGCCCTCGGATGTGGGAGTCAGTCCAGTGGGGTCTGGCTCCCTGTCACTGAGTGAAGGCCATGTGGTGCCCCATCCGGTTGCATCAAGCCACGGCTCTACCTGGCGCATGTACACATGGCCAATACCACCCCCACGGAAACGCATGAACATGTCACGACCTGCGAGTCTGACCAGGCCAACCGAAAGAGGTGAGCAAACCAGATGCTGTAGGAAATGGGGAAGCTGTTGAAGCACGCACATGTTGACATGGAACACCCTCCAATCGTCATTCTCACCCTCAGGACGCCCCAAGGATGGAGTGCCTAGGAGCTCCTCCGTGCGACCATGTTTGAAGGCTGGAATGAGGTGCACGGCCCTGATAATCTCATCAGGGTGGATGAACCCAAAGGCATCCGGCTCGTGGCCTTCGTAGAACGATACAGAAGGGTAGCGGAGGGAGCAGAATCCCGATGGTCCCTCTGGCCTGTTGAGCTTAAACCAACGGACCCATGCCATTTGGAGGATGGCGGTGTCGTTTTCGGCGGAGAGGAGGGTGCTGGGGCTGTCGTTCTTCACATTGACATGGAAAAAATCGAGGACTCTCCCATACAGATAGGGATGCTCCTCGTCGTCGGAGAGAACCATCACATCCGGGTATCGGCGCTGATAGATCCTGTCTTGATCCTCTTGCATATCGTAGGTGGTATACGAAAGCTGGAGTGTCTTGTGCCTATAAAGGGTCCCAGATACGATCTTGATATGGCGGCGGTGCTCATCAGTGAAGTCGTCATATGACATGATCTCTGGATCTGGTGTTGATGTCCACCGCAGGGTGTAGTTCTTGAGCTTCTTTACAAAATCCTTGATGGATGTCAGACGGTCAGATAAGCGGGGTCTGGGAGTGGGGGTGCGCACCCTCTTTGCTGGATCAGGAGTGGCACCACGGGGTACTGCAACAAACTCTGCCAGGCCCACAGGGTCGCTCAAGTCATCAGACATCTTGTACCGCTCTCCAAGGTCGGGGGAACGAGGCCCAGCCACCAAATGGCCTGAGTGGGCCGGACCCCCACAACCTTTGGCCAGGTAGCGCAGGACCTCATGGCGGCGGTGCAGTCGGCCGATGTCTCGTTCTGGGTCATGCTTGTTGATCCTCGGGTAGATGGCCTTGGAGCTCCGATGCTCGAGCTCAACCTACAACAGGTGACCATTGTCAGCAACGCCTGTTAAATGGTGCAACCCGGCATTACCCTTTGCGTTGTGTAGTTGTCTGTTGTGCCTCGTTCGCGGATTGTCTGAGGGTAGTCACCGAGGGCATGGAGTTTGTATGTGTTGAGGTTGAAATTCTTGGTCCTTGGCCCAGTGCCTGACGCTGTGCTCCCAGGTGCTGAGCCAGGGGTGTTTGCGGCCCTCCGAAGGCGAGCTGCCCTCTCTCTAGGAAGCTCTGTCGTTCTAAAGTCCTTGCATGTCTCCACGGAGAAGTGCCGAAGGAGGATCCCAACGTCGGCTGTAAGGCGTTCGAATGAAGTGAGTGTCCGCTCCGTGTGCAGTCGGAGCTTGGCATAGGCATGCCAGCAGCCCATCACGAATACAAGGTCCAAAATCACATCGTTGTGTGGAGTGGGGAGGAGACCGTCGAGAACTGGGAGCATGCACTGGCATCCAAGGGTTAGCCTAGATTCGGCAACAAGGAATGCATTCTATGGTACCTGTAGGAGATCCTCAAAGTTATGTGCAGCGAGCTTCTTCATTTGGGATGCATTGTTCGCAAACCGACGGATGGTGTCCTTTCCAAACGCACCAACAAGGCGGAATCTGGTCCAAGTGAGCTTGAATGCAAGTTGGTGTCGAGGTGGGCAGGTGCATACCTTTTGTCAAGCTCATCAACGGCCCCAGGGTGGATGGAGAGGATGCGGACTATATGGGTGAACACTGCCTTCCATACTCCCAGTTCAAACTCATGCAATAGATCGACGGTGAGCAGAGCATATATGTTGAGGCCAGGAAGGCAGCTCATAAAGGCGTTCTTTGTGGTTATGCAGTCAGCACTCTGGTGGGGTGGGGCACCCATGAGATGTGCTTACAATCGTTGGGACCCGTGATCCCCCTCCAAGCAGCTTCTCAATTCGGGAGCCAGACACCTTGTAGCCTTTGAAGACTGCCTTCCGAGCCTTCCTGACCAAATGGAGCACATTACGAGTGGGTTTCCTCACATTGGCACGGCGTTGGCGGTCCGTTTCCTTCCCTAGGTCCCGGACTTCGGTGAGCTTCACCATGCAGCGTGGGCAGGGACACTGGCCCAGGTTCTTGATATTTGCGAGCAGGATCCTGTTTGAAGGTAAGCGGCCATCCATATAAGGGGGAATATCCACCGACTTTTCGGGGTAATCAGCCAAGTAGCAATAGAACCGGGGGAAGACACGTCGAGTAATCCCATCAGGGAATCTAATGAGAATCCCATGCTTGTATGCCTCCGCAAACTGTCCCTTGAGGATGAGCTCAATGACTGCATGACAGAGCTCCCGACGGCAATGTGTGAAGACGTCTGGTGGGGGGGGGATGCCAAACTCCTCCATATATGCATCCGCAAAGTTATCAGGAAGCTGCAAATCTGAGTCAGATTGGACAACGCTCCGCAATTGCTCCAGGCCACTCTACCTTGGGGAGATATGCAAGGTGACAGGCTGGGAACTCCGATGGCCTGGAGGAGTCGTACTTTGACATGTTGCCAAAGAAAACGTAGATTGGCCATAGGGATGCTGTCCCGAAATTGGTGAGGTGAGTTGCATCGGAACCAAGCATCAGCAACACAACAACGCTCTCAACATCCGGGTGATCCGCAGGAGGTGGTATTGCCCTGATCTCTTCGGAGAGCTGGACCGCAACATCGGAACTGTACGCTTCGCCATAAACCCGAATCGGGCTGGCACCCCCCTGAGGACACCACCACTCGGTAAAAGGCGTGTGCACAAATGAACCCGAAGCGGCAGGGTCTTGGACTTTTGAGACCAGAAGGTCCACTAGGGATCGGTACCGCACTCCAGGCACCTCAAAGTCTGGTGCGTCTTTCTCTCTGGAGAATGACGGCTTATTGTTGCGCATACATGGCATCTTTATCTTGACTGATCCTGTCCGCCAAGGTCCACCTGCAATTGAAGATTTGGCGGCGAAGTCATCGAGAAGATGGAGCTCTTTAACAGCGCTGAACCCCTCCAACTCCTCATGTGTTACTCTGCCAGAGGTAAAGAGCTGGACGAGTTGATTCATGCCTGCGGTCGTCTTTGAAGATGGGCCAAGACAGAATGCCTTGACCATCTCGAATGTGGAGTCGTTCTTGAATGGGTGGGGCAGGGGTGTTTGCGTGGTAGGCTGGTCCTGGTGGTTGGCGGTGGCAGGGATTGGGACCGAGGTAAAGACCCGACAGATGCGGAACTTGTTGAGTGGAGAACGGTGGGAGGATAGCCTTGACATGTCGGGGGCGACTAATGCTGCTGGCTCCAGAGGTGGTGGTTGAAGCTGCCGCTCAAACACCTCTTCATTAGCCAGGGGGATTGCTGCAATGGGGGTATAGGACGTCGCCTCAAACTCCCTCCAAAGCCGAGGAAACTTTCTGGTGCGTCCAGAACGCCTCGGAGGCAATTCTGATCCAGGGGATGAGGGTAGTGGTATGGAGGGTGACTGTGCCGTTGGTCCCTCCAGCGGTGAGAGTTCCACCGATTCTTCTGACAAGGGCTCTGTCTATATTTGTCTTGCTGTTAACTGCCTTTCCGGATGCTAAGGGTCTCTCAGACTCACCAGCAGCCTTGGAGCCTTACGAGGCGGTTCCATAGAGTCCTCCTGATCAGCACCACCCATCTCTGTATCCATGATCCTGCGTTTGGAGTGGTTTGCTGTGGCAGATGTAGCCTTTCCTGCCCGGAGTGTACACTTCTTCAAGTGGGCGACGGAGGCTCGGGTGGAAGACCTTGAGTTTGGGTCCTTGCACCGCCAACCACACTCACAGGTCCCAAGGGGCGCCATGTCTACCCAACAGTGTCAGAAGGCGAGAATGGTGGTGGGTGTCAGTTTGGTGTTGGGTACGTGTGCTGGCCGGGCGAAGCCACTAGCCCGCTATTGGAAGCGCAAATACCATAATGGGATGGTAGAGGTAGCGCTCGGTGCCTCTGTAAGATCTAAACCTAACGTGTCTTTCACTACCCTCCGCATCTCCATGGATACTGACTTCGAAGAATTTTTCGCCCAGCAGGATATGCTCCTGGCCCTGCCTGATGAAGACATTGAGTCCTATCTGGCCCGCAGGGCCGATCCAAACAAGGAAATGTAAGTCCGCACCCTCGAGCACGCACACCACTACCACAACCCCTCCAGACCAGCTCGGTTTCTGCATATCTTTTCACCGCCTGCCACCAGAAGCACACCAAAGCCTCCACCACGAGACCCCCTGGAAGGGTACTGCTTTGATGATGTACCTGCAGAGTCACACGAAGATCCCCCCTCTCCCCTCTCCCCACACACAACACCTCTGTCAGCCGGGCCAAAGCCTGTCGTTCCTAGACTCGAAACCACCCAACCTTCGCCCACAAATACACCCAGCCGCATACCATGCGGAATGTGTGTAGCCAAAGCCCGGGGGATAAAGCCCAGGGTACGGAGGACCCAACAAGGCGCAAGGATTTCAAGGGTAAGCAATCTCAAATGCCGCGCCACCGAGGCACCAACTGACTCCTGCAAAGATATTAGTTGGGGCAAACAATACGCAGTCAGAAGACCCCACGTCCACTTAGTTTACTCAAGTTGTTAGTTACAGCCTAATACACATGTGCCTGCTAACATTCAGGTGGAGAGATCCTGTGTTCGGGCACAGGGCTATATGCAGCATCCATAGGCTGACGATGGGCAGCATTCAAGCGCAGTTTTGGGAGCTCTTCATAGAGCAAGAAGCTCAATCCAAGGCACCGGAAAGAGGTGAAGGGGACTGGTTTTGAGCTACACGTCCACATTGACTGGCCACAGGGCCTGTTGGACAAAACCATGGCCAACGGAAGAGCAACTCTAGGGTGAAGTGGATGTAAACTGGAATGCTCTCTAACCGTGTAGGAAGGCACATGAATTGGAAATCTTGTGTCAAAATCATGGGGGCCACCAAAAAATGGGAACAGACACGAGCACTATGGAACGTCTAAAACTACCATGTCGGAGGATGCTAACTGTTTTCAAGGGTGGTCCTACGGAGCATGGCTTCAACAGTCAAGTTGTTGGAAGTTGATACCAGGCATTCACCAGGGTGCCTAAAAACCTCCCTATGCGTTTATCAGGAGTCTGGGGAGGGGCTGGTTTGGATTACCACATACCTCGTCCACCACTGCAGCAACGCCTCACGGTCATCCTGTGACCACGAGAGCACAGTCTGAATAATGCCAAGGTAGAACCTGCGATGGGAGAACTTTTCGCATGCCCTGCTGTGCCCGGAGAACCCCTTGTCACTTGAGAGTGCAAAATACACCTGGGATGGATGAGCCGCAGGTAATGAGCGGGTGCAGGGTGCCTACCATGACAGCACTGTAGGCGATTGCTGGGATGGTCACTCTCGTGATCCCATTCAGGGAAGCATTGCAACCTTCAGAGGGCATGCCAGTGGCAATGTGCCGAAGAGCCTGGACCCAAGGTGTGATCAACATTGGTCACATGGAGCGGCGACTCTCTTACCTTCACGAGGAGTGTGTTTTGGAGGAAGCCCAAATAGGGGTCATCACGGGTAAAGGTGTCGTCCCGCCAGAGGAACAGTGGATAGTTCTCAGCAACCATCTGGTACATAGGGTCGTTGCGCAGGATCCCGTCTTGGACTCTACATGGACTGGTGAGACAGATCCCGTGCTGAAACACAGTCGAGAAGCTCACTCTGGATCGTCCCAGTTGTACGTTGGTGGACACAGTAGGCGACCGCAGTCCGGGTGGTGGAACCCCCTCGTCGCCTTGTCAGCTGTCAGTCCTGGACTGAATGAGTGCCAGGAGCCTATTTCCAACTGAATGGACTGGGCATGGGCATGGCAAATGGCCAAGCGACCCCGGAGGAGGTGTCCCGAAACATAGGTGATCCCTGACTCCCCTCCCCTTTCGTGGAGTATGCTAGGAATGGTAGGTGCCACCCTAACGAGAGCCAGCCATAGAAGCACAAATCTCCGTTGGCTGGGATGGTTAAACCAATCATCAAGTGAAGCCTTGAAAGTGGGGGGGACTTACATAGGCTCCAAACTACCCAGACTGCCTGAGGGGCAGTTGACTCCAAACGCCACCCCTTCCCGGACAATAACATCGATGTCGCGAAACATGTCGTAGAAGACGGTGAAAGTCTTCCCTGTCTCTTGGAGAGCTGCTTCCATAGTCTTCACTGTTCGCACTGGGGTGGAGGCCGGCTGTGAGTGTGGATGGGGTAGAGTGTCGTGCCTGCGCAACGGGGGCAAGAGCAACGTTTAAATTGCGCATGAGGGTGAAGGTCACCGTTCTCTTATGTATGTAGGTGGGATGGTAACTAAGCTACGGTAAGTCCAAACCTCATACAAGACCGGGTGCAATTTGTCATCCTTTGAAATTGGTCATGTATCAGCGGGCAGGCCCGCCTGGCCTCAGGGTCACGGCACTCGGATTAGCGACCAGTGTCACCATTGCCTGATTTTGGGCAGTTGATCATGGGATACTCCCCGTGTCTCATGGGGTCCCTTTGGTTAGGTCTGGGAAGCGGTTACATTGGCAGGACCGCTCATTCACACAGGGTTTGACGTGTGGTCACACAGATTTTGTAATGTGACTACAAAGATTTTGTAGTGCGACTACAAAGATTTTGTAGTGCGACTACAAAGATTTTGTAGCGCGACTACAAAGATTTTGTAGCGCGACTACAATGATTTTGTAGTGCGACTAAAGAGAGTTTGTATTGTGACTACAAAGATTATGTAGCGCAATTACGGAGATTTTGTAGTGTAATTACATGAAGTTCGTGGCGTGGTTAAATCCAATTACTCTACGACCTAATTATTCCTCTACCCTATATTACTCTTCTATCTATGATCAAGTGCACCTAGTATAGTACGTTAATCAGCTCAGGTGTACCCTGATTGAGTCACCCACGAGGGCAGCGAGGGCAACTCCTTTTTGGTGAACAATGCCCTGAGAACGGCGGGCCTAAACCAGTGTGCGTAACATACCCTGTCTCCACCCTTCCACTCCACCACCTCATGCCTGAGGATCCTGCCATTCAGTGCAACCACAGTTCCCGGCAAGTACTCCAGTCGAAGATCCAGGTCTGGCAGCCGAAACCAGCACTCCTTGTACGTTCCAGCTGTAAGTAGAATGTCGTACCACTCCTTGCGGCCTTTGGCGTCCGTGTGGCATACCGAAGCGCGGTTTGCAATCACACTTACCCCGGATGCAGCAGTTGGCCAAGCTCGTGCCACCTCCACCATTTGTGTCCGCTCCCAGGCCTTGGATCCAATGGGAAGACTGCCATCCAACCGAACTTTTTGTATTGCCCTGGTGGCAATTTCATGGAGCTCTGGTGATACCACACCGAACAGCTTATCCAGAAGCCGTTCAACTGGTGCAATCTTTTCTACCCACTGCGCAGCCTTCGCAGTCCTCAGGGGTTTAGAGGTAGTTAGCGTTTCCAGTTTCTACACCAATGCAAAATTCAGTGATTCGCAACAACCGCAAGATGTGAGGCCTACTGTGTGTCCTACAGGAAACCAAGCTGGGGAGAAATTCTCGCATCCAGATGGCAGTTCCACCCCCTCCTGGAAGTTACGGCTCCGCCACGCCGACCCCATGGGTTTTTTTGGGGGCTCCATCTTGAGGCACCGAGTTGCTGCCATCACAAGATCCTGAAGGTTAAATTAGTGGGGTCCGGCCATCGAGATCAAAGCGGGACGTACGTTCGCAGCGGAGTCAAGCACACCAGGCAGGTACCATAAAAGGATCCGTCCGTGGCAATCGACCAAAGTGGTTGGCTCCTTGAATGGGCCCAACGGAGGAGTGGGGAACCTGGACATCAACTTGCAGTCTACAGGTGCTGGGGACAGAGGGGCATCGACGGGGACAATACGAGTAACGGATGCGGCGGCGAAGTCCTCTGCATCCCAAGGGACGTGAACTGGAAGGGTGATACGAAAGGGTCAACGCATCGCCTGCACAGACCACCGATGGGCTCACCGTAGTTAAAGAACGCACGGGTTACCGTCATGGTAACATTCCAGGCTGGAATCGACCCCGGAGAATCAACAAGATCTCTGAGGATGCCATGGAGCCTCTTGAGTTCAGCCCTACGGTCTAATTGTCAACAAACACTTCTCGGCCATGGAGGCAACACTCACAAAAGTACGCAACGCTCCAGTTTTGACTCAAGCAAGCTGCGGACGCTTCGGCCGTCGAGTAGGTGTTGCATGTCTTGCAGGGAGGTCGTGGGAGGGGGGAGTCGTGCAGACTGATGGGGTGCTGCAATATCCGGGTGCAGACCATTCAAATTGTGGGGTTTCCGGCGACTGGTGCGGACCATCAGTGCGATTGAAATGAAGGATCAAAACCAACCAAGTTTCCATATATGGAAATTTGGGCCCAAGGTTTTGGTTGGCCTTGATATTCCGGGTCTGTCAGACGATGACTTCGTCTGACCTCCAAGCACTGACATGAGGACGTTGTTGGGCCAGGGGCCAGCATCTTATATATTTACGAACTCTATTATAAGTGAACAAATGTGTATACACGACAGACAGGTTTAGAGTTGCACATCCTGGGGGATCACGGCTCGCTGGAATCTAGATGATTCCAATTGTCGAAAGCCCCCAGACCCACCAAGACGTATGTTGAGTACACCGAGAGACCGAAATGGGAAGGGGGGCTGCCTGAGGTGCTGCCCGCACAATCCCATACGAGCACATCCTGAGGGGTTGCGGCTCGTCGGAAACTCGACGACGTCAGACGTCGAAACCCCCAGACCCACCAAGACATACGTTGAAGTACGCCAAGAGACCGAAATGAGATGGGGGGCTGCCTGAGGTGCTGCCCCACACGATCCCATATGAGCACATCCTGAGGGGTTGCGGCTCATCGGAAACTCGACGACGTCAGACGTTGAATACCCCCAGAACCCTCCAGGACGCATGTCAGCCTCACCGGGAGACCGGAAAACCCCCAGACCCACCCACCAAGACGTACGTTGAAGTACGCCGAGAGACCGAAATGGGATGGGGGGCTGCCTGAGGTGCTGCCCCGCACAATCCCATACGAGCACATCCTGAGGGGTTGCGGCTCGTCGGAAACTCGACGACGTCAGACGTCGAAACCCCCAGACCCACCAAGACATACGTTGAAGTACACCAAGAGACCGAAATAAGATGGGGGGCT
>Ga0307509_10009405_pt1 | contig 12226 bp, 16 predicted proteins | sample 10_EM_MG_FD_202245 | JGI IMG/M metagenome (GOLD analysis project Ga0307509, IMG submission 202245) | Populus trichocarpa ectomycorrhiza microbial communities from riparian zone in the Pacific Northwest, United States - 10_EM | ecosystem: Host-associated > Plants > Roots > Unclassified | place...
ACATTCATGTGTGTTGATTGGTCGGCTGGAGATGAGGTTCCATATTTATCGTCCGCTTTAGGTGTGGCCGATGTCTCGCTAGAATTATTGTCGCTAACCGATACCTTTTGTGGCTAGTACCCCGCCCTAGGAACGCCGCCATTTCGTCCAAATCTTTATGCCTGGAGTCTTGAAGTCTAGGAGTGCTGAGAGTAGTAGGACCACGGACACAATGTTGAATATTCAGAAAACGATTTTCGCAAGAGCATATCTGCGTTCAATACCGAGTGATAGTGTATGATGCACCCCCCTCCTAAGTCCTAGCGTATAAGATCTAACACGTCCTATCGAAAACAAGAAAACCACGCAAACTCCTCCTCTTCACAAGACTCGATATAGGTTGAACTATTTTCTTCCCTCCCAAAAATCAGAGTTATATTTTGGCTAACATCTGATTATCCAGTATTCTACGATGCATCGGCAACGACAGACAAATTCACGCAGTCAGCTGACCAATGGAGCAGGCAATCGGATCGAGCGTAGACGCGACGTCGTACCAGAAACCATGGGATCCAGTCACCCAACACCTCGAGTTGGTAATCTGAATGGGCGTAGACGCGACGTCGTACCAGATACCATGGCATCCAGTCAGCCAACACCTCGAGTTGGTAATCTGAATGGGCGTAGACGCAACGTCGTACCGGATACCATGGCATCCAGTCAGCCAGCACCTCGAGTTGGCAACTTGAATATGAACGGGCGTAGGCGCGACGTTGTACCCGACCCTATTGGATCCGGATCTGGAATGCAGGCGGACGAATCTGGCAGCTCCCAGACGCTCTTAACCCACCAGCCGTCGCGTCGAAGCCAATCACCAGGTCCGGGTGAGACCGGGGTTCTAGCAAGACCGCCCAAGCGTCCGCGAAGAACGACAATACAAACCAGGGCGAATATTGAACCCGAGGCGGAGCCCGATGGGCAAGGGCATTTGGAAACTGTTCATTTAAGCGACGATAGCAGTGATGAGTACCAAAACCCATGCAATGCAGATGAAACTGGATCGGAGACTGAGATCGATGTTGACGCCTCCGACATTTCCGAGGGAACAACATCCGGACGGCGTCATAGGTCGCAGGCGTCTCACAGACAGGGAAAGGGTCAACGACCCATGGTGCGAATCTCAACCAGCTCCGGATCACAGGAGGTACCTCCCGTTAGACGGACACCAGCAAATCGTGGACGCATAATCCGTGGTAGAGCCTACAGTCCGCCGACCTTTCTGTCATCAAGCTTGGGATATTCGTCTCCGCTAGCCACCCATAGTGGTACTACATCTGGTGTCAGATCCTCGAGTCCGGTAGGTGAACCGGGTATCCCACGACCGGGGCGGCCCAGGCCGGCGACAGATTCACGGCGAAATACCGTTACAGGGGCTGAGGGGACCATATTAGAGCAGGCGATGGCGCTGATGCTCCGGTACACACCTTTTGATAACCCACTGCCGAACCCGGTTGCTTTGACATCTCAGATATACACAGTATGGGGAAAGGCGCTGGAGACGATATCGGATGCTGGGAATATTGAGCCATCGGAGGAGAGTGTGAAGCAGGTAAGTTGACTCAGCCGGAGGTGATACGACGTAGAGACGGTCACTGACTGTGACAGCTCCGTCAAAAACATACTGCAGTGAGAGCGCAATTCTTGTATCATGTGAAGCATAATATCAGACAGCTATACGATCTGCCGCCAGATAATCCTACCGCCATGGCGCGCAGGGTTGATTATCTGCTAGAACGGGACAGGTTCATGTGCCCACCCCATGGATATGAGGTTGGTTCCAGCCATTGGACTTGGGCGGACATGACTAATCGCGGAACGCATGTAGGACATAACCTTCAGGTTCCTTGCCGCCCAGATTGCGGACGCTATATACGGCAAGTATTTCGACGGAATAAAAATGCAAGGCATGCTGCACCCTAAGTTTCTGAAGCGCATAAACGGTACGATGGTCTGTCTGACATGTGCAATACTGTGCCATTCACTACGGGCATTGCAAACCGGGGTATATAAGAAACCCCCCAACTTCAATCCTGATGTAGTTGGAGGTGGGAGAGTCTGAATCATTGCCTGTTTTTTGATAACCGAGTCCACTAATCGTGAAAAACGCAAGATTTTTTTATCCGGCAGAAGAACACGTGGCAGGGGTTCGCCCGGGGGACGCCGGACATGTTTATATTAAACCTTCGTCAGAAGATCGCACAGAGGGTCGAGAAACAGCATAGCATCCGGCAGGAGAGGAGAGAGGGCTTCTGGGACGATAACGACGCCGTTTATGCAGAACTGAAGCGTCAGCTAGGCAACCAGACTCCGGGAGATCCTGCCCTACCGAGACAGATGCCGATTGACACCCAGGTCGGCGGCCTGGGGGGGCTCGAGGATAGTCAAAATCGGTCGCAGGAGACGGAAACATCACTGGATCTCAGTCAAACGTCGATTGACTGGGAGCTAACCTTTCTGGATTCGGATTGGTCGAATCATGGGAGTCTTGACAACGCAGGGGGGGCCGTCGACTCTCAAATGAGCAATCGCTTATCGCTCAGCCTGGAGGATTCCCAGAGCGGAGAAGCTGGGCCGGGTGCGTCGGGGGCGCTTGAGGAAACTAGTGGCCGGCAGGATGGTGCGAATACCACGGAGGGTGCTTAAGGGGAGGTGGTACGTGTAGGTAGATTTCATTTTTTTTCTAGTGATGGGACGCGCAGAAGCGGGGGTAATAAAGGTCATATGCAATAGTCACATAGTATCATAGTAGATACTGTAGTATAGGGCGTCGGGATGACGGCAATAAATTATGAGCAATATCATGATAATTTTGGGAAAACGAACTTCAATCTAGAACATGGGAGAGTGTGAGGAAGAGGTCCAGAATAGTGGCTATGTGATCAGCGCGTGCGGATGGAGGGCGGGAGTATTGTGAGTCTGGAAGGCGCGACAAGAAGTAACCGGCGTCTGGAAGGATCAGGTAAATAGTGCGGAGGGTATAGGTATCGGGACGGGGAAGGCGCATACAACAGACGCTAGGATGGCGTCAGGACACGATGGCCTAGCGTCGGAAGGCGTCAGGACATGATACCCGAGCGTCGGAAGACGTCAGGACATGATCGGCTAGCGTCGGAAGGCGTCAGGACGCATGGGACGTAGGGTGCGTTTCAGGACGTTGTCAGGACGCAACGGGACTTTGAGCGAATCTTCTGGACGCGGCGTCGGATCGACCTCGCATCCAGAATGGGAGTTTACGTCCTGTGCGTCCTGTGCGTCCTGTGTGTCTGACGCACAGGAAGAGGAATAAATCCTTTGCTGATGAAACCTTTCGTCGATAAAGGTAGTAAAGTACCTTTCGCCCATAAGCCCAACACATGGCATGGGACCGCATCCATCTGTGTGTATCGTGTGTAAAACCTGGTCACACTTGTCTCTTTTACACATAAGTTGTTCCCGACTCTACTTACCTCCAGCACAAATACTGCATACAGTTTTAATGGTTTCCTTGGATTGGATGACCTCGAAACTGGTTACTGACTTGTTCATATTGTCAATAGCTTGTGGATTTAAAGCGTGATGGTCAATACGCCGATACGATATTTCCTGTGTTGTTCAGTCATTCATCTGGGCTACTCACGCTTAGGCTATTTCTTGCAGCCCTGTAAGGAAGTATACTTTTCCCTGTCGTTTTCATATTGCCTTCTCGATTCCAAGTTCAATAACTGTACATCCAGTTCGAGTGAACACCACGTTGAACCCCTCATCGACGATATGGGCAACACTGATGAGGTTGCTCCTAATGTCGGGAACATACAGTACATGGTTGAGTTGTCTTGGTCCTAAAGCTGAAGGAAGTGTGATAGTTCCTTTAATGACTGCCGTAATCTCTTTTCCATTTCCCATCGTAATTGATGTTGCTGATATATCTGAATAGTCTTTGTGAAGGATACGATAGGCTGTCAAATGTCGTGACTTCCCGAATAAATTATCCAATCAGCTTTCCCAATCTCTTTTCCTGCGAGGCCCATGAATGCTAAATTGCCCGCAGTTATCCCTTTTTGTTAGTTTGCCTTCTGCTTCAGACACTCGTTCTTCCAGTGCCCTTCCTTGCTGCAATAGTGGCACCGACCACTAATCCCTATAGTTCCTTTTCCTCTGTCACGATAGCTACCGGAAGGACCCCCACCTGTACCTTTCCAGAACCCTCGATTCCCGCATTCATTGTTTCCACACCCTGCATAACTCCGAGAATGGTACTCTGCTCGTGCTGCTAGGGGTTGTGTATCCTTGTCAGTAGTGGATGAACGAGCAGCCTGCCTTCATGTCGCTTCCTGCAAGAGCCGGCCGACTAAGAAGTCGAAAGTAATCGTGTCTGAGCGAGACTGTATGGCCGTAATCAATGGTTCATATGACTCTGGGAGCGAGAGGCTAACCATGAAAACAAAATCGCCATCAGGTATACCGATACGATCAGGGAGAGATTCACTACTTGTGTCGACAGTTCCTTGAAGCTGTTCTGTTGTACAGACATGTCCTGTCCCTCCTTCAGCTGTAGGCTCCACAACCGTTGCATCAAAAGCATGTGTCCATTCGAGCTGATACCCTGATGTACCTTAGCGTGAGCCTCCCAGGCTTTCTTCACATTTCTTGCTAATTGGATATGGGGAATTTGTGAGTCTCGTATATTGAGGGAGATGATGGTGAATGCTCGGCCATTAACCCGTCCTGCAGTGGTACTATTTAAAGTGGACTTATCAGTAGGTGTATCCTCAAGGGGCCAAGCAAGTCCTTTCTCTTTCAGAATTCTTAGTACACGAAATTACCAAGCAGCTATGTTGCTTTTACCGGTAGCCATCGATCCATCAAGTTTCTCAATTGAATGGCTTCACGAGGTATAGGGATGGGGAGCCAGGGAACCGGGGGTATTTGTAGTTGGGGTTGCTGCAGCACGGGCAGCAGCTGCTGCTGCTCGGGTACTAGCCATGGTGATAACCGGAATGGAGTTGAATAAGCAGAAGTATAGAATAAAGTACAAGAAATTTGGCAAGGGAGAAAATAAGCATGTGAGGAGGATTATTGTCTGACGTGATCCGGGCTCATAACCGCTCAAAATAGGCTATGATGGTCGGGGGGTAATTTGGGTCCTTATTCTTTCAACAGTGCTAGCGGTGTCCTATATATACACGGAGTTGACTACAGAAAACATTCCTTCAACTTTGTCCAAGTTCTCCACTCTCATTCCATCACCGTACCCTTCTTTCCACACGCAAACTGCTCCCAAAACAATATGTCCCTTAATCCCTTACCTCCGTTTCGTTTACTGACAGAGTTCCTACATTCCCAAACCTTCCTGCTACCTATTCCTGTTTTGCTACCCTTGTTGTGTGCAAGCCTCGCAATTGGGCTCGGGCTGATTGGGCCGGCCCGGGTGTCAAGGGGTTTGGGCCGGGTTGGGCTGCCCAAGTGGCAAGCCCGGGTAGCCCAAAAAAGCCCGAAATAAAGCCTGAAGAATTGTCACTTTTGTTTCTCAAATCACAAGATATCACTCACATCTTTCAAAAGTGCAGTGAACCCCAGAACTTACGTCATCCCCAAGCTATTATTTTGTTGAGAAATTTTCAGTCTCACATGTTCTATTACCCCTTTTCATCCCCATCGTGTTGCTGAACTTTGATTCTTCGCATGTCATCTCCATTGAGGAACCTCTTTCATTAAGATTTTAGACTATTACTATTCAACCAGAGGGAGGACTACAGTCCAGCACTCTTCCGAGGATACCAATGTTGATATTACCGCAGGCCTTCGTTCTTGTTATTTCTTTGGAAGTAGTTAGTTAAAGATCACTTAAGTAGTGAAAACTCTGCTTATACATGTTCAGCCCTATTTATCTGTACGTGCTCCAGTGTGCCTGCCCACCACACTTCTATGCTCCTCGATAATATTCCACTCCCTCGGCACAATCTATTATGTACTGTACAACAAATCTTGGCGTGTGCGATCTGATCATCTGATAACCTCATGTGAACCCTATAGAAACAACCCTACCAAACCCGTTCTTAATGCTTCCAACCACTTATAGAGAACATGCATGAGTATAATGTGGGTGGAAATGCTGAAGCAATTAAGCCTTTGGCCTTAATTAAATTAGATTAAAATAATGCAAAAAGCACATCCATGTAGCCGTTTGAACATCTACAATTTTGTTTTGATAAGTGATTTTATGCTAAGGCATTACCGCTTTTCTGCAAGCCCAGTGTTGTGAATAAGGTGCCAGAATCATATACTTTCTTGCCAATAAAGTGAATCCCCATGGCTGCTGTATCGATGGGAGAGGTTAAGAAAGAATAAAAAAAAGGAAAAAAGATGAGAAATAGAAGACACAAAGTGTCTTGACTAATATAATACTAGAGTAACATGAGGTTTATGGATAATGATATTTATTCATACTTTTGTAGTATTATCAGAGGACAAAAATAAGAGCAGTTCAATAATCGATAACAATACACCCTTCATCATTACCCCGCCCTTCCCACACTTCTCACACTACCCAAACAAATTTAGGGTCGAAATCAACTCAAACTAAATCATCCTATCGGACTATTATTTTCAATAAACTATGCCTTCTGTTTTTCACAGTCATGTACAAAAACCTACTCCCTCCAAGCACCTCTCTCAAGTGACTAGAGGGAATATCTTTACTGTTCATTACAGGGCCGGGGGGGTATTTTTAGGGTAATGCCTGCCCAGCCCCCGCCCGGGGCCCACCCGCACTCATTGCATAGACGGGGCCCCGTTACTTACCACCCAGCGGGAACCCGTCCGGGGTATGGGTGGGGTGGGGGCCTGAGCGGGGACAGGGGCAGGGAATGCCGAAAAAGACACCCCGCCCCAGGCCGTTGAGCGGGGCAGGCTGGGGAAAAGGGCCGGGGGCCCACGTTTTCCTGGGCCCCGTCTGCCCTGTAACAAACGCTAAATATCTTTGGGTTACATAAGGGTCAAATGGCATCTGAGCAAATTTCCCATCACCTTAACATCTCTACCACCATTATCAGGAGCACAATTCCAAAGGAATATCAAGAGGGCAAGGTGAATCAGGATAGAGCAAGATATTTTAAAATTACCAAGTTGCAGGCTAAAGCCATAGTTAAGGCAGCTCTCAAAAATCGCCACACTACCTATTGTGAGATTGCTAAAAAAATGTTGTATCTATTGTTTCTCCCAAGACAGTGAACAGAAGAATTGCAGAAAAGCATCTTAAAAATATGTGACATAAGAGAGGGTCTCTTTGGATCAAGACCTAGCTTATAAGAGGTTGGAATAGGCATTAGCCTATAGGTATTGAACAAGGGAGATGTAAAGAATAAAGACAATATTGGGGGATAATCTATTTGGAGAGAGGAGTGAGGGAAGGAGAAGAAAATGGGTAGTTAGATGACCAAATGAAAAGTGAAATAAGGATTGTCTTCAACCTACTGCTAGGTGAGAAGAGAGAGAGATTTGACAGATAATAAATCGTTTTTTTATGGTCAAACTCATGGTATTTTGTAACATGTTTTATGTAATCCTTCTTCTGCTAGGGGTAGAGTTTCTGGAAAGTCTATTATTGATGTCAATAATCATTATAACACTCAGGTATTATGAGAGGACATTAGAGAATAGGTCAAAGAAGATGTATTTTAAATAATTGACAATGTTAAGACTAACTTGCCTTTTCGGGGATGGCTCAGAAGGCAGAAAATTGCTCTTATGGAAATTTCTGCCTATTTATCAGATCTGAATTCAATTGAAACTGTTTGGTCTCTGGTGAAAGATAAGATGCATAAGCACTATCCTGAGCTATATCTTATAAGGGGTGATGTCAATGTGATCAAGAAGGCAATAGAGAAGGCTATCACTAATTGTTGGGAACATCTGGACTCAAAGGTTTTTGGTAGTTTGGCAGGGTCAATTGTGGATATAATGAGGCAATCATTAAAGCTAATGGATTGTATATAAAAGATTAATTTCTACTATGTATTTATATTTTTTAAATTATTTTGCATGAGAGTGGGACTGGAGGGAAAAGTATTGTCATTTGGAGAAGATTGTTGCCTTGTGAGATCACCATTATTTTTGTCTCAGGATAATAGTTAGCTGATTATCCATGAACAGACAGGCAGGAAGCAACTCAGTAACAGGTAGGTAAATGGGGCAGGAGAAGGGGAGAGGGGGTGGAGTGGTATAACCAGTAGAGTTATGCAAGAGTGAACTCTTTTCAAAGTCTGAATAAAGTCTACATTCGACAATAGCTGACTCACTCTTCAAGATTGCAATTAGCAGATTACTATCTTGCCAACATATATAGGTTATTCTTACTACTCACTAACAATAAGGTATGATATCAATAGCAGTAGGGCAGACTATAATCCAGCAAAAGGGGAACTTGAAGGGGTATAGGGCTGAGGAGTGGGAAGATGAAGAAGAGTGAAGAAATCTGGCAAATAGAGGGAAAAGGACAGGGGGAGAATGGAGAAGGGAGCAAAGGGGAGATATGCATCATAGTAGCAGGAGGAGGTTGAATAGCAGAATGGGAAAGGTAAAGGGTGAGTGGGAAGGGGCAGGTAGTAGAGGGTCAGGGCAGTATTGGAGGAGAAGGGGCAGATAGGGGGGAGGTCAGGGGTGGATCAGAGGGGAAGGAACAAAGAGAGGAAGGAGTAAAGAGGAAAGGGACTGTTAATATTGGCAGATTATATATGGCAGAGTGGTAGAGGATAGAAAGAGAATTCACACAGAACTTAGACACTTCGCTTATGCTATTGAAATTCTCTTAACTAAAAACAAAAACTCATAAGAGAAACATGTATATAAGGAAACCATAAGTAGCACTGTATGATCCTCAGGCTGCTGTCAAACACAACATATCTATCTCTATCCCTACCATGTCCTGATTCCCCTGAGTCTGTCTCCTTTAAGGATAATAAAGTAGAGTCATGTCCATCTAATCTCTTTCATATACTATCAAACATTCTATCTCAACCTTCCAAATCATCTGCCAGCATTTAAACAAGCATACAGTCCCTATTGCACAGTCCAAAGTCAAACACAGCCTTCCATTAGGAAAGCCAGTAGGGGCAGAAGGAATAATAAGTAGAATGAGAGACAGGTGTAAGGAAGGGAATCAGCAGAGTTGGAGGAGAGTGAAAGGATGAGAGTGTGGGGATGTCGGGGAAGGAGTCTTGGTGTATAAAGACAAAAGTATGATCAGTGTTCCCAAAGGTGTAAGTAGGTTGGGGCTGAGCAATGACTGACTGGGCTCAGCCCGCCGATAGCACGTATAGACTTAGTACTGGTTCCCTGATAGGGCTGCCAGGTCTATATAGCCTAGGCTAGCCTACTCTCAGCCAGCCACACTGCAGTGTTCATGGTAAAATTTACAATTAATATTCTCTGATTATAGGTAGCATTGAAAATACAAGCTTGATTTCCCTTTATTAGCAAAAATACTTCACATAAAGTAGTTAATTAATAAATTACATTAATTGTAGAACAGAATCTAGAACACTGAAGTTGAAAGAGGTGGGGGAATCAAAACACTGTTAAGGTGATCTGTTTCTAATGCTGAATATGGGTCCTATAGTCTATAAAAATCAGGTCTGATTGATATTTGCAGGTAATTCAAATTCAGCGAGTTGGAAACAGTTTAAGATAGCACCTACAGAAGCAAATACTTCCCTCGAGGTCTCGAGGGTGGGGATTCTAGTCATATATGTACTGACCAGTGGATCTAAAGTGCTATCTCGAATGTTCGCAATCTGATAACCTGTTAGTGCTGGAGCCTGCTCCTCATAGCATATCTCATCACGCATGTGCGCGGCAACCCACAATGCAACGCACAACAAATACACGGCAACGCACAAATCTGAGAGGTAAACAGTGGGGGAATTCTCTTACTTGTTTGACCCGCTCTGATTCTCTTTTACTCCAAACTCATCTTCGGTAGCTTGCCCCCTCTCTTGATTCTTCAATTTCTACATTTCCTCACTGCCTGCTTCTTTATTTATCCTCTTTCTTATACCTTTAAGATCTTTTTTTGCAGGATAGGAATACATACAGCGGAGTTTATCCTATCAGTTATCTGTACCAATGCAGCGGTGTGGCAAGTGTCACAGGGAGAAGGAGGGAGCAGATTTTGATTCTGATCGTGGGGGAAATCAGCGCAGAACTTGCCGTCAATGCTTGGTACGTGTTGATATTTCACTTCAACTCTAGCCCCTTTAGGCTATATTGTACTGATAATAATTATGCTTTTAATAGGAGAGGCAGCGAATACGGGGACGCCAGCGCTCGGCACAAGTAGATGTTGAAACAGCTCAAAGTGACATAAGCCGTCAGCAGGAGGGTCAAGGTAGGAGTCCATATCGGCGGAGAGTGTTCAGACATGGGGCTAATAGAGTGAATCAGAAGAGGGAGGGATGGTAGACCGACAACCTGATGGAATTGAGGCACCTGTATCCTCTGGTCAAGCAGCCATGGGAGGACATGGGGTAGCGCTAAGCAGGGTCCCAGAGGGTATTGCTATTTTGTCAAATGTTCAGAAATAACCACTAACAATACCCAGATAACAGGTGGCCAATGCACAGATGTCGAAGGTGTCTCCAGCAGAAGGGTATTTCAGAGTTTGATATGGATGTGACAGGGATGGTTCAGGCAACGTGTAGACCATGTTTGGTAAGTTAATAAAAGAGGCGATCAAATACAAGAAGGAGTGAAGAGATCAGACTAATAACAAAGGAATTTATAGACAGCGCAACGAGCCTCAAGGGAGGAGCTAAGGTTGGTGGTCGCTGGTGCGGGGGAAAATATGCCTGTTCGAGAGGCTCGGAGAGTTCGACATCAGGAGGAACCAATACGATTACCTTTAGCCTTCATTGAGCGAAGGGCCACTTGGAAATCCCATGATCTTGGAAGAATGAATATTAGTTGTACGGGGTGCCAGGCACTACACTGGGCTTCTGAGCCATCAGCCAAAAAACCACAAGGTGGTCACGCAAGCTATCAGTCTTGCTGTAAGCGGGGAGATGCTCAGTTGGAGAGGATGCACCAACTTCCGGAGCCACTGCATCCTTTGATGAATGCCAGCAATACTCAATCCAAGGGGTTTCGCAAGGTCCTGCGCAGATGGAATGGACAATTTGCATTTACAAGTGTCAAGTTCAACATGGATCGAAGAATGTCGGACATTGGTAGTACAACCTTCCAAATGTTTCAGATTCATGGCGCATTCTATCACCGACAGGGCCCACTGGTACCTGGAGATAGAAGGGATGCTCACTATTCTCAGATTTATCTGTACGACCCAACCTATGCTGCAGAGACAAGGTCAAGGAATGCTCTGGAGCTTGATGCCGATATCGTTGCTTCGTTAACATTAATGTTGCAGGAGTCAAACCCGCTGATTCAGATATATCTTACCGCTAGGGAGAGGTTTGTGGCAATCTCTGAAGCTGAGAGCAACTTTCGCCTGATTCTCAACCCACAACTTAGACTTGTTGTTGAAAGAGGAGCAGATCTTAGGAGGGAGAATCTTCCAACGGCAGATGAAGTCTCCATGATTCTGCCTGAGGAGTATGGTTCGGCCGGCTTTCGCGATATTGTTCTCGCCAGTAGGATGAACGGGGAAGATAGGGACAAGCCCTTCACCTTAATTAATCCCAATCATGCATCCTACCTTCCCCTACACTATGTTCTTCTCTTCCCCTACGGAGAGCCTGGTTGGCATTGGGGAAGAACCTTGGACAATCGTGAGGGCGATTATCAGAACAAGAACCTCTCACAGCGTACATTCTACCGATTTCGTCTTCATCCTAGGGTAGATGAGCCCTCAACAATCTTCCGTGCCGAGAAATTATTCCCGCAGTTTGTGGTAGATGCTTGGGCTGTCTGCGATCAGAACAAGTTGGCCTGGATACGTTCACATCAGGCTAATATCCGTTCAGATCTTTACCATGGCCTTGCCGATGTTATAGAGGCCAGAGATGTTGATCTTGCTCGGACTGGACAGAGGGTGGTTCTACCGTCCAGCTATGTTGGTGGTGATAGGTTTATGCAACAGCTGTACCAGGACAGCATAGCGATTGTGCGTCATTTTGGGAAGCCCTCTCTGTTTATTACATTTACGGCAAATCCCAAATGGGCCGAGATTGGGCATGAGCTCTTGCCTGATCAGACA
>Ga0307509_10009406_pt1 | contig 12224 bp, 7 predicted proteins | sample 10_EM_MG_FD_202245 | JGI IMG/M metagenome (GOLD analysis project Ga0307509, IMG submission 202245) | Populus trichocarpa ectomycorrhiza microbial communities from riparian zone in the Pacific Northwest, United States - 10_EM | ecosystem: Host-associated > Plants > Roots > Unclassified | place...
CCAAAGCAGAGCCAAAGCAGAGCCAAAGCAGAGCCAAAGCAGAGCCGAGAAACAGAAGTGGTATTGTAGTCTTTAACCCACGAGGGGACCCAAGCCTATGAAGCCCCAAAAGTTCAGCAAGGGTTATTGTGGGAGTTGTCGTGGTGTTTTATCCCAGGTCCACCTTCCCAAACAGGAAGGTGAAAAGCGGGGTAGGAGAATCGTGGGAAAGGAGCTTGTGTTGAAGAGGATACGGTAGTCTAACAGTAGTACCGGTACTACGACATATATGGAGGTAGGTGCGATTGTTGGGGATTATCCTTGAATAAAAGTCCATACCCGGATTTTTTGGTGAATATTTGTAATTTTTAAATTGATTCATGTCATATGTAAATTGCTACATTGTGACGTAAAATTACATTGGGATACCGGCATTAGGCACGCTGCAGTTAAGCAGCGAGATTTGGAAGCATTCGCAGTTTGCAGTTTACATAATCAGAGCAGCAACCCGTGAACAGTCGCTTTAACCCAACTCTGAAGAAGTAATTTGGAACTTCAGTAGCTAATCTATCTTACATGGAAGATCACTTGGTGCCACCATGACCCGAGACTTTTCAGTATTAGCATAGATCATACCGCATTGTCTGGAGATGGCTGTCCGGTGCTGGTACTCGGAAGGTCATTGAAACTCGGAAAAAGTGAGCGTCCAGATTCTCTACTCAACCGCAGGACCGCATTAAGGCTTGGAGACTGAAGGTCTTTTGGAAACAATGGCAAATGGGAGTACCGGTAGCTACCTTACCAATTATGTATGATATCTCGAGAACGGCACGATAATAGCAAGTGGGAAGCATAAATCGGAATCAGAAATAGCCCAATTAATTTTCATGGGTTTGTTGTGACAATGAAAATTCCCTCCAACCCTTCATTGTTTCCACCTGCTCGATTGGGCAGTTTCAATGTAACCAGTCTGGGTTTTCGGCTTCTGTAACATTGTGTTCCGACACTGCCACTCTCTACGAGTACAGTCGCACCTCGCTATAATGGAAATTCTTATAAGGGAACCTCGCTGTTACGAATGAACCCTCTAGGAATTTATACCCCTGCTCCCATACAAACAGACCTCGTTATAAGGAATTTCCTGAATTTTCTTCCAAAACCTCGCTATAACGAAAGAAAAATCCTGAACTCTTGGCGTTCGTTATAACGAGGTGCGACTGTAGTTTCCGATTTTTAATGACCATCCCGAGTATGTTTCAAATAAGATTTTATTCTTGGTCTCGAAACCCAAAGAAGGGTTCCCGCCCCGGCGCTATGGTGCCAGTTCTAGGTCTTCCAATGCTATGATTTTGAAGCAGTTGTATATTTCCCCTCCACCTCCTCTTGGATGAGCGTGAAGCTCCACCTCTCCTATTTTCCGCACCATTAAAATAGACCAATCACAGTCGAGAGTTGCGCAACGCTTAACACCAAAGATTTCCATCGCGATCTTGGTTGCCACCAAATTTTTTACAATATCCCACCACACCACCTCAGCTGATATGGCTTCCCAGCCAGGAGGAGAAGACCAGGGGTCACCGCTAACCAAGAAGTTCGAAAACAGTCCATGGTTTCAGGAGTTCCTATCTGGAAACAGGGGCATAGCACCTGCCCTATCCCTACCCAATGAATCACCACTTAGGGAAGAAATCCTTATCCTCACAGAAACAGAGTTCCTGGATGGCGAAGTTGTGAACATCACTATTCAAATTGAGATGTTCCTAATCATGATGGGGAGGAGAAAACAAATATACGAATTCACGAACACAGTCGCCGAACTCACCACCATGGTGAAAAGCTTATTGAATAACACCTGAGACCTCTCCACAAACTTAGCAGCATTAACAGCAAAGACCACTCCACATATCAGCACAGTACAGAAACAACTCCGCACTTATGCTGAAGCAGCAGCTACTTCTAGGGAAATGCTTGCCTCTAAAATATTCTCCAAGAGAAAGAAAAGGTCGGCAACTGTTGGACCAACATCTTCTAAAAACCGGAAGCAAAAGCAGAAAAAGGAGGTCAAAGCGCCAGCAGATGCGGCTGAACCGTCTAATGACGCCCCCACTCCCACTCCACCACCTGCTACATGCCTTAAGACAGTGACTATAGGAAGAAGGTGCATTTACGCCACTTGCACTATACGCATACCTAGGCCTAATTTGGCCAAGCTTGAGCCTAGAATTAGGATCACTATAGTTAAAGAACTCCACAAGTGTGGGTGCTCTGCTCCCACTAACCCGCAGATTCAAATCAATGTGACCACCGGTACCATCTCCCTCACAACACTCCCTGCAGCGGAGTCAATTGAATATACTTGCTACCCCGCTTCTATGACCATAGTTCTGAACGCTGAACTTCTTGAAGGCTTGCAAGACTACATGGAATTCAGGAGAGCCTCTCTACTGATTCACATCTTATGATAAATAGAATCTCTCTCAAAACAATATCCAATGACGATGAGACTCTACTTTCAGTCATGAAGGAGTCTCTCTTCATAGAACAACAAGTTAATATCAGTACAGCTAGGTTCTTATAGAAAGACACCAATGTTGGACTAGCGAAATATTATACCTCTGTGGTGGTCTCTGTTTCCACTGACAAAGTAGACAAAATCACACACTTTATATAGGTTCATGGCAGTTATAGAATCTCTTCGGTAATATGGCACTTAAATCCCACAAAATAGTGCAAGAAATGCTACCAATAAGGGCACCCTGAGGAAGAATGCAAAACTACTTACCATACTTATTCTATCTGTGCCGGTGAACACAAACTCAAGAAGCACAAATGTGCATCTCTGACCTGCCCCAGGAAGTGCAATATGAAGATCATTGCAGACTGTGGCCCCGTTACTCAGTCCAAGTACACAGCTTGTGGCAGGAATCACTCAGGGTACTCTGTGGAATGCTCTGTTAAGATCAAGGCCAACTAAGATGCCAAAGAACATTACGACTGAAGGATAGTCTCCCAATCTCCTGAGGGCATGGATACAACCAAACAACTAGGATTGAGTCACAGAACTCAGATGATTACACTCCTTTACATTGTTTTTCTATAGTACAACATAATTGCAGGGGAAGCAATTTGGTATTTGTAACTTTATTTTGGCTTATTAGGAATAGGAATGTTTCTTTTGTATGTTTACAAGACGCTTTTTTGTTTCAAGGTAACCCGCCTAGGGCACCTCATTTTCAATGTTATGTTTCAAATATTTTTGGTTTTAAGAAGAGAGTAGCTACAGCCCCTAGTCAGAACTGTTCGTGATCCGAGACATGTTTAATTGCGGTTGCGCCATACCCCGGCCATTGTGGGGTACTCGAGTACTCGAGTAGTGGGGTTGCCGGTCCCGGTAGCAACTGCCCCTCGCTCTCGCGTGCGAAGATTAATGGGCAACGATGAATTGTCCACGATCAACCAACTCTGTATTTGAATAAAATAATAAAAATAGAAATTAAGATTAAGAATACTAGCTAATACCTTGTGTATCCTCCTTTGGCCTCCAAAACTGCAGCTACTCTATTAGGTATTGATTTCCACAACTTTTCAAAAAGTTCCTCAGGAATTGTCTCCCAAACCAAAGGCAATACTTCTGCAAGCCTCTTCTTAACAGCTTGTTTTCCTCCTGGGGTATCTGCAATCCTTGGATACTGATGGTGCCATCACTTTTTAAGTTCTACCCATGCATGCTCAATAGAATTTAAATCAGGAGAGTAAGGGGGGTGTTCTACCAGTTCAATAGAATTTCTCTCAAACCAATCTGTAACATTATAAGCCTTGTGAACAGGGGCATTATCTTGCTGGAAGAGGATATCTTGCATACCAAAAGAAAACATTTGATCAATAACAGGAAAACGATATCTTCTCAAGAGTCTGATATACTTGGTCTTGTTGATATTTTGAGTAATAGGAACCAAAGGACCTTTTCTTTTGCCCCAAAAGCAGCCCCGGACCATAAGCGAAATTCCCTTATCCATCTCCTTAGGGTGAATACAATCTGCAAACCACTTCTCACTAGGTTCTCTGAAAACCCACTGCTGTCTTGGATCCTTGGATTTTTTTACACTGCACTTATCACTCCAGATGACTTTCTCAAAATCCTGAACTGTCCAATCCTTATAAGCTATTGCCCACTTCAATCTCTTACAAATGTGCTCAGGCTTGAGTCTTGGCCTGGATTTTGCTAGCCATTTCTTGACATTGGCTTCCCTGAGTACTCTATCCACTATTTATTCACAGGCAAGTTAGCTACAGCTACTAAGAATCATATTCTCTCACTCATAGTGGTACAGAAACTCCGGGTTTTTTATTGTTACCTGTAGAAAGTGATATACCCGGTGTATATTTATCCCGGAAGTCTGAATTGATTATTTTCCAGGTGGATTTGGCTGCCCGGATGATTGTGCGACACTGTCGCTGGGTAAGAACAGGTGGGCGACGAAGGCGAGGAATATTGTCCAGAGATTGTCTCTCACATGCATGAGTAAGGAAGCTTTTGATTGTTGTCCATGGCCGTCCAATGATTTCAGCAACAAGGGTAATATTCCAGAGGGAGTAGAAAAAGGCGATTATCATGCCTTTTTCAACACTGGTCATTTCTCTTCATGATGTCTTTGGGGTCCACTTTTTTTTTTTTTGATGCAGAATTTGAATATCCAGATTAGTTAACCATTGGAAAATTAGAGAGGACAAATTATTAAAAAGTAGGATCGTGGCTGTTGAGTACTATAGAAAGTACTGTTGCGATCAACTCGGTAATCTGGCATTTGGCGAGGTTGCTTACTAAGCTTTCATGAACACATCTGACTAGGGGCTATACTTATGTTAATCTTGCATTAGTCAGAGATTTTAATTAATTATGATTTGCTCCTACGACCGATGTGCTTTGTTTGGTTTTGTCAAGAAATGATGAGAGATCTATGATTGGAGGATTTGAAAGTTTTTCCTTGATTAACACTTACAACAAACAGGTAGATAGCAATAACACTGTTAAAGCCATTACCCTTTTTACAGATGATACACACCTCTCCTGGGTGATTGGTGACCTCAACGTATATACGCTTTACACAGATCCTACGAGGAACATGTTAAGTAGCGAGCATCAGAAAGAGGAACAATACTGTAACGGGGACACCCTATAGAGAGGTGAACTCTAAAGTTGCAACTGCACCAAACACTCAAAATAGAAGATAAAGATGAGGTAAAATTCAAAAAGAATCAAATGGTAAAACTTAATATCGTTAAGCTGAAAGCTTAACTCAATAAGTTCTCTTGAGGAAAGTTGGTTATCGAAGTAGAATACCAAACGCTTAAACTTAAGTAGATATCAGATTTAAGCCTTTGACATTCACCACTACTCCGACCTTGTGCAAGCACCTGGTCCTGCTCAGGGTTTGTCCGAGGTCTACCCTCTATCAGGAATTATCCTGCTGGAAGTGTCAGACCAACTCGGGTACACTTAACTCCGTCAATAGGGCATGAGTTTCTGCAATGCATCTCGAATACAACGGCAGGTGGAAAAACTCTTTCTATCGAAGTCATACCAGTGGCTAACTGTCATGACAAAAACCGGAGTCAATACCTAGGTGGTAGACTCACTGGCCCAGTGGTAGTTTCGTCTATACAAGCTATGCAGTCCATCATGTAATCTACACGACTATTCAATATGATACTTTGACATTCAAGCTCTACTGCTGAGATGTAGCTGATGGTTGGCTCTGTGGGCGCTACCCATAGCCAGCCTCTCGGGATATACTCTACTGTGATAAGACTCATATCTCTAGAGCCCATTGACAACCCATAGTAATGCTACAAATCAAGGGGAGGAGGTCGCGGCTGGATACTAAGGTATTTGTCCCAAAGGCTTCCTCGCCTCCTTGAACTACGTAAGTACAACGAGGAAGACTACCCTACTACCCATAGGCTAAGATAGACTCCTAGGTGCCGGAGAGACGATATATGTGTGACCCGCATTTTGGCGGTTACCCATACTCCTCTTATATATCCTGCGAACAACATTCAGTTGGACGGACGGTGACGATCTATAAGCTGTTATGGCAGCTGCTCCAATGACCTCTTTTAACTAGCAAACGAGCAACTACACAGCGTTCTGCCTATGACGCGCCGTCCCAACGCTGGGCCAGAGGGGGATGTTAGCTAGACCGGCTCAAGTTCAATAGTATGTTCGGGCCACCCTTATTCAGACGTAGGGCGTCCCCGCGCAGATGCTTGTGCATGAACATCTAAGAGCCCATAGAATGTGAGGCCATCAGCCTCTAAGTTCTAGGATAACTTTGCCGGTGAAGGTAGGGTATCTTGGTCTCCTCAGTAGGGTAACTGGGGTCCATGGTCATAATGGTCAATTTCCCAAGATAGGGTAACTTTGCCCTCTTATGCCTTTAACTGCTTCGGAAGTCCTCCTGTCAACACCTAATGTTATCTTGGAGGTCCGTGTAATGTTCCCATAAATTCCTTGACTTTATGTGAAGTTACTCCCGAAAGGTTACCCTGCCTTGTAGAGTACCCAAGGCTACTCAACTATTTCCTAGGCCTTGTCCTAGGTTTACCAGCTATTTGTAGACTAAGTATACAAGACCATACCACCTCTGGTTACCACTTGGTATACCATTTGGGCTAAGGTGATAGTCATTGTAGTTACCTATCATAGGGTCGTTACAAATACTTTAGTGTCGCAGGATTGTAAGGTTTTGCCATAATCAATGAACCTGGGGTTTACACTAGGACCTCAGATAATACAAATGACAGAACTTCCATTATTGATTACATCTTAGCCAATAGATGATTGGCCAATTTAGTCAAAACATGGAAGACCAATATCCCTCACACCAGTTCAGACTACATAGCCATAGAAACCTCTATATCTTCCACTTTATATGTCACAGTTAGGCTCTCCCCTAACTGGGAGAAAATAACCTGGAAAGTTGAGGGCAAGCTGAACGCTGTGATTGAAGAGGAAATTAGGAAACGTATGAGCTCCATAGCCAATGATCAACATGCAGCCTCATTCAAAGAGACTCCAGAGACTGAACCAGAAAGTGCCATTGACAACTTTGAATTTAACCTTTCTCTCTTGATCCACTTTGTCAAGAAACATGTACCAATGAAGAGACCATATAGATGCATCAGTAAAAAAAAGCACCCTACGCCCTGGTACGTCCTGTACACCCAGTCCGCCGGACGGTCCAGGCGCTTATAACGTAAACTCCAGTACTGGGTGCATCTGCCCGGGGACTTGTCTACAGGGCACAACCATGTTACACCGGGCGGCAATGAGTGCCTTCCGGTGCACTAACCCTAGCAACCGAACACCCAGAGAAATACTCTTCCTCCTGACCGCGCCCAATGGCCCTGGTAGAACAACTACCTCCCTCCAGTGCCGTTAAACTATGAATCCTCTCCTTCCAGTAACACCCGGTTCCTTCCCATGACACCCAATAGTGTCTGAAACCAATACTGAACCCTGCCGTAGCCTTCCCAGTTCTCCCTAGTTCGCCTACTCTGGCTGTTTTCATCCAGGATCAAATCTTTACTGAAGCGTATATACTAAGAGAGCTATATTGGCTATTCTAGTGTTTTACCAAGAGAAGAGTAGTCAGATCAATGAGTATGGTTTATTTATTAAAGCTATAAAAATGTATGGATCACTACTAGTATATGGCACAGAGCGGGAGTATGCTTGTAGCCTATGGCAGAAAAGACTCGGGAGGTATATGCCGGGGAAACAGGAATACAAAGTAGAAGATAGCTCCTCAGCCAGGTGCCGGATCGAGTCGTCAAGCGGACCATTTGAATCTGCCGGACGAGAAGAATCAAATAGTATAAGGCTCGAACACGTGGCATGCCTGTAGCTGCCAGCAGGTTGAAAAAGGTGATAGCTTGCCAGGCAGAGGTCCGCCAGGGTCGGGAGATAGCCCATGTGATTCAGCTCGACGAGAGGAATTCAATGGTATAAGGCTCAAAGCTGTGGCATGCTTGTAGCACTCTGCATCAAACAATCTGTAGGTACCTGCCCTGTGAACAAAAGTACAAACTCGATGATAGCTCCACAGCCAGCCGTCGGATCAGGTCGGGGGGCGGACCATTTGAATCCGCCAGACGAGACGAATCAAATGGTATAAGGCCCGAAGCGGTGGCATATCTATAGCAGTCAGCAGGTTCAAAAGGGTGATAGCTCCTCAGCCAGAGGTCCGCCACAGTCGGGAGATAGCTCATTTGACTCAGCTCGACGAGAGGGATTCAATGGTATAAGGCTCGAAGCTGTGGCATGCTTGTATTGTGCGTGGACAAAATTAACCGATCAACGAACTCTGGTAATTTTCGCCGTGATGTTGTCAACCTCCAAGATACAACCACCCCAACCCAACCAAAAAAATATAAGTAAAAATAATTGAAATACATGGCAGCGACCAGCACTTAGTATACCATCAATCAACCTTAATAAAAAATAGAGAAGGCATAATGAGGTGCCTGTTGAGAGGTAATGATTTTTGTGGGATCCCGGAGCCATTGGTTGCAATACTCCCAGGTTGTTCGGTTAATTTTGTCCACGCACAATAGCACACTGCATCTGACAATCTGTAGGTACCTGCCCGGAGAACTAAAATACCAAGTAAATGATAGCTCCATAGCCAGTGGTCGGATTGAGTTGGGAAGCGGACCATTCGAATCCGCCGGACGAGGCGAGTCGAATGGTATAAGGCTCGAAGCGGTGGCATGCCTATAGCTGTCAGCAGGTTCAAAGATGTAATACCTCCCCAGCCAGAGGTCCGCCAGAGTCGGGAGATAGCCCATTTGACTCAGCTCGACGGGAGGTATTCAATGGTATAAGGCTCGAAGCTGTGGCATGCTTGTAGCACACTGCATCTGACAATCTGTAGGTACCTGCCTGGAGAACTAAAGTACCAAGTAAATGATAGCTCTATAGCCAGCAGTCGGATCGAGTTGGGAAGCAGACCATTTGAATCTACCGGACCATTTGAATCCGCCGGACGAGACTAATCGCATGGTACAAGGCTCGAAGGTGTGGCATGCTTGTAGCACTCTGCATCACACAATCTGTTGGTACTTGCCCGGAGAACAAAAGTACAAACTAGAAGATAGCTCCACAGCCACCGGTCGGATCGAGTTGGGAAGCGGACCATTTGAATCTGCCGGACCATTTGAATCCGCCTGATGACATGCATCAAATTGTTTATAGCCTTAAGCGGTGGCATACCTGTAGCTGTGAGGAGGTTAAAAGGGGTGATAGTTTCGCGGATGATGATATGTAGGCACTTACAGGATTTCATGCGCTACTTGTTAACTTATGCAAAATCAGGGGGCTATTATGTGTGGTTACCAGGACAATAGCTTCTTAGTAAGCTTCTCTTAATAGAGTATATCTTCTGGAGATCTTTGCCTTCAGAGTTGGGGATTTAGATGACGGTAGAGGATATTTGGAGAAAAAATACTTGTCGCCCAAGGGGCACTCTCGCTGGGGTAATTCATCAGGTCTCTCCTAGTGCACCTGGGGCTGAGCATATCCTCTGGTTGTACCTGGTGTATCCTACCTCGGTTGGGTGGCACCAGAGGCCTCTGGGCGCACCCAGCGCCTGCAGACTTTTCTTTGGGCGCATGGGATGAGAAAAAAAGTCCGGCTGACTCTCAGGGCGCACCTGATGCATAGGGCGGACGCAACCCGTCCGGACCTGAGTTGCGTCCGCCTGACGTAAATCCTTTTTTTGCTGATGTGGTCGCAACCTTGGTAGACCCCTGAACTCATACAGCTTAGGAACGACTTTAGGTGTGTGGTAAGAAAGGACAAGATGGACTCTACCCTAGCCCAAAACACGAAAGAACAGATAAAGGCCTATCAGTCTATTGTCAAGAAAGCTCAAGCAGCTTACTGGCGGGCCTTCCTTGAAAATGCAAAAATGAATAATGTTTGGATAGCGCATCAATTCACAAAGAAAATGTTAGGTGACATAGTTCCAGGCAGACACGTCCACTCAAGTGGATTCTCGCTTAACAAGTCCATTATGCATCACTTCTTCCTACAGAACTCTGATCTGGTTGCCCTGAAGCTGCCGGTTTTCACCAGACTCGAAGAACAAGATGAAGTCGATGGATCAGAAGTCTCTCAGACTCTCCAGAAATGCAGCAACAACTCAGTCCCAGGACCAGATCAGGTACCATATAGAGTCTGGAAACATATATATGATGTTAACCGCTATGTTACTTCAAAGCTTATTAACCACTGGGTCTCCTGATCAATCCACCTCCCATCGCTCAAAGACTCACTAGGGATTCTTCTCCCCAAACCTGCCAAAGGGGACTATGATGGCTTTGCGAGCTATAGAGTAAGAGCACTCATTCAGATCTTTTCGAAAATAGCTGTCAGGATTATCAATCAGAGACTCATCAAATTTGCCAAGCTCAATAGCCTCTATTTGTTAAGCGAATGTAAGGAATTGGGACTTAGGAAGAAGGTTTCACAAGACTAATAATTATGAGTCATTAGTATATCATATTTCACACTATAAGATCAGTTAAGTTATAGTTCTCAGATGATTCGCAATTGCGTATTATTATTATATTTTGTTGATTAGTGACTCATGATTGTGAGTCACACAAGATGTAATAACTTTCATACATAACTCTATTTGGAGTCATGAGTATCACTCATGTGAGCGCTTTACTCACATGATTAGTTTTATGATTTATTATTGGTTAAGGTAGGTTGCAGGTAACTCTATAAGAGAGTCACTAGGATTAGGATTGTGGGAAGAGTCTCTATATAAAGGAGATTGGATTATGATAGTTAGAGCTCTTCATGCAACCATCTAAGTACTTTCTTTACGAGTACTTTTGGTTATGTTATAAATTAAATATTACTACACATTTTACCCTTAAACTTATTATCATACCTAAGATATAAATCTCAATTGATAAGAAGTTATATAAACATGTTCGCTATTAAGATAGCGAAGAAGACAAGAAGAGCTATAAGAAAGCTCTACGGAGATAATTAAGATCACAACAATTTTAATAAGAATACAATTAGGTCATTACTTGTTGTTTACAAATCTCTCTAGCTGAGATTGCTACAGGCAAACAGGTAGCCTGCCACATAGATTGTTCTTCAATACTGGCATTTCACTAAGACACAGGGTACAAGAAGCACAGACTGATAGCCTTGAGGCGAGCACTATGTTTCTTAACATCAAAGGTGAATTGGACAACGTAGACCTCTCTACCCTGTTACAGAGGTTGCAAACCAGAGATAAACCCAAATACATGGTAAAGTAGATATTTTCACAAATGGTGACTAAGCAAGGCAGATATTACATGACTAATAGTTATTAGTCATAAGGTATATTTATGTTTCACGCTATGCAGTCCGTAGGCGCATAGTTCTCACATAACTCGCATTTGCGTGTTATCGTTATGTTATAATTGGTTGATATTTCTATGACTCACGATTGTGAGTCATAATGATGTAATGACTTTTGTGCATGACTCACATTATGGGTCACGAGTTTCACTCAGGTGACGCTCTTTATGCACCTGACTTGTTTTATGTGTTATGATTGGTTGACGGGATGTTGTACAGTGACTCATTGAAGTTATCTGAGGGATTTCGTGTATGACTTATTATGAGTCATAGGAGCACGTGAGTCGAGTTATGAGTCACCAGGGCTAGGGTTGTGGCGTGAAGAGTCTATATAAGGGAAGACTCGGTCACAGTAGTTAGACACGAACCATCTCCCCTACACCTCCGGCGATTGAAATCTCAACACCAGGGAAATCATCGTGGGATTTCACCACCACCCCCTCTCCTCCCCCTTGATGGCTTCTGCCTAGGGGAGCGATGCTACATCCCCTCCTCTCCCTCTGGGGTCTACCCCCTCCTCCACGGGTTGTTCCTGTTCATCGTTGACTCCCGCTCATGAAGCTCAGTTCTCCCCTTTACCCCGCACTTCCTTTGCACCTCGCTTAGGTTTTGCACGGTCGGCATTCTGTCCTCTTCGCTCACGGTCGGCGCTGAGCTTTCCAAACCCTTTGCGAAGTACCTTTCCGTCTCGATTGTGTGGTCCTGTCGGGGAACACTTCGGTTAGTAACTTCAGTACCTCGTCTTTCGTTTCGCATTCGGAAAAGCATCGGCCGCGGTTACTCTAGTCGGTCGTCTTAAGTGTTCGGACTGTCC
>Ga0307509_10009407_pt1 | contig 12224 bp, 2 predicted proteins | sample 10_EM_MG_FD_202245 | JGI IMG/M metagenome (GOLD analysis project Ga0307509, IMG submission 202245) | Populus trichocarpa ectomycorrhiza microbial communities from riparian zone in the Pacific Northwest, United States - 10_EM | ecosystem: Host-associated > Plants > Roots > Unclassified | place...
AGTAAATTAATTACCCAAAACAATTATATTCCAAGATTGCACCAAGCCACCAATACTACTTACAAACAATCAGTTGAGATTTTTAAACTTTCACCAAATTCTACAAAAACATAAATTAAAATGTTAGGTTCATATAATTGCAATAAAGCATTTGTCACCTCTCTATTCTAAAAAACCTGCATACTGTAAGTTTGTAATGGACCAATTAACAAAATGAACCTAACATGAACCTAACATTCTGACTAGGCAAAATGAACCAATGGTTTATAACAAATCATACATGAATGGTTTACAGTGTAATGAACCAATTAACAGATTGTAGCCTTTACATTAAACTTTACACATTACACTGTAATGGACCAATGAACACTGTTCAAATCCATTGAACAATGAACAAATATAACAATTAACATATTAACAAATTGATACAACAGACAGATATAACAATTAATATATCAACAAATTCACCCGACAACAGATTCACTTGAACAATTGAACTTATTATTGAACAATGAACAGATATAATAATTAACATATCAATGAGATCATCTGCCAGAATTGATACAACAAACAACAGATTGATAACTAAACAAAGCAATCAAGATAAAATAGATTGATAGCTGATAATACAGATAAAAAAAAATCAATAATACATATCAAATCAATCAAGATAAACCGATACATATTAAAGTTAACAATGTTATACAAAGCATTCAAGAACTCAATATCAACACAAATCAATAGAAAGGAGAGAGGGTCGGGGAAAGGGGGGCGAACCTGAAGAAAGATGTAAAAACCCTTGCTGCAAGAGGATAGAAAAAGGAGAAGCAGAGATCAAAGAAGCATCAAAGTTTGAAACAAATGTTACAAGTACAACTTACAAGCACACGAAGGCCAAAATTAAAACATGGATAAACAGTAAACATTACCTTGCCGTCTTTTCTTTAATGGAGGAGCCCTCTTTTTCTGCTGCAAGTGAAGAGAGACGCCAAGGGGTTTTGTTCAGGTTTTTTTTCGGCTGCAAGTGTACTAGATGGATGCTGAGATGTGGGTTATTTACTTATTGATCGGCTAGAGAAGGAAGAGACAGAATCACAGATGCAGGGGCAGGACACAGAGAGAATGAAAATTGAAGGGGAAAGGAAGAAGGCGATGAGACTCTGGTCTGGTGTGGGCGGCGGCTTCACATGTAATGTCATTTGGGGGTTTTACTGTACTATTTATATCAGGTCGTTTTTAACTTTATTTTATGGGTGGATAGGTTCGGTTCACCGGTTTCAGTGGTAAAACCGAACCGAACTGGCAAGATTTCTAGTTTTAAAAATCGGTTTAATCAGCTTTTCATTTTGGTTCAGTTTTCTCGGTTAATTTTTCATCGGTTTTCTCGGTTACTCGGTTTTTTTGAACACACCTAGCAAAAACTGATTTGTACTTCTCCTTTCAATTGCTTGGATTCTAAGTAAATTTGGTGATGAAACAACTCAAAACTACTTTGTTTCGTTATTTTATTTCTTTGCATTTTTGGTCCAGTGTGCATATATATTTTATTTTTTGTATTTTTTTATTTTGAAATTTTTATAAACACAACTTTAATGCCAACTCAATGAGAAAAGTAACGATGATTTTTATATAGGCGCGTTAATAGCTAAACGCGTTGAAAATAAATTTATGAATTTTGAATTTTTTTGAAAAATAATTGAAAATGCCAAAAATGATGCAAACACATAAAAAATATATTTTTTTTTTAATTTTTTTCATTAATTTTGGATTTTTAAAAAAATTATTAATAAAATAAGGTAAAAAAATCTGGTTATGACAATGTCTATATTGATATTATTAGCTAAATTAGTTAAAATCGGAAAGAAAACTAAACAACTATATCCTTTTGTGCAAGATGTGCTATCAATTATGTGTTATTTATTTATTTATTTTATTGCATGTATCTAGGATTTCATAGACTAGATTATGGATGTGTTCCTCTTCCACTCCATAAACTATCTACCCAAATCTCAAGAGGTGGGCTAGTAGGACTCCCAGTTAGCAAACTGATCAGAGTCCCCAAGAGTTCGCCTGCCTCAAAATCTCATACTTATGAAATGGTTATACAGCCCTTCAATTTTTTGTGATGGTCATATTGGCCCCAACAGTAGACATTAACATATTAAAAAAATAAAATAAAAACTAAAGGAGGGGGCGTTTTATTGTACCATCTTTAATATTATTCACTAGAATTGTGTTTTTTTTCTTCCTTTTGTTTTTTTTTAAATTTATGTTTTTTTTTCAATTTTATCCTTTAAAATTAGGTTTATTGGGGATTGAGATTCATAATCGTTTTCAATTTATTTTTTATGAGGTTATCCCAGACTCATGACCCGAACCACGAGTTTGACGGGTTAACTTGGTTGACTCGAGTTTTTTTCTTTTTTTTTAATTGACTTATTTCTCGATTTCATTCTTCAACATTGAGTTGATTAGAAATCAGGCTTTGTGATTTTTTTCGATCTGTTTTCTATGAGGTTATTTTCATTTCAAGGCAAGTTAACCTTATTTAATTCAAGTTGTTTTTTGTGTCCTTTTCTTAATTGATTTTTTTTTTCAATGTCATCTCTTAACACTGTGTTGATTAAGAATTGAGCTTCATAATTTGTTTCAATTTATTTTCTATTAGGTTATTCTAGTCTCATGATCCGATTAGCGAGTTTAGCAAATTAATCCAGGTTGACTCAAATTATTTTTTTAGTTATTTTTTTAATTGATTTTTTTCAGTTTCATTTTTCAATATTGGATTTATTGGAGTTTGAGCTTTTTAATTTGTTTTGACTTTTTTATGGGTTATCATGATCCAATATATTGTTGTCTCAATATTTATTAAGAAAATATCATCTTAAATATTTATTTTGAGTCAAACTAAGTTTTTACCAGTCATCCGAGTTATCTTTGGACGTAACCGAGTCACATTAAATCAATTTCCAAACGGTTTAAAATTTTCTTTTCTACTAGAAATTTTTTTAGCAAAACCTAAGCTTGTTTTTATGTTAAAGAATCTTTGATCCAATCCACAATATAACACATACCAATAATCTAGTAATTTTAATCATTCATCTTATAGGGGAAAAAAAAGACAGATTTAAATTTGGAACAAGCAAATTAAAATTCAAACTATGAATATGTCTTCCTGGGAATCATATGCCACCATATTTCATAACATAAAAGGTTAGCTGACATATAGAATAAAGTCTCAGGAAGTACAAGAGACAAAGACAAGCTAGGCCATATTTCAAGTACAAGATATAGTATTAATCATTCTACATTGATCCTAGTTACTAATTGTAACAACTTGAAATTTTAAAAGCTTTGAAGTCTTGAATTTATATGAAAAATGAGGTAAATTTCTTTTTCTCATCTAGATTAATTCAGTAATCCTTAAATTTCTTTTTAATATCATGCTCGGGGTCAATTTATGTCGTCATTAATTCTACCAAAACTTCATTAGAGTTCCCCTTAAAAGTAACATTTTTAGTATTCAACCTGCAAAAAAACTCATTTCAATTTAGCACATATGATTTGGTCTAACTATCTTGGACAATCAACCAACACAGTTCCAGGATAGCCTTATGGCTACTCCCATCACACAAATTATCTCATCTCAATTTAGCACATATGATTTGGTCCAACTATCTTAGACAATCAACAGATACAATTCAAGGATAGCCTCATGGCCACTCCCATCATATAAATTATCATCAATCCTTTAATAAATCACATCATTTTCAAATATTACATTTAACACATAAAAAATTATCATCATGAGGATTTTTAAAGGCTTAATCAATTTTATTGAGGACTTGATTACAAGGAAAATCAGTTTTTTAGAGTCAATTTGGGTTTTAATTAAAAGAAATTAAAGTTTAGGGGACTGAAATTAGACTTTGAAAAGTTTAATTAGTTAAATCAGGGGTTTAATTGTAAAAAAAATTAAAGTTTGATAGGTAATTAGGGGCTTGATGAAAGAAATTCAAATCCAAAGACCAAATCATAAAAGACGCAAAACTTCAAGGGCTGAAATTGACCAAATCATGGGCTAAATTGAAGAAAATTGAAAGTTTGATGGTCAATTAAGGGTCCAAATGCACACATTGAAAACCAAGGACCAAGATCAAAATGGCGCTAAACTCTAGGACTGATGATTAAGTTTGACGGGGTGAAATTGTATGAAATTAAAAGTCTGGGAGACAATTAAGGGTGCAATTAAAAACAATTAAAAGAAAAAAGACTAAAATGAAATCTATCATATCCAAAATTAAAGACCCTAATTTCTAGGTATTTAACCCAAACGATGCGTCGTTTAGCCTCTGTTCATCTTTTTCCTCGACAGTTCACGATAGTCAGGTTAACATCTTCCAAGAGCTTGTTGTGGAGTTCTAGACCATCATATGGCATGTGGTTTTTTTCAATTGAAGAGGAACATCCACTCTACAACCGTATTTCCATGAAATTGGACGTTTACATCCCTATTCTTCCATAGAAATCTCCAACATCTTGTCCCAAATCAGCCATCATTCAATTTTTAGATTCTGAGCTGATCAAGTTGGCACCTTTAAGCGGGTAATGTGGAGCTACAAACCTCCAAATTAAACGAGGTTGGATCCAAACAAAAGATGTGCACCCCTCTACCAACTTCAGGTGGTCTTCAATAATGATGACGTCAGAATTGCTCGGACGAAGCCTTGAAAATGATCAACCCAGTTAGCCTGACTGAGATACGCATTTACACACAAACAACCATCTTTTTCATGTGTTCACACTTATAAATTCCTAGAGGGTTCTTATTAAAGGTTGAAAACACTTCTCTCAATATCAAAGAGTTGAAACACTTCACCTTGACCACTACGTTTAATCAAAACCACCTAAATCAAAAATCATCTATCCTGTGATAAAACCAACCTGGTTTTGGTTTGTTAGAACCCTAACAAACTCATCTAGAAGCTTTGAATCAACCTATAAAAGTAGAGATAAATTGACAAAAAAAGGGGATAAAAAAAGAAGAGGAAAGAAATTTGGTTAAGCTTTAAGGGATTCAATACTGAGTTCAAGAGCTCAAAAAAGGTTCAAAGGTTTGGCCTTGTTAGGTTTAGAGATAAGAAGAAAGAAAAGCAGCAACAAAAATCTACTCTCATTGAAGATTTCAAGCTTGTAAGGTACACTTTTATAAACTTTGAAAGTGGAGTCCATAAGGCCTGCTGGATTCAAAATCTTTGTTTACTGTATCATGCAATTTTTTTAATATATTGATGTGAAGATTAGTGTCTTGGTATGTTAAACTTGCATTTAGTTTGATTGAAATCTACTAAATATAGCAGTAAGGTGTTTAATATTTTTCTGGTTTGTTAAAGTATTGTTCAAGGCTCTTGAGTTTTGTTTTAATTCTATGGAGTGTTAAAGTGTCAATTTTGAACCTCATATTGATTAAGCATGCTTATTGTTTTGATTTGGTAGTTTTGGAAAATGAAACTTAATGGATGTTTATGATGATTTGATGCTTTTGTTAGTTTCTTTTTATTCAACAATGCTTAATATTGATAATGTAGTTTATGAGGACCAAAAGCAGTAGGTTTAAAGGCCTAAAAGTCCATTTCTAGTTTGGCACCTTGTTCTTCAATTCTGTATTTTTGTTGGGCAATTTTCTTCGTGTTTTTAGAAAGAACATTGTCTTAGCCCTATAATTTGGACTAATTTTAGTCCATTTCTTTACAGTAAACCATCCGAGCAACTTGATTGGTTAATAATCTAGGATTTATTTGTATCATAAGTTTTTAGAGGTTTTAATCCTAGGGTTATGGTTTAGAAACATCTATTGACCTACAAAACTACCACAATTACTCCTTTATGATGCATGTTCTGTACAATATATAATGGACCTCAATGCATGTCTATGGCTGCATAATTTTATCAGTGAGGCCATAGTAAAACGTTGTATCAGTTTAGTTCACATAAGTAAGAATTGAAGTTTGATTCTTAATTATTAACAAATAATATCTTATAACTCCTAACTAGTCATGTGAAATACAATTCCACATTAGATGTCTAGGAGCAAATGTTTGGTTGTTCTATCTATGTAATATTGTACAATATAATGAGATGTACGTACGGGTCGAGGTGTTTGGGAGTATAATAGCGGTTGCTTTTCAAAGTGCTTTTCACTGGGAAATGTATCAAAATAATATATATATATATATATATATATATATATTAAAAATTATTTTTTATATCAGCACATCAAAACAATCCAAAAATATTTAAAAAAAAATTAAGCAAAAAAAATTCAAATTTTAGCGAACCCTCGTTTGAAACGCAATACCAAACAAGGGTTTTATCTAGGTTTCAACAATCATATTATCAAGTAAACGGGTCTTTCGACTGAAAGGATTAAGACAAGATTATTATTCCGTTTACATAGCTCAATCAATTGTCAATAGATTTAGTGATTGTAAAGGAGTCGTGGTGTTCAGTTAAATGAGGATGTTCTTGTTGGGTTTCCTAAAAAACATATACGTAGCGAAAATAATAAATTTAAAATTTTTCAGGAGTCTCAAGGATTTTGTTAGATAGATCTAGAGTTGTTTAGTGTTTATGCAAAGATTACCTAAAAATTAGATGTTCTTTTCAACTTTGAATATTTGTTTAAAGGCTGGGTTGTCGCAAACCACAAGTCATTTAAGTATCCAATCTCTAACAGTAATCCACACGAACCACCCATAAGAAATCTCCTAAACACTTTTAGTAGAGAGGGATTGTATACCTTAGAGTGCTAACTCTTTTCTTTTATGTTTTAGGTGTTTACATATTGTATTTTTCTCACCTTTCTCTTAGGATATAAGAGGCATAGCATTTTATTTATAGGAAATTGTAAAACTCTATAAATAACAAAATATCAATTTTCTTCTTCAATAATATTAATCAATCAAGTCCCTACTTGATTTTTCTAGGTCTAGAATTGTAATCTCTTGTATTAATTACATTATAGTTCTCAATTTCTAAAATTAATTTACAATCAAATCACACTTGATTAATCATCTCATTTTAATTTTTGACCAATAGTTCTTATGTGTGTGACCCATTAGGTTCCCTAATAAGTTGGGCCAAATATAAATGATAATCTTAAATAAAATAGGATTAAACAAGTTAATGTATTATCAATTCAACAATTAATTGATTTATATTTGAAGATCAAGTATAATATCTAGCAACCTGTCATGATCTTTCAAATATTAGAAAAGTCAATAGTGGTTTAACTTAACCTTTTAGTAATTAATTTCTCAATGTAATTATTATCCCTTCATCATAAATGTTCTGATTTAAATATTATAACATGGAGTGTGTCTGCTTTGTTAAATCATTTTAATTCTCAACATTATAGTCATTGATTCTTTAAATAAGATTTTGAAACTCTTTTCAAAACTCATTTCATTCCACTTTGACTAAGGATTTCACAATAAATATTATTTGAGAACAGATGAAATATTTTTTCTAATTTATCTAAGGTGATGAATCCTCTCTTGATTACTCAAATACCTTTATACTCAATATATGTCCATTTGTTACCCTTGATTAAGACAACATGTGATCAGGATAAAGCATAATACTTTTTTTATAAGATAACTAAAGATCACTTACACAATTATCACGAGTCTTTCCATGGACATAAGTGATATTTCCATATGGAATTCTCTTACGGGTCTATGTAGTGTACATGTCATCTAACAAGCACATACATATTACTTTGAGGTATTCCTCATACCTTAGTTTATGAGATCAACTGCTTCTTTTCATAAAGGAATGAACATAATATGTACCGGTCTTAATAGCTCTAATTAATATTCATTCGTAATAGAACATTAACCATGAATATTTAAGAACAATGTTTTGATACAATAAAAATCTCATAATTACAATAATTTTATAATTTTATTTGCAAAATATTTGTGTCCCATGAACCTTATACTTACCTTAGACTCATTAATTAAACATTAGATTCATTAATTAAAAAAAATGAATGTTAATGATAAAAAAAAATCATTTTACATAAATAAAATCAACCTACACCTACAGCTTTATCCATGTATGGCCAAATTAATAATCAATCAAAATTGTTATTCTTAATTGGCGGGGCCTTCGAAATTTTGAGTAAACAACACCGAGCACGATTCCTACAGAAAAATCTAACAAATAGCACTGTATCTTCTTCTAAGCCAAAACCTTCTAGATTGACTTAATTGCAAGTGGATTTAATCCCAAGGCTAGGTTCTGACGATTGTTTGTTTTTAACCAAACTAGAAAAATGGGCTTAATTTTCGTGTTTGTGATAAGTGGATGCCACTTGAATATCGAATCCAAAAGAAAGCTCCTGTTAGGAGAGGATGGTTTTGAGTTCTGTGTCTTGACTATGCAGCCATGGAAGTTTTTCTTGTTTTCAAAAGGAAGACAGAAAAGCCAGATCCTACGGTCATCATCTCCAGCTTATTTATGCCTGGCTTCCCAGATCCCAAAACTGAAAAATCATAAATATATATATTAAGCAAACAAGCTGCTGTTCTTTAAACCCTTCGAAAAGTCCAAGTCAAAGAGTGTTTTGCTACCTGATCAGTGCCAACATACTCCAATACAAACGACAGTCTGTTTTCCTGAAACTAACAGTCTGTTTCTATTATATAATTATCATGATCCAATACAAACAAGACTGTTCAGGTATACATAATAGCAATGATTAGCATGGCATTTACCTAATAAAGAATCCAATCACTCTAATAATGCCTCTAACTGCTGATTTCCTATTTCTCCCTAAAAAAAGCTACCTTCTGATTTAAAGAGATGTCACCTCAACATGGTACGATTCAGTCGGTACTGACCCACCATCTTCTGTGTATGATTTATATATAATGATGTATGGAATACACAAGGTAAACTAAAGCAGTTCAGAGCAATGTCAAGCTGAGTGCAAAGCATAGCTCGTGAGAGCTGAAGTCATATTGGAGACATCAAGATCTTCAAATTCAAGTTTGCCAACCCTAACCTAGACTGATCATGTGAAGTTGTACTCAGCCCATGAAATTATCAACTTCTTTGCCACAAAATCTTGTGATGCCTCCCACCTACCTGAACCTACCAGACCACTGATGTTTCCCTTCCCAAGTAGGGATAGATAGCTGTCTCACTCACAAATCACAGGTCATAAAAAGTGGCTTCTGGATGGACTCTCTTGGAGAACACACTTACAACCCCTTTGATGATCTGTAAACAAGACAGGCAAGGAGCTGAAGATGGATGTTGTTTGCTCTCATTCTGGCGTAAGCCCAAGGCAAAGAACTGTCTTTCAATGTTTTCTTTTTATCCTTTTCTTTTTCGTCTCTCTCAGTAATTTCACCATCTATCAGTTAATAGATAGACTGAATCCAGATAGAACTATGATATCAACAAATTCTAGGCAAAAGAATGATCAATAACCAATGGCTAAAATAAATTCCAAACACATAAATACGCTATCATTGTAAGCATGCTAATAATAAAGATGTTCCTGTTCCAACATGTTTACAGTTTAATTGGTTATTCAATAATCAATTTCTAGATAAATCAGACAACATTGGAAATATTGTAAACCAAAGAAAGAAATATACGTAAACTCTTTTGTGTAAGATCTGTAAAAGAATCCAGAAAATACAAGTAAAAAATATTATCAAAGTAGACTGTTGTAGAAGAAACACATGCTAGTGGAGCTAGGTCAACTACCTATCAAGTAAACCAAAATCAGGGGAACGAGAGAGAACTAAACACAATATGGCATGCATGATTTCATTTGCACTCTAGAAATCAGCGCACAGCATAAATTGATATAACCATACTCCCAGTAAGAAATCACCGGGCACCTGAATAAATGGCCTATAGCTAGAAAATGTTGATTTATTTAACTTTTACTAGAACGGCAGATGTTAATGTTTACTAGAACTGCAATAAAAGCATTAGACAAAAGAAATTTTAAATTCTACTGAATCTAAAACATAGAAATAGATTCTATTACATGTGGTAGAGGTAAGATCAAACTTCATACAATTAAGAATACAAAACATGGTATTTTCCTCGCCCTCCTATCCGCCAGCTGAATTATACACCTCTTACAGTTCAAGGGCATCAGATACAAATGGAATAAAATGAAAAGGCCAAGAATAGAAACAAAACAATAATGAAAATCTGCAATTTGACGATCAAGAGTGAAAACCATGTTTTATGAACTGAGTCCCCTGTTTGATGTGTGGATTTGTTGCGCTGGAATTTCTGCTTTGCAAACCGCTAGAACCTCAGCAAAGACGGAGAAGAAGAGCTTCAATCAGTCATGGTGTAAGCATGCCACTTAATTAAACTCAGCAGCAATATCAATGCAAGATGAAATAAGAAAAGCACAATTTGCAGTGTGAAATTATCAAAACCCGCCTTAGAAGTAACTCCTCAATCTTATCACAGCCAAACAGCCCCCCTCCTCTCAACATGATACTGAAGATGATTCTCAAACTTACCCAACATAAAGGTCATGTTGTGTTTCATGTTAGGTGATTCAGGTTTTCACATAGTCCATGCCATTGCGCTTCCTTTTGTTTGACTTTGAAAAGAAGCAAATTTGGGCCCAACTCTTTTTCTGCTTTACAGGTTGGGCTTTGATGTCCCTCTTTTCAACAAGTTCGGCCATGTATTGCACAACAGCCTGAGACAACACAGATCAGATAGAGAAGACGAGCTTCAATCAGTCATAGTGTAAGCAAATTAGGCCTTTAAATAGAGATCGGATCCTATGTAACAACCAAATGCAAGAGTACACATACCTGGGCACCTTTTTCAGCTACATGTCTTGGTGGTACTTCCAAAGGAGTTTCTTCTACACGTAAGATACGAAGTCGTGTTAGCATCCTAAAAGAGCCTGGAAGGACACGTATCTGGTTATTGCTAATATCCAGCTCTTCAAGATTCTCAAGGTTCCCGATAGACCTTGGTAGGGATTGCATATCAGCAAAATTGTTTCCTATATTCATCTTGATGAGTGATATAGCAAAACACAAGCTCTCAGGCACTGACTCAAGCTCATTGAAACTTACATCTAGCTCCTTCAAGCTTAATAGAGATGACATTGTTGTAGGCAACTGTTTGATGTTATTGTACCGAACAGATAGAACCTCCAAAGTCTCTATCTTTCCAACAGCTTCTGGCAGTGCCTTGAGTCTGTTATAGTCTGCACGAAGCTCCTTTAGTGACAAACATTTGCCAATAGTATATGGGATTTCTTCAATATCATTGGTCTCCACATTTAAATTTTTCAGACTAACAAGTGAACCTATCGTATCAGGGAGCGAAGAGAGCCGATTTGAGCTCAGATCAAGCTCCTGAAGTCGTACCAATCTGCCAAAAGTAGCAGGCAGGGACGATAACTGGTTACCCCTCACATCCAGAACAACCAAACTAAGAAGATCCCCAATAGATCCTGGGAGTTCACCAATTCTATTGGCATGCAAATCCAACTTCGTCAATGATGACAAACCTCCAATAGTGTCTGGCAACGCCACAATCCTATTATCAGACAAGTCTAGCGTAACCAAACTCGACAGCTTGCCTATCGAATCCGGTAGCCAATCTACTTGATCCATCAACTTGTTTTGGAGATTAAGCTCCCGTGTTCCTTTTTTAGCAGAAACTTCAATTAAACTCGCAAGCTTAATTAGACTCAACTTCTCACCATCTTGACCTACACAATTAGCAATACAAAATCAACCTTTACATCACAAACATTACGCACCTGGAAATTATCACCAAAAAAAAAAAGCAATTCAAACAAAACTACCTGTTAGCAATTACTAGTTGGAAACTAAAATAAGTATAACCCGTTAAAGAATGAACACAAAACGACAAGAAATCAAAGCTTACTTGAACTGATTGAACTAGCTTTTAAAGTAGAGTCCGCAATATGCGGCGTAGAAGAGACACCAATACCATCGGAATAAAACGAAGATTTCGTTTTCTTCACATAACTATCATCCCTAGTAAACAATTCAGCACTCCTCGTCGGCTCTTTCTCTGCATAATACAATCCAGACGATGTAGCCATGGATGATCCATCAATGGAAAAGGAACCCGCAGCAGCGCTCCCTTTAAAAGAACTGCTGCCCCCATTCGTATAATTCGAAGAA
>Ga0307509_10009408_pt1 | contig 12222 bp, 12 predicted proteins | sample 10_EM_MG_FD_202245 | JGI IMG/M metagenome (GOLD analysis project Ga0307509, IMG submission 202245) | Populus trichocarpa ectomycorrhiza microbial communities from riparian zone in the Pacific Northwest, United States - 10_EM | ecosystem: Host-associated > Plants > Roots > Unclassified | place...
CCCGCCGGTCCCCCGGTCCAGGTGGGTCACTACGAGGACACCTTCCGTCAGGTGGACGGGAGTTGGCTGATCGACACCCGGACCCTGTTCCTGCCGTTCGGCGGGCCCACCCCGCGTCACTGACTGCCCCGTCACTGAGTGATGGCCGCGTACGCGATTCCCTCGTCGTACGTCATCGCCAGGCCCGCGCGGTAGCCGGTCGTGTAGGCGTCGTCGCCCAGGCGTTCGCGGACGCGGAGTTCGCAGGTGCGGCGGGTGGCGATCAGGTCCGGGGAGTCCATCTGGGCGCGGCCGGTGAGTTCCCAGAGGCGGGTGCCGATGCCGAGGAGGCGGGCGGCGCGGTGGGCGTCACCCGCGGTGACGACGGCGGCGGCCAGCAGGTCGAGGGACATGGCGGCGCCGACCGTGTTGTGCAGCAGGGCGTGGCCCGCGATCGAGGTGCGGGCGCCGCTCACCGCGGCCCGTATGTCGCCGCGCGCCAGGTCCGCCTGGGCGATCAGGTAGTCGGCGAAGGCCCCGCACCAGTACTCGCCCTGTTTCCGGCTGGCCGTGCGCACCTCGTCGGCGACCTCACGGCCGCGCTCGAACTCGCCGCGCAGCACGTGCGCGAGGGACAGCGCGAGCCGGGCCTGGAGCTGGGCGGCGCCGAACCCGTCGTCCTGGACCGGGAGTCGGGGTGCCGCGTCGAGGACGTCGATGGCCTCGGCCTGTCGGCCGGTGAGTGCCAGGTGGCCGCCCCTGAGGTAGGCGGCGGCGACCTGGGCGACCGGGGAGCCCTGTTCGCGGGCCGCGTCGGCGCAGCGGACCGCCCAGTTGGCCGCCGCCTCCTGGTCGCCCTGGAGGATGGCGACCGCGCCGCGCGACCACAGGGCGAGGGTGCGGCCGGGGCCGGGCGGCGACTCGGCCGCGAGGGCCTGGTCGAGGCAGTGCTGGGCCTCGCGGAGGTAGCCGCAGTGCCGCCACAGGAAGCCGACGTGGCCGGCCATCTCCACGGCGGTCGCGGGCGCCCCGTCCGGCTCGGCGAGCGCGCAGTCGACGGCCGTACGCAGATTGGCGTGATCGGTCAGCACGCGCTCGCACCAGGCGACCTGCCGGCCGGTGTTCCACTCGGCGCAGCCCTCGCGGGCGAGACGGGCGTAGTGGTCGCGGTGGCGCCGCCGTACGGCGCGTTCCTCGCCGAGGGCGTGCAGCCAGTCGGCGCCGTACTCGCGGACGGTGTCGAGCATGCGGTAGCGGGCCGAGATGACGGGGTCGGGCAGCACGATGGACTGGGCGACGAGCCGGTCGAGCAGCCCGGCGATCCGTTCCGGGGGCAACGGTCCGCCCGCACAGACCTGCCGGACGGCCTCCAGGCAGAAGCCGCCGCTGAAGACGGACAGCCGCGCCCACAGCAGCCGTTCGAGAGGCGCGCACAGTTCGTGGCTCCAGCCGATGGCGGTGCGCAGGGTCTGGTGGCGGGGCGGGCGTTCGTCGGTGTCGGAGGTGAGCAGGTCCAGCGGCGAGGGCAGGCGTTCGCCGAGGCGGGTGTGGAGCTGGTCGAGGGTGAGGTCGGTGAGGCGGGCGGCGGCGAGTTCGAGGGCGAGGGGGATGCCGTCGAGGCGGCGGCAGACGGCGGTGGCGGTGGCGCGGGCGGCCGGGTCGTCGTCCCGCAGGGGGCGTCCGGCGGCTGCGGCGCGCTCGGCGAACAGGGCTACGGCGTCGCCGGCACCGGAACGGGTTGGATCGCCGGGTCGGCCGTCCACGGGCAGTGGTTCGAGGTGGAGGACCTCCTCGCCGGGCAGCGCGAGCCGTTCCCGGCTGGTGACGAGGACGCGCAGGCCGGGCAGGCGGGACAGCAGGGCGGCGGCGAGTCTGGCGCAGTCGGCGAGGAGGTGCTCACAGGAGTCGAGGACGATCAACAGCCGTTTGCCGTGTGCCCATTCGGTGATGACGTCGATGACCGGGCGGGTCGACTGGTCGGCGAGCCGGAGGGTTTCCATGACGGCGAGGTCGACGAGTCCGGCGGTGTGCAGGGGGGAGAGTTCGGCCAGCCAGACGCCGTCGGGGTAGGCGCCTTGGACCTCCGCCGCCGCGCGCAGCGCGAGCCGGGTCTTGCCGACCCCGCCGACCCCGACGACGCTGACCGTCCTGGCCGGGCCGGCGGCGGGGTCCAACGCGGCCTGGAGCCGGGCGAGTTCGGCGTGCCGCCCGACAAAACTGCGGATCTCTGGCGGCAGATTCCCAGGGGTCCCGGGGGTGTGGGAGTTGCCTGGGTTCCCATGGTCAGTCCTGTCCGGCACCAGGCCAGTGTGTCCGTACGTCACCGGCTCCATGCACGGGTCACGGAACGCGGCCCACGGCTGCCCGCAAAAGTCGCCGTAGCACCGGAACGGCCACCCTTTTCGATCACCTTCCGTCCCGATTCGACGAGTTGTGATCGAGAGCTGGTCAACTCCCCCGTGCCGTTGGTACGGAGCCGGGAATTCCGCGATCGTCGTGGAGTGAACGCGATGGACACGAACGCGCTGGACGGGGGACGCCGCTTGCTCGTCGCACCGGTCGGATGTCTGCTGGCGGCCACGCCGGGTCTGCTGATCGGCCGGGTGCAGCCGATCCTGCCGCTGCTGGCGATCGGACCGCTGATGGCCGCCACCTTTCTCGGTGCCCGCCGTACGCTCCTGGTCTGCTGCTGGACGGTGCTGCTCGCGCTGGCGGCAGGACTCGGCTCCGGAGCACAGCTGAATGCCGGTTTCGCCGTCCGCTGGGGCGGGCTGCTCCTCGGCTGCGTGTGCAGTGTGTACGCGGCGAGACAGCGCGGCCGGCTGCGGGAACGGCTCGCGGAGGCGCGGGAGGTGGCCCGGATCACCCAGGAGGCGATCCTGCGGCCCGTCTCCCGCACCCTCTCCGGCACCCATGTCAGCACCCGCTACCACTGCGCGAACCGCGAGTCCCCGGTCGGCGGCGACCTGTACGACCTCGCGGTGACGCCGTACGGCCTGCGCGTGCTGGTCGGGGACGCGCGCGGGCACCGGCTCGACGCGCTGCGGACGGCGGCCGACACGCTCATCGGGTTCCGTGAACTCGTTTATACGGCACCGGACTTGACGACCCTGGCGAAGGCGCTGGACGCCCGGATCGCGCCCGGTCTCGGCCCCGAGGACTTCGTCACGGCGGTGCTGGCCGAGTTCGGGCCGGGCGAGGTGCGGCTCGTCAACTGCGGTCATCCGGCGCCCCTGCGCTCCGGGCAGCGCCTTGAACTCCTCGAACCCCGGGTCCCCGCAATGCCGTTGGGCCTGCGCCCGGATCCCCGGCAGTACCGGGTCCGCCTCCAGCCCGGCGACCGCCTCCTGCTCTACACGGACGGCCTCACCGAGTCGCGTGCCCTCGACGGCACCCCGTTCGCCCTGCTCACCGAGTGCGCGACGGCGCTGAGCGAGCCGACGCCGGACGGGGCGCTGCACGCGCTGTACGACCGCCTGCTCGCGCACGCCGGCGGCCCACCCGCCGACGACCTGGCCCTCGTCCTGTGCCAGCCGACGGGGGTGACGGCGCCGGTGCGGGTCTGAGGCCGGCCCCGGATCAGCCCAACTTGAGCAGCAGGTCGGCCAGTTCGGCCGGCTTGGTGACCATGCAGTCGTGGCCGGTCTCCAGCTCCCATACCTGGGCCGGGGTGCCGTTGGGCTGGATCGCGGGGACCGGTCGCCGCTCGAAGCCCTCCGGTTCGCTGCCCACGCAGTGGATGTGGGTGCGGGGGATCGAGCGCGTGGCCGGGTTGTCCAGCCGTACCGGCTGCTGGAGGCAGCGCGCCGACTGGTCCGAGAGCGTCGTCCGCAGCCAGGCGACGTCCGCCGGGTCGGTGACCCCGAACAGGCCGCCGGGCGGCGGCAGTTCGGGCAGCGGCGGAATCCGCCAGCCGGTACCCGAACTCACCGCCGTGTCGATCAGCACCTGCGTCACGGGCATGATGTCGATCGCGCTCTCCCCGTCCTCCGGGACCATCGCGTCTAGGTAGACGAGTCGGTCGATCCGGTCGGGGACCTGGTTGGCGGCCGACGAGACAACCAGTCCGCCGTAGCTGTGCCCGACGAGGATCACCTCGGTGAGGTCCTCCTCGGTGATGAGCCCGACGACGTCGTCGGCGTGTGTGTCGAGGCCCACTTCGGGGCCGAGCAGCTGTGCTTTGTCGCCGTGGCCGGTCAGCGAGGGCGCGAACACCCGGTGTCCGGCCGCCGTCAGCGGCGGGACCACCCGCTGCCAGCTCGCCCCGCTGTGCCAGGCGCCGTGGACCAGTAGATATGTGGACATGGGACAACTCCTCGTCGTAGGGCCGAACTCCTCGTCGTAGGGCCGCCGATCGGCGCGCCCTCTGTCGGCCACCGGTGACGCTGCCGCCCGCGCATTGCCCCAGCCAGGGCCCCCGCGCCCCTGGGGGTGACAGGACCAGGCACGCGCGCGGCGGCGGAATTACAGTGCGGGGATGGCCGGTGAACCGAATCTGCTGGGCGAGTACGTGCGCGCCCGCCGCGAACTCGTCACCCCCGAACAGGCCGGTATCCCCGCCTACGGGGTACGGCGTGTGCCGGGCCTGCGGCGGGAGGAGGTCGCGCTGCTCGCCGGTATCAGCGCCGACTACTACCTGCGCCTGGAGCAGGGCCGCGACCGCAACCCCTCCGTGCAGGTCCTGGAGTCCATCGCCCGGGTGCTGCGGCTCGACGAGGACGCGACGGCCCATCTGCTGCGGCTGGGCGCCGCGAAGCCCCGGCGCCGCCGGCCCCGCCCGGTGAAGGAGACCGTGCCCGAGGGGATCACCAAGCTCCTCGGCACGCTCCCGCTCCCCGCGCTGGTCGAGGGCCGCTACTTCGACGTCCTCGCCGCCAACTCCCTGGCGACCGCGCTGTCCCCGCGCTTCGCGGCCGGGTCCAACCGGCTGCTGTCCCTGTTCCTCGACCCGGCCGAGCAGGCGCTCTACCCGTACTGGGAGAGCGCCGGCGGGGGCATGGTCGCCGCGTTCCGCGAGTCCGTGGGCCCCGACACGGACGACCCCCGGTTCATCGAGCTGGTCGGTGAACTCTCCCTCGCCAGCCCCCTGTTCAGCCGGCTCTGGGCCCGCCACGACGTACAGGCCTGCGAGGCCGCGCCGAAGTACATCGCCCACCCCCAGGTCGGCGGCCTGGAGCTGAACCGGGAGCGACTGAGCATCGACGGCGTACCGGGCCAGACCCTGGTCGTCTACCACCCGGACCCCGGCACCGACGCCGCCGAGAAACTGGCCCTCCTCGCGTCCGCCACCCGCACACCGGACACCGGCCGTCCCCGATCCGAGGTCACCGGGTAGGACCGTGTGACGCGGGTCACCGCAGCGCGGTCCACCCGGCGGACAGGGAAGGGTGTGGAGATCTCACTACGGGCCCGCGTGCGAGCCGGAGACCCGGACGCGTTCGGGCAGCTCTTCGACGAACACGCCTCGGTGGTCCACCGGCACGCCGTCCGCATGACCGGCGACTGGGGCACGGCCGACGACATCGTGTCGCTGACCTTCCTGGAGGCATGGCGGCTGCGCGAGCGCGCGCTGCCCGGCGACGACAGCCTGCGGCCGTGGCTGCTCGGCATCGCGACCAACGTCACGCGCAACACCGCGCGGGCGGCGCGAAGACATCAGGCCGCGCTTGTCAGAATCCCGCCGCCCGATCCCGTGCCGGACTTCGCCGACGAGGTGACCCGGCGCATGGCCGACACCGAGGAACTGGCCGCCGCGCAAAGGGCGTTGCGCAAGCTGCGCCGGGGCGAGCGGGAGGCGTTCACGCTCTGCGTGTGGGAGGGGCTGGACGCGGCCACGGCGGCCACGGCCCTGGGCGTGGCCGTCGGCACAGTACGGTCCCGGCTCTCCCGTGCGAGGAAACGCCTGCGCAAGCTCACCGACCTCGAACTCGGACAGGCGCAGAAGCAGGAACAGGAACAGGAACAGAAGCACAAGCAGGAACAGGCACGGGAACCGCAACGCCCGGCCCCGGTCGGACAGTCACCGGGTAGCCGCCGGCAGGCGGCTCGGTCCACACCCAAGTCCACGCAGGAGAAGACGCGATGACCACCGACCCCCAGGAACTGGCCGAGTTGCTGCCCGCCCCGGGCCGTCCGGTGCTCTCGCGGGACCGCCACCGCGTACTGAGGGAACACCTGATGCAGTACATCACCCACGAACACGACACCATCCACGAGCAGTCGTCCTCGACCCCCACCGCACCCAGGCGCCCCGCCCGCCGACGCCTCGTTCTCGTCGCCGCGCCGCTGGCCCTCGCCGCCGCCGTGGGCCTGGGCGTGGTCGCGGTCGACAACGCGCGGGAGGGCAGGGACGGCACGGCTGCCGCCGCCGACCATCAGAAGGCCGTAAAGCTGCTGGACCGGATAGCGCTGGCCGCCGCCGACCGCACCACGCTCACGGCCCGCGACGACCAGTTCATCTACACCAAGTCCCAGGGATCGGCGGCCGAGTTGGGCGTCGACTTCAGCAGCGCCGCCGAACTCGCGGGTCGCAAGGGGATGTTCACGCCGAAGCCGTACAACGGGGCCGTCCGGCAGGAGCAGTGGGACGCGGTGGACGGAAAGGCGGACGGTCTGCGGAAGGGCGTCGCGGTCGCCGACCCCACCCAGAAGATGGAGATGGACATGAACGGGGTCGGATACCTGACCTTCCGTCAGCTCCAGGCCCTGCCCACCGACCCCGACGCCCTGCTGAAGAGGTTCTCCGGCGATGCCGCGAACGTATCGGCGGCCCGCCGCACGGAAGTTGTCGTGGAGAACCTCGGCGCCATCGTCGACGAGGCAACCCTGCTGCCCGACCTCAGTGCCGCGATCTACCGCGCCCTGGCCGAGCTCCCGGGCGTGAGCGTCGTGGACCACGTCAAGGACGCGGCGGGACGGGAGGGCGTCGGCCTCACGTTCAAGGACGCCCCGAAGGGCTACGCCTGGGTCTTCGACTCGTCGAGCCTCGTCTATCGCGGCACAACTGACGCCGCTCTCCTGGGAGTTGGCGTCGCGGACAGGGCGGGTGAGGTGCCGGCCGGTTAGCCTGCGGTACGACACATCAGGGAGCGGGGGTGCGATGACGGCCGACGTACGCCCGTTCTCCGAGGGCGCCGAGGGCACGGGGCCGGCGGAACTGGACTACCGGGGGCCGCAGGGCTGGGCCACGGTGGTCCACCGTGCCCACGTGGGAAGCTTCACCCTCCTCGGCGCCGAAGACACCCGCCCGGTCCGGGAGTTCGAGCCCGAGCAGTCCCGGACCGAGGAGCCACGCACCTGGGAGTACCGGGTGGGCCTGTCGGGACCGCAGCGGCTGCGGATCGAGGCGGCCGAGCAGTGGTCGGTCTCCGTCACCCCGCTGGAGCAGGACGAGCCGGAGGACGGCGGAGTCTTCTCCCGTCGCGGCATCGGGAACCAGACGGTCGAACTCGCCGAGCCGGACCCGCCGGGAGCGTCGATCCTTGAGTTCACCAAGATCGAGAGCGCCCGCCCGACGCGCCTCCACCTCCGGCTGTGGACGGACGACGACGACCACGCTTTCTGGTCGGTGGGTGATGACGACCGGGCCAGGTTCCTGTTCGGCCACGACACTCCGGCCATCTGGTCGTCGGCCGGCCGGGTCGAGGTCGGCAACGCCGCCGGCTGCGAATGGCGGCTGCGCGTACTGCCGTTGTCCGCGGCCCGCCCGCTGGACGGCACGACCACCCGGGGCACCGGTGCGGAGGTCCTCGTCCACACGGGGGCGCCGACCGCGCTCGCGCTGTCCTCCCTTTCGGACGCGGGAGACGATCCCGAAGCTCAGGTCTCCGAGGTGGGGGTCCGCGTCGAGTCACGCGGCTACAAGGAGGCCCTGTCCGCCAAGAACCACGGCACGGAGGACGGTGCGATCCTCGGACTCGGTCCCGGGCCGACGCTGCTCCAGACCAGGGGTGGCGGAGGCTGGGAGCTGCGCACCACCGCGCTCGACGCGGTGCGGACCTTCGACGGCAGATTCACCGGCACGGGTGGGAGGGTGCTCCGCTACACCGGACCGCCCGTCACCGTACGGGTCGTCACCCGGTCCTGGCACAGGTGGTCCGGCATGGTCACGGTCCGTACCCTCACCCCCGAACTCGGCTGGCAGGACTGGGTCAACACCAAGGGCGGCCTGCCGGGACGCCTCCGGGGCGAGCGGCTGGACCTGCTCCCCGGAATGCTTCTGGCGGTCACCGGACCCCGTGACGGGTCCGCCTGGCGCATCCTCCGTACCGGACTCGTGCGCCGTCAGTCGCGGTAGCGCGGCGCGGGCGGGTAGAAGTCGCCGTAGGGGCCCAACCACCGTTCGTGCAGGGCGCGGAGCGTGCCCGAGGTGCGCAGGTGCGCGAGGACGCCGTTGATGAAGCGGACGAGTTCCGGTGTCGTCTTCGGTACGGCGATTCCGTGCGGCTCGTAGGTGAACCGCGGTCCGGTGATGCGGGTGGCGGGGTCCTGGGCGCTCAGTCCGGCGAGGACGTTGTCGGTGGTCGACACGGCGGCCACCTCGCCCTGCTGGAGCAGCAGGAGGCAGTCGGTCCAGTCGGAGACGGTCACCGGCCGCACTGCCGGGCGGGCGCGTTGCAACTCGGTCAGTGAGGTGGTGCCCCGGGCCGTGCACACCTTCTGTCCGGCGAGATCGGCGAGGGTCTTCACCGGGGAGGTGTCGGTGACGAGGACGCGCTGGCCGGAGTCGAGGTAGTCGCTGCTGAACAGCACCTGCTCCATGCGCTCGCAGGTGATCGTCATGGAGTGGGCGACGAGGTCGACCTGACCGCGTTGCAGTATCCCGATCCGCTGCGCGGACGGCACGGCCTTGAACTGCACCCGGTCCGGCCGCCCGAACAGCGCGCGGGAGATCTCCCGCACCAGGTCGATGTCGAGCCCGTCCAACTGCCCCGTGTCGGAGTTGCGGTAGCCGAAGAGATAGGTGTTCTGGTCCACCCCCACGATCAGCCGCCCCCGGGCGACGATCCGCTCCATCGCCGTACCGCCGGGCATCTTGCCGCCCGGCGTCGGCATGTGGGCGGGCGGTTTCAACGACCGCAACGGATCGCAGCTCCCGCCGGTCGCCGCGGGTGCGCTCGCGGAGGCGGACGGGCTGTCGGCGGACCCGGACGCGCGCACCCCGGTGGCCGAACGACGTTGCGGTGCGGCCGAGTTGGCGCAGGACACCGTCAGCGCCAGCACGGCGAGCGAGGCCACGACCCCGGCAAGCAGCCGCCGGCGAAACGGGACGGCGCCGCCCGGCATCCCGCCCTTTTCCCCACGTGCCCGAAGTTCCCCCACACTGCCCCGCAGCCCTCGGAACCCATCCGAAGACGCCGTCCGGCGCCCCGGCCCCTCACGCACTCGTCGGCGGTGACGCGTTCACGCTGATTCACGGTTCCCTGAGAACTGCGAGCGACCGGATCAACTCCTCTGCCGCACCGAGGAGTTCGGCCGCGCGAAGCGAGCGAGTCCCCCGGCCGTACCCGGGGCACGCCACGGCCAGAACCTACCGGAACGGCCGGGCCGGGCACCCCCTCCCCACAGCCGATGCCCAGGTTGGTGGGGGCGGTGAGCCGGACCGCCCCGTACGGTACGTGACCGGCTCATACGCACCGTCGAGGAATACCGGGCCGAGCCGCCCGGGGGTGTTCCCGTGCTGCCGTGCTCCCCGCAGTGGAAGGCATCCGCCGATCATGAACGTCCGCCGCAGCGCCACGGCTCTGACCGTCGGTCCGGCGCTGCTGCGGGCGCTGCGCCGGGCGACCCGGCGGGCGGCCTTCGAGACGCGGGTCACTTTCGACGGACGAATCGGGTGAAGCGTCCCACATGACGCAAGTCACCAACGATGTGGATTAGTAGGTCAAATGGGTGTCATGTACGCGTCCACATGGCCTCTGACCTGGGGTTTGAGAGCCACGTCACACAGTTGACGATTCACCCACATGCGACCACAACTAGTAAAAGGGGTCTTTGCGGACACGGATCGAGAGTGCTTCTGTGGAGCAGTCGCACGGCGCCGACGAGTCCTCACGGGCCTCGGCGCCGACGCCTTGCCGGGGCCGCGCCCCGCGTGACACCGGCAGGCATACGACGCCTCTGTCCCCGAAGAAACAGGTTCTCCGTGTCCGTCTCCCGCATCGTCGCTCGCATCGCCTCCCCGAAGAAGGCCCTGACCGCCGCCGCTCTGGCCGCCGCCACCACCGGTCTGGTGCTGACCTCGGCTCCCGCTCAGGCCGCGACGACCTCCGCCTCCTCCGCCCAGGCGATCGCGCACAAGATGATCCCGAGCGCGGCGCAGTACAACGCGTTCAGCAAGATCGTCGAGCACGAGAGCGGCTGGAACGTCACCGCCACGAACTCCTCCTCCGGCGCCTACGGCCTGGTCCAGGCGCTGCCCGGTTCGAAGATGGCCTCGGCCGGCTCGGACTGGAAGACCAACCCCGCCACGCAGATCAAGTGGGGTCTGGACTACATGAACTCCCGCTACGGCTCCCCCGCCGCGGCCTGGAGCTTCTGGCAGTCCAACGGCTGGTACTGATCACCGGCCCACACACGCACACGCACGCGGCGGCGGTCCCCGGCACACCGGGGGCCGCCGCTACATTGCGTTCATGGACCAGAACACACAGCCCAAGTCCTACGACCGTGAGGCGCGCGGACTCCGGCTTGTGGTCGTGCTGCTCGGCCTGACCGTGGTCAGCGGGCTGATCGACGCCGTCAGTTATCTGGGCCTCGGGCATGTCTTCACCGCGAACATGACCGGCAATGTCGTCGTCCTCGGCTTCGCCGCCGCCGGGGCACCCGGTTTCTCGGTGTCGCGCACCCTCACCTCGCTCGGCGCCTTTCTGGTCGGCGCGGCGGCCGGGGGCCGGATCGCGCTGCGGATGGACACCGGGTCGCGCCGGACCTGGGCCCGGGTGAGTCTCGGCGCGGAGGCGCTGCTCGTGGGCGTGGCCGCCGTGATCGCGTTCGTGGCGCCGGGCGACAGCGCCACCACGCACCCCCTGATCGCCCTCACCGCGTTCGCGATGGGGCTGCGCAACGCGGTGGTCCGTAAGCTCAAGGTCACCGACTTCTCCACCACCACGGTCCTGACGATGACCCTGACCGGACTGGTCGCCGACTCGGTCGCGGGCGACGGCTGGGGCCCCGGAACCTTCCGCCGCCTCTCGGCGGCCGTGGCGATGGCCGTGGGCGCGTTTCTCGGCGCGTGGCTGATCCTGCACCACGATCTGCGCTACCCGCTTCTGCTCGCGGCTCTGGCCGCCGGGGTGTTCGCACTGACCGCATCTGGACGGGAGTAGCCCAAAGCCCGGCCAAGAAGGCAGAATTCGTGCGTCTAAGTCCCACGATCAAGAGGATCGATCACACATGATCACGCTCACGAAGGAAGACGGTCCGGCGGATCTGGACGGAGTGACCCATCTGGAGATCGGGGCGTCCTGGGACCCCACCGTCGGCAGCAGCGGCGGCATCATCGGGAAGCTGCGCCAGAAGGCCGGTACCGACCTCGATCTCATCGCCATCGCGATGCAGGGCCAGGACCCGGTCCGGCTCGCGGGGCTCGACTCCACGGACCCGCTGGGCAACGGCTCGCTGGTGCACAGCGGTGACAACCAGACCGGCAAGGGCGAGGGCGACGACGAGACGGTGACCGTCGATCTCGCGCGGATACCCACCAACATCACGTCGATCGTCTTCGTCGCCGCCGCCTACAAGAAGGGCAGTTCCTTCCAGAAGGCACGCAACATCGCCTTCAAGGTGTACGACGCGACGGGCGGCAGCACCCAGCAGGTCGCCGAGATCTGGCCCAATCTGCTCAGTGACCACAACAGCTGCGCGGTCGCCAAGGCGGTCCGGGACGGCGGGAGTTGGAAGCTCCAGGTCATCAACGAGACCGGGAAGATCAAGCAGGGGGACGAGCGGGAGCTCATGAAGTTCGCGGTACGGAAGTAAGCACAGCGGTGCTGGAGAACGGGCCGGCGGCGCCGGGATGCCGCCGGCCCGAGCTGTGTGCGTATCCTCAACCGGCGGTCACCTGAAGCTCTTTGACGCCGTTGATCCAGGCGGAGCGCAGCCTGCGCGGGTCGCCCGTCAGGGTCAGGTTGGGCATCGCGTCCGCGATCGCGTTGAAGATCAGGTCGATCTCGAGGACCGCGAGGGACTTGCCGAGGCAGTAGTGCGGGCCTCCGCCGCCGAAGCCCAGGTGGGGGTTCGGGT
>Ga0307509_10009409_pt1 | contig 12221 bp, 9 predicted proteins | sample 10_EM_MG_FD_202245 | JGI IMG/M metagenome (GOLD analysis project Ga0307509, IMG submission 202245) | Populus trichocarpa ectomycorrhiza microbial communities from riparian zone in the Pacific Northwest, United States - 10_EM | ecosystem: Host-associated > Plants > Roots > Unclassified | place...
ACTCGTAATTTTCTGACGTTTGTAAACACGACTGCTATTGCATGCCACCAAAATCCTGAGGCTCTGGTCGTTTTTTTGCCCGTATGCAATAGCAGTCGTGTTTACAAACGTCAGAAAATTACGAGTAAATCCCCCACCGCATGACCAAAAAACAAAAAAAGTTTTCGCTTCCATGAAAACCGCGAAATCCAAATCCCAACGACGTCACAAGCGTGAAAACAAAAACCCAGGCGCAGATCCTCCCTGCCAATCTCCTTCTGTGCACCGGCACCAACTACAGTTCAGTAACCGGCCTTTTCTTTCCTCGGAATACCTCCCTCCCATTATGCCGTGCGAGGCCGCCGATCCCAAAACAACCAACACAAGAAAAACAACCGGCAGAAACTGATCTGGCGATCGTTTTATAAATACCTGTGCTAATTAGTTATATACTACTGTAGTTAACTTAACTCGTCGGTACTCGAGTGTCGGTACTTGCTCGTGCAGTTCGCCATCATGCAATCGTGGTCTTCTGGGAAAGATGTTTTTGTCGCGCTGATAGCGCGGACAAGGATATCATACAAAGTTCTTTTTTGTTGTCTTTTTTTTTTTTTTTTTTGCTTCTGTTGTATTAGTACCGTACCGGCAGATACTGGACACTTGTGTTCACCACGCTGTTTTGAACTATGATGGAAGAAGAAGAAAAAATGCAACACGTGGAGTAGCTGGACGATGCACATTGCGTGATAGATAGAAGGTAGGGAGGAGAAAAGAAAAGAAAAGAAAACAAACATGTGTGGAAATTCTCCTCCAACTCACCGGTGGAGCCTGCTCGAGCACGCGGAACACGGGAGGGGGATTACGGTATTGTGCGAGTGCCGGTACCGGGTACTCCGGATGGTATAGTATTCTCCTACGATGGAGGGGAGATCCTGGTCCGTCACATACGATGCCTTCACGGGCCGACGATATGGGGCGCTCGGAGAATCCCGGTCTATGATACAGTACAAGTACTGCCGGCAAACATATAAGTCTACTTGCTATATGCACAAACGGATTCACGGAGAGACTGCCGGTGACATTCACGTATCATAATGGCAGGGTATATATTGCGCCGCAAGCTAGCGCAAAAAGATCGGGTCGTCGGGGTGAAAGCTTATTCTTGAGCCTCAGGCTTTAGATTCGGTTAGGTATGATAGTTGGACAATCCCATTTCCTCTGCGCCGCCGACTGCCGGGTGCACGGTCCAGTACGGTACTAGTACATGACGGGCGATAACAGAACGAAGAGTACCCTATCATGCCAGTGAAGAAGAACCTTAGGAATTATGAAAAACTGTAATTGGACAGAAAGGATACAGTACAAGAAGGTGCGGTAGATTCCAATAAATTACAAGAACAAATCAAAATAAAATAATAATAAAAAGTCAAAAAATCCCAAAGAACTCCATCGCCAGAACCAGACTCAGGTCACAAGCAAGCAGATACCCACACTAAAACTGGAAAGAAAGAAAAAAAGGCGCAGAAAGTGCTCGGTAGGGCAGCAAGATCACAAGCCACCCAACCCGAAAGCGTAAGAAAGGGAGAGAAAAGAGAAAGGAAAAAAGAAAAAAAAGCGCCACAATCATCATCATCCCGGGATCACGATCGCGATTCTCCCCTCCCCTCACATCACATCATCATCCATCCCTCCCACACGTTCACTCGGCCTTCGGCGGAAACTCGCAAAAAGCAAAGGCGCTCCAAAACCTATACTTCTTGCCCACGGCGGCACCTTTTCGCGACTCGAACGAATCGCCAATGAATACCCGTCCGTCTTGTGGGTTTCTATCGTTGAAGGTGATAAACACGCTTCCGTCCCCAAAATCAGCTCGGCCAATCCCAATTGGACCTGCCGGCCGGCCGGCCGGTCGACAAAACAAAAAATTAACCTACCTGTCTATGCCCAATAAGTCCTTGCGATGCATGCGTCGGTGCTGGTCATACCCGCGCTTTTTGCAAATGTCTGATTGGAAGAATGTCTGGAAAGTGAAGTGTGTGCGCTTCGCTTTGCTGTTCTCATGTTAGAGCCCGGCCAACCTTCTGTTGGAGGAGGGAGGGGGAGGGGGGGGGGGGGTAAAAAGTACTATTTCGCCAACTCTTCTATAACGTCCCAGACTGTCACCCCCGTCTCATTCTCCACCACCAGGTGCGGGTGGAAGCGTATAACGTCTATCTCTACCCTGGCAGTCGCCGGATACGTAGCGTAGTGATCCTTCACCGCGGATTCCTTCAAGGGTGCGCATTTTTGCCGGCCGAAGGTAGCTGATGCGGGGTCCAGCGAGGAGTCAAAATGGATTAGATTGAAAATGGGGTGGAGGTCGTAGACCTCGTCTGGGGAGTTGACCAAGTGACTTGTGGAGCCTTTCTCCGCAACCGGCAGGAAGAGCTTTTGTCGCAGCCGGCGGCGGCTCCAGATTATTGAGTACCAGAGTGTGCAGACTTGCTTGCAGGCAACTAGGTCTAGAGGGTCCAGGTGCTCGAAGAGGTCCTGGAGGAGGTAGGGAGGGAAGAAGATGTTGCTTGGTGTATCATGGGAAGGAGGCATGCTTGGAGGAGGAGGAGGAGTAGGTGTTGGTGGTGCAGTGATTAGCTCCGATGTCGATGTAGATGTAGATTCGCTCATGATTAGATCTGAATTGGTAGTAGTGGATCTTTCTATTATGTGATGGTGTTCCGAATTTCCCTCTTTTCTATCTATCACTGCCCCGCCGACAGCAGAGTCTTTATATAAATTCTAGCATGCCACGAGATGAGGTTCCAACCACTAACTTTACTGAGCATTCCCACCACCACCACTGCGGCCGCCCCATCCATCCTCCCCATTTCCAGTAACGGTAGCTCTCCGGTTGATACGGAAGATTGTTGGCAGGTAAGTTAGATAGGTATCATAGGCAGGAAGCCAAGTCGGAGTCTTGCCTTACCTACCCACCAACCCACTTGCTTACGTATCCCGTGCCTCTGGTCAATGACGAAGCGCCGCTACAATTCACATGGACGCCATTCTTCAAACCCCCTCTCAAACCAAGGCGCATTGGATTGTGCTTTACCGAGGCAAGCCCTATCCAAGCCGTCCCCCCCATGAACGAGTAGAGATAGGTTTGCTCGCACCCCTCCACTCCTATTCCAAACTTTAACTACTATAACCGTAACCTCATGTTATCTGCCCCGCCTCCTCCTGCTGTACCATCCCTCCCTTCCCCGCTGAACACCGTACCATACGTCAATAAACTTCCTGCACAAGAGGTGGAAAAAAAGCGACGACATGTAAGATACCCGTACAGTATTTGTGTCTCGCTTGCAAGGATCTCCAGGGTTTTGCATGATGCGGCTGATACAAACCCAAAAAGCCTACATGACGCCCATGTGACCGTTTCGGCCTATACCGAGAGCCTGGTTAGTGGTAAACAGAGCGTGTGCTCCTCCTCCTCCACCTCCTACTCTGCGGCGTGGATCAGAAGAACTCATCGCGATCGTGAAGAGCACTATTTTTCAGTGTGTCATCGGAGTGCTATGACAGCGCCCACGTCAATAGTCTATAAAAGGGTGCGAAGGACCTTTATTTTATTTTTTGTTTCAGTGCTAGTACTAGTACTCGAGTACAATCCCGCGGGCTCTACGCTCTGAGGTTCCGTGCACATTACCGGCCGCGGGATCCATTCTAGTGTATCGGTACTATCCATCACGATAACTCTCATAGTACCCAAGAGTGACTTGTAATATGCTATGGCAACTATTCTCCGATCGACACACGGTAGTCACTACTACCGTACTCGCAATTTTCTGACGTTTGTAAACACGACTGCTATTGCATACGGGCAAAAAATCGACCAGAGCCTCAGGATTTTGGTGGCATGCAATAGCAGTCGCTTTTACAAACGTCAGAAAATTGCGAGTAGTTAGTAGTTACCGCTAGGATATGAGTATGCATGTAGGAGTACTGTGCAGTAGATACTTACACTGCCGGTACTCCAGTCCCGGTTTCTGCACAAAAATTTCCCAGGAAATACTCCCGTGCCCTGCCACGTCATTTCGGCGCCGGGGCGATCGGTAGGGTATCCCATCAAAAGCGTGTGGAAATCGAATTCAGATTTCATTGCTGATACAATGAGCCTCGTGATCGACCTTCCGGCAGTTATCGAACAGTCTGGGCCGGCCCCCCCCCCGCCCTCGTAGGAAGCCTAGATGTTCGGAATAAATTAAATCTGCTTGATGAGATTCCGGGAGAGCTTTGACCTAGAGGTGTGGGAAGTCGGAGTTGGGGAAAGAGGGAGAGAGGAACTTGAGCCACACCTAAACCGGAAGTGTGGAAGGTAGGGTAACTGTGGGAGGTCTCTCGTGTAAGGTGGGGAGATGTCTCCTCGGGTTTTGGCCGTCATGGAGGAGCCGATGCTACGGTACTGGACTTGTAGGGACTGTAGCAGCGCTACCATTCTCGCATGATCGAGTCCCCAGAAGCGTACTAGAGTGGTGCCCGGTCAAATTGGTCCAGCTTGTTGGGGTCGACCTCGCCCCGCCTGAGTAACGCCCCCGCCACTCCCTCGTACAGTACCCATTGGAGCAGCCCAAATGAGTGGCGCACCGGCCGACGCAATCTAATCTGTCGGGCTTGGCATTTGGCGATACAGATTTGGTTTATTGGGGTTAACGTTATCTCGTTCGAGCAGTATTTCCACCACTTCCTTGTGCCATTCTCGACAGCCCACACAAGAGGTGTATGGCCAATGTAGTCTTCCTGATTGATGTCACGACCTTCCACAGCTATATGCCAAACAAGCTACAATCTCAACAATATTTAAGAAGGGTGTGCAGTGTAATTCACAGAATAGGGAAAGGTTAGCGAAATCGATAGCGAAACAATCTAATAGCTTCATGTCCTTCCAAGAGGATTTTGGTGGATATGTGGTTATTGCAGTCGTCAAATAACTTAAGTGCGAGCAATTTCGCATCGTTGGAAAGCTCCCTTTGTGCATGCATTTCCCAATAGAGAGAAGAATGTTTAAGAAATAGTGTGCTTTAGGGTTCGAAATCTCTATGATCGGAATAGCCACCAGGCCGCCCGGAAGAGCCTTAACCTGATGAGAATTTAGATAACTCAACCATGTTTCTGCCATTGTCGAGTGAGCCGAACCAAAAAGTCCAGGATGGGCCCGGAGGTACTCCTGAACTGTAAAGTGGATTAGCCGGGCTATGGAAGTCTCGTTATCTACGGCAACAAGTCCTTGACAATAGACTAGTAGCAGCCCTGTTGAAGGGATATTGTCAGTGTCGAGATTTGGTGATACAATTTCGATTGATAGGGCGTGGCAAAGGTCATTGACGTAAACCCCCCCCCCCCATTTTCTATTAATTAATTAACATTATTATTTTTTGGCTGCGGCCCCACCCTCGTCACCGTCCTCACTCTCATTTCCAGCTCGGCCAGTGCCTGGAGATCGAAGCCTGGACGTCTGACTTTATCTTTCCTTCGCTTCCTCCGTCTGTATAGGCGAATCCCAAAACTACCTAGCAGGTACGTTAGTGAGATGTAATTAGGAAATCAGTTGAAAAAAAATAAAGAAGGAAGGAAGGAAAGAAGGGAAGAAAGAAAGAGAGGAAGGGAGGAAGAAAGGGAAAGGGAAAAAAAACATACAATGAAAATGATCAATGAGACCAAGGTGAGGTTCCAATTCGACTGCGAGTCAAATCCCCTATCGAGTTGACGGGTAATATTGTCGAGGTCCTTGCGGAGAATTTTTAATATAGTTCTGAGTTAACCTGAATACAATTCTTACCTTGGCTAATTCTTGTTTAACATCGTGAACACGTCTATTAAGCGTGGCCATTCCGCTAACAATTTTTTCTCTGGTACCGGTCTTGGCCTCGGTGGCTTTGGTTTCGATAGATGTTTGGGCTCCGGGGGTCTCGGTCGGTTTCTTCGTTGCCACAATATCTGTCAGTAAAATAACAACTATAGATGATGCGGATAACTTACGGGGGTGGAAGCAAACTTCCTCCCCTAAACCGGCCCCCACGGAGCGGGGCTCCGGTCGTGCTTGATAAGAAGAATACGATGTTGCTGGATGATAATACGGTAGAGGCATTCAGCCTCGGGGTTGAAAGAGCGTTTTTCGAATGCCAAGTTTCCAGTTGACCCGTCGGTTTTGTCTGCGAAAAAGAGTTTCACACACCAAAGTTTTTCGACTCGAAAAACCTGCATACCCGTTATTTAACCCCGGGGCTGAATGCCTCTAATACGGGGGAACATTTGTACGTGATAGAGGTGGAAGGTGGGGGGGATGGAAGGTGAGAGAGGAAGCGGTGGATGGAAGGTGGGAAGGTAGAAAAATAATAATTAAATACCGGCAAGGCTCGCTAAGTTACAGCTACGTCGGGCATGGACATGCGGTAGATTACGACCGGAGGATGTTATCTGTATACTGGAGACGTGGAGGGCTCCGCGTCATGTATTTTATACCTCTTGCTTTCTTGTACCTCTTACGAACAACGCCCCCTCCCCTCTTACCTCGATCTCCCCCCTTACCTCGTTTAGATACCGATAACTAATGCGCCATTTCCGCAAGGCTCTTAGTACCGTCAAAACTCGTTAAATTGGGCATCGGGGATCGGGCACCTAGAACCCGCAATCTGCTATAAAACACCCCGAGAATAGTGTTTTCCGAACGGGATATAGCTTGCGGAGGTTGAGCTTCCTGGATCTCATTAACTGGTATTCGTTATCCTGCTAACCTACTCTTGCTAAGCATACTGTGCTTTAGCACGATAATCCCGCTGGGATATGTGATGCTCGGTTTAACAAGTTTTTACGGTAGCTACATAGACACCTCTGTCGCCCCCATTCCTCCCCTCACTCCCGTCTGGCCTCCTCCCGGATTTTACAATTCCGCCTGCTGGTAATTGCTGTCTTTCCTTTCCTTCCCGACTAGGCCTGCCGCACAGGCCCAGTTTAAATATTTTCTCCAGTCGAAGGAAATTACATGAGATGGGAATGCGTATATATGTTACACACCCGCCTAAAACTCTTTGCCGATTTTCGTTATGTTGCCGAGTTAGGATCTATTAGTTCCCCGTTTATAGCCTCGAGCTTGGCATTGGGGGGAGGTGTTTCTGTTGCACTTGAGATCAGCTCTCGTGGCTTGGAATTGACATTCTCGGTGAATGATCTAGAGGTTGGACATTTGCAGTGACTTGTTAGCCCACATTCAAAGAACTGCCACTGGTGGACGTAGGATTTTGTTTCGCTAGGCTTGTTCACCTGCTGGGGGGTGCATTTAGCAGATAGAGAGCGAAGTTTCGGACTTTAAACTTGGATGTTAGAGCCTGCGGGCCCGGTCGGAAGAGAGTTGATATAGCTCGGACGGCTCGGAGGAGAAGAGTTCTGTTGATTGCAGGCTTGATACATATTTGGGAATCAAATCTCTCCGCTCCAACGGGAACGTTGCACCCCGCTGGTGTGGTGATTGGCCGTATTCGGTGTCGGCTGTTTTAGGGTTGATGCCGCTACACTGCAGAGGGCTTTTACGAACCCTTGGTACTCATTCCTGGCGGACGGCGAGAGCGGTGTGGGGCTTTAGTTATCTGTTTTACCGGGATTGGAGTCTTTCCGTTCTAGTAGCATCCTTACGATCCCCTCATGCCCATTCTTAGCAGCCAGGGAGAGCGGTGTTTGGCTCGACTTATCCGCATCGCTGGGGTTGACGTCGCTCCGCTCCAGCAGCATCCTCACAACCCCCCCATGTCCATTCCTGGCAGCCCACAGGAGGGGCGTTCGGCTATAGTCGGTGTCAGCTGTGTCGGGATTGACGTCGTTTCGTTCTAGTAGCATCTCAACGATCCTCTCATGCCCATATATGGCAGCCAGCCCGAGCGGCGTTCGGCACCATATATCTGCTTTGTCAGGATTGGCGTCTTTCCGCTCGAGCAGCACCTTCACGACCCCCTCGTGCCCATTAATAGCAGCTAGTGAGAGGGGCGTATGGCCATTCTTGGTATCGGTTGTGTTAATATTGACATCGTTCCGCTGGAGAAGAATCCTCACGACCCCCTCATGCCCAATCTCGGCAGCACGCGAGAGCGGTGTTCGGCCGTAGTTTGTGTCAGCTGTGTCGGGATTGACATCGCTCCGTCCTAGCAGCATCCTCACGATCCCCTCATGCCCATTCCTGGCAGCCCACCAGAGCGGCGTTCGGTTCCGGTTAGCCGCATTGTTAGGATTGACGTCGCTCCGCTCGAGCAGAACCCCCACGACCCCCTCATGCCCATTCCCGGCAGCCCACAACAATGGCGTTTGGCTCCACTTATCTGCATTGTTAGGATTGACGTCGCTCCGCTCGAGCAGTACCTCCACGACCCTCTTATGCCCATTCATCGCAGCCTGCGAGAGCGGTGTTTGGCCATATTCAGTGTCAGCTGTGTTAGGATTGACGTCTTTCCGCTCGAGCAGCATCCTCACAACCCCTTCATGCGCATCCCTGGCGGCCAGCGCGAGCGGTGTCCGGCTCCATCTATCCGCTTGGTCGGGGCTGGCATCTGTCCGCTCGAGCAGCATTCTCACGACCCCCTCATGCCCATTCCGGGCAGCCCATAAAAGAGGTGTTTGGCTCCACCTATCCGTATAGTTGGGATTGGCGTCACTGCGTCCCAACAGCATCCCCACAACACCCTCCTGCCCATTCTCGGCAGCCCGCAAGAGCGGTGTTCGGCTGTACGCGGTGTCAGCTGTGTTAGGGTCGACGTCATTCCGCTGGAGCAGGATCTTCACGACACCCTCATGCCCATTTTCGGTAGCCAACAGGAGCGGTGTCCGGCCATAGTCGGTGTCAACTGTGTTGGGATTGACGTCGTTCCGCTGGAGCAGCATCCTCACGACTTCCTCATGCCCATTCTCAGCCGCCCGTGAGAGTGGCGTTTGCTTCCACTTGTCGATTTTGTCGGGATTAACTTCCTCCCTCCCTAGCAGCATCCTCACAACCCCCTCATGGCCATTCTCGGCAGCGAGCGAGAGCGGTGTTCGACTATAGGTGGTATCAGCAATGTTGGGATCGATGTCGCTCCGTTCCAGAAGTATCCTCACGATACCCTCATGCCCATTCTTGGCCACCCACGAGAGCGGTGTGTGGTTTTGATCATCGGCTTTGTTGGGGTTGATATCGTTCCGCTCTAGGAGCATCCTAACGATCCCTTCGTGGCCATTCTCAGCAGCGCGCAAGAGCGGCGTCTGGCTATAGCCAGTGTCAGCTGTATTAGGATTAACGTCGTCCCGCTGGAGCAAGATCCTCACGACCCCCTCATGCCCCCTCCCAGCAGCCCGCGAGAGCGGCGTCCGGTTCCGCTTATCCGGCTTGTCCGGATTAGCGTCTCCCCGCTCGAGCAGCACCCTCACGACTCCCTCATGTCCATTCCGGGCGGCCCAGGCGATCGCTGTCTTACCATCGAAATCAGTTGCCTGCACGTCCCACTTATTTGTCTCCAATAAGGCAACCGTTATCTCCACGCACCCGTGGTATGCGGCGCCGTGAAGCCCTGTGAATCCTCTAGGGATATCTGCTAAGTCAAAGGGCCGGTCCCATATGCCCACCCTATGCAATAATAGTATTTTCGAAGATATGTGCTTATCATATCCATCAAGGAGCTTCAATGCAAGAGTTTTCACACTTTCACTGTTTCCCCGCCTTGCGTGTGTGCCCCAGTAACAAGAAGCATATTCCACAAGGGGAGCGGTTGGTGGGATAGAACGAAGAGCTGGGGAAAATCCTCTGACATGCTGAAAATTGAGGTAGGTCAAACAGACCTCCGCAATCACCGAGTCGGGCTTAAGGAATAAGTTAGGGTTGTGCGAGAGGTACTCTTGCAGAGTGTAGTGGACAAGCCGGACTGTGGACGAGGACTTCTCGACCGTGACGAGCCCCAGTGAGCACGCTAGCAGCGTTTCTATCGCAGGCATATTCCGGGAATTCAAGTCGACAGATCCCTCTTCTACCCCAAGGGCATGGCGTAATTCGTCGACATGCAGCGGCCGCTCCGCATGCGATACCCACATTAGTACTTCCATCCCGAGTTTTGATTTGTTCCTCGGTTGCGCTTTCATTCGTGAGAAAGTTGCTGTGTAAGCATCTCCTAGACCCCTCCCTTTGGTCATCTCGTCAAGTTTCTTTCTCCTCTGATGGGGGGTAATCTCGCCCAGGATTGTATCAATATTTAGAGAAACTAGAAGGAAACTAGACACTACCGTTAGTAAATCATGCCTCGGGCTTGGTTTGGGAATGTATTTGATATTATTGCTTACATTTCCGAGATCTTCTCCGGAATGATTCTTAGAATATCGGCCCGCAGTTGATCATCCATTGCGGCAGGGTCAGTGTCACCGTCTAGCCTCATCTCTAGAAAATGCTTGATATCCGTGTGGGTAGGGCTGAGAGTTATCCGGGCCGTCTTACTAAAATATCTCGCTATCTCGTCGTCGATATGGGGCCTCCCAGTAAGGAATACTCGCGTGTTTGGTGACACCCGGATGACTTCCCGTATCGACTCGAGGAGCTCCCGTCGGTGCTTTGGAGTGGATTCGTCTAAGGCATCGATGCATATAAATACCCGCGCTTGGGCTGCAATAGTCTTCTTCAGAATTTCCACCAGATCAGGAAGTCGGAGACCTAAGCCGCCAAACTCTCCCTTGGCCTTCTGAAAAGCTTCCCGTATATGTTCCGGGATTCCTCCACGGTTAACAAGTTGCTTAAGCATGGCGCCCAACATATTTGTGGTAGACTGTTCCTGCTGGGCAAGGAAATCGCAGTAGAGTCCCACTACGGCAACGTCTTTTCCTCTAGCCTGACTGCACAGACCATCAATAACTAGGGAACTATTATTTGTTGACCATCAGTGACATCTTCTTTGTCCCTCTCTACACAAGGGCGCCCCCTACCTAACATAAGTTTTCCCAACACCGGGATTCCCCTCACAGAACAACACTTGCTCAGCACAACCATCTTCTGCATCACGCCATTTCCTGTACTCGGTGCTTTCTAGCACCCAGTTTCCCACGCCATCGAGTCTGTCAGTTCGCACACCCTGGTGCCGTTGCTGTGGCTCGAGTGGCGATAGCCATTTCAAAATTTGATGCCCTTCGGCGTCGTTTTGGGAAATGAGGTTGACAACACCAGTATTGCTAATGTTGAATGAGTTGATGTTACCCGCGACATGCTGGTGCCCTGACGACATCTGGGCTATAGACTATTATCCTAATCCTTTTGTTGTGTGCGAGATGGTGAGGGATCGCCTGCAATGGGAATCTGACTTCTCGCGGCTCGAGAAAGTCCCTAGGACGTGAAGAAGAGGGGGTTATAAGGTTCTGGCGTTGCACAAACCTTCACCAGCCCAATCCCAATCGGTTGTGCTTCGGAAGTATCCGCCCCACGCTTGTTGGCAAATGTATTTTGCCACTTGCTTAGCATGGGATCGTAACGCAAAAAAGAGGTTAAGTGATACCAAATGGTGGAGTGAATATTGCAGTTTACCTCGCGTTCTCTACTCGTAGATTTGTATGGGATTGGCAGAGATGGTTTTCGGATCTGTTCTTCCTCACACCAGTATGGTACGAGGCTAGCGACATAAGTGATGAGCAGTGTAAGGGTTTCCCACTTAGAGCACCCATGTTCACAACCTCCTAGCCACTGATTTAGCGAAGTAATTTGGGCTCAATCTTCACCCATTTGTGGAATAATTCCCTAGATTTTACTTTTCAATCCATTAAAACTCTGTATCTAGACTGGTTGAGGAATTTTCAAGAGAGCTATAATGGGTACATTGGTCTTGGTGCAATTTCTTGTTATTGTGGAGTGGATGGGAAATGGTAAGGCTTGGCACTGTCTTCAACTTCAACTTTACAATATTGCATGCCAAAGTGTGCACAATTCTTTAATAATCTGTAATTGCTTGGAAGGATATTCGAAAGAATCTTAAACCAGAATATCAGATTTGAGACCTTTTACAGCCCCAGAATGTGTTGAATGGAAAGCGTAAAGTAGCATGGTTTCGGTGGTCATACACCATTCTGCTCACCATTTCTGTCGCCAGCCTCGTACAGTACTGTCGGTCACGTGGATGACTATGGTGGAAAATACGCCGGAACACAGAGACTATCGTGAATGTTTGATACCATTACTTTTATTAGTTTAGCTCCATAGGAAAGGACTACTTGAGGAGGAGAGA
>Ga0307509_10009410_pt1 | contig 12221 bp, 10 predicted proteins | sample 10_EM_MG_FD_202245 | JGI IMG/M metagenome (GOLD analysis project Ga0307509, IMG submission 202245) | Populus trichocarpa ectomycorrhiza microbial communities from riparian zone in the Pacific Northwest, United States - 10_EM | ecosystem: Host-associated > Plants > Roots > Unclassified | place...
TGGGCTTCTTCGTCGACCCGGCCAACAGCTTCGTCACCGGCCAGGTGCTGTACGTGTGCGGCGGCACCAGCGTCGGCAGCCTCGCGCTGTGAGTCTGAATCAGCGCTCCGACGGGACCACAACTTGCATCACCAGTCGACCGAATCAACCGAAGAAGGAGCGCTCTCCATGATGAAGATCCCCGCGATGACCCGCCTCGCCCTGGCGTTCGCCGCCGCCGCCACCGCGTTCGTCGCGCAGGCCCAGATGAAGGTCGGCGTGATCTCGTCGGCCACCGGGCCGACGGCCGTGGTCGGCATCCCGCAGAAGAACACCGCGGCGCTGCTGCCGAAGAAGATCGGCAACATCGACGTCGAGTACACGGTCTACGACGACGCCTCCGACTCGACACAGACGGTCGCGCTGATGAAGAAGCTGCTGACCGAGCAGCAGGTCGACGCGGTGATCGGGCCATCGGGCTCGCCGAACGCGATGGGCACGCTGCAGTTCATCGCCGAGGCCAAGACGCCGATGCTCGCGCCGGTCGGCACGCCGGCCGTGGTGCTGCCGATGGACGACCAGAAGCGCTGGGTCTTCAAGACCACGCAGAACGACAGCCTGATCTCCGAGGCGCTGGTCGCGCACATGGCGAAGACCGGCATCAAGACGGTGGGCTTCATCGGCTTGTCCGACGCCTACGGCGAGTCGTGGTACCGCACCTTCGTGCCGATGGCCGAGAAGGTCGGCATCAAGCTGGTCGCGAACGAGCGCTTCCAGCGCGGCGACCAGAGCGTGATCGGCCAGGCCGCGAAGATCATCGCCGCCAACCCCGATGCAGTGCTGGTCGGCGCCGCCGGCGGCCCGACGGTGCTGCCGCACACCACGCTGGTCGAGCGCGGCTACAAGGGCAAGATCTACCAGACCCACGGCGCGGCCACGCCCGACTTCGTGCGTCTGGGCGGCAAGGCGGTCGAGGGCACGGTGATGGCCGCGAGCCTGATGCTGGTGCTCGACCAGGTGCCCGCCAGCAACCCGGCGAAGAAGGTCGCGCTCGAGTACATCGACGCGTACCAGAAGATGTACGGCAGCCGCCCGGCGACCTTCGGCGCCAACGTCTACGACGCCGGCCTGCTGCTGCAGCACGCGGTGCCCGAGGCGGCCAAGAAGGCCAAGCCTGGCACGCCGGAGTTCCGTGCCGCGCTGCGCGACGCGCTCGAGGCGACCAAGGAGTTGGTCGGCACGCAAGGCGTCTACAACATGACGCCGCAAGACCACGCCGGCTTCGACAAGCGCGGCCGCGAGCTGATGACGCTGAAGAACGGCGTCTGGACATTGATCCCCGAGTAACTGCTGCAACGCGCCGGCCTGCGGGTGGCCGGCGCCTGATCGGCATCGGTCCGTTCTAAAAGTTGACACATCAACTATTCATAAATCATGCGAATGCACAACTTGACCATCGTCGCCGCGCTCGGTCTTGTTGCCGGCCTGGCGGCAGGCGCTCGTGGCGCTGATCTGAAGGTCGGCGTCATCAGCTCGCTGTCCGGCCCGGTGTCGGCGCTCGGCATCCCTTACGAGAAGGGCATCCGTGCGGCGCAGGCCGCGATGCCGCAGCTGGCGGGCCACAAGGTGCAGGTGTACGTGCTCGACGATGCGTCCGACCCGACCAGCGCCGGCCGCAACGCCCGCAAGCTGATCACCGAGGACAAGGTCGACGTGCTGATCGGCACCTCGGGCGTGCCCGGCGCGATGGCGATCGCGGCGGTGGCGTGCGAACTCGGCACGCCGCTGATCTCGCCGACGCCGGTCACGCTGCCGGGGCCCGAGGGTGCGTGGACGGTGTCGGTGTCGCAACCCTTCCCGCTGATGGTGGCGGCGGTGGTCGAGCGCATGAAGCGCTCGGGCGTCAAGACCGTGGCCTACATCGGCTTCTCGGACGCGCTCGGCGACCTGGCCTACGACTCGCTCGTCAAGAGCGCCGAGCCGGCCGGCATCAAGGTGGTCGCGAACGAGCGCTACGCGCGCAGCGATTCGTCGGTGGCCGGGCAGGTGCTGAAGATCGTCGCGACGCGGCCCGACGCGGTGTTCGCGGGCAACTCCGGCACGCCGGGCGCGCTGCCCTACCTGGGGCTGGCCGAGCGCGGCTACAAGGGCCAGCTCTATGGCACGCACGGCCTGATCAACGCCGACTTCGTGCGCGTCGGCGGGGCCGCGATCGAAGGCCTGCAGGTACCCAGCGGGCCGGTGCTGGTGGCCGACCAGCTGAAGGCCGACAACCCGATCCGCAAGGCCTCGATGGACTTTCGCGCCGCGTACCAGAAGGTGCACGGCACGCTGCCGGCCGACGCGTTCTCGGCCTACACCTTCGACGCCTGGCTGCTGCTCGCCGACGCCGCGGCCCGCACCGGCGGCGAACCCGGCACGGCCGCCTATCGCACCGCATTGCGCGACGCGATCATGAGCACGAAGGAGCTGGCCGGCACGCACGGCGTCTACAACTTCAGCCCCGACAACCGCTACGGCTCCGACCAGCGCGCGGTCGTGATCGTGAAGAGCGAGAAGGGGCAGTGGAGGCTCGCTCCATGAGCGTCTATCGCGCCAACCCCGACGCGATCCGCGCGCTGGTGCAGGACGACCGCGTGCACCGCGACGCCTACCTCAGCGACGAGCTCTTCGAGCTCGAGCAGCGCCACTTCGTCACCCGCACCTGGAGCTTCCTCGGCCACACCAGCCAGGTGCCCGCCGCGGGCGACTACGTCGCGGTCGAACTCGCCGGGCAACCCTTGCTGATGGTGCGCCAGGCCGACGGGGCCGTGCGCGTGCTGCACAACCGCTGCGCGCACAAGGGCACGCAGCTGGTCACCGATGCCGCGGGCAACGCCGGCCGCTTCTTCCGCTGCCCGTACCACGCGTGGACCTACCAGCTCGACGGCGCGCCGCTCGCGCTGCCGCTGAAGTCGGGCTATGAAGGCACGGGCCTGGCGCAGTGCGCGTCGGGCCGCGGGCTCGAGGCGCTGAAGCACGTGGTCGTGTACCGCGAGTTCGTGTTCGTGCGGCTGGCCGATGCCGGCCCCGAGTTCGACGCCTACTTCGGCGGCGTGCTGGCGGCGATCGACAACATGGTCGACCGCTCGCCCGCAGGCCGTCTGACCGTGGCCGGCGGCGTGCTGCGCAACATCGTCCACTGCAACTGGAAGATGTACCTCGAGAACATCAACGACACCGTGCACCCGGTCTCGACGCATGAGTCTGCGGTGCAGGCCGCGCGGGGGCTGTGGCAGGGGCACACCGACGACGAGCCCAAGCCGATGGCGATGGAGCAGATCCTGCCGTTCGGCGCCGGCTACGACTTCTTCGACCGCATGGGCGGGCGCGTCTACCCGAACGGCCACAGCGTGCTGGGCATTCACTTCAGCATCCATTCGGGCTACGCGCAGCTGCCCGAGTACGAGCAGGCGCTGCGCGATGCGCATGGTGCCGAGCGCGCGCAGCAGATCCTCGAGCGCTCGCCGCAGAACGCGGTGCTGTTCCCGAGCCTGGCGGTGAAGGGCTCGCCGCAGGCGATCCGCGTGATCCGGCCGCTCGCCGCCGACCGCACCTTGATCGAGGCCTGGAGCTTCCGCGCCGAGGGCGCGCCCGAGCTGCTGTTCGAACGCGCGCAGAGCTACAACCGGCTGGTGTTTTCGCCGATGTCGGTGGTGGCGCACGACGACGTGCACTTGTTCGAGAGCATCCAGCGCGGCCTGCGCTCGGGGTCGAACGAGTGGGTCAGCCTGCACCGCGGCTTCGACGCCGCCGAGCTCGGCCGCGGCACGGCCGAGACCAACGGCACCAACGAGCTGCTGATGCGCAACCAGTTCCGCGCCTGGGCGCAGCACCTGGCGGCGGGCATGGAGGGCGCGCCATGACGGCCGCGAACCCATTCGACCCGGCCGTGCTGGCCGACTTCGTCGCCGACGAGGCGGCGCTGCTCGATGCCGGCCGCTTCGACGACTGGCTCGCGCTCTACACCGATGACGGCCGCTACTGGGTGCCGCTGGCGGGCGCCGCGCAGGCCGACCCGCACAGCCACCAGTCGCTCGCCTTCGAGGACCGCCTGCTGCTGCAGCTGCGCATCGACCGCATGAAGAGCCCGCGTGCCCACTCGCTGCGCCCGCGCAGCCGCTGCCAGCACGTGCTGCAGCGCTCGCGCATCGACGCGGTCGACGCGGCGGGCCGCAGCGCCGTGCTGAGCACGCCGTTCCTCTACATCGAGACCCGCGGCGAGCTGCAGCTCACGCTCGCCGGCACCTGCCGTCACCGCCTCGTGCACACCGATGCCGGCTGGCGCATGCGCGAGAAGCGCGTCGACCTGCTCGACCCCGACCGTGCCTACCCGGCGATCCAGTTGTTCATCTGATTCCTTCCAATCCAACCCCCAGGAGATCCTGACATGAGAAGCCTGATTCGTTGTGCAGTGGCGGCGGCCGTGTCGGCCGCATGCGTCGTGAGTGCATTCGCCGCCGATCTCAAGGTCGGCCTGAGCGTCTCGCTCTCCGGCCCGAACTCGTCGATCGGCATCCCGTATTCCAAGGGCATGCAGGCCGCGCTCGCCTACAAGGGCGAGGCCGGCGGCCGCAAGATCCAGCTCGTCGTGCTCGACGACGGCTCCGACCCGACCGCGGCCGGCCGCAACGCGCGCAAGCTGGTCGAAGAAGAGAAGGTCGACATCCTGATGGGCACCTCGGGCGTGCCGGCATCGGTGGCGATGGCGCAAGTCGGGCGCGAGGCCAAGGTGCCGATGATCGGCCTGAGCCCGCTCTCGCTCGACCCGGCCGAAAACCCGTGGATCGTGACGGTGGCGCAGCCCACGCAGCTGATGATCGATGCGGTGGTCGAGCGCATGAAGACCAACGGCGTCAAGACCGTCGGCTACATCGGCTTCAGCGACGCCTGGGGCGATCTGGTCTACGACGCGCTGATGAAGGCCGCGCCCGGCGCCGGCATCAAGGTCGTCAGCAACGAGCGCTATGCGCGCGCCGATGCCTCGGTCACCGGCCAGGTGCTGAAGATCGTCGCGCTGCACCCGGACGCGGTGATGACGGGCGGCTCGGGCACGCCGGGCGCGCTGCCGTTCCTGGCGCTGACCGAACGCGGCTTTCGCGGCGGCGTCTACGGCCAGCACGGCTTGATCAACCCCGACTTCGTGCGCGTCGCCGGTGCATCAGGCAACGGCGCTTTGATGCCCACCGGCCCGGTGATCGTGGCCGAGCAGCTGCCCGACAACTACCCGACGAAGAAGATCGCGCTGGACTTCCGCGCCGCGTTCCTGAAGGCCAACGGCGTGGCGACCACCGACGCGTTCTCGGCCTATTCGTTCGACGCATGGCTGGTGTTCGCCGATGCCGCCGCGCGTGCGCTCGCCACCAAGGCCGAGCCGGGCACGCCGGCGTTCCGCGTCGCGCTGCGCGATGCGATCGTCAGCACCAAAGAGGTGGTGGGCGTGCACGGCGTCTACAGCTTCAAGCCTGGCGCACTGTACGGCGTCGATCAGCGTGCGCGCGTGATCGTCAAGCTCGACAACGGCCAGTGGAAGCTCGCGCCCTGATCGGCGGCGATTGACCCGAACACAACGACGTGACCGAGGACTGATTCATGACGTGGGACGTGGCGCTCATCCTGGGCATCGACGGCTTGGCCAACGGCGCGGTGTACCTGCTCGCCGGGCTGGGCCTGGTGCTGATCTTCTCGGTCACGCGCGTCGTGTTCGTGCCCTTCGGCGACATCGCCGCGTTCGCCGCGCTCAGCCTGGCGGCGTTCGAGACCGGCCGCGTGCCGGCGACGATCGGCATGGTCGCCGTGCTCAGCGTGGTGGCGGTGTTGATCGAGGGGCTGAGCCTGCTGCGGCGCGGCGAGGCCGGCCGCATCCCGAAGGCCTTGCTGATGTGGGGCGTGCTGCCGGCGCTGCCCTGCGTGTTGGCCTGGGGTGTGGCGCGGCCTGGTGTGCCGGCCGCGCTGCACGTGGTCAGCGCGGTGCTGCTGGTCGTGCCGCTCGCACCGCTGCTCGCGCGCATCGTGTTCCAGCCGATCGCCGATGCCTCGGTGCTGGTGCTGCTGATCGTCTCGCTCGCGCTGCACTTCCTGCTGTCGGGCCTGGGCCTGCTGTTCTTCGGGCCCGAGGGCTCGCGCACGCAGCCGCTGGCGAGCGGCTCGCTGATGCTGGGCGAGGGCTTCCCGATCAGCGGCCAGGTGATCCTGATGGTCGCCTCGGCGCTTGTGCTGAGCGGCTTGTTCTTTCTGGTGTTCGAACGCACGGTCGCGGGCAAGGCGCTGCGGGCCACGGCGGTGAACCGGGTCGGCGCGCGGCTGGTCGGCATCCGACCGGCGCGCACCGCGCTGCTGGCTTACGGCAGCGCGTCGCTGCTGGCCGGGTTGATCGGCGTGCTGATCGCGCCGGTCACTACCATGTACTACGACTCGGGTTTCATCATCGGTTTGAAAGCCTTCGTCGCCGCGATCATCGGCGGGCTCGTCAGCTACCCGCTGACGGCGCTCGGCGCGCTCGCGGTCGGCCTGGTCGAGAGCTTCGCGTCGTTCTGGAGCGGGGCGATGAAGGACGCGATCGTCTTCAGCCTGCTGATCCCGGTGCTGATGCTGCGTTCGTTCATGAGCGCGCATGCGGAAGAGGACGACGAGGAGGTCGAGCAATGAGCCGCCGCAACTTGCCATGGTTGATCGGCGGCGTCGTCGCAGCGCTCGCCGTCGCGCCGCTGCTGCTGGGCAACTTCAGCGTCTCGCTGCTCAACGACATCGGCATCGGCGCGCTGGTCGCGCTCGGCCTGGTGCTGCTGACCGGCGTTGGTGGCACGACCTCGTTCGGCCAGGCGGCCTTCGTCGGCATCGCCGCGTACGCGACCGCGTGGCTGACCACCACGCAAGGCCTGTCGCCCTGGCTCGGGCTCTTGTTCGCACTGCTGTTGACCGGCGTGTCGGCGCTCGCGATCGGCATGCTGACCTTGCGCCTGGGCGGGCACTTTTTGTCGCTGAGCACGATCGCGTGGGGGCTGTCGATCGCGATGCTGTTCGGCAATGTCGACGCGCTCGGTCGCCACACCGGCTTGTCGAACATCCCGGTGCTGCGCATCGCCGGCTGGTCGCTGGCCGAGCCACGCGCGATCTACTACCTGATCTGGACGGTCGTCGGCCTCTCGTTCCTGTTCAGCCGCAACCTGCTGCAGTCGCGCCCCGGCCGCGCGATCCGCAGCCTGCGCGGCGGCGCCACGCTGCTGGCCAGCGTCGGTGCCGATGCCTACCGCGTGCGCTTGTCGCTGTTCGTCACCGCGGCCTTGTTCGCGGGGCTGGCCGGCTGGCTGTATGCGCACACGAACCGCTTCGTCAGCCCGTCGCCGTTCGACGTGCGCGCGAGCATCGAGTACCTGCTGATGGCGGTCGCGGGCGGCCTCGGCCAGCTCGCCGGTGCACTCGTCGGCGCGGCGCTGGTGCTGGTGCTGAAGAACGGGCTGCAAGACGTGCTGCCGCTGCTCTCGCAGCGCGCCGGCCAGCTCGAGGCGATCGCGTTCGCGGCGCTGTTCATCCTGCTGCTGCACTTCGCGCGCGGCGGGCTGATGGGCTTCGCGCGGCGCTGGGCGCCGGCGTGGTTCGCGCCGCAGCCGCAGGGCGGGGCCGCGCTGGCGGCGGCCGAGCCGCTGCCGCGCCGGCAGATGCCCGCCGCGGGCACGCCGATCTTGTCGGTGAGCGGTGCAGTCAAGCGCTTCGGTGGGCTGGTCGCGGTCAACGAGGTCAGCTTCGATGTCAACGCCGGCGAGATCGTCGGGCTGATCGGCCCGAACGGCGCCGGCAAGTCGACCATGTTCAACCTGCTGACCTGCACGCTGACGATGACGGCCGGCCGCGTGCAGTTCCTCGGCCGCGACATCGCCGGCTTGCCGCAGCGCGAGGTCGCGCGGCTCGGCTTGGCGCGCACCTTCCAGCACGTGAAGCTGCGCCCGCACATGAGCCTGCTCGACAACGTCGCGCTCGGCGCGCACGCGCGCACCGGCATCGGTGTGCTGAAGGCCGGGCTGGGATTGGGCGGTGCTGAAGAGCGCCGCATCTTCCAGGAGGCGCGCCGACAGCTTGAGCGCATCGGCCTGGGCGACCGCGCGCACGAGCTTGCCGGCAGCCTGCCGCTGGGCACGCAGCGCATCCTCGAGATCGCGCGCGCGCTCGCCGCCGACCCGGTGCTGCTGGTGCTCGACGAGCCCGCGGCCGGCCTGCGCCGCCAGGAAAAGAGGGCCCTCGGCGAGCTGCTGCGCAAGCTGCGCGACGAGGGCGTGACGATCCTGATCGTCGAGCACGACATGGACTTCGTGATGAAACTGGTGGACCGCCTGGTGGTGATGAACTTCGGCTCCAAGCTCGTCGAAGGCGTGCCGGCCGCGGTGCGGGCCGATGAGCGCGTGCAGGCTGCGTACCTCGGGAGCGTGTCATGACGGCCATGCTCGAGATCGGCGATCTGCACGTCTCGTACGGCCAGGTCGACGCGGTGCGCGGCGTCACGCTCGCACTGCAGCCGGGGCAGATCGTCTCGGTGATTGGCCCGAACGGTGCGGGCAAGACCACTTTACTCGCGGCGGCGATGGGGCTGCTGCCGTCGACCGGGACGCTGCGCTTCGAGGGCGAAGACCTGCACGGGCTCGACGTCGAAGCGCGCGTCGAACGCGGCCTGTGCCTGGTGCCGGAGAAGCGCGAGCTGTTCGGCGAGCTCAGCGTGCTCGACAACCTGCAGCTCGGCGCCTATTCGAAGCGCCTGCGCGCCGACGCGCTGAAGAAACGTCTGCAATCGGTCTACGACCGCTTCCCGCGGCTGGCCGAGCGCCGTGCGCAGCGCGCCGACACGCTGTCGGGCGGCGAGCGCCAGATGCTCGCGCTCGGGCGGGCGCTGATGGCGGCGCCGCGGTTGTTGATGCTCGACGAGCCCAGCCTCGGGCTCGCGCCGCTGATCGTGCGCGACATCCTGACCATCGTGCGCGGCCTGCGCGAAGACGGCGTCTCGATCTTGTTGGTCGAGCAGAACGCGCGCGCGGCGCTCGAGACCTCCGACCACGGCTATGTGCTCGAGACCGGCGAGATCGCGCTGAACGGCGCGTCGCAAGACCTGGCCGGCGACCCCCGCGTGCAGGCGACCTACCTCGGTGGAGGCACCGACGATGACTGATGCCCACGCCGATCCTGCATCGACACGCACGGTGCCGGCGCTGCTGCGCGCGCAAGCCGCGCGCTTCGGCGACCGAGCGCTGCTGACGATCGCCGGCACGCCCTGGTCGCATCGCGACGCCGCCGTGGCCGCAGCCGCGCGCGGCGAGGCCTTGCAGCGCGCCGGCGTCGGCCGCGGCGACCGCGTCGCGCTGATGTGCGGCAACCGCATCGAGTTTCTCGAGGTGTTCCTCGGCTGCGGCTGGATCGGCGCCGCGTCGGTGCCGATCAACACCGCGGCGATGGGGCCGCAGATCCAGTACTTCCTCGCGCAGAGCGGCGCGCGGCTGCTGGTCATTGAAGAATCTTGGCTGGCGCGGCTGCAAGTGGCAGACCTGTCGCAGACGCATCTGGAGCGGGTCTGGGTCATCGGTGCGGAACGAGCCGAGCTGGCACTCATCGATGGCATCGTGGTCGAGCGCTACACGCCAGCCCATGGCTACGTCGAGCCCGCCGCTGTCCAGCCCGGCGAGACGCTGGCGATCCTCTACACCTCCGGCACCACCGGCCCCGCGAAGGGCGTGACCTGCCCGCACGCGCAGTACCACGCCTGGGGCGTGAACACTGCGAGCGTGCTCGGCCTGGTGCCTGACGACGTGCTGTGCACGACGCTGCCACTGTTCCACATCAACGCGCTGAATACCTTCGCGCAGGCCGCGGTCACAGGCTGCCAGGTCGTGTTCGAGGGGCGCTTTTCGGCCTCCGGCTTCTGGCCGACGATGGCGGCCGTCGATGCCAGCGTCGTCTACCTGCTGGGCGCGATGGTGCCGATCCTGCTGGCGCAGCCCGTGGGTGCGGCAGAGCGCGCGCATCGGGTCCGCATCGGCCTCGGTCCCGGTGTGCCGGCCGCGGCGGGCGAGGCGTTTCGCGAACGCTGTGGCGTCACGTTGCTCGAAGGCTATGGCTCGACCGAGACCAACTTCGTGATCGCGACCGCGCCAGATTCGCCGCGGCGCGGCGTGATGGGCTGGTTGCGGCCGGGCTTCGAGGCACGCGTCGCCGACGCGCACGATGTCGAGCTGCCCGACGGCGAGGCGGGCGAATTGCTGCTGCGCGCGGACACGCCGTTCGCGTTCGCGACCGGCTACTTCGACATGCCCGACAAGACCGTCGAGGCCTGGCGCAACCTGTGGTTCCACACCGGTGACCGCGTCGTGCGCGAGGCCGATGGCGCGTTTCGCTTCATCGATCGCATCAAGGACGCGATCCGCCGGCGCGGCGAGAACATCTCGTCGTTCGAGGTCGAGCAGGTGCTGTTGAGCCACCCGGCGGTGGCCGCGGTGGCGGTGTATCCGGTGCCGTCCGAACTCGCCGAGGACGAGGTGATGGCAACACTCGTGGCGCGGCCCGGCGCACTCATCGACCTACCCGCGCTGGCCGCGCATTGCGAGGCGCGCCTGCCGCGCTTCGCGGTGCCGCGCTACCTCGACATCGTCGACGCGCTGCCTTGCACCGAGAACGGCAAGGTGCAGAAGTACAAGCTGCGCGAGCGCGGCGTGACAGCCACAACCTGGGACCGCGCTGCGGTACGAAGATGAAGATGAAGATCGCCATTCTCGGCGGCGGCCACGGCTGCTATGCCGCCGCCGCCGACTTGTCCGAGGCCGGCCACGAGGTGCGGTTGTGGCGCCGCGATGCGGCAGCGCTCGCACCTGTCATCGAGACCGGAAGCATCACGCTGAAAGACGCCGATGGCGTGCGCGACGTGAAGATCGCCGTCGCCACGGCCGAGATCGCGGTGGCGCTGCACGGTGCGCAGCTGATCGTGATCCCGTCGCTGGCGATCGCGCAGGTCGACATCGCGCGGGCGATGGCACCGCATCTCCTCGATGGCCAGGTCGTGTTCCTGCCGCCCGGCACCTTCGGCAGCTGGGTCATGGCGCATGCGGTGCGCGAGGCGGGCAACCGGGCCGACGTGGCCTGGGCCGAGACCGGCACGCTGCCCTACCTCGCGCGCAAGCACGGCGAGCGCGAGGTGAACGTGACGGTGCGCGCGATGCGTCTGCCCACGGGCGTCTATCCGGCCCGCCGCCAGGCGCATGCGATCGAGGTGATTCGTCGCGCTTACCCAAGCGTGCATGGCTGCGGCGATGCGCTCTCGGGCGCGCTGATGAATGCCGGGCCGGTCATCCACCCGCCGCTGATGGTGATGAATGCCGCGCCGCTGCAGCACTTCCCGCGCTGGGACATTCACAACGAAGGCACGCAGCCGGCCGTGCGCGCGGTGACCGACCGGCTCGACCGCGAGCGCATCGCGGTGCGCGAGGCCTTCGGTTACGCGGCGCCGCACTACCCGCTGGCCGACCACTACGACAACGATCGTTGGATGTATGGCGACGCGCACAAGCAACTCGTGAAGTCGGGCGACTGGCGCGAGCACATCGATCTGCACAGCCACCGCTACATCACCGAAGACACCGAGCTCGGGCTCGCCTTCCTGGCCTCGGCAGCGCGCTTCGTCGGCGTCGAGGCGCCGGTCGCGCATGGGCTGCTTGCGATCGTCGGCGGCTTTCTCGGCCGTGAGCTGCGCTTCGGGCCGCGCAGCTTCGAGGCGCTGCGGCTCGATGGGCTGGACCGCGACGCGCTGACACAGCGCCTTCACGACGGAGACGCGCGATGACGAGCACGCGCGCTGCGGCTGCGACGACGCCGCCGCGCTTCGCGGCCGTCGGCGCCGGCCGCATGGGGCGGGGTATCGCGATCGCGTTCGCCTACGCGGGTCATCGCATCTCGCTCATCGATCTGCGCGTGCGGGCCGATGCGGCGTGGCAGGGCCTGCACGACGACGCGCGTGCCGAGATCGACGCCAGCCTGCTCAGCCTCGCGCAGCTCGGCGTGCTGCACGCCGACCAAGTGCCGACCATTGCAGCGCGCATCGAACTCGTGCGTGCAGACGCCGCGCCTCGGGCGCTGGCCGGGGCCGAGCTTGTGTTCGAAGGCGTCGCCGAAACCCTGGCGGCCAAGCGCGAGGCGTTCGTGCAGATCGAGCGTCATTGCGCGCCTGATGCGAT
>Ga0307509_10009411_pt1 | contig 12219 bp, 12 predicted proteins | sample 10_EM_MG_FD_202245 | JGI IMG/M metagenome (GOLD analysis project Ga0307509, IMG submission 202245) | Populus trichocarpa ectomycorrhiza microbial communities from riparian zone in the Pacific Northwest, United States - 10_EM | ecosystem: Host-associated > Plants > Roots > Unclassified | place...
CGGGTAGCTATCCTCATATGTGTTGGGGTTGAGCAGTAGGGTTAGTAGAACCGGTTGTTGGCTCTTGGCGGTCATGTATCTCTATATATACCTTCGGTCATAGATAGGAAATACACTAAATCATTCTTCCACCACCACCACGTTCCTACACATACGCTACTGTATGTCAACTCATGTTTTTCGGAAATCTCAGAGCAGTAGCGGTTGAGGTTGAGGCATGATATTATCGAGGTACAGGCATCCACCATCGCTGTGAAATTCTGTTTAACAAAAGCTCCACCAGGACCCAGAAACAATACGCAAAGCATAAAATAAATTTTAAAAAACAGAAGAAAAACTCCTAAAACGTAACAGCATACACTACAAGTAGCCATCCACATTCTCTAGCAAAAGCCTTACAATCCAGGCTTTTCGTTAATAAACAGAGTTTTTTTTAACTGATATCTATAGGATTCATTGTAGCCTCTACACTTTAACTTGAGCTATCTTTTTATTCATCCATATATGCTACCCAAAATGTGAGAACACTATCGGGTAACACCATAAATTAAACTAATGCAACTTTTGGTGTTCACTCAATACCGAAAGGTTATTCTTTTAACTTTGAAACCCCCTAGTGAGCCTACCGGTAGTGAGCGTTTTTCCGGAGGTTTAGGGTGGACGAGGGCTTTGCGACTCAGAAGGTATGACTTGAGTATAACGATTGCTGACACGCATCTGGTATGCTCGGGTATCGAAGGGGGCCTGGAACAAGAGAAAATATCAGCAAGATCGTAGGGGGGTGAGCAGATAGTATAAATAGAGATTAATAGTTTCTGGTAGGCTCAAACAACCTCAAACAGATACGATCTAGGGAGAATCAGGCTTACGGGTTTTGTTGTTAATACCGCATTTATATATGGCATTATAGTCATGGTTGGTGCGCGGGTATTCCATTGGATTTGAGTAGGTGATTGTCGTTGGGAGAGTTTGAGAAAAAGGTATTCATAGGGCAGTCCCCCTCTGCTCGAGTGGAAGCCTCCCAGGAAGAGAACGAGAGATAACGGAGATGGGACCGAAGTCAACTTGACGAGAAGGAAGGCAACGAAGGCAACCGGATTGATCGTTCATCCTTGTGCGACCCTCCGGGAGCCCTCGGGCCGTACCAGCACTCAGGCACTTTCTATATAGGAATGTCCTATCATATCATACCAGAAGCAACATCCGAGTTGACTTACGCCATTGTTGGAGGCTCTCTGCTCTCCCGGCATTCTTGTGCAGGAGATGGCAAGCCCGAAGCGATGCTTCCTTTCGGTAAATATAGAAACCCCATCACGTCCGTATCTGGAGGGGTAAAGAGAGGGGAAAGGAAAGAAATTTACTTGTTCATCCCCGTTCGTGGGAGCCCTTAGAAGGGGATGGGTGGAAGGAAGAAAAAGAGAAGGGCGATGGATTATTGCTGTTTCTATGCTTGCTAAACTACTAAATCTAGTCCCACCAACGGTACCCAATGTTCACGAGTCTCCATGCAATAAACTGCGAGTCTATCTGCTTCTTCCACACCACGGCGGGTAGATACCATGGTTCATACAGTACGGTGACAAGGCTTTTCGTCCGCCACCCTGTTTTACACCAAATTTAACGAAAAATAGACATTTTTAAACAGACAATTCCCAACACTGCTTGCATGAAAACACTTCAAATCCCTCAATTGGCTAGAGAATGACTATCCATTCAGACCCCCAGAGGTAGAAGTCCAAGTGATCAAATCTGTCTTCACTATTCATGGTTGAGTCAACTAGTACAAAAGTGACCAAAACTTTTGTATGGAGTTCCATACAAAAAGTACATGGCAACCAATTCCTGATTCTTAAGTGACTTTTTCTCCACTATTTTATAACTTTTTTAAATTCTGTAGTATTCCTCATGTTATATACAGGTTTGCTGATGCACTACCAAGTTTTCACAGGTTCTCATAAGCATTGTGCTATGAAAGAGGGTGGTGAAAGTGGCTACTTTTGGTGCAAAAAGGGCATCGGACGAAAAGTTTTGTCCTAGTAGTGTACAGTGCCGATAGAAAAGTCCGGGGACAAAGTGGCTTGGCAGGCCTCGTCAAAGAGGTTGTAGGCAACAAAGTATAAAGAACAAGAAACAGATAAAATAAAAATAAAAGAATAGACCCCAATAATAGATAGATACATATAATAAGAAAATATTAAAATTTAGTATGACCTCCTCGCCTCTTAATAACCTTTTGTATCCTTTTTCCCATGTTTTCAATCATTTTGTCCACTGCCCCCCAATCCAACCTTTCCCATTCCTCTTGGGCAGCTTCTACAAGCTCTTCTACATTTCTAGGACGCTTTTCTGGACTAGATATTCGCTTCCTAAGCCTCACTTTGAGCATATGCCAGACATTCTCAATGGGGTTGAGGTCTGGAGAGCTCGGAGGCCAATCGCTTCTGAAGATACCATATGCCCCTCTGAACTTTTTAGCTAGCACAGAAATATGAACTCCAAGACCATCTTCAATGGTCTCATGGTCTTCAGGTACCCCAGGTAAACTGTAAACAAAGGGAGCGAGGTAGGATTCGAGAATTTCGTAGGTATACTGAGTGGTATTCATACCCAGGCGATCACGGGCACTCGTACGCTCTTCTGGAGACCGTTTGCGAACTTGGATCAGTGGTGTATGGCTGCCATATGTAATAGCAGCCCAAAAGGGTGCTGAAAAACGTCCAGAATGGTAGGTTGGGGCTAAATAGCGAGGATCCGTTGGTGAATGGGCTCTTGTTGGCCGTCGTACCTTCTTTGGTCCACCCCCGGTTCCCATAACCACCACACACTCATCTGTATAAACCTTTGTTTTCCACCGTTTGGGTCCCCACTTTCTGCGTAGTAGACACCAGGTATATCTCTTTCTCATCTTCCTACTATCCAGATAGGGCTTTTTGCGTGCAATGCGTACCCAATACCCCTCCTTTCGTAGGTATCTTCCAGCCGTCCATGGAGTGACATTAAGGCCTGATCTGACCGTAATTTCACTAAGCGATGCGGAAGGATCTTTATCCACTAGCTGGCGCAGGTGGCGGATATCACGGATATTGAGTTTCTGGGGTCGCCCGGAACGATGTGCTGCGTGCAGCTTGCTTTCAGTCTTCCAACCCTTCCAAATCCTCGCTATCTCTGACTTCGACAACCCAACTTCTCCTGCAATTTGGCGATAGGTTTTCCCCTCTCCTCTTCTTTCTATTACCCTTACTCTTTCCTCCTCAGTCACTTCTCTTTGCTTGCCAGTTTTGGGATTTATTGGCATCGTGATTGTGTTGTGGTATTCTGTTGAGAGTTGTGAGAGGGGTTGGGCTAGGGTTGGTGATAAGCGCGGTTGTCCCCGGACTTTTCTAATGGCACTGTACTATACCGTACTTGACGGCGTACCGAGATAAACGGTGTTGCGACAAGCTCTATCACAACAAGACTAACATCAATCTGAACACCACCCACTTGCCTAGCGCAGTAGTTGAGAGTGAAGGGGAAAAGAAGAAGAGAGGTAATCACAAAAAGATAACTTATCCAATGTCTTGAATTTTAAATATTTTTAGGTATCATAGTTAATAATTATTCCGAATACCCCCGCTTTTTGGTGAGGAAGCCTGCTGTCCCACTCTTTTCTTGAATCGTATGCGTGGGGCAAGCCAATCAAACCCCTCCTCTCCTACGACACAGCCAAAATCTAGCGATACACGACAGAGGTCATGTTCATTATTAGTGAGTGAGGTGACATTTGAATTTTTGGAATCGTTCGCTCATCAGGCTCAACTTACCAGCATATATAAATTCACACCGCGGGCGATGCCGCCCTAGGCCTAAGAGGATATTCGTTCATCGGAGCGGACAATTCGTGCTGTACTATCGTACAGTACCTCAGAATAGCACTTAGAGATATGTAACATTTCGCGTTGCACAGGGGAAGTATTGTTTGGCCTAGATTTGGAGGAGATTGATTGGACAGCCTTGTGGTATCGGTTACCGGTAGGTTCGACCTGAGACCCCCTCTTTTCCTCAGCCCTGTTGAACACCAGTACCGGTAGTCGACTGACTCCATCATCTACAATACCGGTATCCTGGGAGCAGAACACTGAAAATGGCTCAACCGTTCAGTGGTAACTTTAATCTCGGCTCCTTCAACACCATTTACAACACCATTTACAACACCATTTACAACAACACCACGGGCGCCGATGACAAACCTAATATCCTAGCCTGGTTGTCCCCACTCGAACCAAATTTGGGGCATCAGGGCATCCGGGAACAACGGGTTGAAAAGGTGGGGGAATGGCTCTTAAAAACCCATGAGTTTGGAAGCTGGCAGGCCAGTAGTGGGGGAGATGAATCCGATAGCGCAGTCTTGTTCTGCTATGGGGATCAGGGGGTTGGCAAGACTTTTATTAGGTAATAATGGAGGAGCCTCGATGAGTGGAAGAAAAAGGGCAAGTGCTGACAAGCACGATTTTAGCTCATTGGTGATAGACAAGCTGTGTGATCAGGCCGGGGGCCTGGGGTTCGCGGTCGCATGTTTTTACTTTGACTTTGCAACCCAGGAGAAGCAGTCATCGGTGTGTGTGCTGGGTGCGCTGCTCAAACAGGTTGTGAGCGGACTGGAAGAGGTACCCGAGGAAATAGCGCAAGCATATAAAGACCAGAAAAAGGTGATTTGTGGACGGAAACCGCAGCTTAACGATATTGTGAAGATGCTGCAGGGTATCGCCTCCACGAAGCGCACATTCATATGCATAGACGCTCTCGATGAATGCGTGGCGGAATGTCGAGTCAAACTTCTTGATTCGCTTGACAAAGTTTTGCAAAGGTCTCCAGGCACTCGGATCTTCGTAACAGGAAGATCGCACATCCAGGCCGAGGTTACAGAGCGTATTTCTGCAGGAGTATCGACTATACACATCACCACCAGGAGACCCGACATCATCAGTTACCTCAATACCAAACTAGATGGAGACACAATGCCAGATGCGATGAACAGTAGATTGAAGGAAGACATCTTAGAGAAGATTCCCGAAGCCACTTCTGAAATGTATGTACGAGTAATAACACCGGAGAAGCTACCTCAAGCTATCCACTGATACATATTTAGATTCCTACTAGTCTCGTTGAATATTGATGCGATCCTGCAAGAAACCACAATCCGTCGCAGGCGACAAAAGCTCAACGCAATGGCCAGAGGTCTGGGGTTAGGGGATGCTTATAGCGAGACGCTGAGTCGAATAAAGGGGCAGGGTAAGGAGAAATCGAGGCTTGGTATGGCCGCATTGATGTGGATCTCTCACTCGGAGCGGCCCTTGAAGGTCGATGAGTTGCGTCACGCCCTAGGAGTCGAACTAGGATCGGCAGATCTCGATGGCGACAACGTTCCTTCAATAGGGACATTGCTAGGCTGTTGTCAAGGACTTGTTTCCGTAGACAAGGGGGCTTCTACGGTCCAGCTAACCCATTTTACGCTCCAAGAGTACATCCAGACCCGTGCCGAGATTTCCGGTACAGCTCACTCGACGATGGCAGAAACCTGCTTGAGTTATCTGAATTCCCGCCAGGTCAAGGCTCTCCCGATTAGTCCCTCTCCCGATCTCCTGGTCACACCATTCCTGGAATATTCTTCTCTATATTGGGGAATGCACGCCAAAAGAGAACTTTCAGATTATGCGAAGCAGCTTGCGCTGAGGCTATTTGGTGATTACAGCAACCACATATCCACTAAAATATTCTTGGGTGCAGAGAAGTCTCGATTCCCCCATGTTGATCCCGATGATCTTTCCCTATTTAGTGGTCTACACTTTGCATCCTTCTTCGGGATTGTTGGGGTTGTGGCTCGTCTGGTAGAAGTGGGTGGTTGTGATATCAACCAAACAGACTGCACGGGCAGTACACCTCTCGTGTGGGCTTCTTTGAACGGGCACGAGGAAGTGGTTAAAATACTACTCGGGCGGGGTGACATCAATCCCGACAAACCAAGTGAGGACGGCCGAACACCCCTTAGGTGCGCTGCTGAGAATGGGCATGAGGGGGTGGTGGAAATACTACTCGGACGGGGCGACGTGAACCCCAACAAACCTGATAAGTACGACCGAACACCACTCTTGTGTGCCGCTGAGAATGGGCACGACAGAGTAGTAGAGGTACTCCTTGGGCGGGATGAGATCAACCCTGACAAACCTGATAAGTATGGCCGAACACCGCTCAGGTGTGCTGCTGAGAATGGGCACGAGGGAGTGGCCAAAATCCTGCTCGAACAGGACGACGTCAACCCAAACAAGCCGGCTAGGTATAACCCATCACCGCCCTGGCGCGTCGCTTTGCATGGCCACGCGGGAGTGGTGACAATGCCACTCAGGCAGAACGACGTGAGTCCAGTCAAACCAGGTAATAGCGGCGAAACACCACTATGGTGTGCCGCTGAAAATGGGCACGAGGGTGTAGTGAAAATATTGCTCGGACAGGGCGACATCAATCCCGACAAACCAAGTGAGGACGGCCGAACACCCCTTAGGTGCGCTGCTGAGAATGGGCATGAGGGGGTGGTGGAAGTACTACTCGGAAGGGGCGACGTCAGCCCCGACGAACCAAATGAGGACGGCCAAACACCGCTCTGGTGTGCTGCTTTAAATGGGCATGAGAGGGTGGTGAAAATACTACTCGGGCGGAATGACGTGAATCCCGACAAACCGGATATCTGCGGCCGAACACCGCTCGGGTGTGCTGCTGCGAGGGGGCACGAGGGCGTGGTGGAAGTACTGCTCGGGAGGGACGCCGTCAACCCTGACAGGCCAGACATGTACGGTCGAACGCCACTCTGGTGTGCTGCTGGGAATGGGCACGGGGGAGTAGCTAAAATTCTACTCAGGCGGGAAGGCGTCGACCCTGACAAACCCGGCGAGTATGGACAATCACCGCTCTGGTGTGCTGCTGAGAATGGGCACGAGAGAGTTGTAAATATCCTCCTTCGGCGGGGCGAGGTCAACCCCGACAAACCGGATAAGCACGGCCGGACACCACTCAGGTGTGCTGCTGAGAATGGGTACGAGAGAGTGGTAAAAATCCTCCTTCGGCGGGGCGAGGTCAACCCCGACAAACCGGATAAGCACGGCCGGACACCACTCAGGTGTGCTGCTGAGAATGGGCACGAGAGAGTGGTAAAAATCCTCCTTCGGCGGGGTGAGGTCAACCCTGACAAACCCGGCGAGTATGGACAATCACCGCTCTGGTGTGCTGCTGAGAATGGGCACGAGAGAGTGGTAAAAATCCTCCTTCGGCGGGGTGAGGTCAACCCCGACAAACGGGATAAGCACGGCCGAACACCACTTAGCTGTGCTGCTGAAAATGGGCACATAGGAGTGGTGGAAGCACTATGCAACTCCCAGCTCCTCATAAGGCCATGGAGGTATTGTTCCCATCACCCCTTTCGACTGCGGATAGCTCACGTGCTATTTCCCCAAGGGCCGCAACGCCCCCATTACTGGCGACCCCCCCTCATCTCCTCCCCGTCTCCTCCCGCAGTTTGAAACACCGCATTGTGGTAACCGCGCCTTTCCCTTCCTTCCGGAGTAAGCCCGCCACGAGGACTCGGATTAAATGTCTCTCCTTTGGTTGCAGGAAATCATTTACGATGGGGATACACAAATCTGTCACAAATCCACCCAAGCCGCAACACGCACCTTCTCACGCATCCGAGTTAGGATTTGCCAAATCCTGTTCCTAATCTAGACTTTTGGCATTGGTTGCGGGCTATTTTCACTGAATTGAGATAGCCCGGCACTGCTTAGAACTTCCGCCGCGCCCGGCCAATTGTTTTTTCCCGGTTCCGGATCTTTGCACATCTATTGTTCGCGTCTCTCTGCAACGCCTTCCCCCCCCCCCCCTCTAAAGCGTGGGCACAAGGACTGCTCAGGTACGAATCTAGAGAAAACGAATCTGAAACGCAAGTCCTTTCTGACACTCGCGAAAAGCAACCCGAGGGTTAGCTGTTTATTAAGGTAGAGTAACAATTAGCTTTCACCACCGGCGTTCTTTAATTAACATCATGCTGACATACTACTGCCGGTAGGAACGAGCATGATCGAGCAGACTGCCGGGGCTATACTCAGTCATGCCCAGTGCTCAAGCACCGATTATCATCGATTATGTCCGAGTATGATCGATTTCATGTGTATTGGGGATGAAAGGTTCGTTCAACTTTGTTACCATAGCCCTGTATCCCACACCATGATTTCCCGCTGACTTTTAGACCATTAAACAGCTCTCCTATCGATTGAAATATTGTGAATTATCAGTATTTAAACTCGCGTTACAACGATAATAGAAGGCCCCTACCCCATCGCCCACCTAGTGTATCACGGAAGTTTCTTACTGATCCGGAGCCATTGTCACTATTCCGTTCACTCGCAGAACTGGATATAGAGTGTCAGCTGCCATGGACCGGGGGTGATTGGAGTGAGGGCCTTGTGATTTTAATAACTTTCATTTGTAATATATACGGGAGCCACCGCCTATCCAGGCATACGTGCAACCCAACAGCTCTCCAACCCAGAAGTGGGCCAACTCAACCCGCCTATCCCGTGGTACTTCTAGAAAGTACCACCTGCACAGCCCATAGTAGGAAATCAATCCTCCTCGAGAACCCCGGTAGAACACTGCTATCTCTAAAAATAGACCAAATGATAAAGTCAACCCCCAGATGTCAATTTGTTGGAGAGCTAAGAGTGTAGGTTCTGGTTGAAAGGGCGGCTGTCAAGTCTGCGGGGTAGGCTCCCTTTTAAAGAAAAACTAAAGAGTATCTGCGTGGAAGGGGGAGAGATTATGGAGGATAACGTCTTGATCTTGATTCTATCATCGCACTCAGGAGGAAAACTAATGTCCTTAAATACATAACTCAGAAAACTTTTACATTCTAACTTCTTCCTTTCCAAAACTGTCTTTCCCCACGATAACATTCGCTGTATCCTTTCTCCCTCTGTCCAACCTCCCCTGACCACTTCCTGTCCATTCTCTCTCTTTCCTCCACTTCATCTCTCCTCCATTCCTACCGCTTCTTCTTCCCTTCCCTTCTCTTCTTACACACCTCTTCAATCCGCACCCAGCTCCTACTTCGTTCTCCATTTCCCAGATCATTCGTGTTTGTCCTTTATGCGAGAAGTGATGAATTCCAGATATGTAGTCGTGGTTCTTGGGGTGTCGAGATTGGGCTATCAATCAAAGCGCCGGTGATTCACAATACCTTTGTGCAGTTCATCGTATTACACTATTGCTAAGATTAGTGTAGTGAGAGATCATGATCGAGCACTAGCTAGGATCTAGTAAATCTGCCAGATCATGAGGGCACCACTCGATCGATCCATGATCGAGGAACCCCTATGACCGAGGTGATTGGGCATGCTCCAGCCGAGAAAAACTCGGCATGATATGATCGTGTCCATCGCTGCATACTACCTTCCCCTAACCGTGAGCCTGAAGGTGAGGTCAGTAGGCTGTCTGCTCTCCTTTACTCTTGATCATTAGGCAAGATTACTATACTAAAGATTCTTTTGACAATGAAATTAACTCCCGTTCTACGAGCACTAGTATCCTATCCCGATCTGCCAAGTGCGATTAAACAGCCTACAGCTGTGCAATATCAACTTGCGAGCGATCTAGGATGCATATCCCAAGCTGCCCTTTGCCCACCAAAACTTTCTGATCCCTCCACCCTCCGGTCATTCTGTATGATGCCCAAATCTAGCGTCACGGGCCCAGACGGCCTCCCAGCCGATCAGGGAAAATACTATCATGCCCGAGGCATTAGTGTTCGAACATGCCACATTACTGCACCTTATAGGACATATCATACGGTAAATAACCAGTATAATGTGCAATACTGAAACATTGTACTTCGGACCTATCAAATTCTATGCAGGGTAGTAGAGCCCCTTGCTATAGGGGTCCTTGTCGTAAAAATTTCTTGTGGATCAAGTTTCCTTATCAAGAACTAATCTCATATTGCCAATCTCCAGATCCGGCCATTTTAGACCGACCTCAAAGATGAGGCGTTGGTTGGCATATGAGGGGAATTGCATGCAGATGGCGCCACCGAGGAAGAGGAAAGTCTGATGCGCGATATTTATCGGCGATGCCTAGGGCTAGCTGCATATTTAAATTAAAACCAGAAATTGGAATCTCTTCTTCCGTCTGCATGTCATCGGGAAAGCCCTCCCCCACCCGTCTCCCTCTTACGCCTACACTGGGATCGAAAGTGTTTTTATACTAGTCTGATAACCGGTGTGCCTAGAGGGTCTACCTCCAAATCTAGAGATTATTGGGCTGATAGAGATAGTGGATTTTACGAGATTTTACGGTACTGTATTGGACTTTGTTGTGTCGCATACCTGTGGCCGGACGCAAATTAAATACACGAGCGTGAGGGATGGGGCAATGACTGCTCCCTACCAGCCATCAGTCTACCCCTTTGCCAACCTCATTGTTGCCCACTGCTACAACAACCACAACACCAAATTTTTTCAGTATTCTTTTTCCCACATTTGTTTTGCCTTAAGGTTCTCCTGCAGAAGAAACATTTTTCTTATTTTTTCTAGTACTAAGTTGTGCTACTTTTCACTTGATGGTTAATGATGGGGACAATTGTCGACGAGGGGCGGCCGCTGTCACTAGCGTTCGAGTATTTAATTTGCGCCCGAGTACAGTACTATCATACGTATCGATGGGGGTCATAATTGCGCAATATTGAGCATGGTAGCCAGCGTTGCCCCCACCGAACCCCACATAACTATATTAAAAAAACTCACCACAAGGGCGGTCTGAGCTATTGGACTCTGATTTCTTCAATGGTATATCTAGGAGCACCACTGAGAAGATAAAGGCTGTGATGTAGACTGGTGGGTGGTGGTGGTGCACCAGGTATTAACTTCTGCTGATTGTATTATTTTTCTCCACCAATACCGTTGCTGTAGTTTCGTCATGAAACTCCAGAACAATCTATTACCGGTACCGTATGTTGGGTTGAGGTATGGTGCTGGGAGCTTGAAATCTACCGAAAACCAACATAAGAACAATCCTCGCAAGTTTTGAACTAGAACTACATCCTTGGGAAGATATTGCTACATTGAAGTGCCCAGAAAATACACCTTTCCCGGTTCCGCATCTTCTGATTTTAAATCAGTGCAGTCCTAATGGAGACAGTAAAATTCCGAATTGCGCAGGTATGGTCATTTACGAAGTTACTTCTGTCAGCCTCATTATTTATGCGTATTACGTAAGCAAAACGAATTACCCATGGAGGCTGATTTCAAATACCCAGCACAATATATTAGAGGCGTTCAGCCCCGCGGTTGAAAAACGGGTACGCAGGTTTTTCGAGTCGAAAACCTTTGGTGTGTGTGTAAGGCCTTCTCGCATACAAAACTGACAGATCAACTAGAAACTTGGCACTCGAAAAACGCTCTTTCAACCCTGGGCTGAATGCCCATGATAAATAGAGTGACGGCGCCCTCATGCATAAATCAAAGTGAGAAGTCAGAAGTCCGAAGCCTTGGCAGCCATGCCCAAGGCAACCCTTGAGAAAAGCAAGGAATACGCAATGACAGTCTGTGATGCCCTTATCAATAGCCGAGGAAGGGGGGATGATAATTGAGTTATCATATCCACTTGGGAATAAAAGCGCGAGTGTAGCAGCGTGTCTGAAGCGTTTTCCCTTGTTTTTTTGCATGGACTCCACCGATCACAATAATTGGGCTGATACTTTGAAGTCTACATACCTGTAGTAAAGTACTAGGACAAAGCCTTTCGTCCGATGCCCTTTCTACACCAAAAGTGCCCATTTTCACCACCCTCTCTCATTGCACAATATCTATGAGAATCAGTGAAAATTTGACCTTGCATTAGCAGACCCGTAGATAACATGAAGAAATTTACAGAATCTTTAAATATCACCCAGTGGTGGAGAAAAGGTCATTTAAGTATCTGGTATCGGTTGCCATGTACTTTTTTGTATGAAGCCCCATACAAAAATCTAAGTCACTTTCACACCAGTTGATGCAATCACAAACCATGAAGGTGGCTTTGATTACTTACACTTCTACTTATAGAGGTTTGAATAGATAGTGATTCCCTAGCTGATAGAAAGATTTCAAGTGTTTTTATATAAGCAGTGTTGAGAATTGTTTGTTTAAAAATGTCCATTTT
>Ga0307509_10009413_pt1 | contig 12218 bp, 13 predicted proteins | sample 10_EM_MG_FD_202245 | JGI IMG/M metagenome (GOLD analysis project Ga0307509, IMG submission 202245) | Populus trichocarpa ectomycorrhiza microbial communities from riparian zone in the Pacific Northwest, United States - 10_EM | ecosystem: Host-associated > Plants > Roots > Unclassified | place...
CGTGCTGTTGGAGGTCCTTTCGGCCGCCGGGCCGTCTGATGGTCGTGACCTGCGACGGGCGGTGCACAAGCGGATCACCGCGGATGATGTTTTCAACGACGGCTGCGACGACAAGACGTTCCGGCAGTACCTGAGTTCCGCTGCTGACGAGCCCTTCGGTGGGCTGTTGACGTTGCTGCGTCTGTTCGGCGCGGTGGCTGCGGGGTCCGGCGAGGCGGAGATCACGCCGTTGGGCCGGTGCGCGGTCTCGCAACTGCGTTCGGGTATGCCCCATTCGGCCGGCCCACAGTTGTCGGCGGCTGAGGTGATCGACCTGCTGGTCACGCACGGCGGTGGCACGGCGGAGATGGAGTGGAAGCTGGCGTGGCCGTGGCTGGCGGCTCGCACGCCGGAGGTGGCCGCGCGGGAACTGCTCAACGCGGCGGCTGATGCGCCCGCATCGTCGCGGGTGGCCGCCATCGAGGTGGTCGACATGCTGGACGAGCCGGCGCTGCCGGTGTGGCGGGACTTGGCCGGCGAGGCCACGATCGGCCCGCACTCCCGTGCGGTACTGGCAAGCTGGGACGAGCAGGATCCGGCGCTGGCCGTGCGCCCCGAGGACGGGGCCTGGCTGGCGGTCGAGGCCGCGGTGGCGGCCCTGGCCGGTCCCGGACCGGACGAGGCGCTGACCCTGGTGTACGAAGGGATGCCAGGATCCGATCTGGACTCACGGATCGCCGCGGTCAGTACGAGTGGGCATCCGGAGGCCGAGACCCTCGCGCGCGCGTTGACCACGTTCGTCGGGTCGGGCCGGCCTCGGACGATCGACCGCGTCCATCTCCTGAAGGTGACCTTGCTGGGTTTTGATCCGCCGATCTGGCGACGCGTGCGGGTGCCGTCGATGACCTCGCTGGGCACGTTGCACGCGGTGGTCCAGATCCTTTTCGGCTGGGATGGTGACCATCTGCATGTCTTCGACGCCAAAAGCGAGTACTACAGCGACCCGTTCAGGAACCTGGAGCAGACGCACGACGAATTCGTCACCCGCATAGCGGGCGTGCTGTCGACGCCGAAACAGAAGATCATCTACAGGTACGACCTGGGCGCTGACTGGCGGCACGAGATCATGTTGGAGGAGGTGGTCGACAACGCCGGCGGACGCGACACGCTCGTTTGTGTCGGCTTCGGCGGTGATTCCCCGGTGGAGTACCCGTACGAAGACGAGCCCGAAGAGCCCGCTCCATTCGATCTGGATGCTGTCAACTGCCGCCTCGCCGAGTTGGAGGGCGACCAGTAATGGCCGAGCCGCTGGTTGAAGGTCAGTTGACAGGTTTCGTCGGCTGGTGGCGGATTGTGGAGATGGAGCTGTGGGACGCGGACGCCATCGAGCTGGTGGCGCCGGCCTTCATCGAGTTCGGCAAGGATCTGCGCGGCCGGTTCGGGTTCATCGTGGTCGACGGATGGATGGACTGCCGGATCGTTGAGCGCTCGGGGCGTCCCAGTATCGAGTTCTCGTGGGAGGGCATCGACGAGGGTGATGAGGTCAGCGGGCGTGGTTGGGCGGTGGTCGCCGACGACGGCGCCCTCGAGGGGCGGATCTTCTTCCACCTTGGTGACGATTCTGGTTTCCGAGCGGTACGCACCGAAGCCACGGCGAGCGCGGCAGAACGCGGATAAGGCGCCGGTGATGGCGTCGGTCCAGGCGCGCAGTTCCGCTCGGCCTGCCGGTGCCGGGTCACGCGCGCCGGCCAATCGTCGGCGGATGGGTCATTCGTAGTGGTAGCGGCACGAGATGATCGTGATCTCGTCCGGTTCGACGGCGTACACCAGCCGATGCTCGTCGTCGATGCGTCGTGACCGGAGCCCGGCAAGGTTGTTCCGGAGGATTTCGGGTTTGCCGATGCCGGGTCCGTCGGGGTCTCGTTTGATGTTCGCGATCAGGGCGTTGATGCGCTTGAGGGTCTTGCGGTCCTGAGTCTGCCAGTACAGGTAGTCGTCCCAAGCGCGATCGGTCCAGCTGAGCTTCACTCCCCAGGGTCCAGGTCGCGTTCGGTGACCCGGCCGGCCCGCCATTGCTCGACACTCTCCATGAGGTGCTTGGCGTTGGCCGGCGACCTGAGCAGGTAGTTGGTCTCGACGATCGAGTCCCAGTCTTCCTTGCTGACCAACACCGCATTGCCCCGCTTGGAGACGATCTCGATGGGCGTGTGGTCCTCGTTGACTCGCTCGATGAGCGGAAACAAGGTCTTGCGTGCCTCGCTCGCGCTGATAGCCGCCGCCATGGCCCCTCCTCTAGCAGACTTGTACCAGATATGGTACCAGATGCAGAGCTGTGCCGGGTCCGGCAACCCGTACGGCGCCGACACCGAAGCCGAAGCGGCTTACCTCCAGCGCCTCGCCGAGGAAATCGTGGATCGGATCGAGGTCGCCAACCAGCTGGGCTGGCATTTCAGATCCTCGCTCATTGGCTTGACCTGCGTAACTGCAGCGGCAACGGGTCGCCGGCGATGGTTGCCGGTTGGTTCGCATGGTGTTGCCTCCGGCCCACGGTACTGGCCTGGGGGCGACCCCCAGACCCCACGGTCTGGTGGTCGCGCCAGGCGCGCTGGTCACCCTTTCGTCTTAGGCGTCTCCTCCGCGATGCGTTCGGCCGGTGTGCCCTCGGCAACGACGTTCGGCAGGCTGTGGGCTGGGTTTGAGTTCTTGGCCCACAGGCTGCTGGGCTCGTTCGACGGCGGCCGCTCCGGAACAGACGCGCATCGCCCTGCTCAGGCCGGGCGAACTGACCAAGCGGCTGGTCGGCTCGCATGGTGCAACGTCCATCCCCGACCGTCAGGGAGGCATGCCGTTCACCTGCGGTCGTCCTGGCCGCTCGCTCCGCCACGTCCCTTGCCGGCTGTCTGGGTCGGCAAAGTACGCTCCAAGGCCGCCTTCGAAGACTTCTTCACCGCCCTGGGCCCCGATCGCGCCGCCAAGATCGAGGCGATCAGCCTCGACGGCAGCGGCGTCTACCTCCGCCGTCACCCGCGAACAGATCCCACAAGCACGAATCTGCCTCGACTCGTTCCACGTCATCACGTGGACCAACGAAGTCGTCGAATCGGTCTACCGCGCGGAGGCGCCTACCCCGCCCGCCGGTCCCGCATGCCCGAACGGCGAATCTGGCGCCGCGCCGCTTCGCCGTCCACGCTGGCCGCGCGAACCTCGACGACCACCACCGGCAGATCCTCGGGCTGCTGCGCAGGCAACGCTGCCGGCTTTGGCGCACCTGGGAACTCAAAGAACAACTGCGCGACCTCTACCGCACCATCCACCCGAGCGACGCGCGGGCTTACCTCAAGCGATGGTGCACCGCCGCGAAAAACGTATCCGCATTGCTGCGTTCGTGAACCTCGTGCGCCGCATCGAAAAGCATGCCGATGCCATCGTCGCCGCCGTCGAACTCGGCCTATCCAACTCGCGGCTCGAAGGCATCAACGCCAAAATCCGGCTCGTCCCACGACGCGGCTACGGCTCCCGCGACCTCGATGCCCTAACCGCAGCCATCTACCTTTGCCTGGGCGGAGTCACTTTGAATCCGCCCACCCAAACCCGAGTAGTCGCACGCCTGTTCGCATGCCTGTCGCAAGCCGCGTGCGACAGGTGGTGCCTCCGGCCGCGACCCGGATGGTGCATCGTGCTCCGCCACGCCTACTCCAATCCCTCGTCCGGTTTTCAGCGGTTGAATACGTCCCGGCGAGCGCCCGTCGACACTTGCCGTCGCTGCTGGGCGAGAGGGAACAACGGGTCGCGCCTTCTGGACTCGGAACCGCATACGCCCGCGGTGAACCTACCTGTCGATGGCAACGCGGAGTCTGTCGACATGTTGCAGCGTCCGCTTGACCGGCAAGGACGCGGCGTTCACCTTCCGTCGCCCCCGGGCGGCCGCTCTGCGTCCTTGGCCGGCGCGGTAGGCACTGATCCAGGCTTCAATGTCGGCGAGCACCCAGACCTTGCCCTGGGCCAGCTCGGCGACGGGTTGGGGGAAGTCGGACCGCGTGGCGAGCTGGTGGACCCGCTGGCGGCTCACGCCGAGCATGCCGCGGATCTCGTGCGCTCCCACGAGAGGAATGGGCCCATGCTGCATCCCTATGACTATAGGCGTAAGACTAGATGGCGTCGAAGCCCGACTCATCGCCCCAGGCATGAATCAATGCGCTGCCGGGTCGGGGCCGGTCGGCTTGGTGTAGACGCCATCCATGCGGCCCTTGGCTGCCTCGTCGGCGGTCACGTAGGCGCGGACGCTGTCGGTCAGACGTTGCGCGATTTCCAGGCCGTCCTTGGCCAAGTGCTCGACGCCGATCTCCCAGCGGTCGCAGAAGTCCTTGACCGTCTTGGCCAGATGGTCGTGGCCGTAGTCGTCGGCCTGTCCTGCCAGCTTGTCGACCTTGGTCTTCCGGATAGCGTTGATCGTGAAGTTCACCCCGGTTGCCGCGTCCTCCAGTGCACCCAGGTCGACGCTGAAGCCGTCAGTCATGGGAGCCGCCGGGTCGGTCCAGCGTGCCCGTCGCTCGCAGTTCCATGTATCCCTCCCTCGACTTGGCCGGTCCGGGTGCGCGGGTCCTGAGCCGTGACGATGATGGCGGCCGGTCTCATCAAGCCGACGGGTTCACCTCCGGCTTACGGCGCCGTCGGAATGCGCTCGACCGCTGCGCTGATCTCTTCGAAGTCGAAGCCGGTGCGGTAGTAGAGCTCCTTGGGGCTGTTGCCCTTGATCACCATCTGCACGACCGGTTTCCACCAGCGCAGTACGGCCGGGACGAGCGGGCGCTGACCGTCGGCCACCGGATTGCCGGGCTCGACGAAGGCGAAGCAGACGCCGGTCGGCGGAATCGGTTTCTGCCGCAGGACCGCGACCAGTTCCCGCACGTCGGCCTCGGTACAGCCGTACGGCTCGAGTCGCTGCGCGCCAAATTCGTTGGCCTCAGCGGTGATCTGCCGGAGGATCTTCAGCTCCTCCGGGGCGAAGCAAACCACCCTGTCGTTCATCCGGCCTCCGCTCATTCCAGTTCGTCGTCGAAATAGCTCTTTCCGGCCTTCGGGGTGAAGACGGTGCCGCCCTCGCCGTCCTCGATCACGACAGCCTCCTTGTCCGGGTCCCAGTACGCGACCCGGCCGCGCTCCAGATACCGCACCTCGACGTTGGCCACCTCACCGTCGAGGACACCGTCAACATACTCGGGCAGGGCATTCGGGTTTACGCTCCGGACGTAGTGCGTGCCGTTCCCGTCCGGGCGTACGGCCTCCTCGTTCGCGTGTTTCGCGATGTTGCGGGAAACGTCGTCGGTAAGGTCGGGACCCGGATCGAAGGAGTCGCTGCCCGCGGTGTGATCGGTCGATGCCGGCGACACCTCGTCGTCGCCGCCGGCGTGCTGGCTCACGTCGCGGGCGCCCGCCATCGCCATCGTGGCTCCGGCGCCGACCCCGAGGACGGAGACACCGCCGAGCGCGGCACCGGCCGGCGAAAGGACGACGGTGGCGTCCAGCAGGCCGCCGGCCCCGACACCGACCACACCGGCGGCGGCAAGAAGCGCGCCGCCGGCCATTTCGGCGACATCCCCGGGATGGTGCAGCATCGCGTTTCCGACGGACGCCAACGCGTTGACGACCTCGCCGCCGGCGTTCTCCAGGCCCGCGCCGATCTCCTCAGCGACGTGGCCGACCTTGCTCCAGAAGCCCGGTTTCTCGGGTGCCCGATCGCGAGCCGTGCCGACCGCCGTGGCCGCGGTGTTGCCCGCGTTTTCCAGGTTGGTCCGCGCGTTGTCCAGGGTCTTCTTCGCGGCGGCCCGCCCGCTCTCCCCCGGGTCCTGGAACGGTTGCGTACCTCCTTGCTGTTGGTACGTCTGATATTGCGTCTGCGCTAGTTGGTCGCGGTCTGTGCGGCGTTCCAGTCGTTGATCGCCTGCTGCGCCTGCCCTTGGGCCCAGGTCAGGGTCGACGCGTACGTGTCCAGCGCGGCCGCCGCGTCCAAGAAGGAGTCGCCTGCGGTCAACCAGCTGCGGGGCCGGCCGTGGAACTTGCTCCGGAACGCGTCACCGGCGGGGCCGCTCCACCCGTCGGTGGTGTCGATCCGGGACAGACCGACGCCGGCCTGCTCCAACTCGCCGGCCCGGGTGCGAAGGGCCTGAGCCGTCGCGGTGATGTTGGCGGCGTTGCCGGGCACCAGTTGCTTGGGGTCGTCGGTCTCACCGAGCTCGGCCATGCGGATCCCCGATCGCGCGGCTTGTGACTTCGTGAGCGGAATGTGGCGTGACTTTCTCGAACGCTAGCCCTCAAGCGCAAGCGAGCCGGATGCTGTGCCGGTGGTGTGCTCCACGACGACCCCGGGCCAGGGGAAACGCCCGGGACACTGATGGACTGCTTTGTTGGGTTCATCAGCAGCTGGTGGGCTGAAGGCAGCGACGGCACAAGCTCATCAGGGCCGCGAACTATTCAAACGCCCTGGTAGCGGCCTACCGGGGACGAACGCGAGGCGGTTTGCATGGTGCAACGTTCGGCCCACCCATACGGACACCCAGACGGACGGGCGACGTGCGCGACCCCGGCTTGGGATTGAGTGACCGATGCGCTGTGCTCAGCGAAGCGCTGACGGATTGTCCGGCCTGCCCGTGGCTGTCGGGTTGACTACGGAAGCGAGTGGACCCGTCGCTCGGCCAGGTCTGGAAGGTGTCGGGCGGCCGCGACGAAGTCGTTGTCGTCGTGCAGAATCACGAGTCCGCGGATGGCGGCACACGCACAGATCAGCAGGTCGACGCAAGACAGCGCTCGATGTGCTCCGGCGCGCATCAGGCGAAATTGCGCAGATTCGACCCACTGCCACGCCGACTTCGGTACTGAAACGTCGGGATACAGGTCAACGAACATCGACGTCATCTGCTCGTACTCGTCGAGGTTGCGGGCCGAGCGGCGAAACTCGGTGCGCTGGGGCTGGCATGATCCGATCGCGTGATCAGAGATCACGTCGGACCAGCCGGCCCGCACGTCAGAATCCCGTAGCAGTCGCCAAAGGGCCGACGAGTCGGCCAGATAACGCATCACGCAGCGGGCGCCTTGCCGGCGGCGTGCATGTCCTGCCAGCCCTCGTAGTCCCAGGACTGAGCCGCAGCGGCATAGTGATCGAGCGCCGCGATGCGGCGATGCCGAGCCGCGTACTCTCGCAGGGCTAGGTTCACCGTCTCCTTCTTGCTTCGCGCGCCAGAGAGTTTCATCGCCTCGGCTAGTGCGTCCTCATCAAGATCGATTTGGGTGACCGCCATCATGGGCTCCTGTTGGTCATGTACAAGGCGCTCAAACATTTTCACCATAGCAAGAGACGCCGTCGGTCGGCACCTAGAACGGTCACAGCGCGCGTGCTTTGCCCCGTGAACTGGTCAAACGTCCCGGGAGTGGATCGCCGGACACGGCGGCGGAGCGGTTCGCATGGTGCATCGTCCGGTCCACATTTGTCCGTTTTACCGCTAGGGTCGAACCGAGCGATCTTGGATTTGCGCCGTGCATACAGCGGTTCGCAGTTCAGGTGCCACATCGACCAACGGTGGTTATTGGCGTGGCTCCCCGCTGCCCTGAGGTCACCGCGGCGCGATCTCATGTCGGTGGTCAAAGCGTCATGACCAGGACGGACGAGTTTCGGCACCTGCAAGGCCGTTAGCGGCTCGACCCGCTGTCGCGGCGCTGCGCGGGTAGAACGGCGGCGCGAACCGCCTCGGCGAACCGACGGTTGCGCACCATCTCGCCGGGCGGCACGCCCGCAGACTCCTCCTCGGCCATGATCCGATTGAAGGTCGGCAGGAGCTTCACGACTGCCCGCTCGGCCGCGCCGGGATCCCAAATGATTTCGGCCATCCGGCGACACTGCTCGGCGGCGCGCCTGGGATTGTCTGCCAGCCGATCCGGCCCCAGCACCTGCCAACGCAGCGCCGCCATGAGGTGATAGCGGGTCGGCCGGAACGTCGTCCCGATCCGGCGAGTCCGCAGGAGCCACTCAATGCGGTAGTGCGTCGCCGCCGCAACGTAGTACGCGTCCGGTAAATGCCCCGGCTGGAACAACTCGTTGCGGCGTTGTGTCGTCAACTCCCGGTAGTGGCCGACCTCCGCCGGCGCACCGAGAAACATTGCCGCGTACGCGCGGGTGATTTGTGCGCGGTTGATCACCCTTGTCTTCTCGACGTCCTGGCGGGTCGCGTACTGCTTGGACCGTCGCTCGTACCAGAGCCTGCGCGAAGATTCCTGCGCGGCGAACCAGTCCTCCAGCCGTTTGTGGAAATCCTCTCGGGAGGAGAGGTCGTCCTCGCTCACCGCAGTCTGCCGGTTCGTCGCCGCGATGATGCCGGCGATTACCTCCTCGTCCTCGCTGTGCACGACTCGGACGCTGATCTGCACTTCGTCGGAGAGTCGGTCCCGCTCGTCGAAGAGCACGTGACAGGTCTGGCAGCCGTTGACCACTTGGAAGTCGCGGATGTGTACCTCGTCGCCGACGACCCGGAGATTACGGGTCACGATGGTGACACCGTTGTTCAGCACCGCGAAACGACGGTGCCCATGTTCGTCCCGGACCGTGTCGCGGATCTGAGCGTTGACGCCGTTGTAGCCCTGGAAGTCCCGCACGTTCTCGTGGAACAGCGCTTTGCGAATGTGCCCGGTCGGGTCGGTCAAAACCTTGGTGACCAGTTCTTGCGCGGACAGCAAGCCGAGTAGGGACTCCTCGACGCCCGGCATTCGAGGCAACGAGAGCTTCTTGGGCATCTCGAATGTCGCGGGCACGGCCTGGGTCGCACGCTTGTACAGGTCGCAGAGCTCATCGCGGGTCACGCATCGAACCTCGACGGCGTCGAACCGCCCCGGGCGCATCAGGTTGCGTTCGGCCGACGCCGACTTGCGATGCAGCATCTCGGCCACCTGATTGCCGGTGGTGACATATTGAACATGAAGCCGCGGGCGGCCACCCGAGAACTTGGCGATATTGGCGTAGACCGCCTCGAGACAGGCGCGCAAATTGTCCACGTCGGGCGACGCGGGATAGGGCAGCTCGCCGGTGCCGACCACATGCGTGAGGTTGTCCGCCAGGTCGGCGATCACCTTCGTCTCGAATTTCGGGCTGGTCTTGGCCTGCACCACGATGAAGTGCACGTCCAACTGCCGGGCCTGTTCCGTGGCCGCCCGCACGTCGGCCGCGTCGCGCAGCAGGACACCGTTGACGAGGATGCCGTACACGTCGATGCCGTAGTCATTGCCGCCGCCCATCCGGAACACGTCCGGCGTGAAGTCGCTCTCGTAGAACGAGCTGAGCACGCAGAAGCCGGCGAACGCCTCGAACGCCACGTCGATCGCGAGCGCGTCGAGGTCGTGATCGGCCTGAAACTGCTTCACGAGACCTTCGACGACGATGTCCATCCCCTGCTCCTCGATACTCTGGCGGTACAGCTCACGCCCGGGCGCGAGTCAGGACCTCTTCGGCGCTCAGCGCGCTCGTCGGGTGATACGACAGGCACATCGGAACGGACACCTTGCGAAACGGCGTTCCCTCGCCGACGGTGTAGAACTGGCCGGCTTCCAGACGGGAGATTTCGAGCACCGCGCTGCCCTTGGCCGACGCGACCTCCCGGGCTGCGGCGATCTGGACCGGACTGTTCAGGAAGCCATAGAACTGGGTCGCGGCATTCCCGATGATGCGGTTGTGGATGCCCTTAGGCGCCTGGGTCGCGAAGATCAGGCCCAACCCGTACTTCCGGGCCTGGCTGGCCAGGGCGAGTGTGCTTTCGGTGCAGGCGGTCATCGGCCCGGAGGGTACGAAGGTCTGCGCCTCATCCATCACGAACAGCCCGCCGAGTGGCCGATCACCCGCCGGGTGTCGTTTGATCCAGGCGAACAGCGCCATCTGAAGCTGGTTGACGAAGCTCTGCCGATGCTCGTCGTTCGGCAGTCCGATGAGGCTGATGACCGAGATCCGGGCGCGCTTGCCCGCCGCCGGCGTCAGCAGGACGGCCGGATCGAGCGTCTCGCCGGCGCCACCGAACATCGGGTCGTTGACCATCGCGGCCCGCAACGTCTCGGACATGTCCGCGGCCAGCTCGTGCGCCCGGCCGAGTGATGCCGCTCCCTCCGGCAGGTCGCCGAGCAGGTCGACGAAGCGAGACAGGTCCCCGTTGCGGGTACGCGCAAAGTAGTCCAGGGCCTGCCGGAGGACAGCCCGCCCGCGGTCCGCCTTTGCGGTGTTCCCGGCCATTCGCGCGCGCGGAGCGAGCGCCGCGACGGCGGTGTCTAGGGCTAGACTGAACTCGTCCGGCTCCTCCAGCACCGCCGCGAAGTCCGGCAGCGGCTGGAAGCTGACCGGCCGGCCGGACGTACGCCGAGGCGTCCACACCACCACGTCAGTACCGTCCAGATAGGTCGCGGCCAGCTCGGCGTCGCCCGGTCGCCACGTCTTCGGCGGTTCCGGCCAGGCGTCGCCGAGCCGCGCGAGGTCGTTGTTCGGGTCCAGCACGATGGCGGAGACGCCGTTCAGCGCGCACTCCTCGATCAGTCGCCGGATCAGGACGGTCTTGCCCGACCCGGATCCGGCGAAGATCACCGCGTGTTTGCGAAGAGACTCGAGTGGAGCGCGGACGGACTCGCCGGTCTCCGTCACGGTCCCGAGTTCCAGGCTTGGGCCGGCCCGGTCGGCTGCGGTCGCCGGCTCCGTTCCCACCGACGAACCCGCCGGTCCGCCCGTCGCATCGGGCTCGGGCTTCTGGACCTCCCCATCGTCGCGCGGTGGCCCGAAGACCCTGCCGAACAGAGCGGTGTTTCCGGCCGGGCGCCGCGCCAGCAACCAGTCCGGCAGTGCCGGATCGTGCTCGTCGAGCAGAGTCGCGAGCGCGGCGAATGTCCGCAGGTCGTCCGCCGACACCGTGGTCAGCATCCCGCCGCGGTCGAGATAGTCCTCTTTCATGCGCTGGCTGACCTTGCCGTTCGGCCACGCCGGGTTGCGTAGCAGCACGGCGTGGCGCTTGGTGATCGCGCGGTCGAGGTTGACGAAGCCGAGTAACCGCCGGAGCCGGGCCTGCACCGCCAGCGCATTGGGGTGCGACAGCGCCCGGAACGACCAGTGCGCCTCGTCCTCCGTGTCCTCGTCCAGGGTCTCCCGCAGCCACGCGTGCATCGAGGGGCTCCCGTCCTCTCCGGCCTGGACGCTGTACCGGCCGCGGCGGTCGCCTTGCTCGATCGTCCAGGCCTGCAGACCGGCGACCAGCAGCCGGGACATTTCCCGGTCCTCGGTCGCGGGCGCCAACGCCGCGTCGACCACCGCCTCCTCGCGGAGCCGGGCCAGCCGATCGTCGAGCACGGTCAGGCGGGCCTTTGGCGGCGGTGGGATGGGCCGTGCGGGTGTCGACTCCACCTGGGTCAGGTCGGTGAGCGGTACCACCTCGTCCGCCGCCAGGCACGTCCGCACGTGCTCGTCCACCCGTTGCAGCAACCCACGCGGCGTGAAGTCCGCGGCGTCGCGGAACGCCTCCGGGGCTACCGGCCAGGTCGGGTAGGGCGGCTTGAAATCGGCGGTCTCAAAGAACGGCTCGAACCGCCCGGTGACCAACTCGGTGGCGATCTCGGCGGACGGAATCCGGGCGAGCCGGGTCTCCGTGCGGAACCGTCCGCCCACCGAGGGGAGGGCGTTCTGCTCGATGAGGGTCCAGGAAGTCTGCAGACACGCCACCACCGTCACGGTCCGGCTCAGCACCTCACGCATCTCCATCAGGCCGTCGCCGAGGTCGGCGGCCAGCGCGATCGGCTCGTTGGCCGTCCGGCCGGATCCGTCGTCGACCGCGGACGTCCGGGCCTGCGCGAAGACCGGGTCGATCTGGTCGACCGCGAACAGAGTCGCCCCGGTGCAGGCGATCAGCCGGGAGAGTTCCTCGGCCACCTGTCGCGGCGGCTTGACGGTGGTCGGCACGCCCCAGCGTTCCAGCCCGACCGAGGTCTCCTCCTGCGCCGAGGTCAGCCAGTTCTCGGCGAGATCGTTGGCGTCCTCCCCGGACGAGGCCAGCATGACCAGGGCGCGGAGCGTGTGCCGGCATTCGCGTCCGGCCTCGGGTAGTGCCCGGCGGAATGCGGAGATGAATTGATCAAGCGCTTCGGGCGTCAACTGGTTGTCGCCGCGCACCCGCAGGCGTAGGTCATTGGATATTCCGGCGATCTCTGCGAGCCGCTCCAGCAGCACCGCGAGC
>Ga0307509_10009414_pt1 | contig 12216 bp, 18 predicted proteins | sample 10_EM_MG_FD_202245 | JGI IMG/M metagenome (GOLD analysis project Ga0307509, IMG submission 202245) | Populus trichocarpa ectomycorrhiza microbial communities from riparian zone in the Pacific Northwest, United States - 10_EM | ecosystem: Host-associated > Plants > Roots > Unclassified | place...
TCTTGGTCACGATCCTGTCTTGTTTGGGTGGACCCTGGGGACCTCGGCCTTTCAAAGGGGTTCATCAGAGGAATCAACGTCGGCCACTACCCGTCCATCCCCACCCTGGGAGGCTTTTCGAGGGGCCGGCATGATCACATGGCCGCGACTGAATGCGAAGCGGAGTGTAAATGGAGAGGGGAACCTCCCAATCCTTCGTCCCACGAGGGTCGAAAGTTGTGCCTGACTGCATGTGTGTGGCTCATCAAGTGACTTTCCGTCCTTATCTTGTGCATGATCTGATAGCCCACGCGGCCGTCTCTGGAGGTGGGGTCAATGCTGCAAAATGCTTGACCCCGGGATCGAAGGGCCAACTCATTGGTGACCACCAAAAATTGGGACGCGTTAGCGGAAATGGCCCTTTCAACGTAAAGATATCCTCTGGGTGGACGTTCCGAGCCGGTTACCTCTAGACGGGTGGACCAAACGATCCACTGCTTCTTGATTCCATTCCTCGACCATGTGCTTCGACTTCCCTTCCAGATACATCACAATCCACCGGCACGGGCTGGCCGAGAGGACTTCTCCAATACCACGTTGATGCGTTAGAACCGCTCAAGGGTTGAACGTTGACGCACAAGACCACCGGTCTCAGGCTCCCTAGTTCCTGTTCCACCCAATCTCCCAGCTTGCTCTCTGGCCATGTCTCAACTACGGTTCGCAGAGAATGTGCACCCGCTCGAGCGTGAGCATGGGACCGTATCGAGTCCGGACGACAAATCCTCGAATAACGGATCAGTTCAGGCTGTTGTGCCGATTGCTCCTGTGGATGAAGAGTCGGAACCGATAGTTACACGGAAAGAGCTCTGGTCTTACTACAGTATGTCCCTTCGCGGCTCCCCTCGTTCGTGTGAGGGGATCGAACGACTCTCCAGTGTATTATAATGGCGATAACGGCGTGGGACCTATGGCGAGTCGCTCTCTCATTTCTTGTTGTGGATGGATTGACACCGACGTATCGCTCTTGCCAATAGGGTTACTCGATGACCCTCTTCCAATCTCTGGCCACCGCCGCCGGTCATGACCCCGTCGCAGGACCAGGATCCAGCTGTTCTGCAACGGGCAATTCAGGACAATGTGTCGTACCCTGGGCCGGCGGCACGAAGACCGTCAGTTCTGTAGTCCTGGTTGCGACCGGCATTAGTTTCACGGTACGGTCATCCCTACCCCACAGTTTCTCTAAACCTAGGAACTGAGATACCTCCACATAGATCATGACCATGATATTCACGACGATCGGTTCTGCCGCCGATTATGGAACGCTCGGGCGGTGGTTACTTCTCGTTCTCACAGCGATTTGTTGGGGTGCACAATACGCGAGCATTTCCTTGACCGGTGGGTGGGGTTTTTGGCCTGCGTTTTTCTTTCCGTCCTGACCTCCTTTCCCTGTTAGTACCCTCACGATGGGGTCTCGCCATGGCTCTTTACATGATCGGTTTCGTCACGTATGGGGCGACCCTTGTGTTCTACGCAGCCGTGTTTCCCCGTTTGGCCCGTAACACCCCCCACGCCCGTAAACTCCGAGAGAAGTACCAGGCGGGAGATATATCCCCCGAGGAGTATGAAGTCGAGGAGAGCTTGGAGAAGAATCGCATCAGTAACATCAGCACCGTACGTTCCTGGTCCGGATTCTCGCCACTCTCACCTGGTTTATTCTTTCAAGACCCACAGTAACATCGGATATATCGTCACCCTTTGCCTGGGCTTGTCTCTGTTATTGCCTTTGGATGGGCACCCGAAGGTCAACAACTACGTTTTGATGATGTGAGAGCGAGGACGTTTGCCAAGACTCCCCCTCACCCATGACTTCGTTTCTGCTAGGGTCAACTCGTACTGGGTTTTCGTTGGCGTCTGGTGGTGTGAGCTCATCGCTAACCGGCACGATGTAACACGACCCTAAACCGTTGCCTAGTTATCTTCCAACAACCACGCCCCGGTCCACCGATGCCAAAGGGCTCCTCGTATCTGACTATCGGTTGGAAACAGGTAGGTTGTTCCACCTAGGTGACATTCGTGAGGCTCGCTCAACACTCCCAGATTTGGACGGCCATGAAGCAATACAAACAACTTCCGTACACTTTCATTTACCTCTTTGCCTTCTTCCTTCTCGCAGATGTAAGGCGTGCGGACTCAGTTTGTCGTTCAGGGAGTTAATCCTTTCATTCGTTTCCAGGGTCTTAATACCACAGGAACGCTGGTGTCTATCTGCCAAAACGACCGGTTCCAATTCTCGTTCCTCCAGAACACCTATCTCGGTCTCTCGCAGGCAATCACGTCCACGGCCAGGTGAAGATCTCCCCACGACAGTGTCGACCACGAGAGCTGAATGGGTCGAACAGCACGCTCGGCTTTTGGTATATCCAAAGGTACTGGAAAATCCCCACGAAGAAGATGGTGAGTGATATCCAAAGCTATGCGAGTCCCTTCGTTGACAAACGTAATTTCAGTTCGTGGTCACGAACGCATTCACCATTCTGATCCCCTTTTGGGGGATGATTGGTATATGGACTCATAAGATCGGGTTCCACAACGCTTGGGAGTTTTGGTACGTTGGTTGGTGCTGATGCGGGGGTGTACCATTCTGACACACCCCGGTTATACAGGGGATATAATATCGTATTTGGGCTGTTCCAAGCGCCATACTATGCCTTCTCTCAGACGATGATGGCCGAACTGAGTCCCCCCGGTTTCGACAACATGGTGAGTGTATTCCACGTAGCGTTGGCCCTGTCGAGGTGACCGGTGGTTGTGCTTCCAGTTCTTCGGCTTGTTTGGCCTCTCGAACAGGGCTTCTAGCATGATCGGCCCGAATGTCATTCAGGCCATCATCGATAGTTCTGGGAACAATTGGAAAGGGTTCCCGTTCCTCTTCGCCCTTTGTCTCGCCGCCAGTCTGATCATCTGGTTCGGAGTGGACGTCGACAAAGGGAGGAGGGACGCTGTCGCTTGGGCTGACTGCCAAAGGAGGAAAGGCTCAGAGGTCGACACTCCCGAGAAAGATATGAAGATATGAAGATTTGAACGTCGTGTCCTCCCTCACCCTACGACAGTGTATGCGGGTATTTTGTAATAATTACTAACTCAGTTCACGGCCAAGGTACAAATCCGAAGTCAGAAACCCCATTCTCTATATCCTCTATCTACTAAGCGATAAGGTAAGCCATTATGTTAAGCGTAAATAGAACGAGGTGTATGTACGGGGCCAACCCCAATTTCTACCAGGAACACTCTGACCACATCAGAGGCAGGAAAATGAGCGAGGCGGTCCATATCTGTCGAGCCACACAAGGTTGATCAGGTTCACCGTCTGCGCAGAGGAGCGCAGGAAATTGGAAAAGGTTTGGATAACTCACCGTCTGGATACTCATAACGAAGAGCATCGGGTATTCGTCGATGCCTGGCGCAGCGTACAGCGGTTTTCCACGAGCGTCCACTCGACCGGGGACCAACCGTGAGTGGGTAAAGAGGATCCAAATTGAGTAAAACGCGACGGTGAAAAAGTGTCGGAATAGTGTGAAGAATTGAGGGGAAATTCTGGGGATTTGGGTTAACGAATAACCAGTTCAGTAGAGACGGGGATAGCGTACCCGGACAGTAGACCGACGGGTCCAGCGACGCAGTCACCACCGCGTTCAAAGTATTTAAAGCAACCGACCTTCAAAGCGTCCAGCGATTCGTCTGATGGGTGAAGTCAATCGGGCAACAGGCCAGGATCCAAAATCACATACTGCTGGCTCCAAACAGCTCATAAAGAGCAACGCTGAGCACGTTGATTGTGGGTGCGAGAGCTTTGCGTTCCCAGAACCACTGGTGTAATACATCGGACACGGCCTCCCAATTGCTCAGTTTGTCCCCCCTGTGGACGATCCTGGCCAACAACTTGGAGAGCACCACGACGTCATCGAAAGCGACGGTCATGCCGCCCCCAGTGAGTGGGTGACGCATATTCCATGAGTCTCCTAGTAGAATGACGCCTTCCTTGGTGAGTTTTGTGCCTTGTTTTGATGGAGGAAGGAAAGTGTTTGGCATCCTGCGTAACCTCTGTTTATCCAGAGCTTGGAGGGCGGGTAATCGAAGTTGTGAAGGGAGTCCTGGGACGACCTCGTGTGTGATATATTCCTAGAGGGCGAGATGTTAGCGAATCGAGGGCGCAAAGGGTGAAGTGAACGTTCGCACCTTGAGGTCTGGTGGTAGCGGTACCCGCACGGCGACGAGCATTCTCGTTTCGGTTCTTGAGATACGGTAAAGCAAGACCGGACCATGACCCTTGATGAGAACGACCGTCCCATGCTCGTCATACGGCAACCTCGCATTCTCCAAAATCAAACCCACGAAATGACTTCCCAACACCGTCTTGGCCGCACCACCTCCCATAACCTTGGCCCTGAAATTCGAGAAACATCCATCGGCCACAACAGTCAAATCTCCATAAAACTCTTCCCCCACTCCTTCCTCCGATCCGTCCGTTTTGTTTACGGCTCGGACACCGAGGACCTTTCCGGTATGGGGACACTCGATCAGTTTGGTGACTGTGCGTTCGAGCGTGTCCACGCCGGGTGCGACCTTGGCCTTGTTTCGTAACGCCATGATGAACTTTCCGTGGTGGAACGACCTGCCCTGGTACCCCTCAGGATAAGGTATACGCACGTTCTTCCCCTCATTAACGACGCAATACCCGTGCGCGGGCACCGCGTCGATCCCTTCAAGACACTCCCCCATCCCCATACTCTTCAACGCCTCGACTCCTCGAGGCTGCAACAGTTCCCCAACGATACGATCCGGTTCGGCAAGAGAGCGTTCCAAAAGACATATCTTCAGGGGCTTCTCAGAGCGTGTAGCCAGAGAATGAGCGAACGAACAACCGGCAATGCCGGCACCGACGATGACGACGTCGTAGTTGAACGAAGGGGGCGACATGCGGACGGCGCAGGAGTAACTGATACTACGTGGCCCGGTTTCCTGAAGTGGTGGAGAGCGTCCCAGGAGCGCACGGAGGATAGAAAAGGTGGATTTCGGATCTGGACTGAAAGTGGTACGATCGCCTAGCCGCGGTCCGCTCAAGGCCCCGACAGCGACCTGAGACGTCCAGGCGTGGTCTAGAAAGCTTTTATTGCGATATATGCGTGCAAAATGGATGCAAGGGGATGAAACGAACGATTGCAACGACAGTGAGTGGGGTATACGGCCTAACGTCCAGAACAAGTAAAGAACAAGAGATAATATGCCCGTAATAGCTAGTAGGTTACACGAAAAAGAGCAAATCCGTATCCTAACGTCCGATAACAGCGTATCACAATCAATACCCAGAGGGCCGAGTAGCACTCTTGGACGTGTCGTACGCTCGAATGAGCCTCGCCTGATCTTGTTTCGTGCCGTTCTCGGTCTGACTGAAAGCGAACCCGCGATTTCGTCGCATCCTCTGCACAGCACGCACTTTCTTGATAGCTTTTTGGAACCTGTAGGGGGGATAACATGAGCATGCGAGGTCAGAATTGGCTCCCAATATACGCACTGCTCCTGCCGCGGTCGGTAGTCTGGGATATTGTACTTCTGGAGTTCCTGGGCGATATGGTACGACGCTGGCATATATGTTCGGCGATAGCTGATGATTATGGTCAACCTCCGGTCTCTCGAAATCGACATGCGAACACTTACTACTTCCACACGTAGTCACGTGCCAGGCACAGGATAGGAACGAGCAGAAGGGAGAAGTAGAACACCGAATTCCCCCATAACCTCGGAACCAGGCCGCGATACTCGGTCGAGAAACCGATTTCCGGCGTGACCAACGCATAGATGGGCATAAATACCATGGCGAATATGAAGGATCCCGGGATAGCTACGGAACACCGAGGTGAGCGGGAGTGTGGCAGCAGAACATCGGAGCCACGAAAATACGCACCAGCCACTGTATACTTCGTCCACAGGCTGTGCGGGCGCAAGTTTCAGAAACGTTCAACGACCGGTGCTGATGAGAACTTACTCCGAAACCAAGGCGGCCTTCCCCAGGACCGTAAGCAGCACGATAAGGTATAGATCAGTTCCCCAGAACCAATGGCCAGAATCCAGACCGTTGGACTGCTTGAGGTCTCCCCAGAACAAAATGACCGAGAACCCAAACGTGACCTTCATAATGCCGAGATATTAGAACGCGTCGATTCGTGAGGTTGACGAGGACAGACCAGACTGTGGTATAACGCGTTCACGACCCAGAGCCAGAAAGCGGTCTTTGTGAAAAACGCGTTCTCCTGCCCCAGAGTGTAGAGTTGAGGGTACCGGTCTAAGATACGGGCGGAGACGAATTGATCGAAGACACCTATGACGAAAGGAGGTAGGACGGTGAAGACGACGTTGTACAGAGATAACGTCCATGACTCGTAGGCAATTTGCCCGGAGAAGTTATTGAAGAACGAATACTGCATCCCAATGGTGTTAGTCAATGTACTTCTTTCCTGCTTGTCAGTTCGCTTACCCAAAACTGCGTCATGTAGAGCACGATATTCTTGTAAAACGAATCTAGGACGAAATAATTAGGGAATAGATGATACGTAGGATGACAGAACACTCACAGAGAATCAGCTTGGACAACCGCTGGTAACTCCAAGCGCCGTGGACGAGGAGTAATTTCTTCAGGAACCGGAATTGTGAGATAGCGACGTCCGAAGCACGAGCAGCTTGGAGACCTTCGACACCGGAGATTCCGATTCCAACATGTGCAGCTTGGATCATGCTGACATCGTTGGCACCATCACCAATAGCTAGTAATATCGAGCTCGTGTTCTTCTTGACCAACTTCACGACCAAGGCTTTCTGTAGCGGTGACACACGACCTAAAAATGACGTCAGGTGAGGCTGGGGTCATTTAGTGGCACCGGGAACGTACAGCAGATAACAGCCTTGCACAACATGGCCAATTCCAAAAAGACCTTGGATATCTCCTTCTCGAGGGCAAAGGTTAAGCTCTTGCCATCTGGGCGGGGATATCAGCATCCAGCAGGAACTCAGGTGCCACAACAGCAACTGACCAATGATCAGAGCAAGATCTTCCAGTTCTCCGGTACTCCTTTGATTCTTGATCGCGGTCAACCGCCTTTCGAGGAAGTCCTTCGTCCCAAGTGCAGTCTCTTCGTTCACAATAACCTGTCGGTGGGATAAACCACGACCCTTGAAACTAAAAAGGCACTCCGCACCAGGTTCATAGACTCTGAGATCAATCGACACGACATCCCAATGTTGATAGCGGTTTCTTGCCTGTCTCCCGTCAACACCCATACCTTGATACCGGCCATTTGCAATGTATGAATCGCATCCGGAACACCATCCTGGAGCTTATCCTCAATCGCCGTGGCCCCGAGCAGAAACATGTCCTTCTCAATGAGTTCAGCGGCCTTGTCCAGTGCTTCACCGCGGCCATTGATGGTCTGAGCGGCTTGATCATAAATGGCCGACCACTGTCGGTATTCCGCGTCGGAAACATCGCGACAAGCGATACATAATGTCCGGAGTCCCTCAGTAGCATATTCCTATAAAAGACGTGAGAACGCGCGACCTTTTCAGTGGTCCACTAACCTCCAGGTGAGCTAACGTTCGGTCTGTGTACGGTTGATTTGGGCCCAGACGCTCCAGGATGACGGTATCGGCACCCTTGCAATACAACTTGATCCCGCCATCCGGCCCACGAACCACAGTGGACATCCGTTTCCTCGTGGAGTTGAACTCGCAAACGTTGAGAATCTCGAATTCCTGGGTCGCCCCCTGGATATTGACGAAAACCGACTTGGGCTTCCGAGTCTAAAGGCCACGATCAGCGTCCACATGGTAAAGGCGGAGCGGTCGAGGGACCCACCTGGAACTGGTATCCTAAAAGCTCTGCCCCAGCGACTAGCGCGGCCTCGTCCGGACTACTGGCCTGATACCTAAGCTTTCCGTCCTTCATCTCCGGGATGACCGTATGACAGACAGCGAGGAGAGTGAGGAACTCATGGATCACATCTCTCTCCTTGTTCTGACCACGGCTAGTGGGGTCCGAAAAGGGGTTGGCGCTACCGTCCAGGATGTTACCCATCTCCTTAAAGGTCTTCCATCCATCCTGCTCGCCCTCGGTGCTCGGAGTTACCAGGTCGGCATCAGCTCGTTTACTGTCGTCCACGGTTTCGGCGTATGCTACACCCGCAATGCTACAGCATTTGAACTCCATCTCGTTGCAAGTAAGCGTTCCGGTCTTGTCACTGAAGACGTATTCGATCTGACCGAGTTCCTCGACGAGTGATGATGTCCGACAGAGCGCTGGTGTGTCGGTCTTCGGGTAGTACATGTCCAGGTCCGAGTTGATGAGTTGGGCCTGTTGGAACTTGACAACCTCCATCGTAACAATGAGGGAGATCGGGATCAGGTTGTTGTACAGAATGATGAATGTCAAGATATCTGTCCGTGTGATGCGTCGTTAGTAAATTCCCGAGTAGAAACAGGTGTCACGCGACCTTCAACAAATCCCCTGGCTATCGAAATTTCAGAGCCTGGTCAGAAGGGGTTGCAAATACGATACGACGTACCTCGGTCACCAACGCTGGTAGTCTCGATCAAGTACCACTGTTGCGATGAGAAGAACCACGTGCGAATGCTGCTACCTATCGTGGAACCGATAGACAGCGCGAGTAAGAGAATGAACAAGAACACGATTTGAGTGTTGACTTGACGCTCGACAGCAGTTCGTTTGATGGGAGCAGCCCTGGGTGGGGGTTGGGATAATGGTGAGCGGAGGGAGCACTGGTAACTTACGTAGCATTTCTCATCAACTTCGTTTCATGTCCGGTGTACACTGCCAGGCCATATAACCAGGGGGTGTTCCGAATTTGCGCACCACGCAACAACACCTGATCCGGCCCAATAGGTACTTGCTTTGGGACGCCCATACTGGAGGTCAGTTCTAATGTACCCTCGAAGGTATACAATGAGTTGTTAGGGTGTTCACAACGCAGAGCACCGTTGAGGACGGTAACCAGATGTGGCGCAGTCATGTGGGAGGTTTGTGAGGAAGCCTGCTTGATCTTCAAGTTGGTTTCTCTGCGTGGGGATTTCGCGTCAAGTTGCGGGAGAGAGCCATCTCGAATGCACGTACCCATCCAGATTTGAAGTCTCGATATAACACAAGCCTTCAGGTTCGCTCGAGGCCATCAACACTAAATCCGCTGGAATGAAATCGTCACTCTCCAGACGGACGATGTCCCCAACTCTAATATCTTCCCACTTCTTCTCGTCAAACGTGTTCCCAGCATTAAGAACTTTGACCATCCGCGAGTTAAGCTCGGCGTCAGATTGGTGTCGTTTCTGAGATCGAGAGATTAGTAAATGCGCAGCGCTCATGTGCAGGCGTGTGCTTACTAGATCCTCTTGAACCTCTTTAAATGCAGATGCAAGTAATACAACAAGAAGCGGTGCAATGGTAGTGTATGGGTTTGTGGGTGAGACTCCGGGGATTTGTTGAATGCAAGCAGTAAACAGGAAGAACAAGTTGGCGTATTTTGAGAATTGTTCTGGAGGTGGGCTCGCGTTAGAGAACGAACCGGTGGAAGGTTACCCGAGGGTACGCACCTAGCAGGAACTTGGGCAGAAAAGTGGCCATGTTGTACTTGCTAGTGGTGACGTAGTTGGAACAGTACTCGTCGTTGGCAGGTGGGTTGTTGAGGGTTACCGTCCTCTCCCCAGCCAACACCTGCTCTTTCTTCTTCCATGGCCACTCCCACTTGATCTGTGGTATCCGTCGTTTCTTCTTCTTTTCGCTCAGCATCGACCGGGAGGATGTAGGCAATCCCGATCCGGGGTAGGTCTGGTGCGGGTCTTCATCATCGAACGACCAAGGTTGGGGAGCGCCAGCGGGGAGGGCAGCATTTTTAGTCAGGTGAATACCAGAAGCCTGGGACTGGGCTGGTATGGGAGGAGGTCGACCGAAAGCGCTGTCAGGAGTGTAGTCATCTTCATCGTCGAAGAACGGATCGAGTTGTTGGTCGCGAGAGGGATTTGGTGGATATCCATTGCTCGTTTGTTGGTATTGGTTGTTCGCCGGGTTCGCTTGGGATACGAGGCGGACAAAGTCGTCGCTCATCGTCACGACGACAGCTCTGAGCGGAGGCGGTAACGGGGATCTAACGTAGTTCGGAGGAGGCTGCGATTGTGAGAACTTATTGCCACACGCGGGCTAAGCAGGTCTTTCCCGGTTCCGATGGGCGCCAAATTGCGTCAGTGCAAAGCTCGCGGGCGGTCCCGATTTGCTTCGACAAGCTACCGCTTGGAAGCCCGAAGACTCGAAGGACTCCGGCACCAGGTGATGCGAGCAACGCTATCATTACACGGACAAAATGTAGGCAAGTGTACAATCATGTTATAGAATCCCCGCGTGGTCGTTCTACGCCCACTGTCACCCTCTGGCCTTGACATTCAATCCTTGTTGGAAATGTCATGCAGGCACACAAAGATGGTCGCGACCATGGCAACATCGACTGATGGCATGCCGGAGGTAAGCATCGATGTCGGAGCGTGATGATAGGACGAACGGACGTACCCAAGGGTGCGACGGTTATTTTGCTGACAGCCTCTAATTTGTCTGGCTGGCCAGCCATCGACTGTGGAACCCCACTCTCGAACCTCGCGACGGGCTGATCATTCAACATAATCTTGCCACCGCTGTCCAACAGCTTGCCCCGGACTTGGAGCTTAACGGGCTTTTCGTCAAAATTCGTAAATTTGACCGCCATCCTGGCGCCGCCGAGAGATAATTTGTTCCGGACGGTGAACAGTGGCATCGTGTCAGCGTCACCTTCGAATACCTACGCATTGTTGGTCAGAAATTTGTGGCCGAAGGAACGTATCTTCGTGTTGACTGACACGGTACTCTCCTCCAAAATTAAGAGCCTTATTGCGGACATTCAGGATCGGGCTCCCCTGATCGTCGAGCAGGAACTTATTGTCCCTCCCAACTACGGACATGTGGATGTGACCGTCGGAGTCTAGGACCTCCAGCCAGTTCTGCTCTTTCTCCCTAATTGTGACAGTGACCTCGGTCCCGTGGTTGGAATAGTCGGAAAAGACACCGAGCGGGTGACCTGGACTGCATAAAGGTGAGCTCCTGACCTGAGACGCGTGCAAGCAGGAGCGGCGCGTACCCCTCCATAGTTTGTGAAGTCATTGTACTGGAGGATGAGAGGCTGAGAAGGAAAACCGGAGACACCGCTGTTCGTTGATCGTTCTATCACTTTTCTTAAAGGGAAGGAGTTCCCCGGCAACATGCGGTACGTTGTGTGCACTACGAGTTGGGGTCGAGAACCCGAGGGTAACCGGAACCTTTTTGCACTCAGCATCCCAACCTTTTCATTATGTAGTAAGTACTGTCTTTCGTACCACTGGATGTGACGTACGGAAGTCCATAAAACCAAACCTGTCTGCCCGCGACACTCATGGGTCACGTCGGGAGGGTATTCGCGCGGTTTAACAAAGGGTCGTGGCCGCGGTCGGACTTGGTCAGTCGGTCACTTTCTGGGTAACCGACACGTACAGTGACGTGATGACGGCTGCTTCAGCCGCTGAGGGATCCGACATGACTTTTGGCTCGTTCCGGGCCTCCTCTTCCAGCATTTGCAGCGGTGAGACTGCTTGTCATCTACTGCAGTAGTTTTGTCTTGTTTATGTAACTGTTTTCGTTTTCGGTGCCCTCAGATGAAGGTCCCCACACATCATTCTGAGATCGATCAGCCGGTTGCCTCGATCACGGCGATCAACCTCGGATTCAAATCCAGGAAGCCGAGTCTCAACGGGGCGGGTTCGGGTCTGCACAAAAGAAGACGGCCCAGGGGACGGATCTTTGCGGTGAGAACGATGAGTGACACCACCGCGTCGTCTGATGGCCACAGTGATGAAAGCCCTCCGGATGGGATTTACATACACCAAGTGCCTCGTCGAGATGATGTCCTGACCGGCGGTGTAAGCAGGTCTCTCCCGTTCTTGTTGGTGCTAAATTGCGCCAGTCAAACAGAGTGAGCGGTACCGGTCTGCCTCGACAAGCCACCGCTTGGAAGCCCGGAGACTCGAAGGACTCCGGCACCGAGTGATGCGGGTACCGCTATCATTACACGGATAAAATGTAGGCAAGTGTACAGTTATTCTATAAAGTCTCCATGTGGTCGT
>Ga0307509_10009415_pt1 | contig 12216 bp, 8 predicted proteins | sample 10_EM_MG_FD_202245 | JGI IMG/M metagenome (GOLD analysis project Ga0307509, IMG submission 202245) | Populus trichocarpa ectomycorrhiza microbial communities from riparian zone in the Pacific Northwest, United States - 10_EM | ecosystem: Host-associated > Plants > Roots > Unclassified | place...
TCGCGGTCGTCGCGGGTGGGCTCGCCGCACTCGCCATGTGGCGGCTGTTGTGGGCCTACCGCATCGACGTGCTGCGCGACCTCGCGCCCGCCGGGGCGCGCCTGGCAGACAACGCCCTCGAGGTGGCGCTGATCGGCGCGACGCTCGCGGGGATCGCGGCGCGACGCACGAGCTATGCGATCCTCGTATGGGCCGGATGGCTCGCGATCGCGTGGCTCGCGCTCGGCCTCGGCCCCGACCACTTGACGACCGCGCGCTGCGCGATGATCGCGCTCTCGCTCGTCGCCGTGTTCGCACCGCGCGCGGCCGAGTTGCGCGTGCCGCGGCCGAGCCCCGAGCTCGTGCTCGCAGCGATCGCGGGGGCAGCCCTGGCCGCGCGGTCGTTCGCACCCCACGGCGTCTTGATCAAGCTCGCGCTCGCCTACGCGCTGGTCCTCGCAGGTCATGCCGGCCTGCGTGCGGCGCTCGCCCCCGAGGTCGCCGTCCGGCGCCGCATCGCGCTCGCGCTCGCGCTCGCCGGCGCGGCGCTCGCGCTCGCCGCCTACGACACCGGCGTCAGCGTTGCGATCGGCGCGATCGGGCTCGCGCTCGCGCTCCTCGTCGCATATCACGACGCGATCTACGACGCGTCGCGCGCGAACCGGATCGGCATCCTCGAACGCGAGCACGCCCGCTTGATCGCGGTCCACGGCGCGCTCGCGGTCGCGCTCGGGGTGGCCGCGATCGCCGGCGCGTACCTCGCGAGCGATCGAGCCTGGCTCGAGCACGGCGCCGACGTCGCGTGCCATGCACCGCTCGTCGCGGTCGGGCTGTTCGGTTTCGGCGCGGTGTTCGCGCGCGCCTACAAGCGCGCCTGGTTGCCGCTCGCCGTGGCCGCGCTGGCCGCCCTCGGGTTGTGGATCGCGCGCGGAGAGGTGCTCGAGCGGGCGACCGCAGGCCACGGCGTGATCTCCGATCGCGTCGCGTCGACGATCGAGCCCGGCTATGCGCTGCTCCACGACGGTCATCGCTTCGCGGCGACCGCGTCCGCGTGGCGCGAGGCGGCGCTGCCCGAGGCGGCGCTGCCCGATCGCTGGCACGGCGAGGGCCTGTTCGGCGCGCGGATCGCCGACCCCGGCGTCGTTCACTCGATCGAGAACGACTACCTACCGGTCCTGATCGCGCGCGAGACCGGGATGGCCGGCATCGCGCAGACCACGCTGCTCGTGCTGCTGCTCGTCGCGGCGGCGGGCGCGTTCGCGAGCGTCGCACACCGCCACGCGAGCCGCGCACATCGCGGCCGCTGGCTCGTCGCAGTCGTCCTCGGCGTGCTCGGCATGTATCAGCCGCTCGCATCGCTCGGCGTGTTGCCGCTCACCGGCATCAGCTGGCCCGGCTTCGGCATCGACAGTCCCTCGGACCTGTGGCTGTTCGTGATCGCGATCGCGTGGTGCGCGCTCGGTGCCGAGGACCACGACGTCGACGACGAGCGCGTCCGCTCGACCGCGAGGGTGCGCCGCGCCCGCCGGATCGCGCTCGCGGCACTCGCGACGACGGGGTGCGCGGCAGCGATCGTCGTCGCGCGGTCGGCGTCCGTCGCGCTTGCCCGGGTGCCGGCGGACGACTCGCGGATCGCCGCCGCACTCGACTACGGCCCGACGGTCGCGTGCCCGTGGCGAGAGCGCACCGGCGCGCTCTCGACACTCGTTCCCGATTCGTTCGGCGGCGCCCCGAGCGACGCCGGGACGACGCGCTTCGATCGCGAGCTTCGCGCGACCTACGCGCTCGATCGTGCCGCCGTGCTCGGCGCGCTCGCGACCTGTCGCGGAGCCGCCGGTCACTGGCGACTGTCTCGCAGCGATCAGACCTGCACGGCGGTGTTTCACGCGGGCGGCCCGGAGCTGCGCCTCGCGATCACCGGCGCGCGCGCCACCTGCACGATCGCCGGCGACGGCGAGCCCGCGCTCGCGCTGCGCGCCCGGGGCAACGCGCCGCACGGGCCTCGCATCCGCGTCGTCGCCGCAGCTCTGGGCGCGAGTGCGCTCGACTCGGGCGAGGTGATCTCGCGCGGCCGGATCGTCCGGTTGCGCGAGGGTGCACCGGCCCTGACGCTCGTCGCTGCACCGCCCGGGCTCGCTCGCGCGGGAACGGTGGTGGTCGGCGGCAGCACGACGATCGTGGCCGAACCGCACAGGCTCGTGTTGCACGGCGATGCCGAGCTGTTCGTCCTCGACGGCGGCGCGTGGCGCCAGCAGTCGTACGCGCACGACGTCGCGCTCGATCACACGACGCTCGTCGTCACGGGCCCCGTCGACCATCGTACGGTCGTCCAGGTCCGGCCGGCGACCGACCCGCTGCTCGCCGACGATGTCGATCGCGGCCGCCGCACGTATCCGTATGGCAGCGCGGTGCCCGAGCTCGGTTGGCTCAATCCGTACGAGCTCGATCACTCGCTCGGGCTCGACGGCTGGATCCACGCGGCGGTCGCCCATCCCGGTCATCACGGTCCCGCGTGCGGACCGCTGGCACCGCCTCCGATCGCGCGCGATCGGATCTGCGCCGCGAGTCGTGTCGACGGCGTGCTCGAGTGCAAGGTCGCGCTCCAGCCCGAGCTCGCGCTCGCGCTCGCCTCGATCGCGGGCGAGCTCGCGACCGAAACGTCTCCAACGCGGATCGCGTACGTCGTTCTGCGCGGCGACACGGGCGAGCTGCTCGCACAGGCGAGCCGCGTGCCCGGCCGCGAACCGCTCGCGTATGCACCCGTCGATCGTGCGGCCGAGGCGGCTCTCGTCGCGCTCCGCGAGGCACACGGCGAGAGCGATCGCGAGCGCGTCGAGTGGAACCTCCCGATCGCGGTCGGCTCGACGTTCAAGGCGGTCGTCGCGCGCGCGGCCGAGCAAGCGTTTCCCGACCAGCTCCACGCGCTCTCGCTCACGGCCGCCGGCAACGCCGCGGGTTGCAAGTCTCACCGCGGCAAGTCCGTCGCCCCACTCTTGGGCCACTGTCCGCCGAGCTCGCTCGCGGGCGAGCCGACGACGGCCGATGTTCACGAGTTCCTCGCACACTCGCCGAACTGGTTCCAGGCCGCGGTCGGCCTGATCGGTCTGGCGCTGCCGAATGGCAAGCTGTCGACCAAGGCGGGCCCCCTCGCACTCGCCGACGTGGCCGCCTCGGATCTCGCGAGCTGGCCGACGTCGGCCCCGCTCGCGATCGACGACGCGATCGGTCCGATCGTCCAGGGCCACCGCGTCGTGATCGCCGGCTTGCGCCGCACGCCGCTGTGGACGCGGATCGAGGCGCTGCTCGGCCGGCCGCTGTGCACGCTCGGAGACCGCGCGTCGTGCGTGCGCGCCGCCGAGCGCGCGGATCTATGTGCGACGCGCGCGCTGCCGATCGACGCGCCGTCGCGCGATCTTCGCTACCTCGTCGCACTCGGTCCGGACCGCCTCGAGCTGTTCGACGGCGACGCACCCGGCCAGACCCGCGTGCCGGTGCGCGAGTACTTCCAGCTCCTGCGCGGCGCCGGTGCGCACCCGATCGGTTCGCTCGCGCAGCTCGCCGACGCGTTCTCGCGCGTCGTCTACGGTGACGTCGCGGCGAGCTGGTTCCCCGCGCCGGCGACCGGCGCCGTGCCCGCGTGGTCGTGCGTGGATGGCGGCGATCGCACGACGACCGTGCTCGGTCCGGGCGGCGGCCTGTGCGCCGTCATCCGCGAGGGCACGGCGCACGCGGCACTCGCGAGCGTACTCGCGGATCGCCGCGTCGTCGTCTACGGTGCCAAGACGGGCACCACCGATTCGCTCGCGGAGGTCGCGCGTCGGCCCGAGGCGTGCGCCGCGTGGAACGCCAGCCACCCGGCGCCGCTCCAGCTGATCTGCGGCAAGCGCCCACCCGACGACAGCCTGTTCGTGATCGCCTTCGGCGTGGTCACCCCGCGCGGGACGATCCCACTCACCCTCGCGATCCAGCTCCAGCGTGGCGGGATGGGCTCGGCAGCCAAGGCAACTCCGCGATTTGTCGACGCGATCGCGAAATATCTGGCTCCCGAAAAATAGGTGTCGAGGAATCGTGGTCGGCTCCGACCCAGGGGCATGCAAAACAACATCTCCACGTTCCTCTGGTTCGACACCCAGGCCGGCGACGCCGCCAAGATGTACTGCGAGATCTTTCCGGACGCGAAGATCACGAGCACGTCGCCGATGAGCACGAGCTTCGCGATCGGCGATCAGCGGTTCATCGCATTCAACGGCGGCCCGCACTACAAGCTGACGCCCGCGGTGTCGGTGTTCGTGTCGTGCAAGAACCAGGAAGAGGTCGACGCCGTGTGGAATCGCTTCCTCGCCGCCGGCGGCAGCGAGCACAAGTGCGGCTGGCTCGTCGACAAGTATGGGCTCAGCTGGCAGATCATCCCGACCCAGCTGCTCGAGCTGATGACCGATCCGGATCCCGAGAAGGCGAACCGCGTGGTTCAGGCGATGCTGCAGATGCAGAAGATCGACGTCGCGGCGCTCCAGCGCGCGCATCGCGGCTGATTGTCCGCACCGCACACGCGTGGTTGCACCAAGGCAGATTCACTTCACGTGCAACTGCAACGAATGCATTCGCGCGGTCACGGCACATCCCTTGCGAAGGGCCGGCCCATGCGAACCAGCCATATCCTCGCACTTCTCTGCTGTGCTGCATTCATCGGTTGTGCGACCGATCCGAGCGACGACGACGACGCGCCCGACGACGGCACGTCGATGACGGAGCAGGAGCTCTCGAGCAACCAGCACGCCGCGTTCAACTACTTCGTCGCACGAGGCCTCACCAAGCGGCAGGCCGCCGGCATCGTCGGCAACTTGATCCAGGAATCGAGCGTGATCCCGACGGCGAAGGAGTTCGGCGGCGGTCCCGGCCGCGGCATCGCGCAGTGGAGCGTCGGTGGTCGGTGGAACGTCAGTCACCACGACAACATGACCTGGTACGCGAGCCAGCACGGGCTCAGCCGGTGGGGCCTGACCGCCCAGCTGCGCTTCACCTGGTACGAGCTGCACGATGTCGGCGGTTACGGCCTGTCCGCGCTGAGGAAGACGACCACGATCGCCGGCGCGACGATCGCGTTCGAGCGCGACTTCGAGAAGTGCGGCACGTGCGCGCAGACCAAGCGCATCAACTACGCGAAGCAGGTCTACAACGCGTACGCCGGCAGCGCGCGCGAGCTCGAGCCGGCTGACGAGCTCGACGTCGACGTCGCCGCGGATCTCGCCGCGATCGAGGCCGACGAGGCCGACGAGGCCGCGGAGTAGTCAGGCGCAGTTGCCCGACGCGTCGAGCTCGCAGCAGTCGCCGGGACACGACGCGTGGCTCTCGCTCGGCTCGCACGTGTGATCGCCGCAGACCGGCGCGCATCCGTTCGAGCCGTCGAGCTCGCAGCAGTCGCCGGGACACGACGCGTGATCCTCACCGGTCTCGCAGAAGCTGTTGCCGCACCAGGCGGAGCCCGCACCCGAGCCTCCACCGGAGCCATCGCCCGAACCGGCGCCGGCGCCCGAGCCGGCGCCGGAGCCCGAGCCGACGCCGGAACCCGAGCCCTTCCCGCTGCCGGAACCCGTGCCCGAGCCGGTGCCGGTCGACGAACAGTCGATCGCGCACGTCGCACGATCCTCTCCCGGGTCGCACGCGCCGTTGCCACAGCGATTCGGCAGCGGCGGCGGCACGGGGACGGCGAGCGAACGCGCGGTGCACGTGTACGGATCGGCGCACTCCCAGCAGCCACCGCGGATGCTCGGCAGCTGGCGACCGTGACAGGTCGGGCGGGCGAGCGCGCAGCGGAGCGGCGAGCCGTCGTCGCACGCGCGCGGCAAGCCGAGCGGCTGGCACGTGTGGGCGTCGGCGCAGGTCCAGCAACCTTCCTGCAGCGCGAGCGTGCTACCCGCGGGACACCACGGTGGCTCGAGCGTGCACGTGCGGTCGCCACCGTCGTCGCAGGTGGTCCACTCGTCGCGACTCGTCGCTCGCGCTGCCGGCTCACCGAACGTGTCGGCGAACACGAAGTCGGTGTGGTCGTGGGCGCGGGTCGCGAGCTCGAGCGCGCGGGCGAGGCCACCTGCGGGCGCACGCGCCGGGACGATGATCGCGGGCGGCTCGCCGGCGCGCTCGTCGGTGATCGTGGTCTCGCCGGGGAGCGCCGGGGCGTGCTCGACGATCCGCTGGATCACCGGCCGATCGACGAGCTCGGTGATCGTGCGTGGGGCGCGCGCGATCGCGAGCGCGATCAGCACGGTCGCAGCGACCGCGAGCGCGGCGGAGATCCGGCGGCGCGTGCGCGCGGCACCGGCGGTCAGCGCGGACAGCAGCTCCGTCATCGAGCCGAACCGATCCGCGGCGCGGTCGTGCATGCCGCGCGAGATCACCCGCGTCGCCCAGCTCGGCGGGCGATCGCCGAGCGCCTCGCGAAGGGCGACGCAGAACGCGAACTGATCGGCGCGCGCATCGCTGCCGCGGCCGCGATGCTGCTCCGGCGCCATGTAGCGCGGCGTTCCGGCGATCGTGCCGGGCACCATCGCCGCGACCCCGAAGTCGGTGACGACCACGCGTCCTCCCCGCTCGACGAGCACGTTGTCGGGCTTGAAGTCGAGGTGGACGAGCCCGGCAGCATGGATGTACGCGAGGCCGCGCCCGGCCTCGGCGAACGTCGCCGCGATCGCGCGCGCGGAGTGCGGCGCCTCGGCGAGCCATTCGCGCAGCGTCGTTCCGGCGATGTACTCCATGCACAGGTAGACCCGCCCCTCGTGCGTGCCGACGTCGTGGATCGCGCAGATGTTGCGATGCGACAGCCGCGCCATCGCCTGCGCCTCCGCAAGCAGCGCACGGGGTTCGCACGCGACGTCGGGCCGCAGCACCTTCACCGCGACGCGGCGATCGAGCAGCGGATCGTGCGCCTCGTAGACCACACCCATCCCACCGACGCCGATCGCGCGGCGAAGCGTGTAGCGTGCGATCCGATCGCCGGGGCGCGGCAGGTGGTCGGTGGAGATCGCCGACAGACCACGGCCGAGGTCCGCAACGAGTCGCCGGCAGGCATCGCACTCGTCGAGGTGGTGCTCGAGCCGGCGCGCGATCGTCGGATCGGCCGCGCCCGCGAGGACGGCCGCCAGCGTGTTGTCACCCGCGCAGGTCACGCCGGCAGCGTGCGCCTCGTGCTCGGGCGGTTCCAGCGATCTCGGCTGACAGGTGAGACCCTCACTCGGATTTCCGGGCCCCGAGGACGCCGTGCAGCGTGAAGTCCGTGAGGCTGCGGATCATCCGCATCACGCTCTCCAGCTCCGACTCGCTGAGCGCGAGCGAGACCCGCATTCGGTCGCGGGTCGCAAGCACGAGGGTCTCGCGCGCCAGCTTGAGCCGGCGGGCGGCGGTGGCGCGATGGACGTGAAAGATCGCCGCGAGCTGGTCGATGCCGAGCCCGTCGATCACGGCGAGGCGCAGCAGGTTCCGCTCGCGCGGCTCGAGACTCGCGACGGCCGCGTCGAACGCTTCGCGAAACGATGCGCCGTAGACCCGCTTGAGATACGCGAGCTCGGGATCCGGCACCCCAGGCGCGAGCTCGTCGAGCCGGCGATCGTCGAGCGGTTCGGTGCGCTTCGCCCTCGCTTGTTCGCGCAGCCCGATCCGGGTCGCGCACACGCGCAGCCATACCGCGAGCGGTGCACGCCCGTCGTAAGCGGCGATCCCGCGCGGGGTCGCGACCAGCATCCGCTCGCGCAGCTGCTGGACCACCTCGCGCCGATCCGCGAACGTCGCGAGCGCGCGCTCGAGCGGGGGAACCACGTCGCGCTCGAAGATCGCGAGCGCCGCGGTGTCGCCGTGCTCGCATGCCCACGCGAGGTAGAGGTCCTCGAGGTGACGCGTGTCGACCGCGCCGCCGGGCACGCGCGCCGCGACGAACCGCTCGAAGCCCGCGCGCGCACCGGCGTCATCCGGCAAGCGCGGATGCGCGGTCGTCACGCGGTCCCACAGCGCGTCGGTCATCAGGGGCAATCGGCGGGGCAGGCAGCTGCAGTCTCGCCGATTTCGCAGAATCCGTTGCCGCAGATCGGAGCGCAGTAGCCGTCTTCGGCGACCTCGCAGCAGTCGGTGGGGCAGGAGCCGTGATCTTCGTCGAGATCGCAGAAGCCGTTGCCGCAGACTGCGTGGCAGCTGCTCGAACCGCCGGAGCCATCGCCGGATCCGCCGCAGGTGCCGCTCGCGTCGCAGCCGGAGCCACCGCCGGAACCTCCCGATCCGCCGCAGGTGCCGCTCGAATCGCAGCCCGAACCATCGCCGGAGCCGCCGCCGGATCCGCCGCCGCCGGATCCATCTCCGGAGCCACCTCCGCAGTTGCCGCTGGCGTCGCAGCCCGAACCGTCGCCGCCCGAACCGTCGGATCCTCCGGAGCCGTCGCCAGATCCGCCGCAATTGCCGTTTGCATCGCAACCACCGCCCGATCCGTCGGAGCCCCAGCCGGAGCCATCTCCGGATCCGCCGCAATTGCCACTCGCATCGCACCCACCCGATCCGTCGGAGCCCCAGCCGGATCCATCCGAGCCGCCGCCGCCGAGGTCACAACAATCGTTCGCGCAGCTGGCATGGGTCTCGTCCGGATCGCAGACACCGTCACCACAATGCCCGGCGAGCAATGCGTGCCGTTGCCCGCTTCCAGCCGGTTCGCCGTCGTGGCAACCGACGAACCCGAACCCGAACACGATCGAACCGACTGCCAGGAACCTATGCATGCCCCTGGTAGTCAGCTCGCTCACGAATGTCGCGCGCGATCGTCGATTCTCGTGAATTCGCGAGCTGGTGCGCTCACTTGGCCAGCCCAACAAACCGACCCCTAGCGCAGGATCGCGATCACCCTATCCGCGCACTCCTCGACCGATTGCTTCGCCGTATCGAGGGTGAGCTCGTAGGTCGCGCGCTGGAACACGTACTCGTGCTGCGCGCGCGCCTGGCCGATCGTCCGATCGCCGCGGTCGCGCTCGCGCTGCTCGAGCACGTCGAGCGGGCAGGTCACCGCGACGAGCCGCGCCCCGTGCGCGATCGCGGTCGCGAGCGACTCGCGCCGCTCGAACACCGTATCGACGATCACGTCGAAGCCGCGGGTCGCGAACGTCGAGGCCGACGCGAACATCGCGGCCGTCAGCGCGTCGAAGAGCTGCCAGCCGCGCGATGCATCGCGATGCACGAAGCCGAAGAAATCGTCGACCGCGAGCGCGACGGCATTCGCCCCGAGCTTGTCGCGGACCGTGCGCGCGAGCGTCGTCTTGCCGGCGCTCGACGGTCCATTGAGGACGACGATCGTGCCGCTCACTGGCTGACGAGCGTCAAGCTGCCGGGACCGCGCGCCCACACCCGATCGAACTGATCGGCCGCGACGTCCAGCACCTCGTTCTCCGCCAGGCCGCGGCGCGTATCGACGCGGCGGACCTTCTTGCCATCCCAGGCGGCGATGCCGCGCTCGGTCGCCATCCACACCTGACCGTTGTGGGTCGCGACGAGATCGTTGATCTCGAACTGGAGCGCGGGCGGAAACGACCAGGCCTTGCCGTCCCACACCGCGGCGCCGGCGCCGGTACCGACGAGGACGCTGCCGTCCTGCGCGATCGTGACCGCGCGCGCGAGCTCGCTGCGCAAGCCGTCGGCCTCGGTCCACACCTTCACCGCATTGTTCTGGAGGCGCGCGACGCCCTCGTTCGTCGCGAACCACGCGACGTCCCCGCGCAGATCCGCGTCGACGACGCCGATCGGGATCGGCAGCATCTTCGATTTCGTCGCGAGCGCGCTCTGTTCGGTCCGGTGATACGTGACCTTCGACGTCGCCGGTTCGACGATCGCGATGCCGTACGCGCGACGCTCGTTGCCGTCGCGATAGCGCAGCCCGACCCACAGGGCGGTCGGCGACGCGAACCGCGCGAAGCTGATCTCGGGCACGTCGCCCGGCGTGACGAGCGCGACCTTCACGATCTGCGTCCAAGAGCCGCCGGTCGCCTCGATTCGCGACAGGTGGACCTCTTTCTCCGACGGCGAGCGATGCAGTGCGTAGATCGCCCCGCTCGGATCGCGCGCGACCGCGAGCACGATCTGCTCGGGCCCGCCCGCCGCGAGACGCTCGCCCGTCCAGTGCCATGCCTGCCGCGCGCCCGTCGCGATCCAGCAATCCTGCTGCGTGCGGCACGCGACCGAGAGCGCATTCGCGTCCTCGAACATCTGCTTGCGGCGCAACCAGTCGCGCGGATGTGCGTCGCCCCGCGCATAGCGAGCCGTGCCGAGGTCGCGCGTGCCGACCAGGAGCTCGTCCTTGCGCGTGCCGAGCGTCGTCGGGCTCGGCGGCAACACCAGATCGATCGGATCGATCACCCACTCGCTCGCGACGCCCGTCTGCGTCGGCACCAGGCGCACGCCATCGCGCGCGAGTGGCCGCACGCCCGCGGTCGCCGACGCCTGCGCGACGCGATACACGCGCCCGCCGCCCATCAACATCACGCTGTCGCCCTCGCGGGTCGCGGCGTCCCACGCGAGCTCGGGCAGTGCGCGGTAGCTCGTCCAGCCCTTGCTGTTGCCGACGCTGATCTTCTCGTGACCGTCGCCGTCGGCGCCGATCACCATCACGCGATCGCCCGGCGCCTCGACGAGCAACCGCGGATCCGCGACCTCGCAGCCCTGCGCCGCGCCGATCTTCAAGATGTCGCCGTTCGGCTTGCGACCGAGGAGCCCGCCCTTTGTCGCGATCCACACCCAGTTCGCGCGATCGCGGACGACCGCGCGCACGGGATCCTTCACCGGCAGCTGCAACCAGCCGCCCTTGTCGCTCGCGAACAACAGACCCTTCGACGTGCCGACCCACACGCCGCCCTCGATCGCCGCGGTCAGGCTCGCACCTTCCTTCGCGAGCTCGCTGTAGTCGATGTTCATCGCCGCCGGCGGCGCCTGCAGCTCGGTGTAGACCTCGCTCTGCGCGTCGTAGTGCCCGAACCCACCGTCGGTCAGCACCCACAACCACTTGCGATCACCATCCGGTGCGAGCGCGACGACGTGCTCTCCCGACAGCCCGTGATCCGCGGTCATCACCATCACGACGCCCGCATCGTCCCAGCGCTGGATCGAATCCTCGGTCGCGACGAACAGAAACTTCCCGGCGCTGCCGAACTCCTTCACCGGCGACGGCTCGGTGAACACGCGCACGCGCACCTTGCCCGTCGACACCGGTGGGATCGGCGGCGGCGCGACCGGGTCGGGCGGCGGACAGCCCGTCGCCACCGCCGCGACGAACCCGGCCCAAACTGCGTGCACCTTCACGGTTCCTCGACGGTAGATCAAATGAGCTACTCTCACCATATGGCACGGCAACGACGTGGCGGCTTCCGCCCTCCCGAGCTCCGCGGCACCCTCGGGACGCTGCTCCGCACCACGCTCGCCCAGGCCGGTGGGCTCCGCAGCGCCCTCGAGCGCGGCGCCCGCGAAGGCAGGGCCCGGCTCGACGACGCGCTCGCCTCGCGCCGCCGCTCAGAAGCGCTCGCAGAGCTCGGCGAGATCGTGCTCGACTTGATCCGCCGCGGCGAGATCGACCTCGATCAGATTCCCGAAGCGCGCGACGCGGTCGACCAGCTCGATCGGTTCGATGACGAAGAGAGCGACGACGATCGCGACCACGCGCCCGCCCCCGCGCGCGCCCGGTTCGACGATCGCGCCGCGAAGGATGACGGCACCGTTTCCGCCTCGCGCTGGAAGCCACCCGTGAAGAAGGACGCCGCGCGCGTGTGGCGTCCGCCCGTCGAGCCACCACCGCCGCCGCCCGTGCCCGCGCCGCCGCCGCGCCTGAAGAAGGGCGGCATCAGCTTCGGCAACGACGACGCCGACGACTCGGATCTCGCCGAGTACATGCATCCCGACGACGTGCCCGCGAAGGACAAGTAGTAACCGGCGCCGCGCGACCGCTTCCAGTTCGGCCTCGGCACCTGCACTCGCACGAGACCCGCACCGAGTTCACGCACATCCAGCCGCGCGAGGCCGGCAAGCGCGCCCAGAGCTCCTCGTTCCTCGAGAGCCGAACCTGCGAAGCCACCGACAGCCGGTGCAAGAAGCTCGAGACCGATCGCGAGTTCAACGCGCCCGAGCTCCCGTCCCACCGCTTCACGACCCAGGACGACCGGATGCACGCGCTCCAACCTGATCCTGGCCGCCGCAAACGACTGCGAGCCTTAGCGTCTTCGCTATCCC
>Ga0307509_10009416_pt1 | contig 12214 bp, 6 predicted proteins | sample 10_EM_MG_FD_202245 | JGI IMG/M metagenome (GOLD analysis project Ga0307509, IMG submission 202245) | Populus trichocarpa ectomycorrhiza microbial communities from riparian zone in the Pacific Northwest, United States - 10_EM | ecosystem: Host-associated > Plants > Roots > Unclassified | place...
AATTAAATTCTCATAAGTTCAATTGGAGATTTCTAACTTTCTAGTTAATACTTTTTTAATAATTAAATTCTCTCAATTTAATATAAATATATAAAAATAAGCATTTCAACTCACATGTACAATGTGTGTACAATAACCATATGTTATTATATATTTTTTTTTATCTAGGTGTCAAGTCTAATTCTTCTACCTTTTAATATTTATAATTAACCATTTATCTCATTAAATAAAAAGTGTTTACGATATAGTTTTATTTAAATATGTGAAAACATCATGCTTTCTCTTATATGTAAAAAAAACATCAAAAGCTTAACAATTTCCCAACTGCACAACAACAAAGGGATAATTGTTTTGGTTAATTAACAATATTGGTTAATTACGAAGGAATAATTGTTTTTTAAGAAATTAAAACGACTAAATTATAAGAAATTTATTTGTAATTAACAATATTTTTTTAATTACAATTTATACTTTAACTATGAAAACTAACATTGAAGGTTTCACATGAGTTCTCACCTATTAAGAATCAATGTGGGTAAGAAATGATTTTATTATTTGAAAATATATTAAAATATATTTTTTAAAAAAAATATATTAAAATATGACTGTAAATACTAAAAAAAACTGGAATAAAAAAATAATTTTTCATTAAAAATAATTTTAAAATATGAAAATAAACAAACTCTTAAAATAACAAATTAAAACAAAAATTTGAGACTAGGGAAAGTAGGCAAAATCTGTTGATGAGAATTAAACCAAATAATTCGATATGATCTACCTAACTAGGCCAATTAGGTAATTTTCTAATAGTCCCCATCTCCATCCCTTTCCTGGACGTGTGGAATCTTTAGTCATCTAATAGAACCAAAAATATATATATATATATATATATATATATATATATTCCCATAAAAAAATATAAAAAAAAATACTTTTTAAAAAAAATATATGAAAAGAAAATTTTTTCCCATAAAATAAAAGAATTGTTTTTTTTTATCTACCTAAAGTGAAGTGATGGCAATTCTTAATTCCTTATATTTGATTATTTCAGACCAAACCCATTAGGCTGTGAAGTCTCTTTCTCTCTAAACACAGACAAAACCATGGCTTTGGAACTATGGGAAACACTGAAAGAAGCCATAACAGCATACACAGGACTATCACCAGCAACTTTCTTTACAGTTTTAGCTTTAGGGTTAGCCGCTTATTATGTGATATCAGGTTTTTTTGGTGGGTCTGATAATCATCAACATGTTCCAAGACAATATGAAGAGCAGATGCAACCTTTACCTCCACCTGTTCAACTTGGTGAAGTCACCGAAGAAGAACTAAAACAGTATGATGGTACTGACTCTACAAAGCCTTTGCTTATGGCTATTAAGGGTCAGATCTATGATGTTTCTCAAAGCAGGTAAAGGTTCAATCTTTTTTTGGTATTTTTGGTTGTTTTTTGCTTCTGGGCTGTGAGAATTTGTGGGTTTGTTTTCTTTTTTGGGGTGGTGGGGTTGTTTTCTTTTTTGGGGTGATGGGATTGTTGTGTTTTTTTGGGTCAAAGGGTGTTATTAGCTTGTAAATTTTTGGAATTTTGGTTTGAGGTTTTAGTTGATTCCAAGAAATCACCCTTCTTTTCCTTGTTTGACTTTTTTTGGTGTTCTTTGTTTTGATGGTTGATGCAACTTTTTTTTCGTTCCTGTGGTTGATGCTATTTTTTTTCCTTGTTCTTGCGGTGAATCTCTAATAAGGTGCTACTTTTTTGTGAATTTGTTGGTGAAAAGTTGCAATTTTTCAAATCCTTTTTAATGGATTATGATTGTTAAGTTGACGTGTAAATCTTCCTTTTTCTCTCCCTTTGTGATAAAGACTTGATTTTGAATGCATTATCTGGGTAATTCGATGGTTTATGTGGTTTTCTTAACTTTTTGTTTGTGTTTCACTTGTTTGTCAGCAATTTTATGGTGTGGTTTGAATTTAACCAATGGATGAGGCTTCATTCAGACGCTGAACAATAAGTAAAAGACTAAAATTTTGCTTTCCGGCAGTTGTTTTCACATTCTTTTGTACCTTGGATTGCTATAAACCACAAAAAAGATTATGTATATGATCAAAATTATAGACTTGACAGCTCATTTGCTGCTACTAAATGAATGATATTGAGCATCATGAACATTGTGGAGGAAGGTTTATGTTGTGTATCTGTGACCTCGCTCTATATTCCATATTGCTTCTTTGTTAGTGGTGAGTTTTGGTCTATCCCTGTGCTTGCTATGAGACATTTGTGAATCTTAAGCATACCATTGTGCTCATCTTCAGCGTTGGTGTACCTTAATTGTTGTTATATGTGATGAACAAACAATGACTAGGACCCTGTTTGGACATGATTTCAGCAAATCTTCTTATCCCTTAAATGCAAACTATAAGTACAATTACATCATGCATTTTATAATCAGATGACCTGACTCCTTGGAGGTATAAGACCCAAAGGATCTGTTTGCCACTTTTTTTTTTCAGTGACTTGTAATGATATGCAGTGGATGTTAACAATGACTGTGAATTATAATCTTTTCAGATGAGGGTTGGATATTAATCTAGTATGAGACCATGAATTCTGTGTATCAGGATACTCTTATGGTTTAACTATTCTTTCAATGTACATTCTCTACACAAATTTCGTGCAGAAACTTCTAAGCTTGCTGCACATATTTGTCACAGGATGTTTTATGGACCTGGCGGACCTTATGCATTGTTTGCTGGCAAGGATGCTAGCAGGGCTCTAGCAAAGATGTCTTTTGAAGATAAAGATTTAACCGGTGATGTCTCTGGTCTTGGTCCATTTGAATTGGAAGCCTTGCAGGACTGGGAATACAAGTTCATGAGCAAATATGAAAAGGTTGGGACAATCAAGAATACAGTTCCAGTAACTGATGGAACCTCCACCAGTGAACCTGCTGCAGAGGCTACAGAAAGTGATGCTTCTAAGCCAGCTGAAGATGGTCCAGCAGCTACTGCACATGTCGAAACCCCCGCTGTTGCTGAATCCAAGGAGGAATAGTGTTGCCTTCAAGTGCTCATTTGAAGTCGGCGAAACATCCCCAATGAAGAAAGAGTTACTGTTTGAACGCATGTTTTTGGTGGATCTTGCCACTTGCATTATGTTTTAGCATCTTACATTTCTCAGTCTAAATGCTCCTATTATAAACTTGCTTTAATTTTCAGTCTGTAACTAATAAATTGGTTATATAAAGTGTCAATTTTAACTTGTGTTGTTGTTATGATTGTAGCAGTTGGTCAGCAATCACTGTGATGCATCATGTATTATTATTTAAGATACAGGAACAAGAAAATGAAAATCTCTTTATGCCAGCAGAGTGTATTTCATAAATCCCAAGCTATGCTGAACTTTGAAGCTAAGCCTTGGAAAGAGGAGAGAAGCAAGTAGAAATGCCCGCTGCTTCTCGTATGCATGATATGGAATTACTAATGAACAGCGACACAATCCCATTACATTTTTCTTAACATGAACCTCAATTTCGGAAATGAAAACAGGTTTTTTGGAAGTCTGGCTGTTCAAAGTGAACGCTTCCCGTGGTTGGCAGAGGCTCATTTGTAGCACTTTAGACCTCTCCAAGTTGCATCTCTCGTGCAAATTCAGCTAAACCCGTGAACCATGTTTTTGGCCAGCAACCACCTGTAAGTTGATTATATACTGTGTTAAATGTCAAAAAGAAATTCCAGCAATAGAAAATTTTCTAAGCATTACCTGAAAAACTAAATGACGTAAAATATATCTTGATTAAAATTATCTTTATACTCTTTGGTCCAAAAAAATTGAGTCTTTTAAGTAGAGATATTTTTTTTTATTTTTTTACTTTTAAAATCAATAAAATATTGAATTGTTGACCAAAAATTTTTTTGGCATTGCATAAACTTTTTACTAGTAAAAATACATACTTGCCCCTAGAGTAAAAATAATAATTGTACTGCTGGATAAGAATGTTTTGGGGTTATTGAATTTTAATTTATAGTGCAATTATATCTTTAATCTTGAGAGAGACGAAATATAAGCTTAATATATAGGAATATTTTTATACTTTCATATGGGTATTTTATGTAGCTGTCAGGGTTGGGGGGTATTTTGGTATTTTTATATTTTTTTAAAATTTCTTAATGCTTAAAGCTGGTAGAGCTAGTGTCCCCGCCATTCAGGCAACGCATGTGATGTCACCCGGTGGACGTAACTAACCTTTTGCCATCTTCCTAAATTTATTGTTATGTCTTCTTTCGTTTGGAGTGACGCATGATAGCTGAATGTGGTCATATTGTTGCCGGTGGTAATTTGATTTTTTTTCTTTTCTCTTTTTTAATAGGTAATGTATATCATTGTCTTCTCTGTTTTTTACTTTTCAATTTCAGTCCTTATTGTATTAATTTTTTATTTTGTTCCTTTTTTATTTATAAAATTTTTTATTCTTTTCAATTTAGTCATTCAATTGCAATTTCTTGTATGTTTGGTTTTTCATTTCGATCCTTGTTTTTTTAAGTTTCTAATTTTGTCCTTGACACTTTTGTTGAAGTTTCTTTTTTTAATTTCATCATTCATCAAATTTTATGTTGTTTTTTTTTTTTAGTTTGACCCTCATTCTTTTGATTTTTTTTCCTTTTATTAAACCTATTTTTTAATTCAATTAAACCCTCCAATTAAAACATCTTATCCCTCTAATTAATGTTTTTTCTCACCCTTATTTTTTTTATCCTTTTATGTAATTATTTTTTTCCTTGTTTCATCTTTTAACATTTAATTTGTTGGGAATTCGGTTTCGTACGATCTTATTGTTCTGCATCAGTTTTTTTTTTACATTGGTTTCGTGATTATCTTCAAGTTTTTTCTATGAGTTTATCTCGGTCTCGTGATTTAGATAACGATTTTTACATGTATTTTTTGAATATAAGTTTTTTTAGTTGTTCTGTTTCTATTTTATTTTTCAATACATTATTCTAATTTATCTATAATTTTTTTTACAAATGAAGTTTATTTTTAAAAAATGAGTTTATTTTTTAAAATAAAAAATATTTATTTTTAAATTATATTATTGATGTGTTTGACCTTACATAATATTTTTTATAGCACGAGTTTATTCAGTCAACTTTATTGGTATTTATCTTTTAAGTCATTGTTTATTTAGGATATAGATTTATTTTTTATTTATTTAAATAAATAAATATAATAAATACAATCACCTAAATGTCTTGTTTTATATTATAAAATATCTTAATCTCGTTTTGATAAGCCTTTTATTTATATTTTGATTTTTTTATATAAAAAACCACATTGAAAAAACTTGTATATTAAATATTTTTTAAAAAAACAAATTTACAACCTACGAGTTAAATGACTATATACTGTAACTAGTTTTACCCGACGAACTTCAATCTGCTGCAGATGTTGATCCCCAGTGCTCTCAAATTTCTCCACCGTGACGAGCTTTGCAATTAACTTGAATGAAAGCAGGGCAACTGTTGGATCACAGTGGTAACTCTTAGAGGTAGCAAATTTCGCTTTCTTTGCGCTGGCAGCTTGAAGGTGATCATCGAGCTATCTTATCAAACACGTACACTCTATTTAATGCCTTGTCCCCTCTTTTGCAATGGCATGCCAAGATTTAATTTGTCTTGTGATTCGTGCCTTGCCGACTAATTCCATGTTTAATACGTCAAATTGATTTTTATTATCAGATTTCAGCTCGAAACATGATGAGAAACACATTCTTGTGAAAGAAGTTATGGACAGATCATCTACTTTTGTCATATGAAGATTTCATGAGTTTTGAAGAATATAATGGACAACAAATTTACACAGTTGAGTTCATCTCTTGAATTTTGAGGCCATTCATTTCAATCCTAGTTATAAGTCCCTGGAAAGTTGAGTTGATATGATATTTTTAACCAAATCAAGGTATGAAATGGTCGAGATTGGAAGGGCTTTCAGCCTTGATTCATTACTCCATCAATCATAGGGATCTGAGCAGTCTGAGATAATTAATCGTTTGCTCCTTGAAAAACTTGGCCTTTTCTCTTAACCCTTTTTCAAGGGCACCTGTTGCTGTCAATTATATGAGGTAGGGCTACCAAGGAATAGAAAGATGGGTACTATTCGTGTTTTTGAAATACGATTGGATTGTTAATTTTGGCCCCATCTCCCTTCCCATCAGGTTGCTTGATCCCCTTATAAAGACATTAGACCTACTAAAAATTACTCAAAAACATCCTGTGTTTCTCTACTTGAAAACCATCTCTAGAACCTCTTTTTTTCATCATCTCATCAAGACTCAAATCATGAGAATAGCTTATAGCCCTTTACTCCCACTTCTAGTTTTCAGCACAATCATGCTATCTTTACTCCATCCTTCTACTTGCAGGCATATCAGCCGAGCTACCTATGAAGAAGAACAGCAACTTAACACCGAGTTCTCTCTCCCACTCCCTCAGCACCTGCCGGCTATCGCTCACACTGTGAAATTCAATAAAGACGACAAGGTCCAGAAGTTGTATGCTGCATCTCATAAGCTTGTCCCAGGTGGACCTAATCCACTTCACAATTGATTGGATTTGTCGTTTTTTGTAATTATCTGTTTCCATGAGAAGTCCTTGATACTGCTTTGGAGACAGAAAATCCACTTGGTTCCTGGAAAGAATGAAAGATGGCCTCCCTCTCTGTAGTTCTTTCATTCTTCCCAGGAACCGAAGTTAGATTGAGTTGTAAAAGTGCATCATGTATTAATTACCATGCTTAGTTTGTGTAGTAGTTAATTAAGCTTTTAAGGAAAATGTAAGCTCATTTTTTCTCCTCGTGAGTGTGTTGCGGTAATAGTCCTACTTGACTGTATAATTGTGACATGTGAGCTGTGCATCATAGCTTCAAATGACCATGTAATCCAGTCAAAGTTAGCCACTGTATGGTCAATTATTTTTAGTTATCTTGAAATGCTTCAAGAAAATTACCTAGCAAATAAGGTGTGTTATATAATGAAGAGGAAGCCAGTGATCAAAGCACTGATTACTGAGAGGACCGTGCAGCCAGTAGGGACACTGAAGACAAAAAAAACTACAAACACTAGGCTGGGGTTGACAGCTGACTTTATAGTTGGAAGATTCCAACCTTTTTTTCTTCTCTTCTTATCTTTATGTCTTTAACCTATAAAATCATGCGTCCATACAAATCTACTTCTTTTTACAGCTCTGTTTGGAACGCGTACATGGCTGTGATTGTATCAGCGTTTGGAAACGTGGATGTAACCACAGCCGTGCCCATGTTCTATATAAGGCCTTAACCTATATATTCTAGCTATGAACATTGCACTTCCTAGACCCTATTTATTGTTGGTATAGGATGACGGTCAAATGTGCTTGATATATAGAAAGAAAATTTTCTAAATGTCTGACTGAAATTATCTTGAAATTGATCACATGGATGGCTAACAGAGCATAGAACAGAAGGATTTGAAATCTTCATATCGAACTGTACTGTTAAAACCAACTTCACTAGCTAGTTAAGCACAATTGAGGAGTTGTTTAATTCTAATACATTCCCTTTCAAGAACATATACAAGGAAAGCTCAAGGCAGTGAGTACGCAGTTAACAAGATGGATTATAACAAACCCTAATTAAGATGTATGCTTGGTGATCAGGGAAATTTGCTCTAACTCTCTCTCTCTCTCTCTCTCGACTTCTTAAATTCAAACCTTGAGAGTTGAGACCACCATTCAAGACGATTTTATTCTCTTGAATACACCAAATCGACATCGATATATATAGAGGGTGTGTCTTTAAAATCATCTGTGAAAAAGATTTAGTATTGGTTGATAAGGAAGCAGTTCTAAGATAAAAAAAAGAGGGGGAGAGGGGAGAGGGAGAGCGAGAAAATTATAATAGATGGAGCTCAATTCTTGACAAGAATTTTAGCTGAAACCAGGCTGGTTATGCGCTGACTTTTCTTATTCAAAGTAGACCAACATTATTATAGATTAATTCATGTGTCATGCACTGTTCTTTCTGCATCATCTTCAGTCTAGAGATTGGTTATTTCATTGTTTTTCCTGCAGAACCCTATCCTACATGTATAGCTGGTGCCCACCAACTCCCTCAGCCATCCTCCTGCCTCTTCAAGATTCCAAGTTATGCTTCATGCTTGATGAGCCCAACCTTACAAACCTGTCACTACGCTCAAATTTTGAAAATATTTAAGGCGCTGATCAGTTTTTATGCTATCTTTTATGCTTATTTCATGCTCAATAGCAGCACCCTAACATCACTTCACACGGCAAAATTAATAAAAAGATGTCCATTCATTTAATCTCTAGCTAGCTATATCCATCTATCCATACGTCATATTTGCCTCAAATAATTAAATTGGCGAAGCCTGGCCTGCACGCTGATAGAGTCAACTTGGATTTATCAATTTAATAAACAGGAAAGCCGGTCCACCTACTCTACTGTTTTTTAGTCTCCATGGGGATCGGGCAATGTAATTTGGCAGCATTGCATATACATTGCCTTTTTGAAAGACAACTACAGAATGCATTCCTTAACAAAAACATTCTACTGTAAGAGATTATGCTATCTGTAATAAGAAACCTGTGGCGTGGAGGGTTCAATTCTTGTGGCATATGCAATCCGTACGTAGTCAGCCTCATTACGGAGAAATGCTTTGTATTCAGGAATTTATATTCAGGAAAGGTTGTAGACTTTTTCTCAGAAAACTATAAATAATTATGTGAAAGTTATGTAAAAATATTCTTCCAAACATAATTAATTATTAAAACCTGTAGCAGGCCCACCTGTCAATTCGAGAGAGTTTTATTTTGAATTATTTTAGATATTATAATAATTTTTCGCAAATTCAACCTCGTTCGAAAATTACTTGTTACCTGTAATTTTACAGACAAGCAAGAAGTCCCTCAACCTTGTAGGAATTTTGTCTGAGATTATAAATTTTAGAGTTATTAAAAGTTTATATAATTATTAATTTTAAAATTTATAAAATTAATCAAGATATATTCAAACTAACTTGAATACTCACATTAATTAAAAAAATAAAAATTCTGAGTTGATAATTTATGAAAGTCAAATGGTAATAAACATAAGGTGGCCTGGCCTGACATGGCCAACCTTATAAATAAACTTCGAAGCTGCCTAATTAACCACACAGACAAAGTACAAACAACAAACCTACCATATTTCCCTCTGCTCTAAAATCCATTTTCCTATCTATCAACCTCTCTGGTCTCTATATCCCCACCGTTTTCATCATGAGGAATAAAAATCCTCAGCTGTTCCTTATTTTCCTGATAGTGTTCCTGGTACTCGTTCATGGCACCACTTGCCGCGATACCAAAAGATCTACTAGCAATGGAGAAACAGAACAAGGGTCGAAAACCAAACATTCTTCAATGTTTCTACAAGCCCTTTCTTCCATTTTTAAGGCTTCAGAATCCAGCACGAACAACATCAAGGCACTTCACACCGTCTCGCGCAGGCTTGTTCCTTGTGGACCAAATCCACTCCACAACTGATCATCGAATCAACAAAATTCCAATCTGTTCCCATTTGTTGAAATATATATAGTGTTTTTAAAATATTTTTGTTGAATAATCTATACATATTTTCCCTATACATCCAGTTTTGAAGATTGCTGAATTAAAGTTTTTTTTTTTCTGCCAGTACTAATTTGGACAGCGTTGCATTATTGTCTCGACACACAAAAAACAGAAACAATTAAGGCAAAGAAAACATATTTATGTTTTTTTAGTTTAAAAGACATAAATTCACTTTAAAATTATCATTTTTATTTTTTATTTCTTCAATTAAACATATTTCTATCTTTTTTTTTCTTATGGTAAAACATTTGCAGGACTGTTTTTTACACCGCTAGAATGATCGATGTAGTTGAAGTAGATAATTCTGTTTTGTCCAGAATTATTGATTTTGTATTGAACTGTTTATCAATAGCAAGTTAAACAATGATGTTCCTTTGCAGCAAGATTCTCTGGATCATGAACAACTCCTGAATTGTTTTGTTTTTCAAATGCTTACAGCCATTATTCCTGGCCTCCTGCCCACAGTTCATGTACACAAATTACTCACATGCATGTGCATCCTTACTTCTTCTTCTTTTTTGTTCATATTTTTTACATTGGAGCTAGCTACACAAGGGCCCATTATGCATTGGAAAAATAATCAACTATGCTCATCCACAAACTTCCAAGAACAGCATTTTATCTTCAACCCTAGAATCCAAATTGCCCCAGGTGCCTACTGCATCAAATATCATGAATTTAGCACAATGTTTTGATCCATGGAGAAGAGGGCTTTTGTTTTTATTGGAGAATATGATGAAAAGAAAATTATGGAGTCCTTATAATAAATCAAGAAGGTGTACGGGAACAATCAAATGAGACAGTCATAGAAAAATCAACCAAAAATATATATGAGCTCTCTCTTCTTTTTTTTCATGATTTATTTTTTATAAAATACATTTGTGTCCAAATTCACATAGCCCTTGGCTTTAGTGATATCATCACAAGTTTAATTTAATTGAAAAAATGCACAATTACGAAATATTATTTTGACTTTTCCATATATTATTTAAAAAATGCTAATTCTGTATAGTAATCACTTAATTTAATTGCCTTTATTAGCTGTTTAATGTGATGCACTTCTTGGAGGCATTGCAAGAGAATGCAGGTCTACTGGTGGAGGAACGGGCGGAGCTTTAATTTTATCCCATTTGACAATTAATAAAATTTGACTTTTGGTAGTGCTAAATAGCCAGGATTATTAGCAGCTACTTAGCTTGTTTTTGCTTCTGATTAAATAAAATAACGGTTTAAGAAAAATATTTTAAGTTATGATTTAATAAAAATAGATTTAAAAATTTATATTTAATTAAAATTGTTGTAAGATGAGTTTTTGCATGAATAATAAATGAAAAACAGGTCTTTAAGAAAAAATAAGTTATTTTAGTTTTTATAAAATCAGAGTTTTAAACATAATTATGTATGGGACCTGTATAAAAAAAAACTATTTGATTAACCAAATAGTTGTTTTCTTGTAGTAGTGAAGTAAAAGTAAAAGCTACTATAATATCAAATGGTTTTTTAGCGAGTATTTGGTAATTTGATGTATAGTACTTTTCAATTTAAAATATAACAAAATGATATTTTTAAAATTTTTTTATATTAACACATTAAAATAATCGAAAATTACCTAAAAATATTAATTCCTCTTATGATTCATGCCATCAAAGGTTAAAATTATGTCTTATTCAATCCACTTACACAAATCTTGAGCTAAAAAATTTGTAATCAATATATTTTTTAATAATTAAGATAGATCCTTTTTTTAATCTTGTTTTAAACCCTTCATTCGAAAACCTTATTCTTAAATCATACCAATTCCTTAACTATTGTATTTGTATGGAAATTTTGGTCATTTACAAAGTGAAATTGTGTTTTTTTTTTCATTAAAAATTAAAATTACATTTTATTTTTGGATAATTTTAGAAGCACACCTTTCACTATATTTTCACCATAATTATTAAACCCGACATAATTTGATGGGTCAACTCTAAACTCGACCAACTTAACCTTTGACTCGAATTAAATTTTTAAAAAAATCAATTTAGAATTAACTTAATTTGACTTGGAGAGTCAACCTACAATTCTAATGACTTGATTAAAATCTGATTTGATTTTTAAAAAAATATTATTTTCAAAACGATGTTGTTTTTATTTTTAATAAAACGATATCATTTTAATTAACCTGGACTAATTTAAATTAAAATATGTAACTTATGACCCAAATTCTGAGCTATATCATGTGACAAGCCGGGTTTATCAATTTTGCCCTTTACACTGTTATGATCATGGTGATAAATTATGGAAGTGGTAGCTAAGCTTTGTTACAACCCTCTCTCACTTAGAAAGCTGTCCTTCCCCTAACCTCAAGCCCGCAGGCCCAAAATAACATGTAGGTAAATACCAAAGGCCTGAAGCACATTTTCAGGCCCGAATTTAATTACTTGAGGCCCATTAATAAAGCTATCCAAAACCCTAAAACATCTCAACTCAACAAGGCTAAAGGATCATGTGAAAGTCTTCAATACCATCTTGAAGTCTTGCTAGTGGCAAGCTTGATTGCTAGCCGAAACTAGATTCCTAT
>Ga0307509_10009417_pt1 | contig 12211 bp, 9 predicted proteins | sample 10_EM_MG_FD_202245 | JGI IMG/M metagenome (GOLD analysis project Ga0307509, IMG submission 202245) | Populus trichocarpa ectomycorrhiza microbial communities from riparian zone in the Pacific Northwest, United States - 10_EM | ecosystem: Host-associated > Plants > Roots > Unclassified | place...
GCGTTTTTGTCGGCCATATCGTTAAATATGCATGCTGTCTTTGTACCTTAATAAAAAAAACGCACTTGATTAAAAAAAAAAAAAAAAAAAAAAAAAAAAAATCTCCCCATTGCCGGATGAAGAGGAGAATACAATCAAGGAATCACCACATATATCCTCCTCTCGGTGTCTCCTTTTGCCTGGTAGAACATCTTTACTTTTTAGAGTATTCACGCCTGCTCAGGTTTGATGTCATGAACCCATATGATTGGCCCTCCGAGTTTGAGATATAGGGCAATGTCTCTTACTAACTGAGGGATTTAGAGGCCATCGTGCCTGAGGCAACATCAGAGAGAAGCAAATAATAAATAGCACAATGACACAAACTCCCAGGATTCCCAATGGTTGGACCGGTCAAGTCTTGAAGGCAGGACTGAACCGGCTATCATTATAGATTATACTGACTGGACCTGACTATTTCGAGCAGTCCAGACTAGTCTGGGCCAGTTTCTGACCGGTCTTGATGAAAATATTACAGTTAGTCATGATATTATGTTTGGAAGGTGATTAAAATGTGAACGCCAAATTCAGAAGCTTAATTGCTATGTGGATAATACTAGGCGAGTACGAGGAGGTTGCGATGCATGCTAAGCGGGTCGCATCCACATAAGAGTAAATATTATACCCTTGGCGTTCAATTTTTGAGCATGGGCCCTCCTTACCCTTTAAAAAATACACTCACATGCCTCGATCCTACAGCGATAAAAGACCCCTCTACCTGCACAGCGACCGCCATTTTTCCAAATCTGATTGGTGGTATTTAGACTAGACGACATAGAGAAGGAAAATAGAAAAACAACCCCATAAAACGCCATAAGGAAAACCGCCCTTCTGTCAGAGCTTTCCAGTCGATTCTGTTGATCCGAGTCTATGGTGTTGGTGACATCGCCGCTGCCCTTGCCATGGGAGAGTGTAACCACCGACATGTCCCAATGATGCAATGAGGGCGCAGGTGGTTGGCCGGGGTGGTGGGCGGGCAAAATAAGAACGCGAGCAGTAGCTGTAGGAAGCGTGATGGTCTGTAGAAAGCGTAGTGGTCTGTCGAACCGGGAAGAATGGTGGGTGCTATAAGTCAAAGGGGGGTACTCGGGCCCCTCCTCTGGAGCTAGGGCCCCGCAGTGCCCCAGCAACCAGCAATACCTTTTTCCGCCACGTCCTATGAACCGAATATTCTTCCGCATCTGCTTGCCTGTGCTTTGCCCAATTGGCAACGGGTTTCTCCAACCCTACATTTGTTGTGGAAACGGAAAACTCTCGGCGCAACTACCCTTTTTTTTATTCGCTTAACCATCTACTTTCCTACAAGGGTTATGAAGCTGAAAGCTGCGCTAACACAATAGGTTAGGTTCTTGTGGAAGGGCCATGCACACCTTATCACTCGGTCCGACTGGTCTGACCAGTCCCTATGCTGTCTGGTCTGGCAAACTCGACTTTTACCATACTACCTAGTCCAGTCCAGTTCTTCACCGACCATTCGGAACCCTGGATAGGGGGCCTCACGCACAGCGAAAATTGACTCCCTCAGGCCGTGCTTAAGACAGAAGAAAAAGAAAAAAGAACCCGACCTTACTAGCAAAGGCAACTCTAACGTGCTAGCGGGAGGTTCAATTATTCCAGTTCTTACAGTACAGTAAGGTGGCTTTGGTTTTTCTCTTTTCTCTAGTCTCAAAGCAGTGATAGAAGTAATTACCTGAGCTGTGTCTTCACAATCAGGCGCGGAGGAAGATATTATTGACATCGAGACATTATTATAAATTATTCGAGTTTATAGTGCATGGATGGCTATTTTATTCAGGTATATGCTCTGATTGAAAACAAAGCTCTGATGGCAATGTTAGCCTACAAAGGATGGGGTAGATTTTCAATAACTATGAAAATGGTTCACTTACAAGATATATCCTTTTTTGCCATGGTTCCCCCCGCCCTTCATGCCAGCACAGCTTGCATATATTTTTCACAGAATCTAACCTAGACCTAACAGACCATCGTTTTCAGCTTATCAGCTCTTCTTGTCAGTATACCCAAGTTTAATAATTTATATTGTTCAAATTCAAGAATTAGATGTAATGAATGGACAAAGATAGGCAAAAGAAATTATGGAAACAATATATTGCCATCTTAAAATATCCTCTTGTGATTCTAATTGATTGATTACTTACTCACATCACAATCCTTTTAACCCTAATGGGCACTTATGCCATTTCTTATAATACAATTACAAACTTTTTTACTTCATATTAGTGCATACTGTGTGATTTCAGGTATGGTGCCGGCAGCTCAAAAAGGGAACCTGGCTGTGCAGTGGATGTTACATGTGGCTTTGCAAAATTTGATTAGTCAGATACTCTTTTGTCAATAGAAAATTTATGAAAAACATAGTCTGAGATTTGAGGGTTTAATTATCCTTATAACAGGTCTTTATAATTGGAGTTTATGTAGGCCAAAAAATATAAATAACTGAATAGTAATTCATAATAAGTCAACTGAGAACTAGGGTTTGATAAAAGCAGTGTTTTTCATACATATTAGGTACAAATAACTAATAAAATACAATAAAACTAAGCTTTTATAAAATCCAGCTATGCTTACAAACATAATCAAGTATGGCTGTTGTAACACTTTTTCTTCTTTCTCACCAAAAATACAACTTTTTAAATCCTTAAGGCTCTACAACCACAAACTTAATTGCTGAAAAATGACCTATTATTTTATATTCTTCTATATCTTCTCTTGTAGAAATAGTTTTATTAGATATTATAGTTGTAGTTGTTGAGCCTTAAGCATTTGAAAAATTGGAAATTTGAGGTTCCCTTTTTGAACAGCCGGCACCATAACATTATCAGGAAAGCAATATTTTGTAACTGATGATAAAAGATCTGGAGATATTACAGCAGCTGTGGGTACTTAGGAAGATCTATTCTATAAAATAGGGCGGGAATTCCAACATGGACAAAGGAAAATGTAGAATTTAAAGCAAGACCAAAAGTAGGTTTGTCTACCGTAAGAACTCGAGTAGAAGAGAAATGTGCTAGGACGTTGGAGTTGCCTCTCGTAGTAAGGCGGCACATATATTCCTTTTGTTTTGTCTCAACTGTGGGATGAGTTTGCGGTATTTTCCCCTCGCGTAGCTGAGAAGGGAAATTACAACGTCCTAGCACATTTCTCTTCTATTTGAGTTCTTACTGTAACCGGTACATGCTGCCAGTTTAGGTCTGGATTTGTTTTATGTATTTGTTTCAGGATACGAGTTCAGGAGACTTGTATGCCTTGTTAGTTTGTTGTATGTTTGGTTTTAGGATACGAGCTTAGGAGACTCGTAAGCCATGTTATTTGATACTTGTATTGTTTCAGGATACGAACTCCGGAAGTTCGTAAGCCTTGCTTATTGTTGGATTGTTTATGGGTTAGGTATCGTTTGATGCCTTAGGATTGGGATATGATTGATGCGAGATGGATCATCGCAAGTGTATTTAAAGACCTGTATCTCTCCGGACTTAGAGAGATCAGACTTTGACAGACAGAGTTTTCAATATACTTGGTTGAACAGTTATCTTCTATTCCGTTCGATTCGAGAATCTTTGAGCTTCGCACAGGCCTAAGGCACTTGGCCTTCTCTTAGTAGTTTTGATAAAAGTAATAGAGTCTATTCAATTACTTGTTGGTGTCTCCGGTACTTGATCTCGTTTATACCACCCATTTGGTTAGAGTCAATACCGATATCCCTTTGCAAGACCGCTACCCCACGGGAAGCGCTTACACTTACAGTACCTTTCCTGGAGCAATAGTGATTTCCCAATATTCTAGATTACTATCATTGCCCTGCAAAGCAAGTGTCCAAATACATTCTAAAGTGCAATGGTATTGAGTTGCACAATCCGGGCTTGTGACTTTATAAAATTACGCTATGTTTGGTAGAGAGTGTATTGGGGTCCTTATCCTTTCTACGTCATTGGTGATCTCCTATATATACACAAAGTTCCCTTAACAAGAAAGCTCTTCATCTCCAACATCCTCCTCCATTTTCTCCTTTCTTCATTCAATCCACCCAACCACTTAGAAGTTTCCCAAAACCCCTTGTCCCTGATTTCCTTCTTTGTGTTTCGCCCTCCTACATAGTTTTCCTCATCTTTCGCAACACTTTGAAGTTCTCATATGTCCATTTGTTTCCTAACTATCATAGTGTGACACTGGCTTGTTCCAACTCCTTATAAACCTTAATCCCTAACCTCCTGCCTTTGCTAGTTCCCAACCCCAAACGGCGCAAGCCACTCCTTCTTCATCTAACTCTTCAACTAAACATGCTAACACTCTTCTGATACTATACAGCTTGGTCATGCAACCGTCTTCAAACAAACTTCTTTCAAACAAACTTCCTCTCAGCTATGTGCTATCGCGGTTTCAGTGATGTTCCAGATATAGAATCTTGGTGCATATTCAACAAGTAGTAGCAAATATGTACTCACTGACCTGTTAGGAAGATGCTCGTCATTTTCCTATTTTGTATATTGAGAAATAAAACCCACACTAGCAAGGACCAGTCGGAAAGACATACCCATTATATTGTTGTAAATCACCGGCACTCACACCAGAGTCACCAGACGGGAATCTTCTATAGAAGTGGGAAGAAGAATTTCGGCGGAATTGACGACAGAACCTTCGATCAAGTTGGTAATAGAAAGGAATGAGCAAGGATGGAAGAAGGAAGAAGAATGTGATCACCGCAATTGTGTGATGTGATCATAGAATGGGAGTCATGCAGTCATGATGTGGAAATGGTGTGATCATAGTCTTGAAACTATATAGTTATAAGAAGAAGAAAATCAAGGAAAAGTCTGTATTGTTTTATGTATTTAAGGTCTCTGTTTCTCCCGCATTGTAGGAAGAAGCAGGTCGCCGAATAAAAGTTGGTCTTTCATTCTACTGTTCCGTCCTCCTCATGCACCAGCATTCTCAAGCACAAGCAATCTCCCATCTAGATTTTATGATATATAACTACCTCTAGATATCAATATTACAATACATATATAACTACCAGCCTAAGCCTTGTCCGGGTCACCTTCAAAAATGCTTTGGTCATTGATCCAGATGTTAACAGCTTTTTTATTGTCCGACTCACATTGAAAAAGGTTAGGGGCCGGGCGGCTCAACCATGAAAGCCTCATTTGATCATAGCTTCGTGACTTCATACCAGCATTGGAACTCTATGACTGCGGTATATTTGATTTAAAGCATCGCACACAAGACCCACACTGGCGGAAAGCCATTTAAGGAACCCAGAGTCTTAAATTTGACTTCTTCAACTCAACCACTCAACTCTCCTATCCACACTCTCGACACAACCCTCTTCATCTAGCTCACCTCATGCAACCTTCATCATCCAACTCTCATCATGCAACCCCGGGCACCGAACACTCTCCAATGGCGGATAACCAGGAACAGACCCCCAGTCAAGCCTATCAACCATCAGGTTTTCAAAGCGCCATACCAGTCTCACATAAAACTACTACTCGGGTTATTCGCCCTAGAAAACCCCCTATCTCTAACCAGGCAGATAGGATTCAAACCGCACCTCTTCAAATGAGTTATCGGACAACCACCCTGCTGAAATGTGTTCAGTTGTTGCGGCAAGAATAAGCTACCATTCTGCGACTACAGAATCTTCTTCTACTTGAACAGGGTGCCATTATGCCTGAACAGAGCATCCCCCTACAAGAAGAGCAGGCTATTGAGTCAGAACAGAACAAATGTGTCCATCTAGTACAGGTTCACCTTTCATGCAAAACGAGAATAGTTAATGAAGAAACTGCTACCATTCTAGATGAAACCAACATCCTTCAGCAAGAATTCAGCGTCCTTCGGCAAGCATACGACATCCTTCCGCAAGCTCAGGACATTATTTTGCTACAACAGGCTAGTATTCTTCAAAAGTGTGACACTATTGATCAAGCAATAAATCGTCTAGAAGCCACATCGGAATGTATGGGAAATATTGTGTCTAAATTTGCCGAGTCGATGGAAAAGCTCACAATTGACAATGTCCTCAGGTTAATATTTTCCCTATTTGACTTCTATCTAAAGTAACTGACAGTTCAACCACTCCTAGAGCAAGAAATAGAGATGCGAAGATCACAGCACGACTCAAGAATAGTGGTGCTAATACCAGTAACAAGAGGAGAGTTGTAACCGGTACAGGTTACTAGTTTAGCAATGAGTTTGTTTTATGTATTTGTTTCAGGATACGAGTTCAGGAGACTTGAATGCCGTGTTAGTTTCTTTTATGGTTTGATTTAGGATACGAGCTCAGGAGACTCGTAAGCCTTGTTATTTGATACATGTAGTGTTTTAGGATACGAGCTCTGGAAGATTCATAAGCCTTGTTTATTGTTGGATTGTTTAAGGGTTAGGTATTGTTTGATGCCTTAGGATTTGGATATGATTGATGCGGGATGGATTATCGCAAGGGTATTTAAAAGACCTCTCTCTCAGAGGACTTAGAGAGATCAGACTTCGACAGACAGAGTTTTTCAATATACATGGTTGAACAGTTATCTTCTATTCCGTTCGATTCGAGAATCTTTGAGCTTCGCACACGCCTAAAGCACTTGGCCTTCTCTTAGTAGTTTTGATAAAAGTAATAGAGTCTATTCAATTACTTGTTGGCATCTCCGGTAGTTAATCTCATTTATACCACCGGTTTGGTTAGAGTCAATACCGATATCCCTTTGCAAGACCGTTACCCCACGGGAAGCGGTTACATTTTTTTAACTTCAGCAAGGCAACGAAGACACCATTTCGAACCTAAAGACAAAGACAGGCAAGGAGATCTCTCGACAGGAGCTCACCAAGCCAGCTGAGAAGTCCTTGAGAGATAAGGCTCAAAGAGAGCAGAAGAAAGCGAGCAAGCAATTCGAGATTGACGAGGCAGCTCGACAGCTATCCTGAGACGAAGCACAGGTAGTGCTAATGGAGTCAGCGAAAGAACTCGAGAAGGAGACAGCCACCAGACGAGGAGAGTTCCGATCGACACCCAAGAAGAAAGGGGAACCGGCACCACCTCCAGATCCCGACAGTTCAAGTAGTGATAGCGACAGCGACAGTAACCACAACATGTCAGAAGCATGACCGGCAGATCCCCCTGCACCTCCTCCAGATCCAGTACTTGAGAGGACGACCAGGTTTACAGCAAAGCTACACCAGCCTCCAACCTTCAGTGATGAAGGAGACGATCTCAAAGAAGAAGGCTTTGAGACATGGTATACTTCAGTTCGATTATACCTAAACCTAACAGGCGTGACAGCAAACGCTCCAGGATCTGGAACCTACTGGATACTCTATACCACGAAGCAAGCACTAAAAGCGAGTAACCAAGCATTTAGAGAGTTTGGCGATGATATCACTAGAGACCAACTAGTCGGACACCTAAGGGATCTATTCCTGTCCACCCGCCAAAAGGATAACCTCTTTGAGAAGTTTAATACAGTCCAACAAGTCACAAAAGAAGGGAAAGTACGAAGGATCACAGAATTCATTGTCGATCACAAGATGTACCAGAACCAACTATCAGAAGAGGTGACAACCGATTATATATTCCGTCAGAGACTGTACAACAGCATGCATCCGAAGTTGAAACACCAAGCTAAGCTAGTTTACGATGAAGACCACACCTTCAAACAACTCATCAAGGATGTTGAACAAATAGACGCAGTTCTTAGGGACACAGCAGTTGTAACCGCTTCCCGTGGGGTAGCGGTCTTGCAAAGAGATATCGGTATTGACTCTAACCAAACCGGTGGTATAAACAAGTTCAAGTACCGGAGACGCCAACAAGTAATCGAATAGACTCTATTACTTTTATCGAAACTACTAAGAGAAGGCCAAGTGCCTTAGGCCTGTGCGAAGCTCAAAGATTCTCGAATCGAACGGAATAGAAGATAACTGTTCAACCAAGTATATTGAAAACTCTGTCTGTCAAAGTCTGATCTCTCTAAGTCCGGAGAGATACAGGTCTTTAAATACACTTGCGATAATCAATCTCGCATCAATCATATCCAAATCCTAAGGCATCAAACGATACCTAACCCATAAACAATCAAACAATAAACAAGGCTTACGAACTTCCGGAGTTCATATCCTGAAACAATACAAGTATCAAATAACAAGGCTTACGAGTCTCCTGAGCTCGTATCCTAAAACAAAACATAAAACAAACTAACAAGGCATACAAGTCTCCTGAACTCGTATCCTGAAACAAATACATAAAACAAATCCATACCTAAACTGGTAACCTGTACCGGTTACACCCCGAAAACAAAATAACAAACTATTTGCTCAAAACAAAATCCATCTTCAATCTGAACTGCTGCTATCGTAGTCAGTTTCCAAGTAGGGGTCCCAAAATCCTTTGTCAACCGGCCCTTCGTCCACATACTCAGTGAGGCCTGCCTCAGTAGGTGAAAATCCGATGGTAATCCTTCCCGAATAGACTGGGAATTCCTCGCCAACCATGTTATCCGTCCACCATGCCTGTACCATTTCCTCCGCATGTTCTAACCCTTCGATGGGTTCCCAGCTGTTCTCGCTCGCTGGGTAATCTTTCCACTTAATCAGGAACTGACCTCGTGCATAGTGTTCTCTGTAATCCAGGACGGCCTCGACTTCCCATTCAGGTTCCTCGTTGATCAGGATCGGCGCTGGTTTGATATTGGCTCGTCCTGGGAATCGGTCATCATCGTTTTCCCTGTAGGGTTTGACAACCGAGCAGTGGAATACTGCTTCTCTTCGACGGTACATCCTGGCGTCCATCTTGACTGTGTAATTCTGTGTAATATCGTCATAATTCAATACCTCGAATGGTCCACGCCAGCGTGGTTCTAGCTTCTTCGATTGTCCTGATTCTGTAGAGAACATGTCTCCAAAGACAAGTACTTGGCCTCCAACGGATAATGGAGGGCGTGGTGTTCTTCTCTTAGTCGCGGTTCTCGTAGACCGAATCCTGGCAAGCTTGAGAGCCTGATAGGCTGAGTTTCGAAGCTCGTTGTGCCTGTTGAAATACTCATCTGCAGCAGGCACCGAGGTTGCTGCGGTTTGATAGGTGCTAAGTAGGGGATAGTTTCTTCCATATACTGCTTTGTATGGTGACATGTCGATAGTCTCCGAGTAGCCAGCATTGGTGTATGACGCTAGCTGAGGTAGCGATATAAGCCAGTTGGTTTGTCGTCTGTTGATAACGGTCCTCAGCGCTGTCTTTAATTCCCTGATCTTGCGTTCTGCTTGGCCGTTCGTCTGATGGTGTCCTGGAGCAGCCATGATGTGCTCAATGCCCATAGTCTTCAGAGGCTGCTTGCAAAACAGAGAGGTGAATCGTGGGTCAGCATCGCTGACGATCGAGGTAGGTACACCATGGGGTGTAAATACGTAGTTCTGTAGTAGTTCCATGGTAGTGATTGCTGTGGTTTTCGTAGTTGTAGGAATCAACCAGCAATATCCTACTGCTCTATCGACCACTACTAGCACTGTGTCATAGGTTTTAACCTTGGTGAAGGGTCCCATGAAGTCGATAGCATAAGAGGTAAAAATCTCCGAGGGAAGAGGTAGCATCAGCGCATCTCCAGAAGGGAGTGTGCTTCGTTCTTTACTGATCTGACATTGTTCGCATTGCGCAACGAAATCTCGGAAGTCTTTTCTCATTTGGGGCCAGAATAGGTATCCTGTAGCGTACCGAAGGTTCCTCTGAGCACTGTGGTGACCCTTGTTGTGTATCTCGCTGATAGCCAACTCTCTCAGGGTCTCACCGTTTGTTGCATGTCCTTTGGGTATGTAAAGACATTTCTCTCCTCCTCTGGTAGTAGCGTAGAGTAGGCCGTTGCCAATACTATAATGTTGGGCCTTGCCTCCTCTTGCTGTAGCTGTAGAGTCGTTCGCTAGTTTCCACACAGGATCCTGCCTGTAACCTTTGATCATTTGTTCTCGCCACATGCCTTCTAATTCTGTGGTGGCTTGGGCAACATCTCTCTCGTCCTGTACTCTTTCTAGGCGTGAGACGTCGTCCTCTTCCTCATCTGCTGCATCGTCATATACCTCATAGAGTCGTCTTTCGTGATGGGGGAGCTGAGGTGGTTCGATGGCTGAGATGGTGGCGTTCGAGTGTGTAAAAGCGCTGCTATAGAGGGGATGCTTGCGATGTTGTCTGTGTGCAGGGCAATTGGGTTTGTTGCACTCCTGGTGCATAGTCTGGTTGCAGAGTACCGCATTCTCGAGTCTTCGCTTCAAAACGCTAAGATCAGGACGTGATCTAGTACCGCGCGGTGAGCCTGACACTGGCGGTGAGGCTGAGGTAGACTTGGGTAGTTCTGGGTAGACTATTGGCGGACTGCTAGGCATACTGACTGTTCGTTCTCGATAGGTATTGTGGGTACCATGGTATTCACAGTGTTCGTCTTTGCATGCTGTCCAGTGGAGCACTGAATGTTCGACCTCGTCATTCGATCGTCCAGAGTGGTAGCTCTTGTTGTCCTTCCATCCATCAGTACTGACTGGTCCCGTGGTAGTTGGCACTCTCAGGGCTTCCGTAATTGGTGGCAAACCTCCAGTGAGGTCTTCTCCTAGCTCCATATCGTCTCGTTCAGTTGCTTCGTTCAGGCTACAGTCTGATCCACAGTCTGAGTGCCCGAATACTGGTAAGGATTCATAGCGTGACATGGTTTGAAGGTCTTGAGGTCTAGAGAATAAAGCGTAGATTGGGGTGGTGTCGTTTTCGTCTTCTTCTGTTGGGTCTTTAGCGTAATGAGGGTTGTTGTCTGGCTCCTCATGAAGGCGGGATAAAGCGTCAGCTAAATAGTTCCACTTCCCTGGACGATAGACTATCTTTGCTGTGTAGGCACTGATAAGGTTCCCCCAGCGGATTCTCCTTCCGCTTAGTTCATTTGCTCCCTTAAGGCGCGTTAGGGGTTCCTGATCTGTAACAATCGTAAACTCAGCATCCCTGAGTATGTGATTTAATGCAGATAGTGCATCAATTATTGCTAGTGCCTCCTTATCTGTTGTTCCATAGTTATGCTGTGCATCGGTAAACTTCCTACTATGGAGCGCTGCAGGTCTCGCTGTTTCAGGTGTGTCCCCTTGTCCTACCCAAGCTCCACATCCTGAAAGTGATGCATCGGTTATCAACCATATCGGGACTCCGGATTTGTAGTCCACAGGTTTCATAATACGAGCTCATGCTATTAGCTTCTTAATATTCGTCATGGCTGCATCATTCAGTGCTGTCCAGACAAACTCCGCTGTTCCGGTAAGCACCGTCAGGGGTGCTGTAAGTGTTCCTATATGCGGTAAGAATTTGCTAATGTAGTTGATTACCCCTAGGAATTCTGGTAGTTGGCGTTTGGTGGTGGGGGTAGTCCATGCTTCGATTTTCGCAATCTTTTCAGGGTCTGGTTTCAACCCCTCATCATCGATGATGTCTCCTAGTACTTCTATTCTAGGTGTGAAAAACTCGGACTTCTTTCTGCTTGCGTAAAACTGTGCTCCCTTGAGCTTGTTGCAGATAGCCGCAATGTGTTTCAAATGGTCTTCTTCTGTATCGGAAAATATGAGGATATCGTCAATGTATACCCAGACAAACTTCCCTAGGAAATCCGCCATCAGGTCCGACATGATGTGCATGAATGTTCCTGGTGCATTCATATCTCCTTGTAGCATAACTTCGCTAACAAACCCCCCAAAGGGTGATTTGAAACTGTTCTCCAAACGTCCTCAGGCTCAACCCTGGTCTGGAAGTAAGCATCGCTTAGGTATATCTTGCTGCGGTATCTGGCTCTTGCCATATCGTTTAGAATTGTCGTTTGATTGGGTATCGGTTCATCATCCTTTAGCGTGATTTTGTTCCTTTCTGTCAGATCCACTAGTGGTCGGCCCCTTTTGCCATCTTTCTTGTATTGGACAGACATAGGTGCCGCTCCATGTACTGCCTGGCGTCTGATGACTCCTTGTCTTTCCTTCTCACTGATCCACTCGCTCAAAGCTGCTGTATGTCGTTCAGGGACAGAATACGTTGGTAGTGTTCGGACTTCAACACCCGGTTTTAGCCTAATCCTGTGATTGATCTTCCTCAGGGGCGGTAATCCTTCCGGTATTGATTCCGGAAACACGTCTGCATGTTGATCCATTATCTCTT
>Ga0307509_10009418_pt1 | contig 12210 bp, 16 predicted proteins | sample 10_EM_MG_FD_202245 | JGI IMG/M metagenome (GOLD analysis project Ga0307509, IMG submission 202245) | Populus trichocarpa ectomycorrhiza microbial communities from riparian zone in the Pacific Northwest, United States - 10_EM | ecosystem: Host-associated > Plants > Roots > Unclassified | place...
ACCATTGAAGACATTTGTGAGAGGGGATAGAAGTGGCGGTTGGGAGAGTGAGTACTGCGTAGACGCTAGCGGCTTCACGTTTTTGCATCAGAAATAATGAGAGCACAAAAAGAGACGGCCCACTGTTTGGTCGATGCTTTGAAGGAAAACACTACGATCTATGTTGGATCAAATGATGGCTTCAATAATAGTACAATATTTGACTAGAGATCTTATGGAGACCTTGAATTGACAGAGTATTAGACTACAGAACAACAATTTGAACAAATGCGCAGAGGAAACTCGGAATATTAGGAAGTCACTCAACCGTGAACCGACGGGGCTTACAATTAGGGGAAACAAAAAGGGTCGATTACGGAGAGAAACTGCTGGAGTACAGAAAAAAGAGGATGGAATGTGAATGATAAGATTGGTGTGGGTGTGTGGGAGGAAGAATTATAAAGCTGCAAGATAGATGTGATGATATGAGAGCATGAAATGCAGACGACTCAGAGGTAGGTAAATGCTACTAGATGATGGAGAGCAGGGATCCAAGAGACATTCAAGAGGAAAAACAGGTGTTGCGAGACCGAAAAAGGAAAAAGGAAAAAAAGGTGTGGTTTGATGTCAACTTCTTGCGACGCGTTCCTCTTGTCAGTCAACGAACGGGTCGGGAATGAGTGCGATTGAGAAACCAGATTGTTTGCAGAAAGATAACTCGTCACGGTGCATGAGATGAAGTCGGCAGCGCCACGTTAGTGCTCCCGACTTCAACCCGCAGGGTCATGGCGAGGCCTGCGTCCCAGCCACGCACGACGACACTATGGTATGTGCGAAATTCCATCTGTAGGATGGCACCTTACAAGACGAGAGCAAGCGCCAAAGTGCCCGTCGACACTTTGATGCTCGCGATATGATCGTGATACAGTCCGATTGGATATGTTTTGATAGGTTTCGTGGAAAGTAATAGGATTGAGATCCATCCATAAGAGTGTGAGGGGAAGGAAGAGGAAGCAATCGTAGTCGCAGAGTTCCATCAGTTAGCTTTTAGAAGAGCTTCCAGTGGCCGCATTCTTAGCTCGTCTTCGGTGCCGGCGGCGCTTACGACGGGTTGCCTCGAATACAGGGATGGGAGCTGCTCCCGGAACGAAAGGATCCTATGATCAGAGGTTAATAAATATTCTCAACATCGAAGTGTAAACAACCACGAGAAACTCACTGGAGGGGCATTGATGTCGAAAGGCTCATCCCGTACAGCAGAATGAATTTCGACATGTTTAGGCCCTTCGATATCGACAGCGAAAGCTCCAGGCATGTCCAGAGGCTCGCTCAAATAGGTATCTTGACGCAAAAGCTGGACCTCAGGAGTAGACTTGACGACGGGAGGAGGGCGCCCGAAGTGAGCAAAGGGAAGATGGTTATCCACAACAGGAGGCACAGGCCAGGGATCGACGGTGGGACGAGGGTTGTCACCGTCAGCCTCTTCAACCTCTTCAGGGAAAAGGCCATTTCAGCGGGAGGAGCAGCGTAGTGGCAATCCAGAGCTGGAAAGTACATATATCGAGAAGGTTCTGGGGGGTGAAAATAAGGCGAACTAAAAACGACCACCCCTGTCAGAGGTGATTTTGAGGCTATTATAAGCGAGTACAACATGCGATCTTCGTGAAGAAGCTCTGCGTGAGCATTTGGAAGAAAAAGTAGGAATCAGTGGGGCTAGAGCCATCCTATCGAAAGGGTTTGTTGTCTGAGATAATTTAGGAGGCTGGGAGAGTGGAACATGCTCTATCTCAGGAAGATCATGGGAGGTTTGAACTGGAGGGTAGGCAGCAATTGTGTCAGTAAGAACTCGCTATGATTCTATACGACTCACGCTGGCTGAGTTCCCTCTTTCAAGTGGAACGTCGTCATCAAAGTCAGGGAAAATGAGGCGGGTGATAATGAAAGCAACAGCGGCACATGTACAGGCAGAGCTTGTAAATGAGGAGACGATGACATCCGCGATGTGCAAGATGGTAGAAACTTTGATGAAGAAAATGGGATCGTCATCAATAGAGCATGTCGTAGTTTTATGGAATGGCAGAACGTTGAGAGACGTAGGCATCATTGGTTGAGATAAATGGCGATAGATCTTCCGAGGTCCAAAGAATACCAGAAATCCACAGTCAGGAGTGGAGGACGCAGCTATCTCAAAAGCAGACGCAACGGCGGTAGACACAACTTGAGTAGATTCGTCCTTCAGCCGTCCAAGGAATCCCAAGTGGGTCCAATCTCGACGATCACATGTCAGGTTGCATTAAAGAAACTCTCAGCACTCAAGATCAAAGAAGAAGGCTCCGACGACGAGCTGGTAGTAGTAGTAGCCATTACGCACGCAGGTGATGTGGCAGGCACCTCCGAGTCGGGCGTATGCACTCTGCGAGATGATATCTGTAGCATAAGGTTCCTCCAGGCACGTTTTACAACCAGGTATACAAGGAGGACCCCGAGCGTGGAATCGATGGTAGAAGGCATGGACCCAAAGTTATCATTCCACGCTAGTTCCCGAAGGTGTGGGAGGAGGGGGAATATCTTCTGGGGGAGGTGTGCGTTCAGATTCTAGTAAAAGCAAGTTCAGATATGGTCGAGGAAGTATAATAGGTGCAACTAACCTGAACCACCTTGGCTGGAATCGCTGTCTTCTTCGTTATCGTCTTCGTCTCCGAGCCATTCATCAGTAACGGAAGCATCGTAACTCCCAAGAACAAGAGCTGCACCGATGGCGATAGAAACAAGAGATACAGCGATGATAGTCAAATTACCCTTATCTTTTATAGGCGAGAACGTTGTTGTAGAGGACTTAGTGTGATTGGTTTTCGTGGGCCAGTGGCAACGGGCGCTCTTGTTGCAAGCAGAACTGTCAAGAGCAATGTCAAAGTTGTGCCCAATAGCCTTGATACCACCAGTCAGAGCAATATTTACATGCCAAATGGTAGGAGAGTGGAGGACGTCGTCGAGGAGAACTCCATTAATGGAGCGATGGGGCCAGTGACAAGGGCGAAATACAGGAGCCTCGGGATTTGAAAATCCGTGAAGGTAGTCCTTTCTGCTGAGGAATCCACATGAGGTGCAAAGAAGTTGAATTCGTTGGTTGACACAAAAGTAAGTGGAATGGATGAAAGTTCTGTGCCAGTGAAGGAGAGAAGAGTCTGTTACTCTTTATTTACACCCTGACGGGCTGTGCCGGCAGTTGCCATTTTTGCATCAATTTGGCCGGAAGCGACCCGACGAAGCCCATACCAACGCCAGTGATCTCTGCACTGGATGTGTGAATAAGAGGAGTTCAATCGCCCTTGAATGCAGGATTTTCCTCAAGCGCCCATGGTGCCTGCGTCAGCTTTTACATGGCCGTGGGAGAAACGGATCATCCAATCTTATCTTATCTCGCAATGTTTATTATAGGAAAAAAATGGGACGATTCGAAGAACGAACTGGTTCTCCTCCTTACGTTGCTTCGTCAGTTTCTCGCATGCTCGCGGTTTGCGGAGCTTGGGTGAGCCTGGAAACAACCGCAAAGGCACAAGGGTGTCAGAAAAAGGCAATGTATGTAATTGTTTGAGTAAGTAGTATCAGCGAGAGTTTAATAGGGCGACATGCGTGTACCACATGCAACTCGGACATCAGACTCGCGCAGTCTTTGATTAAACGATTTCTTCGTCCTTCAGGGGATTCTGCTCTTGCCTCAATTTCGGTACAAGTGCGTTGAAAATTGATGGATATAACAGAAAAGAATTATGCGCATGAGCTAGTATTTTCTCTGGCATGGAATCGTTGACATGACTTTGGCGTCTCGTGTGATTTGGCCAACCTGAAATAGATAAATTCACCATATGCAGAGCACAAACTGAATTGTGCCTGTCAAACAGGAAGCTATGGACGTAATCTAGCATCCTGATACATAAACAGTAAGCTTCGTCTCGATCCTTTGGGCGGAGGTGCGGGGAAATTCGTAAATTTGGATAAGTACCCTCCCAGGTACGCTCGGGGAATAGCAACGCTCGCTGGTTTGAGATCAGGAAATGGGTTTGTACATAATTAGCGTGAGTTAATATTGAACTAGGCTCGAAAACTAGGCTCGAAATTGTCATCAGTGATTTGATTTATAGATATCCCATAGAGACTGGAGGCGAGTCTAATATTGAACAATGAAGGAGGACCCCTGCCAAATTGCGCCTGTTGGAAAGTTATCGAGGAGTCACCACAATGAGGCCTGGGCGCTTAAAAATTCTACGCTAGTTTGGCCGACGTCTCCCTTGTAGCACCATCACTGCTTGAGTTGCTTATACAAACTAGTTAGCTAATAAATATTCCTTGTTCCTTATTCTGTCTTATTCTGTATATGTTCTTCAAGTCTCAAGTGCGAAGTAAAAATTCAGAGTACAGTGCTTGAATATAGAGTCCAATCCCCCCCCCCCAGTTTTATACCAAATGTAAATTGTAACCCATCAGTACTTGAAGGCGAGGTAGAGCGGTTCCAAGTCCGGATTTACATACTCTCGGGTGATAGACCCCAAGTTTCCATGCATCTGCCCAATGGAGTTTAATGATGTCGACGTGATGTTGTCGGAGACTTGAAATCATCTGATTCGGTATCAATCTTGCGGCCCTGCTCTGTGTTAGGTTCTTTGACGGCGCGGCTGTCACTGGGACATGCTTGGTTTCTCTCCTGGGCTTTGGCAACTGTTCAATAAAAGGTCAGTTTGAAATGAGGTGGCCGCAACGAATCATCGTGGAGTCCACAGGAGGCTCCATCCAAACCTCAAGATACGCACCCTCATCCAATTTTGCTTCAACCTTTGGGATCAACTCCTCGTATACCTCCAGCTTGCTAATAGCATCGTCCCGCTCTTGGCTTAATTTGTTGATTTTGGTCTTGAAAGACTTTCGCTCTTCGATATATCGTGCGCCTTGATTGGTTTGGTATTTTAGTTGACGTTTAAATTCTCCCCACAATCAAGGAATAGATGGATTGAAAACTTACAGTCTTCCTCGAGCCCCGAATTCATCATTTTCAGTGAAACATTTTCTTCCTTGAGCGAGAGACATTTTTTTTTCAGTTCGTTCACTATGCATAATCGCCAGGAAATTAGCTCGAGAAAGAAACTGGATACAGGCAAAAGGATACGAACTTCTAGTTTCGAGAACAATCCAATCCTCGGTACGCTTGACCTTCTCGTTTCTCACTATCTTGGTACAGGTCCGACCATGAGTCCAGAGTAGGGGGGGAAAAGATCCCGAAAAATTGAAAACAATATCGTACAGTTAGAATTTGGAATCAAAGCAACTCGGAGGTGAAGGGAACTGTAGGACTAACACTGTATCTCCAGCTTATACACTTCCCATGCTGAATGCACTTGAAGCACTGATTCCCTTTGCATAGTCGGCGTTTCTCGTAGTAATATTCGTCCAATACCTAGGGTATGGTCGAAGAAAAGACGATACTTGACCCATTGAATAACTAATATGCTTAATTGAACCCAGCCGTCTCAGGGTCGACTATCAGTACGTGAACACGAGGGGTGTTGGAGGATCCAATTAATTACGAGAAAGTCCGGAGTGCACATTATGTCGATGTAACTTCCGTGCTTACCATACTGGGAAACGGGTTGTGCATATTACATCTTCGGTGATCACTTGCGTTAAAGTTGGCAATAGCTCCGTCCAAGCATGTAAAGCAAAAGAAAAATCCAGAGCCTGAGATTCTGATGATGGTTTCTTCCAAGTTGAATGCCACATGTAAATATGTACAATTGGCGCCGAATGATACCTCCAGAACCACCACATCTACACAAACCTTATCATTCCCATTTCCCCTCTTTCCTCTTTACTCCGGTGCTTTCAACTCTCCGTAACTGACCCAGGTTTTATCGCCAATTGATATTCCTATCGGTTGGGTTTGGAGTCAATACCGTACCCAAACCGCCCTATGTATACTTCCAGGATTTCGAATTATTTCTTCTGCATACTTGTCGATCTGTCTGGTTACTCTGGTACACCGGAAAATTTGTTCATTCAGCACAAATTCATGATCAGTTCCTCGAATAGCCTTGGTTTTTGGCTCAAAAATCTTATTGTTTTGCAACACATTCTCAGCCAGTCAACGTTACCTTTTACAATTGTTCAGTTCATGTCCCACCGTTGTCCATCGCATGGTAGGAATAGTACATTATTGTATCCGTACGAGAGAAGATGTGAAGTATTTGAATTTGAGGGTATGAATGCGGACGAGCTACGAATTGCTACTAGATGATAGAGAGAAGGCGGCCAAGAGACATTCAAGAGATGTATGTGAAACCGAAAAAGGAATATATATGGTTTGATGCGAACTTCTTGCGACACCTTGGGATTCGAAAATCCGTGGGGGTAGTCCCGGGTCTTGACCCTTTCCGCTGAGGGAACCACGTGAAGTACAATGAGATATTAATTTGTTGATTGACGAAGGTGGTTGGGGTTGCATGAAGGAGAGAACAAGAGTCACCCATTTATGGACTGTGTCGGCAGTTGCCATTTACATCAATTTGGCGGGAAGCGCGCCTACTCCACGCGACACCCACGTAAGTCACTTGCCCTTGATATATGGGAACACAAGCGGTTTAATCGCCCTTGAGCGCAGGGTTTTCTGCATGCGCCCATGCGTCAGCCAATTGCAATGGCCGCGGGAGACGGTTCGCACAATCTTATCTTATCTCATGCCCCTTATACGGCAAGTGCAGCGGGGTGATTCGACAAACGAACTGATATGTAAATACTCCGTGTCATGCAAGAGCATTCGACGCTTGTCACTGATACATATTTTCGGGGAGAAAGTCACGCACACCGCACGGTGGCAGTTGGACGTAGATATAGATAATTGATAACCACTCTCGCTGCTCTGTATACACACGACTCGGAGTCGGGCGGTGATGCTTAATCCCGGTGTTTCAACCACCATGAGTCATGACGAACTCTTTCCGGGCCTGTGGCTGGTTGGGAGCATCCATGATGCTTTCCCCAATTTACCGAGTTAAGTTATTTATCCTTCGTCAAGTTTATTATAAAGTCATTGTCCTCAAGACGGCAGATATCATCCCAACCATCAGAGTGATTCAAGTCATCCCTGGCGCTCATCCTCAAGACAAAGACCTCGGGCCCTGGCCCCTTCCTGATAGTTTGGGCGAGGAGCATTCCTAATTAAACCTAAAGAAGCCTGCCGATTGTCGGACGTGTGCGTATCGGTAAACATTACGCACTTGACGAGCCTGAACCCCATAGATCTATAGAGTCTCAAGATGGCAATGCATGGTTAAACAGTTAAGGGTCTGACATCGACAAGAGAAGGGGATACCTAATAACGGTGTTCACGGGGCAGTAGGGTATGTATGTGTGTCAGCAGGGCAGTTAAAAACGGACAGCTTGCTTCTAAGTTCGTTGGGTGATGATAGGGCACTGGATTTCAACTAAATTTAGGGCGTCGACTCACAACATTGACAATTATGTATGTTGGATGTTGAACGTTGAACGTCGAAGTCGAAGACCCTGAGCCTTCCCACGAGCGCAAAGCGAGAAGATAAGCTAGAGTACAATGTCATATTGAGTTGAGTACCTAGGTAGCTGCGGAAGAGTTGCTCATGATGAAGAGCATTCAAACTGTTCAGATTTAACTATGCTGGTCGTCCTCCTTCGATCAAGTGGCTTCCCTCATCATCACGGTCATCGTTCAGGTTTCGAGAGGTAGTCCAAGCCGCAGCAGATGCCGCCTCCTTATCCAGATCCGCCTCCAGAACGCTGCATGACTGCCACGCGAACCACATCATCGTGCGCAGCTGGAGCACGTCCTCCTTCCACACCTTGCTTTGGTTCTGCTCCCTGAACTCCTTGGTCAGCTTCTCGCATCGGTCGATGTTCTCTGGGCTGACAAAATCAATAGCGATCTTGATGCAGTCAGCCATGTTGGCAACCTTCATGGATGGATCGGATGGACACATTGTAAGGTCAAGAATCGGAAAAAAAAGTAAACGAAAAAAGCGAACCTGATGTGCACAACCAGCAGGAATGAACACCCCGTCGCCAGGCCTCTGATAGATCCGATGACTCTTAACACCATACTCCTCCCAGAGTGCTTTGCGTAGCTCGACATCCAGATAAAACTGCTGCCCATGAATGGGGTCATGCCTGGCATGTATGCTCAATTTCGTTGCAGGAGTACCCTTCCCAGCCGCCCCTTTACCACCTTCGACTTCTGGTTGGCCATTGACCGGCGCCAGGGTTCCAGGCGGAGGAAGGGGACCATACCCAAAGCGCTTTTTCAAAAAGGAACGGATCTTGTCACTGTCTTCGGCCCTGAACAAATCCCAAACGGCGTAACCTTCGGAACCGTCCTCACAGCTTGAAGAGTACAACATCACATTCAGAGCGTCTGCCATGTCCATATGTAATCGAGTCGTCCCTTTGCTGCCGGCCTCTTGGGACGAAGCCATGGCATTGTACATCTTGGGTCCTGTTAAGGAATGAAATAGGTATGGTAGAAGATCAATGAGGAGAAAGGCTAACGTACCGAGGTCAGGGCCGATAGCGTTTGAAGGGAAATGCGAGCCAATATTGAAAACACCATCACGCCGCACGTAATCGGGTACCGGTACCGCATTAGTGAAATCATCAAATAGCTCGGGGAATGTGCTTTTGAATTCAGCTGTCGGAGGCCAGTCCTATGGGTGGTAAGAACAAACAAAATTAGAGCTTTGTATTTGTTGACAAAATAAATCAAGACGGAGACTCTACCTTCAATTTCCAACACTCCGTCCGATCCTTATACTGCCCAAACTGCTCAAAGAATCGCGCGACATGTACACGCCTATTCACCTCTGTCTGACATTCGATAATCAAACAAGATTGATCTCCATAACGCTCTATAAAATATTGTGGGTTCCATCGGATCTTAAATCTCTCCAAGACGCCTTTGACAAGGATGGGAAGGCCGAGGCGCCAGAGAGAGGCAAAGGCAGGGGATGGTGTCCTCGACGAGGTCGAGACTTTGGGAGGGTCATACAGGTCAGCAGGAATAATTTGGGTGGGATGCGTGGGTATCGACGTGATGTGTTCAGGTGCATTTGAAGGAATATAATCATCGTAGACTGGAGAGGCAAGCGGATCTGGGAAGCCAGGAAGAGACGCACAATATGCGCTATAGGTAGTGCCAGTTGAGACAGCTGGAGGATCTGGTCGCGGTAGAAGAGGAGGCTGGGGCTGAGATGGTGGCGCCTGAATGGCATCACTCGGTAAAAATTGTGATTGGGGAGGGTCATGATTCGTATTATTAGAGCCGATTGAAGGGGTGGTGTTGGATGCTGGCGCATTCTCATCCGCCGATTCCTTATCCAAAATCTCCTGCATCTCTTGTATAGTCTTGTCCAGCTCGGCGCCCACAAACCTTGTGACGGGGGTAAAGTCCGACATCGAATGTTCGTTTCTCTTGAGACAACTCAAAAAGAATGGGTTCGCATGTGCATATTTCTCTCTTTTCGTTGTGAATGTTTTCATCTCTTCGGTGGTTGCATTTTGCGGAGCTTGGGTGAGCTCGCGCACTTGTTGGAAACATTCATTGCATACTTCCCGACCACAGAGGCGGCACATGAAGGAGGTTGAAAAAAGAGAGGTCATGCAAGTGTCTGAGTTGTATCAACGAGCGTTCAATAGGGCATTGAGTTTGGACATACCACATGTAACTCGAACATCAGATTCGCGTGGTCTTCGAACGATTTCTTCGGCCTTCAGGTGATCCTGCTCTTGTCTCAACGTCGGCAGAAGCGCCTTGGCGATCGACAGCTATAACAAGAGGCAATCAGAATTGAGCATAAGCTGGTATTGAAAGATGTACTTTCGAACGGCGAACATGCTCCCTCTCAACTTTGCGATTCCAAGTTGTCGGAAACGCCATCTTAGGCAGCTGAGCAACCGAGTGGCTCTCGCAGAAGCTGATCCCCAACAATTTCCGGTCCGCGTCACGCATAAAGTAACGAATTCCCTGGAACCGACACGTATCGCCAGCCCAACGGCGCGTGCAGGATACGCAACGAGGGAACTCTTCATTTCGATATCGATTTGACATACAGCGCGCAAACTGTAATTCCGGTATGAAGGTAACACCCGAGTCCTGTCTGGGTGTCTCGGGATCATTTGTACCTGTTCAAAGATATGAAAATTGAGAATTGCCCAAAGGGTGACACATACCTCCAGCAGGAGTACTGATTTGCCCGCGTTGTGCCTTCTGTATCGCATCTGTTAAAGAAAACCATCAATACCGCAATATGAAGTGGACAAGAGTTTGATTGCGCTTGAACTCGCAAGGGAAAGGATACAAGATCAGGTAGAGTGAAGATAACGGTTCCCCGTTCGACAATGCCGTGAATTAAAAACGTACCATTCTGAGCAGAGATAAATGCAGCCTCACTACGCTTCTTGGCATTGTATCCACGTCTCGAGGCAGCTGGAGCGCATGAATCAGCGATCGGTAACAGTGACAGAAAAAGAAATACGAAAGAACAGCTATTTTAAGGTGAGGGTGACAGAAGGAAAGGAAATGGGGATAATGCAAAAAGGGAGCGAGAATACGTACGTGCTGTTGATTTCGATGCGGTTTCCGAGCCTGTCGCTTTGGCTTTGGCTTTGGGCCGCTTTGCCTTGGGCGCTGGAGTTACCTCGTTTTCGGGAAGTGCCCGCTTGGACGAAGATGAGTTTGAGCCTGAGGATTCGGTGTGCAGTGGAGGCACCGCCATCTGGGAATAATCTGCGGAACTATAATGTCTATAGTATGGAGAGGCGCTTCGGTCGCCTTGCGTAGGGGGGTGAGATGTCCCTCTGGCTGCCAGTCGCACTGAGGCTCTTTCGGTGGTTTGCCATACTGGGGACGAGTAAGATTCAAGGCTAGAATAACTGAAAGAAGGAGTTACGTTGGGAATTCACGTTTCCAGGATGCTCTTCGTATGGGGAGGAAAAGCTACCTTTAAATAAATACTAGATCATCAGATGTGTCATCACTAATAAAGGAAAAACCAACTTTGGGGGTGTACTGCATATTCGGCTGATAACGCTGGTAGGGACTTGAACCTTTTTTTTTTTTTTGAAATGGAAACGGTTTTACTAACCTGTCCGTTCTTCCGAGTACATTTGTGCGATAGCCGGAGCCCCGTACGGCATGTTCGATGGATCCTGTCGTTGCTGCGTCGGCCATACAGCTCCATTCCCACCATAGGACTGCGGTTCATCTGCCCTTTGTCTCACCATCCTCGGTGGTTGATTATACGCGTAACTGCTTGAGGGGTGGTGTTGTTCGACGTGAGTGTTCGCAGCCTCGTCTTGATAAGGGCGATGGTCATGAGCTTGGTGCACGACTGCGGCTTTTCTCCGATGGGAATCGCTGGCCATATCCCAACTTGCAGCTCGAAGGTTGTAGGAATTGGGCTCATATCCAGATGGATAGTAAGAGGGATGGCTATTCGACTGGGCGTGGTTCGGGACCAAGGGGGATGGACCTAGACCCCCAAGATGAGCAGGATATTCCTGTGGATTCAGGAGGGAGTTGATGGAGGTCTTCTTGGTCGGATCCTGGAGGGCGTGCATCACTGTGGTTGGCGATGAGGAAGGGTTGAATTGACAATGTCAGAATGGAGTCAATTCGCGGAGTCTGACATCAAACTTTTTACAGACTCCGCACAAATAAACGTGGTCCCGCTTCGGGAGTATTAAGTCCCTTGGTTTCCTTATTACATGTACAGTACATATGTATTCGCAGCAACTAAGTACTCCAAAAATTCCAATGGGCTAGGATGATATCATTCTTCCATCGAGGTTCCACAACACCATGTGGCCAGGCGTACACTGCAGGGATCACCAGTTGAAAGATGCAGGGCCAGTTTGCCCCTGAGTTCCTGGCATAGTCATTACTGTAAATGTAAACATTGGCCAGAGAGCAATGTTCAGAAATACTAAATTCCTTGTCAATGGCTTCCACATGCATGTGGTAAACAATTCTCTAAAACTCAAGCCTGGGCCCAGAACCACAGTGCCGGCATTATTCAAATCACCCAGCTTAAAGTTAAAGTTCAATACACTCCCATATCAGGTGGACAACTTTGTGGACGATCGATGTCACCGTCCTCGGCATTATGTGTTCATGAAGGTGGCTTGACAAGTTGATGGGGCAACAACTTTCTTTGTGAG
>Ga0307509_10009419_pt1 | contig 12209 bp, 10 predicted proteins | sample 10_EM_MG_FD_202245 | JGI IMG/M metagenome (GOLD analysis project Ga0307509, IMG submission 202245) | Populus trichocarpa ectomycorrhiza microbial communities from riparian zone in the Pacific Northwest, United States - 10_EM | ecosystem: Host-associated > Plants > Roots > Unclassified | place...
AGGTCGGGGGCCAATCGTTGACCGAGCGTCGACAATCGTTTTCGATGGTCCAGGACTCGATTGTTGCTGCGACCATCGGAAGTTCCAGTCAATCGTCGACGACGGTCGATGGTCTCACTCGAGTATCGTACATCTTAGGCGACATGCGGGGTTTTTTTTTACGATGGTCGCCATCATCGACAGTCGCCGGGGAACTTGACGAAAATCGGCGTGAAACACGCCATTTTGGCGACAGTCATTTATTGTACAAACGGAACAGCATATACAACGGGGCTGACGATCATCGATCACCGCTAAAGATGCTGTGCGAGCGCCCAACTTTCATCATTCCGCCCACGACTCACCGGCACCCCTCGAATGGGTTCGAAAGCCTCGAAAGCAAAGCGTTCCACCCTGACAAAAAACAAGGCGCTTACCACCCTCCGAGTCCCACAGGATACCATCACCGGAACTCCACAATACACCGTTCCCATACCCCTGCCAGACCCTATTCCCAGAATCCGACGAGACACCATCCCCACAATCCCACACGACATCATCAACGAGATCTTGGATCATCTCGCCAAGGACTCAGACCTTCAAACCCACCGAGCGTGCTCTCTCATATCCAGATCATGGGTTCAACCATGCCAACGCCACCTCTTCCACACAGTCCGTTTCACTCCGGCCAGTTCACGCAGATGGCTCAGAATATTCCCGGTGCGAGAAGAGAGTCCCGCCCACTACGTCAGGGATATACGTCTCGAGATCGGACAGAACGCCCGTATCCCCGAGAGGTTTTTCGAATGCATCCCCTGGTTTACGGACGTGGATAAGATGATGCTTTCAGGATATGGGGCGTCTCTGCCGAGATATGGAGGGTCTGCGCCGTTGCCAGGACCATCGTTCTGGAAGCTACCAACGTCTGTGACCTCTTTGACCATCAGCACTGCCGTGGTCACTCTCGTGCAGGTCCGAGATATCATGGCCCAGCTTCCGAACTTGAACAATTTGGTTTTATCAGGGTCCTTTTCTGTATTGGACAGGAGAGAGTTATTGGGGATTGGAACGGTCCTGAAGGGAGGGTTTGGTGGGCGATTGAGGCTTAGTGGCGCATCCGTCGATGAGGACATCATCGACATGCTATTGGAGATCCCATCTGGGCTGCACTTTGCCGAGCTGGAGATTTATTGTACGCGAAGCCGTCTCCCCCCCTCGGCTGTTAGGCTTGCAGAAGCGTGTCGCAAGACCATCGTGAAGCTGTCGCACTCAGTAGCCTTCCATCGTAAGTCCTGCCCCTTCCTGTTGATCCTAGCGCGAGATATTGACCCTGACGCCATTTCAAGCACCATACCACCATGTCCCTCTCGAGCGGTCCTTCGACTTTTCCAAGTTCCCAAACATTCAAGAGGTGTCCTTTAGCCTTAGGGCTGAACGGAGGGAGCAAGGTCTGCCCTGGATCCGCATGGCTCTTTCAACACTCAGACCCGCCACCTCTCCACGTTTATCTGCTATCAAACTCGATCTCACCTCATCCAGTAGTGTACATGTGGAAACCATGATCATAGACATGGGGGATGATCTCCGAACGATTGCTGACGAAGCCGCTCGGGTCGAACACGAATTTGAGGGAGCGGTGAAGTTCACCGTGCTTGGGGATTCAAGGTTTGGGGCGGTGTTGGACTCCCTCAATGTAAGGTTTCGTTTCGTTGGGTGGAAGAGACGTCGCGGTCGTGTTGATTCATCTTCGTTCGTTCTTTATTTACAGGTCCTCCGGCACTACAGCTATTGAAACGCGGCGGTTGCCTCCCTTGGTCACCCTTTTGATCAGGAGTCATCCTGCGGGGGTTGGGTTATTCAGTCACGCATGCCGCTAGCCGACTTACCCGGATGCTGACTTCAGCGTATCGGGTACTTCATGTACACGCAATAGGTGTTGTGCAATCTATGGTAAACTCCATCCCGCGTACCCTGACTGAAGCCAGTCCGCGAGTATCCCACCCAAAGACTCCAGGGGGATTCACAAGGAAGCCAATGTAACCCTGGTGGAGACGCTCATCCCCGCGACGCGCCGCAGGTTCCGGACGGTGCGGGTCGTGTTCACCAGGCTTCGGAGGATTCATAGTTCCAGTCGCCAGCTGACTCGAACATGGGATGCCTTCGGGGACGTCAACGTAATTCCTGACCCACCAACGTTTTAACACGACTCTCAAACTCAATTAGTAGGGGATAGCACCTGAGGGTGCAATAGGTTGTTGATTGCGGGGAAGGCGACGGTATTGCCTGTGCAGCCTCTGAGCCGTTCATTCCGGCGAATGTGTTGACGCGAACCAAAGCGTGAACGGAGTAGGTGGAAAAGGGTGGCCATCCTCAACGTAACGACAGAGGTGTATACTCCCGAAAGCTATGAACCAGAGGTCAGCTCGAGATTTTTTCTCGACATCAAAGGCGTTCGTGAGGACATGGGCTCGGGATTTTTTCCCTCTTCGTACACTACTTCCGTTCAAAAAAAACCTGTTGGGATGCATGCATCTCCCATTCGGACTCGCATTTGCACACAACCGACCACTATAAAACCAACGTGCGGACCGGACACGAAAACTATAGCTCCTTGAGCAGACCGTGCAACAGCGGTGATGATCACTACTGAGGATGCCGTAAGATCTACAGCGCCCAGCTCTGATCATTCCGTCCACGACTCACTCCTCGAATGGGTTCAAAACTCTCGAAAGCAAGGTGTCCGATCTCTAATAAATCCAAGGCGGTTATCGTCCCACAAGATATCATCAACGAAATACTGGATCATCTCGCCTCAGACTTTCGATCCCTCCGAGCATGCACTCTCATATCCAAACCATGGGTCCAACCGTGCCAACGCCACCTCTTCCACACCGCCCGCTTTACTTCAGTCCGTGCAAACCAATGGCTCAGGATATTCCCGGTGCGCGAAGGGAGTCCCGCCCACTACGTCAAGGAAATCCGTCTCGAGATTGGTTCTATCCGCCACGAGTTTTTTGAATGCATGCCGTGGTTTACGGACGTGGATGAGATCTATTTAGGAGGGCATTTTGGGGGGGTTCCGCTGGGATCTGGAAGGTCTTCGCCGTCGGAGGAACCTTCATTCTGGAAGCTACCGAGGTCTGCGACCTCCTTGACTATCAGCACTACTGTAATCGCTCTCGTGCAGGTCCGGGACATTATGGCGCAGCTGCCGAACTTGGATAGTTTGGCGTTATCAGCATCCATTTCTGACGTGGTCGGGAGAAGGGGGATTGGAACAGTCCTGAAAGGGAGATTTGGAGGGAAATTGATGCTTCGTGGCCCTGGCGAGGGTATCGCCAACATGTTATTGGAGATCCCATCTGGACTGCACTTTACCGAGCTGGAGGTCTATTGTCCAGAAACCCCTCTCCCCTCCTCGGTCATTAGGCTCGCAGGGGCGTGTCGCGAGACCCTCGTGAAGCTGTCGCACATCGTCCCCTACCATTGCAAGTCCTACAACTTATCCGGTTGTTTCTGACGCGAAATATCGACACTGACACCGTTTCCAGATATAAATCCCAACCACACCTGTGAAAGGTCCTTCGACCTTTCCAAGTTCCCAAATGTTCAAAAGGTGTATTTTGCCGTTTGGTATGATGAGAGGGGGAGTGGTTTTCCCTGGATCCCCAAGGCTCTTTCAACCCTTGGCAGACCTGCCACCTCTCCGCATTTATCCGCTATCGAACTTGACTTCCGCCCATCCACCGCCAAAACCATGGCCGCAGAAATGGGCAGTGATCTCCAATGGATCGCAGTCGAAGTCGCTCGGATCGAACACGAATTCGAGGGACTGGTGTTCATCACCGTGGTTCCTGATCCGAACTTTCGGACGCTGTTGAAACCCCTCAATGTAAGGTTTCGTGGAAGAAACTTCGTGGTCATGTTGATTCATCTTAGTTCATCCCTTACAGATCCTCCAGCGCTACTAGTACACTTGAAACACGGCGGTTGTCTCCCTCGCTTACTCCCTTTGGTCAGTCATTCCGCGGCGGCGGGTTATTCAGTTACGCATGCCGCCAGTAGACGCAATGACTTCAGCATATCGAATACTTTATGTAGATTCGACGGGCATTGTACAATCTGCATCCCATATGCCCTGAAGAGGTTCACCGGGAAGCCAACGCAATCCTGGCGGATGTGTTCAAAGCCGCGACGCACTCTAGGGTCCGCACGGTAAGGGTCATATTCATCAAACGTCGGAGGATTCATGGTCTCAGTCGCCAACTGACTCGAATATGGGATGCCTTCAGAGACGTCACGGTAGTTCCCGACTTCAATGCCAGTCAAGCATCTCGATCAGTAGGAGCTAGATCTGGCGTGCCGAGATCAATGAGGGAACCAAAGCGTGGACGGAGAGTTCATTTAATGACCGCTACGTTCGCGTTTTCTCGATTGGAAAAGGGAACCATGATGTGGGGGACTGGCGAGACTGGCAATTTGGGCTTCCATCAAACATCGAAGAAGTCGTCGAGGAGTTGGAGGAGGGTCGCCATCCTCAACGAGACGACGGAAGAGAATACCCCTGAGAGTTATGAACCAGAGTTAGGCTCAAGATTTATTCCTCGGGACGAAAGCCGCTCGATGGCGTGCGCGAGGGACCGAGTAGTGACTAGCGCCCGAGTGCCAAGCGGATGCAGAAGGACATGAACTCGGGATTTTTCCCTTTTCGCGCGACACTTCCGTCCAAACAAAACCCGTTGTAAATAGACCCATATCTCATTCGGACTCCCACTTGCGTGCCACCGGCCACTATGTAACCAAAGCGCGGACCAGTCGCGAGAACTCTAGTTTCCTCAAGCAGACCGTGCAACAACAGCGGCGATCGCCGCTACGGAGAGCGCCCAGCTGCCATCGTTCCGTCCACCACGGCACCCCTCGAATGGGTTTAAAAACCTCGAAAGCCAAGCATCCCACTCTCACAAAAACCAAGGCAGTTATCATCCCCCGAATCCCATAAGATACCATCACCAGAACCCTACAATACGCCATCCCAATGCCCCCGCGGGATACTATCCCCGGAATCCCACAAGATACCATCCCCAGAATCCCACACGATATCATCAACGAGATCTTGGATCACCTCGCCAGCCACTCAGACCTTCAAACTCTCCGAGCCTGCGCTCTCGTATCCAGATCATTGGTTCAACCGTGCCAGCGCCACATCTTCCACACGGTCCGCTTCACTCCGGCCAGTTCACGCAGATGGCTCAGGATATTCCCGGTGCGAGAGGAGAGTCCCGCCCACTATGTCAAGGGTATTCGTCTCGAGATCGGACAGAATTTCCGTATCCCCAAGAGGTTTTTCAAATGCATCCCTTGGTTTACGAACGTGGATAGGATGGTGCTTTCAGGACATGGGGCGGTTCCGCCAAGATACGGAGGGTCTTCGTCGTTACCAGGACCTTCACTTTGGAAGCTACCGAGGTCCGTGACCTCTTTGACCATCAGCACTGCTGTGGTCACTCTCGTGCAGGTCCGGGATATCATGGCGCAACTTCCGAACTTGAACAATTTGGTTTTATCAGGGCCCTCTGCTGCGGTGGACAGGAGAGAGTTATTGGGGATTGGAACGGCCCTGAAGGGAGCGTTTGGTGGGCGATTGAGGCTTGGTGACGCATCCGTCGATGGAGACGTCATCAACATGCTGTTGGAGATCCCATCTGGGCTACACTTTGCCGAACTGGAGATTTGTTGTACACGAAGCCGTCTCCCCTCCTCGGCCGTTGTGCTCGCAGAAGCGTGTCGTAAGACCCTCGTGAAGCTGTCACATACAGTGGCTTTCTATCGTAAGTCTTACCCCTTCCGGTTGGCCCTGGCACAATATATCGACGCTGACGCCGTTTCCAGATCCATGTCTCTCTGTCACATTTGAGCGGCCCTTCGACTTTTCCAAGCTCCCAAACATTCAAGAGGTGTCCTTTGGTCTTAGGGCTGGCGGGAGGGGGGGAGGTCTGCTCTGGATCCCCGTGGCACTTTCAACCCTCAGACCCACCACCTCTCCACATTTATCCACAATCAAACTCGACCTCACCTCATTCAATAGCGCGCATACGGAACCCATGATCACAGACATGGGCAATGATCTCCGTTTGATCGCTGACGAAGTCGCTCGGATCGAACGCGAATTCGAGGGAGCGGTGAATCTCGCCGTGCTTCGGGATTCAAAGTTTGGGGCGGTGTTGGATTCCCTCGATGTAAGGTTTCGTTGAGGAAAAGCGCGTGGTCATGTTGGTTCATCCTCACTCGTCCCTTACAGGTCCTTCAGCACTACACCCATTGAAACACGGCGGTTGTCTCCCTCGCTTGTCCGTTTTCTCGAACGGAGAAGTTGGAGGATGGTGACCATGCTCAACGAGACGGCGGAAGAGATGTATACTCCTGCGAGTTATGAACCAGGGGTATGGTCGTTGTAGGCTTGGAATGAAAGGCGTTTGGTGTATGCGAGGGGCCCGGGGCGAGTCGCTCAAGTGAGCAGAAGTGCGGACATGAGCTCGCGATTACTTTCCGTTTCACACATTCAAGAACACTTCCGCCTTCACAAAAACAAAAACATCGTCGGGATAGACGCATCTCTCATTTGAACTCACACTTACACACAACCGACCACAACAACAGAAGTGCGTTTCCTTCGGACCGGGTACGGAAACCCTAGTTTCAAGCAGACCATGCGGCAGCAGTGAGGACGTAAGAGCGCCCAACTTTCATCGTTCTGCCCACGACTCACTCCCCGAATGGGTTCGAAAGCCTCGAAAGCAGAGCGCACCACCCGGGAAAATACGAAGGCGGTTAGCACCCCGGGAATCCCACACGATATCATCAACGAGATCTTGGATTATCTTGCCAGCACATCAGATTTTCGATCCCTCCGAGCATGCGCTCTTGTATCCAAATCATGGGTCCAACCATGCCGACACCGCCTCTTCCACACCGCCGTCTTCACTCCGGCCAGTACACGCAAATGGCTCAAGAGGTTTCCGGTCCGAGAAGCGAGTCCCGCCCACCATGTCAGGGAAATGCGCCTCAAGATCACACATGACGTCCACATCCGCCGCAAGTTTTTTGAACGCATGCCGTGGTTCACGAACGTGGATAAGATCTCTTTGTCGGGACTTGGATATGGGGAGGTTCCTCTGGGACATGTGTTCTCACCACCGTTGGAACCTTCGTTCTGGAAGTTACCGAGGTCTGCGACCTCTTTGGACATCGGGGTGGGTGCGATCACTCTCGTGCGGGTCCGGGACATGATGGCGCAGCTGCCGAACTTGGATAATTTGGTGTTATCAGCATCCATTTCTGACGTGGTCGGGAGAAGGTTTCCGGGTATTGGAACGGTCCTGAAAGGGAGATTTAGTGGGCGATTGATAGTTCGCGACCCTGGCGAGGGTATCGTCAACATGTTATCGGAGATCCCATCTGGACTGCACTTTACCGAGCTCTATATCCATTGTACAGTAAATCCATTCCCCTCCCCGGGCGTTCGGCTCGCAGAGGCGTGTTGCAAGACCCTCGTGAAGCTGTCGCACATCGTCGACTACAATTGTAAGTCCTATCCCTTCTCCGGCTATTTCTATTGCGAAAAATCTACGTTAACACCCTCTCCAGATCGACATAGCGATGACACCTTTGAGAGTTCCTTTGACCTTTCCAAGTTCCCAAATGTTCAAGATGTGTCCTTTTGCCTTTGGCATGATATTAGTGGGAGAGGTCTACCCTGGATCCCCATGGCTCTTTCGACCCTCAGACCTACCACCTCTCCACGTTTATCCGTTATCAAACTTTCCTTCCACCCGTCCGTCAGCGCGCTCCCAGGCACCATGATCACAGGCATGGGGAGTGATCTCCGACGGATCGCAGACGAAGTCGCTCGGATCGAGCGCGAATTCGAGGGACGGGTGAATTTCACCATAGATACTTATTCACCACACTTTCGGATGGTGTTGGATGATCTCAATGTAAGGTTTCATGGAAGAAACTTCGTGGTCATGCTGATTCATTTTCGTTCGTCCCTTACAGGTCCTCCAGCGCTAGTACACTGCTTGGGACACGGTGGTTGTCTCGCTCGCTCGCCCCTTTTAGTCAGTCGTGCATGCCGCCGGTCGGCTCACCTGGACACTGACTTCAGCATACCAGATACTCCATGTACACTCCAAGCGCCCAGGAATCTCATATTCTTCGATGAATTCCACCACCGCTTACCAATTAGGATTTGCTTCCTTCATCCTGTCATACTTCATCACGAAAGGCTCGCCTGTGCTACCAATACATTTAATCCCGAGCGTCGACATGGACTCGCGGGTATCGTCGTAGCTGTACATGCTCCCCATCTTTGCCTGTATCAACCTCGCCGTCAGGCGCTCTGTTCGATTAGCCCGATCATGAACTCGCAGGAAGTCCCCCCGCCACACAAATTTACCGTCCCAGACACCTGTCGCGAACCATGTGTACATGGTATCGATACCATCGACGAGGCATAATGATCATGGAGGCGTGAAACGCTTCCTAAGTCGGTGCCCCGCCCTCATTGGGGTTGAGATCAACGCGCTGGTCTTTTCTCGCTTCGCGCTTTCCTCATTTCCCACACAACCCCCGTAGGTATGCGTACATTGTAATGCGAACACTCTTGAATACAACGTCCACTCTGGAACTCGACCAACCATTCGATCACACAACCAGATTTCAATGGAACATTGGAGTTCCCGTCAACCGCCGAGTACCCCCTAACGACGTTCCAACAAGAGCGAAAGAGGCTCGCAGATGATCCGCGCCACTTTTTCCTGTAGAAACGAATGGAAAGTAACGTCAATAAACAGAACCACCTGCGCTCACAGGCTGAACCGAAAGGGAGATAGGAACTCACAGCTGAGTCCGCGGGAACCCTGCCCCCGACAGATTCGGCCCTCAACTTACCAAGGGACCGGATCAATTGCTCCGTCAGATCTTCGAATCCCCCGACCCGCCCCAAAGCCACCACCGGAGCCTCCAACCGAGCCCACTCGGGGGACATCGAGACGAACCTGGTCAGGGACGGAAAAATCATCTGGATCCCCATGGAGATGAGTGCAGGGTCATAGTCGGATAAGTTGAGGGGCATCCCCTGGGTCACCAACGCTTTGAGGATGCATTTGGGTCTTGAGTGTAGACCCTGCGAGTAAGCATAGCCCAATAGATCCAACATGTCCGCCCGTAGATTTCCGGTACGGAAGTGCATGTTCAGATACCTTAGATTTGCGCAATGGGTGGAGAAGGAGAGGAGAGAGCGGATCGTTGTGGGGCATGTAGCATAATGGCAGGGAGTTTCTCCCAACGTGACGGCCTCCAGCTTCGGTAAAGCGGCTGTCAGACGTTCCACATCCTCGTCCGTGAAGCGTGAGACGCAAGGTCCAAGGAACCTGCATTCCATGCTGATCCGGAGCTCGACCAGATCCGTGAATGGGAGGAATCTGGAGACCAGAGACGAGTCTATGGGTAGAGTGGGGTGGTGGTAGGAGACCTTAGGTAGGCTGTTGCCGGCCAGGATCCATGGAGGAGAGCGGTTCCTGGTGGCCTCGAATAGGGAGAGCCAGTCGAACGCTGCCCCACCCCTCAAGTCGAGCGTCTCGAGTGAAGGGAAGAGCGAAACGACGCCGTCGGGGACTCCATGGTGGATCAGGTCCGTCACCTGCAGCGGTTCCTGCTCGGTGGTCCAAGCGCGCAAGTTGGGGAGCTTCATGAGGTGAACGATGGCTTGAGTTGACAATACCACATTGGTGGCGAATTCCCGAAGCGCTTCTCCGCACCCCAGGGTGAACATGGAAAACTCTTCTGTGAGGCGGATTTCCGGCCCATTACCAAGTTTGATGCAAACGATTTGAGGGGAAGGCGGGAACATCTTCACTGCTGAACGCATCACAGGCATAACCTCATCTGGTAGTCTGCGCCATGGTTCAACTGCCTCGACAAGCATATGGCGGGCGTCCGTGGTGATGATAATCGTTGTCAAATATGGCGAAAGAAATTTTGGGAGGAATGAGACGTTGAGTGCGTCGAGTCTCCAAGTCAACTCTAGTAGGTGAAGAGGCAAGGCAGCAGGAGTTCCATCTGACCGGGGAAGAACGAGTCGAGTAATTCCTTTCGAGAGGCCCCACTCGCACACATCGAGTCGACGCATCCACGAGGTGTATCTCTTGAGCCTATTCAATTCCCGTGAGGTGGGCTGTCGCTGTAACGACTATTGGGTTTTCACGATCAATGAGTACGTAGGATGCTGACCGGGCAAGGAGAGCGGACTCACGAGTAAACAGAGGTCACTCTCCTCGGGGTCGGGGAAAACATAGGACAATATCCCCGTTGGCAACACACGTTGGATAAGAGTGTTGAGAGAGCCCTGCTTCTCCCACAAAGTCCTGAGGGCCGGCACTTCGAGATTCCGGCAGGTGAGGGCGAGGGTGACTACGCTTCCTCGGCTGATTGCGAGAAGGTGGGCGGCGATTCGTGTAGCCAATTCGTCGAGTTCGAAGACGCGGGCCGCTGCGGTGGTGGCGATGACAACATGTCCTTCACCCCCTGCGGGAGTAGCGGTCGGCTTCTTCTTGGGTGCAGTTGGGTTCTTCTTCCTCTTCTTGGGTGCGGTTGATCGGGCTTCGTCCTCTTTGTTCCCAACATCTTCAATGGATTGGGCTTGCCGTGGTTTATACAGCAAGTTAGAACTTCGCCGTCCTGGCTCACTGACGGTAAATAAATTGTCTCACCAACAATTTTCTTCGTCGACCCTGTTCTGTCCGCGGTTTTCAGGGCTGCGTCTGAGGAGAACATCCAAGGGTCTGAAGAACAGGATATGACAGGGAAAGGAGAGGCGAAGGGAGATTCACATCAGTAACGACTGGCATGGCCTATATAGGGCCTTGGTACGTAAAGTTGGGGGAATGATGTCACCTTCCACTGTGCGGGTAGAATTGGTAAAGTATCCGGGGGGTTTTGGAAAGTTTTGTTTCCTAAAAGTTGCAAGAACTTAACCAACTGTTGGATAAGTTCACCCAAACCCCCATTACTTAACCAATTTTCGTACAGGTACAGGGAGTAGAGGTTTACTGAGCTGGTTAACTTTTATCCAATAACTCCCAAGAAATACGACCTTTACCAACAAACCCCAACTTTTTTACCTATTCCTCTTCCACAGTGTTCCTTTACCCGGTCTTGCGGCGTCCCTTCTGTGTTTGCCTCACTCGGGACATGGTGAGCTCACTCACACGGAACAGCACCGGGGGATAGTTTCAACGATGAGCTGGATGGGGTGTTCGCAGATTCTCCTACACCTCAAAACCTCACCACACAAGACGCTCCAACAGCATCCCCAAATTACCTCATCGACCTCCAACATTTGCGACCGTTTTCCCTGAACCATTGGGTCATCTTGGCATTCGTGTTGCTCAAGCGGTGGGAGAACGACGAAATTGCGGTTGGAAGTCCGAATCGTTCCGAAAACTGCGAAAGGTGGCGCCTCGTCGTGACAGGGCAGCATATGCCGTAGGTTCTTTTCTGTGTGATCTTCAGCTGGCCTAATGAAAGTTTACGCATCTCCTCAGCTTTGTTTTCCCCACCGATGGAAGATCCGGAGAAACTGACCGCTCGCTAAAGTTCATTCTTCCGTTGTCCTTCACAGGAGATGACACGTGCTAAGTGTTACATCCCTTCTTTCTCTTCTACCTCCATCATCTGGGGTTTTTCCCACGGTTGCCGCCCACCCGAGTGGGACGCCGTCTGCGACTGGGATTCCGTCGCGGCAGATCTAGCACCATCGGTCACCATCGCAGTCAATCACGGTGGTGGGCGAACTCGTTCACAGGTTTCATCAGCAAAACGGCCAAAAACTTATCTCAGCTTATCCGCTCTCCTCAACTTATTGTCACTTTTCCAAGGCCACGAGCTTATTTCCAACTTTTATTGGTGATATTACATATTACCTCGAATCTTTCGTGCGACGCGACCCATGTTTCGGGCCTTTTCGTAGCCTTTTACCATAGTTCCCATCACTGTCACTACTTTTAATCCAACTTATCTCGAGCTTTTATTACGTCTCACAGACTGCCTTGCACGACTAGAATAAGTTGAAGGTTCAACTTATACAAGTTGGAACTTATCCCTTATTTCCAGCTTATCTGACAATAAGAATGGTTTAAGTTGCAAATAAGAGGAATGCGGTTTTGCTGATG
>Ga0307509_10009420_pt1 | contig 12208 bp, 7 predicted proteins | sample 10_EM_MG_FD_202245 | JGI IMG/M metagenome (GOLD analysis project Ga0307509, IMG submission 202245) | Populus trichocarpa ectomycorrhiza microbial communities from riparian zone in the Pacific Northwest, United States - 10_EM | ecosystem: Host-associated > Plants > Roots > Unclassified | place...
TTTATTTCTTTATGTTATACTTGTTAGAGAATAATATAAATTATATTTTGGACCTCACCTAACAGTTTAGGCTATTAGATTGAGATGATTCTTTGATATGGTATCAGAGTCTTGATGACCAAGCGGTCACGAGTTCGAATCTCACCATCCCTATTTATTTGACAAAAACTTAAGCACAAGATAATGTGGGTCTTTTCAAATTTCAGGTTTAAAAAACTTTCACTTGAGATCATAATTGGTATTTTTTATAAAAAAATCTCCCTTCAATTCTATATTTATTTTGTACCAAACGCAACTTGAAGCTAAATGACTTGTATTTTTATATGCTAATAAGGACAGTAGTTTTATTTAGATTGATGCGAAAATATATTTATGATATTATTTTATAGATATGATTTAATTTCTTTTAATTTATAAATTAATTAAAAAAATATTCTTTAAATCTTTATAAATTTTATCTATGAATTTAATTAACTAGATAAAGGTATAAAATAATAATATTAAAAATGACAATTTAATTTAAATTTGATGGATATAAACCTAACTTGAATGAGTTAATTGTTTTTTAGATAATTTTTTTTAATCTCAACCCAAAACTTAACATAAACCTACTTGAGATATATATATATAATTTTTATAATTTTTTTTATATGTAATATAATATAAAGAACTATTGTCTGACAATAAGTGGTTGTCTCCTTCCTCTTATTTTATTTTATTTTTTTGCTAATGGTACGAAATACAAAGATCTAAGATAGATCTGTCATTAAAGTGCAAACACAATGTCATTACTCTTTGTTTTAACCTTCAAGCAAAACATATCCATGTCCTCATTGTAATTGTGTGCCGAAGACCTTAAATAAATAAATAAATAAATAAAAAAACCCACAAGACCATATCAGAATCGTAAAAGCCCAACTAAGCCCTCAAATGGCTCACGATGTAAAGATTGGTAGGGCCATGTTGACAACTGAGACTAGATCCTGATCCTCATGCTTACATGTTGGGATCTTATTGGTCCCTCAATTAGCCAAGACAGGATTTTGCAGAAGAGAGAAGTCTAACTCCTATCTTTTAGTTAGTTACTACTGTTGCCTTCTTGTTAAAAGAAAGCTTGTTATTACAGTTTTACTCTCTTACGATGATGAATTGGAGTTCAGTTTCCTTCTCTTATCTCTTCTTGCAGCCTACACAGACAGGCAGAGACTGAGAGATGCATGGGCAAGAGGGTTTACTGTTATCAAGGTTTTTCTCTCTCTTTTTTTCTTTTTAGTTTAGTTTATCATCGCCTGCAGAAGGGATTAATGATTAAATGACGAACTGAATGTCTTGTCTTCTCTACGTTCCTACTTGTAGATAATCATTAAAGAAAGATATACTTCATTTGATAGCAATAATGGCAGCAGCGTTTTGTAGCCTCCACCAGGGGTCTAGTCTCAAGAAACTCCAATATTATCATGTGAGGCAGAGTTATGCAACAAGGCAAGTTATTAAGTTCATTTTTGTACTTGATTTTTTGTTACTATGAGACTAATCTTAATTCATCTGTTTAACATCAACTCACTATTCTTAATTTGTTTACTTAAATTGCTCAGTATAATTTAATAAGTTCTTAGTTTACTTCAATTGATTCTGCTAAATTTGAAACATTGTTTGAACAAAAGGTTTAACAAATGTTGAGATGGCATGATTTGTGAGCTTTGTTGAAATTCACATCAGTAGATTGAATTTTGGTGTAATACAATCAATCATTCACTGAGTTCCGTGTGATTGATGATGCTTCTTTTGCTAGCTAAGAGAGTTTGGAGTCTAAAGAAACTTAGTCTGGGTGTGAAACACAACTCCAGAATCAGTGTTGTTACAAGGTGTATTCCATGCAGTAAGAATATTTGGAAATGATATGTCCTTTGGCCTGATGTACTTAGAAATCTATTAATGATGGTATTTTGGTGGGAAGCTTGTAGTTCAAACTGTATTTAATGTTTCTATTGCGTAGCACTGCATTTCTTGATTATGGTTTTACTCCTTACACTGCTCTCCTTTACCTTAGAACAGAAGAAAAAGTGAGGACATCATGCGTGCCTATTGTTTCTGCATTTACTAATAGTTTATTTCATCAAGTCTCTTTTTTTTTTATTATTGTTATTGTTATTTTTTACCAACTTTCTCAGGTCTTATCCGGGAGCTCTTACTTCAAATGCTTCCAAAAAATCATCATTGTGCTGCTGTACTGCCCAGAATTTTGTCTGTGGGAGTCGTATAAGCCGGTTAGAATTCAAGAAAGGAATTCAATGTTGGCGGGCTTTTTCAGGAAGTATAGCAAATTATGCTGACAAATCACATGAAGGTGAAACTGGGGAGGATGTTCCTAAAGCAACCTTGATATGGAGGGCAGTCAAATTGCCTATTTACTCTGTTGCTTTGGTTCCTCTAACTGTGAGTTTTTCCTTATAATTAGTGCCAATGGTTCTTTGAATATTGATTCTGTGACTATGCTTTTGAGGATTAATGGTTGGTGATGTGCATCACGCTTCATTCATCTTTTCCTGGCTTACATATTTCATGGTTTGTGGAGCAGGTAGGTGGTGCAGCTGCTTATTTGCAAACAGGCATCTTTTCAGCAAGACGCTACTTTTCGCTCTTGGTTTCTTCAATTCTTATCATAACGTGGCTCAATCTAAGGTGAGTTCTGAAAAAATAGGAGGGTGATTTAAAAATAAATTAAGTTGGAACAAGCTTAGCAATAGACCTTGTACCAGACTACTGTTTCGTGTGGGCATTGATTTTCAAACTTCCATTTTCCTGTGGTTTAATCGAATGTACTACCCTGCTGATTCACTCTACTGAGTTTTTTTTTTTTTATTTGTATTTTTCTGGCATCTTAAACCAGTAGCCTAAATCTCCTAGAATGAGTAATTTCACTGGCTGTATGTTTTCTAAAAATAAAGTACACCATCAGAAAACTATCCTCGTGGGTATACTATGTTATACAAGATGTTAAGATTCATCTGTGTGACCCATGGGCAGCAACGATGTTTATGATTTCGATACAGGAGCAGATAAGAACAAGAAAGAATCAGTTGTGAATTTGGTCGGCAGGTAAATGGTTAATAGAAACTATGAACTTTTATGTTCTGATGAAAAACAAGATTATTCAAAGAGAAAACAAACAAGATATCGCTAATTGTGCTTTGCTATCGCTTTGGGAAGCCGTTCAGTGGCCTTTATTGCTGCTTACTCATCACTTCTACTTGGCTTTGCGGGCCTGGCATGGACTTCTATGGGGGAAGGAAACATCCATGCAATATTATTCCTGGCTTGTGCAATTCTTTGTGGTTATGTATATCAGGTAACAAAAATCTCTCTAGTTTGTGGAATGTTTAAATCATTTTTGAAGAATTGAATCTCCTGTCTGTTACAAAATTTTATAGCAAGTTCTACATTTGAGGCTTTGAGCTGCCTCCTAGATCCAGCACTTGTGCTTGGCAAGTCATAATTGTAAATATAATTCCATGGTGGCATAATAGTTACATGTTTCCTTTTGACATGTCCTTTCTTATCTTGGAAGAACTTCTGAAGCTTAGTATCTGATGTAGTGCCCACCATTTCGGTTAAGTTACCAAGGATTAGGAGAGCCCTTGTGCTTCGCAGCATTTGGCCCCTTCGCTACTTCTGCCTTCTACTTACTACTTGGCAGCACGAGGTTTACTTTATTTCTTCAAATTCCAACACCAACCCAGTTTTACATAACTTTTGTTCTTGCTCTATACATAGCTGATATGCCTTGGTGTGTTTGACAGTGAGATGAGCATTCTTCCATTAACTGGCACAATTCTTTCTGCATCACTCCTGGTTGGCTTCACAACAACATTAATACTCTTCTGTAGTCACTTTCACCAGGTAGCCTTCTTTTTATTTTTCTCAGTTTAGCATCATTTAGCAGTGGATTTTTTGCAAAACTCACATTAACTAGCGTTGCATTTTCAAAATAACATGAAAATGTTGTGCAAGTCAGGTGGAAGAAGATAAGGCTGTTGGGAAGTTTTCCCCTTTGGTGTGTACATTGACTCATCCTTATTCATTCGTTTACTTGTTTTTCTTAAGTTATATAGTGCATCAATGTCTTGTTTGAGCTTCTATGCAGGTTAGACTTGGCACTGAAAGAGGTTCTGGAGTGGTGAAAGTAGCTGTCGCAATGCTGTACTCTCTTTTATTTGCTTCTGGTCTAAGCAGAACTCTTCCTTTAGCTTGCATTGTAAGGCAATAATAAATTGTTCAAAACATTTGCTTTTCACCGATGAACTCTTACAGGTATATTGACTGAATCATGGGTATTCCAGCTCCTCTGTTCTCTGACCTTACCTATGGGAAAACTGGTGGTCGGCTTTGTCGAAGAAAACTACAAGGTGAGATCTAAACTAACACGATAGTTTAAGCCTCTACAGTTCCAGTCTCCCTCCTCTGATCCTGAACTCCTGATGCCACATAATGCTCATATCATTCTAATGGGATGAATATTACAGGACAAAGGGAAGATTTTCATGGCAAAGTACTTCTGTGTGAGATTGCATGCCTTATTCGGGGCTGCGTTGGCCTCTGGACTCGTGGCAGCTAGAGCATTTCAAGGATATTTCCCTTGAAGTATTATTCCAAGCATCACTCAAACCAAAATGAACCAGAGAAGCTTCTGTAGATGAAAGGAAATGAATGCAATGAACAAGGTGCTACTGAATATGACTTGCAACCAACATGTTGTATTGATTTTATTAATATAGAATATATTTATTGTTAATAAAGATTTTCTTTATATTTGATTAATAAATCTAATTTTTAATTAATTAATCTAGAATAAAGATAAAGTATGTGGAATAAAAATACTTTGCATGAGAAATTATAAAGTTGTTATAATTATGAAATTTCTATTACATCAAAACATTGTTTCTAAATGTTGTTAGTCAATATTCTATTAAAATTAAATATTAATTAGAGTTATTGAGATCAATCCATATCATGTTTATTTCTTTATGAAAGAAAGCAATTGCTTTCATAAATCAAGGTATGAGGAATACCTGAAACTAATATATAAGTACTTGTCAAATGACATAGACACTGAACTGGCCTGCAAAAATATTTATATGGAGAGATCATTTGTATTTATAAAAATGATCACGTGATAGTTGTGTAAGTAATCATTAGACTTGAGATCATTAAGTTATCTTATATAAAAAAAGTGTTATGCTTTGATCATAATACTAAACTGATGATTCGTGGTTTGCAATAATTTAGTTTTAAAACAATTATTCAAAGCCATAAAGAATATCCAATCTTTAAGTAATTTTTATATAAATGATAAATAACTCTAGATTTTCTTAATGAGATCCTTGAAACTCCCTAAAAAAATTAAATTTATCATTTTCTTTACGTGTATACGTTTTAGAAAACCCAAATTGTCATTTAACAAGCATTTACATATTAATTTCTGGTATTTTTCATATTTTAACTTATAAGAATAAGCGTTACCTTTTATAAATAAACGAATATAATGTATATCAGTTTTAACAATTCTAATTAATATATAGTTTTAATATAACATTGACAAAAATATTTAGAAACAATGATTTGATACAATATGAATCCTTATAGTTATAATCATTTTACAATTTTTTTATAAAATATTTTTTGTTCTTTTGACTTTATATTTACTCTAAACTCGTTAAATAAATTTAAATGAATATTAAAGGTAAAAAATATATTTATAAATAAAAATATATATTTTGCATAAATAAAATCATTATCACATATTTTTTGAATATTTTTTGAAAATGACAAACATTTGATACGATAAAGTTTTCTTAATTAATTGAATATTTTTTCTTTGGGAAGGTTGGCATCAATTGATAAACAAGAGGGTATGGTCAAGAAAGAAAACAGAAAAATTGATCCTCTTAGCACTAGGCCCCACGAAACCCTAATCTAGTGGCCGAACAAACCCAGCTCATAAATAAGCCATAACCCCCAAAACATCCAAACCCACAGCCATTGATCTCTCTTCCCCTCTGGGCCTCTGGCTCTGTACTCTGTAGTCGGTTCCCATCGAAAGATGTAATCACACTAGCTAACCTCTCACTCAAGAATCATATCTCCACTAACCAGAAACCCTAAGATCCCAAATTGACAAACCACCATAACCAACAATCAAACAAAAACCCATTTCAATTCAGCAAAAACCCTAACAAAATGGACCCCGAAATCGCCAAAACCCAAGAAGAGCGCAAGAAAATGGAACAACAACTTGCCTCTTTAACCTCTTTAACCTTCGATCGTGACTTGTATGGTGGAGTCGACCGTAATGCTTATGAAACATCGATCCCAGCTACCGATGATGAAGAACCCGAAGTGGGTCTTAACGAGGTTGCTCAGAAACTCGCTTCTTATACTGCCCCGAAATCAGTTCTTAAAGAAATGCCTCGTGGCGGTGATGATAGTGAAGAAGTTAATGGGTTTAGGAAGCCGTCGAGGATTATTGATCGTGAGGATGATTACAGGAGGAGGAGATTGGATAGGATTATTTCGCCGGAGAGGCACGATCCTTTTTCTGCCGGGGAGAAAACGCCGGATCCCAGTGTGAGGACTTATTCGGATATCATGAAGGAAGAGTCTTTGAAAAGGCAAAAGGAGGAACTTCTAAGGGAAATTGCCAAGAAAAAAAAGGAAGAAGAGGAAGCGAGGGCTGAGAAAGGTGACAAGGGTGAAAAGGAGTCGAATTCGATGGCTAAGAGGAGGAACAGGTGGGACCAATCGATGGAGGATGGTGGAAATGCAGCTAAGAAGGCGAAGACGGGTTCGGATTGGGATTTACCTGATGCTACACCGGGGATTGGGAGGTGGGATGCGACACCTACTCCAGGGAGGATAGGGGATGCTACGCCAGGTGCTGGGAGGAAGAATAGGTGGGATGAGACTCCTACACCGGGGAGAGTGGCTGATTCAGATGCCACTCCTGCGGGTGGGGTTACACCAGGGGCGACTCCTGCTGGTGTTACTTGGGATTCTACTCCCAAAGGAATGGTTACACCTACACCAAAAAGGCAAAAGTCTCGTTGGGATGAGACTCCAGCTAGTATGGAGAGTGCAACTCCTGCTCTTGGGGGGGTTACTCCTAGTCTTGGTGGTGCGACTCCTGGACCTACTCCTCTTGGTGCAATTGATATGGCTACTCCAACTCCTAATGCACTTGCCATGCGTGGGGCTATAACTCCTGAGCAATATAACTTGCTGAGATGGGAGAAGGATATTGAGGAGAGGAATAGGCCATTGACCGATGAGGAGTTGGATGCTATGTTTCCTCAAGAAGGGTACAAGATTTTGGAGCCGCCGGCTTCTTATGTGCCTATCAGGACACCGGCTAGGAAGTTGTTGGCTACCCCGACACCAATGGGGACTCCTCTTTATTCTATTCCTGATGAGAACAGAGGCCAACAGTTTGACCTGGGGCAGGAGCCTCCTGCTGGGTTGCCATTTATGAAACCTGAGGATTATCAATATTTTGGGGCTTTGCTGAACGAGGAAGATGAGGAGGAGTTGTCACCAGAGGAGCAGAAAGAGAGGAAGATTATGAAACTGCTACTTAAAGTGAAAAATGGGACACCTCCACAGAGGAAGACTGCTTTAAGGCAATTGACTGATAAGGCTAGAGAGTTTGGCGCTGGGCCATTGTTTAACAGAATTTTACCGCTGCTTATGCAGCCTACCTTGGAGGATCAGGAGAGGCATCTTCTGGTTAAGGTAATTGATAGGGTTTTGTATAAATTGGATGAGTTGGTTAGGCCCTATGTTCATAAGATTCTTGTTGTTATTGAACCACTCTTGATTGATGAGGATTATTATGCCCGTGTGGAAGGGAGAGAGATTATTTCTAATTTGAGTAAAGCAGCCGGTTTGGCCACCATGATTGCTGCTATGCGTCCTGATATTGATAATATTGATGAGTATGTTAGGAACACAACTGCAAGAGCTTTCAGTGTTGTAGCTTCTGCTCTCGGGATTCCTGCACTGTTGCCCTTCTTGAAAGCTGTGTGCCAGAGTAAGAAATCTTGGCAAGCTCGCCACACTGGAATCAAAATTGTTCAACAGATTGCTATTTTGATTGGCTGTGCTGTTCTTCCCCATTTGCGATCCCTTGTGGAAATCATAGAGCATGGTCTGAATGATGAGAATCAGAAGGTGAGGACAATCACTGCCTTGTCCTTGGCTGCTCTTGCTGAGGCTTCTGCCCCATATGGTATTGAAAGCTTTGACTCTGTTCTGAAGCCATTGTGGAAGGGAATTAGGTCACACCGTGGCAAGGTCTTGGCTGCCTTCTTGAAAGCAATTGGTTTTATTATTCCTCTCATGGATGCTATGTATGCCAATTACTACACCAAGGAAGTCATGTTTATTCTGATACGTGAGTTTCAATCACCTGATGAAGAAATGAAGAAGATTGTGTTGAAGGTGGTTAAGCAATGTGTGAGTACAGAGGGTGTGGAAGCTGAATATATACGTTCTGATATTCTACCTGAGTTCTTTAAGAACTTCTGGGTTAGAAGAATGGCCTTGGATAGGAGAAATTACAGGCAACTTGTAGAAACGACTGTTGAGATTGCTAACAAGGTTGGTGTTAAAGATATTGTTGGCAGAATTGTTGAGGATCTGAAAGATGAGAGTGAACCTTACAGGCGTATGGTCATGGAAACAATTGAGAAGGTTGTGACGAACATGGGTTCATCTGATATCGATGCTAGGTTGGAAGAGCTTTTGATTGATGGTATTCTCTATGCTTTCCAAGAGCAGACCAGTGATGATGCTAATGTGATGCTTAATGGGTTTGGTGCGGTTGTCAATTCTCTTGGACAGAGGGTGAAACCTTACCTTCCCCAGATTTGTGGAACCATTAAGTGGCGCTTGAACAACAAGAGTGCTAAAGTGAGACAGCAAGCTGCTGATCTTATATCTAGAATTGCTGTTGTCATGAAGCAGTGCCAGGAAGAACAACTGATGGGCCATCTTGGTGTAGTGTTGTACGAGTATTTGGGAGAAGAATACCCTGAAGTTCTTGGATCGATTCTAGGAGCTCTCAAAGCAATTGTCAATGTCATTGGTATGACCAAAATGACTCCTCCTATTAAGGACTTGCTTCCAAGATTAACACCAATTCTGAAGAATAGGCATGAGAAAGTCCAGGAAAACTGTATTGATCTTGTTGGTCGTATTGCTGATCGTGGAGCTGAGTTTGTTCCTGCCAGGGAGTGGATGAGGATTTGTTTTGAGCTTCTTGAGATGCTTAAGGCCCACAAAAAGGGTATTCGGCGTGCTACTGTTAACACTTTTGGTTACATTGCTAAGGCCATTGGGCCTCAGGATGTTTTGGCTACATTATTAAATAACCTTAAGGTCCAGGAGCGCCAAAACCGTGTTTGCACAACTGTTGCAATTGCTATAGTTGCAGAAACCTGTTCACCTTTTACAGTCTTGCCTGCCTTGATGAACGAATATCGTGTCCCAGAGCTTAATGTGCAGAATGGTGTCTTGAAATCCCTCTCTTTCCTGTTTGAGTACATTGGCGAAATGGGTAAAGACTATATCTATGCAGTGACTCCATTACTTGAGGATGCCCTCATGGACAGAGATCTAGTTCACAGGCAGACTGCAGCTTCCGCTGTTAAGCATATGGCTTTGGGTGTGGCTGGTTTGGGTTGCGAGGATGCATTGGTCCACTTGCTTAACTATGTTTGGCCCAACATTTTTGAGACGTCCCCTCATGTGATAAATGCTGTCATGGAAGCCATTGAAGGAATGAGGGTGGCCTTAGGCGCTGCTGTTGTGTTGAATTACTGTCTCCAGGGGCTGTTCCATCCTGCCCGGAAGGTCAGGGAAGTATACTGGAAGATCTACAATTCTCTGTATATTGGATCTCAGGATGCCCTTGTGGCAGCTTATCCTATACTGGACGATGAGCAGAATAACATATATAGTAGACCCGAGTTGATGATGTTTGTTTAAACTGCAGTTTATTTGTAGTCAGAGAGTATCAAGGGATCCATCTAGAACACGTGTTAAGCCTTTTGTTTTTCTATTTAGTCGCTGTAGTTTGACTAGTATCCATATGCTCTGCTTTGGATTTCTAGCTTGTTTTCATATTGATCATTTATGTGTAGTAATGCTATGAAATAAAAGCCTTGTTTTCTTGAGATCTCAAGCTTTGTGTGTGCTCTTTCAGCTCAACAAATACACATTTTGTCCTTTTGTTAAAAAAAAAACTTATTAATACATGCTTTATTGGAGTTCAGGTCTCATGACAGCATTATTGAGGCTTTTGGTAACATGCATTTTTCGTGATTGATTGTCCTGGACGATGATCTTCATTCTGCATTATCCATGTTGTCTGTGTCTTTTAGATGGCAAAGGAAGCAGCAGACCATAAGCATAAGCATTTTGCTGAAATTCAGTATCTTTCACTGAGGCTCAGAATTTGAAGGCCACTTGAGACGTACTAGAGATCTGCTAGTACTGTGTGTTTTGCGTTGTGAAGTAGGTTTAAAAATAGCTTTTTCATAACCAAAGTCTTCGGAGTTTTTAGTAGGATTCATATAAAGGTGTGTTGAATCAATACTCTTAAAACTATAGTAAGGGCAAAACACAATTTCAACCATCTAACCACACTGCAATTTCAATGTATTACTGGCCATTCAAGTTTTTAACCAGCTGCTGGCTGATTTTCGGTCTTACAAATTATGTATCCGCACCCCTTGTGTTCGTGCACCTGTAATTGTAATTCTTAGGCCTTTGGTGTGCATTGCATGATACGATGATAGCCATAGTTGGCACCACCTCCTTGGTATGATGGTAGCCGTGGGTATACGTGGCTATATTTCACGTCTTTTGGCTCTGCAGATCCTTGATTACTATCTGAATATGCAACACAAGTGAAGTTGATCAAACATGTGAAGGAAAGTAGAGAACTAGAGAATACTACTTCCTTGTAAAGAGAGATTTAAGGCTTCTTTTTCACACACCATATCGCACATGCTTCCCAGAAATTTTCTGAAACTACAGCTGGCTCATGTTACATTTCTATCAGTAACAATAGTCCCCAATGATTGATAGAGGAAGAAACATAATGAACGCATAAATGCATATTGCATAATCACCTATTTTTATATTTATGTTATTTGTTAATTTGTTGTCCTTGCCACTTCCGTCCCTTTTCAAAGCTGTTCTGCTGGTGTTTCTTTATCATGTCACATCCATGTTCCATAAATATGTCCATAACTTGGATGGAGGCTCAAACCTCAATGGTTGTTCTTCTATAAGCACTGTATATATTAACTATATCAGTGTTTCCAAGATTTTTGGGAACTTTGATTCTATTTTCTTTACATGATTCTTGTTAATATGCATCAGGTTCTCTTAGTGCTTGAACTTTCTGGAAAATCCTGCTCGTTTCCTTTATTTTTTTCCCAGGCTGACTTCATGTTGACTCTTTGTACTAGATCAATTGGTCTTTCTTGTGACAATCCAAAAGGACATTTTAGTGCTTTTCAATTTATAAATTCCATCAGTTAATTTGTAGTTACTGATCATGCAAGAATTCTCACCTGGGTATGTAGGAAGTGAAACGTACATGTCCGCTTCTTCTTTTAAATATGAGGTTGATGTGAAATATAACTGTATATCATGCTCTTCAATCTACATCGTTCTCACTGCATGCCTCTTCTTTTACTTGAAAGCCTACGGTTGATTGAATTTCTCCCAGGGAGGCACACCCCAGGATCACATTTCCATCTTTTCTTAACCCAATCTAGCTCTCTGTCAACATTGCACTCTCAAGTTTATTGTCGAGCTGATTTGATGAAATGAACTGTTAAAGCAATAAGTTGGGTAGTAATATCTACAAGAATGTCATATGACACAGCGACATCCGGCTTATATTCCAATCGACGTGCATCGCATTTTGATGTATATGCTTCTTGCTGTTCCTCAAGTCTGTGGGCGTAGTCTTCATTCTGAAGAGCTGGTTTCAACTGTCAATTCTCTTTAAAATGTGGTAAGTTGTCCTCTATGGCCTGTCAGTTATTTCTTGCCCTTTTCTGCTCCTTCCCTCCAACGTACTTTGATGCAATTCTTAATTTGAGTTCTAAGTGGATTTGGCCTGTCCTTGTTTAAACAG
>Ga0307509_10009421_pt1 | contig 12208 bp, 18 predicted proteins | sample 10_EM_MG_FD_202245 | JGI IMG/M metagenome (GOLD analysis project Ga0307509, IMG submission 202245) | Populus trichocarpa ectomycorrhiza microbial communities from riparian zone in the Pacific Northwest, United States - 10_EM | ecosystem: Host-associated > Plants > Roots > Unclassified | place...
CGTTGTTGTTGATCTGAGGCTGGTGAGAAGTGTTTTCTGAGTCACATGTGAACACGCGTTGCAGCAATGTTGATTTGCAAACATATACAAACATACATCAGTATATAGAGCTCGCTCCCCCTGCGTTCGTCCTTTCCTCCACTGTAGATTATGCTTTTTGTATATTATTTAATTTAATATAAATTATTTATAATATAACCGGTTACAAAACCGGTTTGTAACCGATAACCGCCGCGACTAACCGAGCCAGACTGGTTAGTCACAGTTCGGTCCGGTTTTTTTGAGTTCTGGGACTCAGGCTAACCGGTCTTGGTCCCGGTTAGGGTTGCTAGATACCCCATAACCGGACCTAACCGGACCTGGAAACACTACTCCAAATGAGTATCAATCTCAAGACATACATTCCATAAACCTGCAATACCCATCTTACACTAATACAAGTTGAAAGAGTGGTGAGAGATTGAATGTTTCACAAAACAGAACTAAAATATACACAATGATCGTAATACAAATATTGAACATCACTTGCTAATTTCTGAGGGCCGAGACCGCTTGGGCTTGGGCCGTCCACCAATAGTCGGTGCCCTTCGCCTTTTTCCATCATTCAAGTCGATTGGCACTAGCTCACATCCAGCCGAACTTCCCACTGGTTGTGAGTTTCTAGCGGTCTGTCATGAAAGTGGGTTATGAGTTAAATCCAATTGGGAAGAGCATACCTCTTTATGGTGACTGGCAAGCAGTGTTGAAAGTACGTTTATGCTAAGCAATGTTGACTTGCCCTCAACTTTTCATTTTTCCTCAAGTTCCTGAACAGCATCAGTGATAGAAACTCCATGGTGTGTAATTTCGTTATCTATCCACTTGTCATGTACCGTACCGCCATGTGACTCCGGAACTCACCACCCGCCTTCCGGTATGCACTAGCTGTCCGGACACTTCCAGAACACATCCTGCGACCTGCGGGATATCGGGACCCCTTCGGAAGAACTTATGCATTGATTATGCTTTGGAACACAATCCCGCCGTGGTCGGTTACTGGTTCCTCTTCGGTTCTACTTCGGACGACGCCTCATGCCCATTCCTGTCCATATGCCTCTGTGATATTCTACCTTATGATCTCTATTCCCTATCTCTCCGGACTTGTTCCAGATGAAACACATAGTTAGTATATACTCAGATGTTTCCTCCTGTATCTCCAGTCTGAATATCGACTTCGGTTCCCCCTGTTTCCTTTTCTGTCTGATCGGTTTTCTGAAATAGGACACTGTGTGCACGAGGGTGCAACGCACAAGTTGAAGCCAAGTCCTTTCTGCTTCCCTCCCACTCCAAAGCTCTTCCAATGTGTTCTGCTCCGCTTCCGCTCTTTTTCCCACGCTCCTTCCTGTTACGAATGTATCTCAGTCAGTGGGGGTGATAACAACTGTGTATTGTCTGTAATACTAACCTGTTACGAATGTACTACAGGAACAGTAAGTAAAGTATAAGTTATGAAGGTAAAGGACTACTCACTCTCAGTCGGTGGGGGTGATAACGACTGAGAGTGACGGTAGAAAAGGGGGTAGGTATATATACGGGTACTATATGAAATGTAGTCACAATAAATAGGAGGAGTAGAATCATAAGGTATCACAATAGGTATATCCGTATCCAAACGGGGTACAATAATGATGAGATTGAAAAGGAGGTGGGAATAAAACCAAGAAAAGACCGAGATTCTTACGGTTAACCTTCAATACTCCCCCATGAACGGGAGAATCTCACCCTATGTTGAGGGCTTGTAAGAACGGTGGTGTTGGTCACAAGAGAGGGGTTTCGTGAACAAATCGGCAAGGTTAGCCGCTGAGGGAATTTGTTCAAAAATGATGGTTCCTGACTGCATGAGTTCGCGAATATAGTGGTGTTGTATATCGATATGCTTGACCTTCGCATAGTTCTTAGTGTTCTTTGTCAATGCTACAGCTCCCCTACTGTCCCCTTTAATAAGTCCAGGCCTGACACGTTCAATGGCAACTTCATCCAGCCACGATTGCATCCATACCATTTGTTGGGTGCAGCGGGACATTGCAACATATTCCACTTCAACCATCGATAGAGCAACCATTGGCTGTTGTTTGCTAGACCATGTAACGGGGCTGCCTGCTATAAGAAAGACATATCCTGATGTTGAGTGTCGTGTGTCACGACACCCTCCATAGTCTGCATCAATGAAGGCATGTGGGAAGAGGTCCGCATCTCGTGAATAGGTTAGGCCGAAATCGAGGGTATTCTTGATATACCCTACAATGTGCATGAGCACCTTCCAATGCTCAATCCCAGGATTTCCTTGGAAATGGGAGAGTAGTGAGATGGCGAACGATAGGTCAGGTCGTGTAACGAGTTGCCCCCACATAATTGACCTGAGGATTGGTCGGTATGGTTTGTCATGCATATCCTTCTTCTCAGAGTCAGTTTGCGGAGACATATCATTATCGAGTGCGATTCCCACTGGGAGGGGAATGTTGCGTGGTTGAATATAAGCGAGGTCGAATCGGGTGATGACGTGCTCCCAATATGGTCATTGGGTAAGTCGGATAGTCCCTTTCTTGAGATCTTGCTGGACTCGCATTCCGAGGAAGTACTTGTTCTCCCCCACATCCTTGATTTCCCACTCCTTCCCAATCTCCTCTTTCCTTTCCTCAATTTTCCGATCGCTCTTCGAGGCCCCAAAGACATTGTCCGTATACGTATCAGTGATAGTATATCTGTCACCTTTGCATTTGTAGCGTATGCATGGGTCTGCCCAGGAGGTAGTATACCCCAGCTTCTTGTATGTTTCCATAAGTGTCTTGTACCAGTCATGTGCACCTTGCATAGTTCCATAGATAGTATGGACGAGTTTGCATACATGGTCCTCATATCCTGGTTCAACAAATCCTTCCGGTTGTTTCATATAAATGTCTTCTTTCGTCAGGCTATTGAGGTATGCACCAACAAAATCGATTCTCCAGAGTTTGAGGTCGAGCTTTGCTGCAATGGCAGCCGTCATTCATACCGATTCGAGCTGGGTAACTGCTGCCCATGTCTTGTTATAATTGACGCCAAGTTGCTGTGTGTATCCCTTTCCAACTGACCGTGCCTTGTCCTTAATTCGGTTCCCCTCACCATCCCACTTTATGTCATATACCCACATTGAGTCCATAATGTTCGCACTGGGAGGCGGTTTGACAAGGTTGCAGGTGTGCTTTTTCTTGAGTGTCTCCATCTCAAGCTTCATAGGTACCATCCACCTTGTTCAGTCAGTAGCGATGGCATGGTGGTATGAGCGGGGTATATGGTGCAATGCCTTCGTTTTGATCAAGCATGCGAAGTAGTCGTCGTCCTCAGCAGTGGCGATCGGAGGTGAAAGATGCCTGTGGTCATCGATTTGTAGCCCAGGCTTCTCCATCACTGCGCCCAGTATCCTTGCGGTTTTGGTATTCTTGGGATTGGAGTTTAGCAGTCAAAGGCCATACAGTTTGAGTGGATCGTCATGGCGGTATATTCGGAGTGGCGGGTACTTCGTGGCTGGCATTAACAGTATTTCCTGGATCATCATTTCTGGATATGGACTTGGAATTGCTTCCGAGTGGTTCATTGACATTTACATCAGGGGTCATGTGGCCATTGTTGGGATCTCCTGGTTCTTCCACTTCAGGTCCTTGTTCCTTCTGTTCGCTATCGGTGACTGTAATGTCTTTGCCAAGTGTGTCAAAAAGTGGAATCTGCTCCCCCACAGTCGGTGATGTGCAGTGGGGATAACCCTCCTCAAAAATGACATCACAAGAAACGAAGACGCGACGTCCTGGACCCTGTAGTTCCCCAGTCCAGAGGCGTAATCCAGGAAGACGCACTCCATGCTATGGACATTGAGCTTGGACCCCCCTGTGACCTGTACCCCATGGACAGTGGGTATTTTAGCCCAGCACTTAGACCCAAACACATGGAGGTGAGACACATCTTGTCGTTTACCAGAAAATAATTCAAGGGGTATCTGTCCAGGATGTCAGTGAGAAGGTATCAGGTTATGAGTTTCAATGGAGTAGGCTGCAGCTTCAGCCCAGTACGAGTGGCCAAGGCCAGAATCATGCAGCAAGGTTCGTACATCGTCCATTGTCGTACGTATTGCGTGCTCAGCTAAACCATTCTGTGCAGAGGAATATGGGGCTGTAAATTCATAAAGAATACTATGCTCCCAGCAGTAGGTTGCCCATGCCATGGATTCATATGCACGATCTGTATGCAACCTCCAAATTTTCCAGCCTGTTAGGGATTCTGCTTTGATGCAAAAATTGTTGAAAGCGGCTATCATAGCGACATTGGATTTGTCAGGTAAGTAAGCTCCGTGTTTATAGGACGTCCCTGCATCAACAATTGGCATAAAGTAGACCTTTCCTCCAGCGGATTGGGTACAAGACGGCCCCCATAAATCGAAGGACACGAGGTCAAGAGGGGCAACAGACGGGTCGCTCCGTTCGTCAAAAGGGCAGTGTGTTTGACGTCCAAGGATACAGTCTTCACACTTCCCCTGGAGGTTCTTACCCAGTATCGCCAGTCCGTCAACAAGGCCATAATTCACCATCTCTTGGATTGTCGTTGGGCTACAATGGGTCAATCGGTGGTGCCATTGTTCCAACAACGTGGGGCGCAAGAGTGAGGACATAGCCATCGAAGGGCGATTACCTACAGTGTCGACAATATACATGCTCTTCTCACCTCGTCCAGTCAGGACGATGGACCCGTCCCCCTTTCGGATGACTCCATGTCCACCACCGAAGGTAGTAGTGAGACCAGCTTTATCAAAGGCACTCATGGATATGTGGTTCACACTCAGTGCAGGTGTGTGAAGGGCCCGAGTATAGGTGATCGCCTTTTCCTGCCCCTCAACTAAATACCATTGCTTAACCTTTCCTTCTCCAAGGATGGCAAAGTCTCCACCTTTGGCTTTCGCTGAGTCCCCCGTATGAGAGGTTATTGGTGTATATTCGATAAAATCATTGCGGGATACGAACATGGTGTCACTCGCTCCAGAGTCAATGAAGGTAGGCACCTTTCCACCTGAAAATACTTTGAAATCATTACTAATGAAGGCAGTAGAGGGCCTATTCTCGTCAGGCTCATCGAGTATGACTCCAGAGTTGCCCAGTGTGATCCCGAAATCATTACCAACATCATCAGGACCGTCGAGTATGACTCCAGAGTTCCCAGAATCAATTCCAGTCAAAGCCGAGAGCACGAAATGCTCTTCAGTAGATGTCAGAACACTTGCAGCATTCGCCTTCATCCGCTGTCTGAAGTTGGGAGGAAACTGGCCCTCCTTCCCTCCCCCAGGCCAATAGCAGTTCGCAGTGGTATGTGTGGATCGCTTCTTAGCCTTACAATTGGGGTTGGTACAACCATCAGAAGTCCTGATGGCTAAAGCTGTATTGGATGAGCCCAATGCCAGTCTTCCACTTTTGAGGATCATTCTGTGGGCGAGAAGGGTCAATATGAAGTCCGCTGACGAGGACATGGTGTATAGGGAAGGTATGACAGGGAGCCACTTAGAAGATGCAGGTATGGATCAGATTATAATCCCCTGCCACGTCTCATCGGTCATGCTCTGTGTGCTCAGATTATCTACTGCAGCTCTCCTGATCTGAAGGAGTTTGATATGCTCCTGTATATCCATCCCCTCAATGTAAGCCGTTCAGTCCAATGCCTCCTGCACATGGGACTGACGCATGTTGGTGCTCTTCCCCCATTCGTTCTGGATGGAGTCCCAGGCCTCCCTTGCCGTTCCAGTGGTCTTGACTCCCAAAGCGGCAGTGTCAGTACAGTTGAGGGTGATGTGGCCTTGGGTAAGTTGGTCACGAAAATGCCATTCATCACAGCTCGGATCAGTAGAGTAAATGGGTGTAGGAGCCAGGATTGGGGTACCAGTGCCCAGGTGGGGGGGCAAGGGAATTCACCCATCAATGTAGCCCAACAAGCCTTTCAATCCTAGCAGTTGTGTCATGGTCGTAGTCCATGATAGTAAGTTGTCACCATTGAACTTTTGTTCCTCGGAAAGAATTGTTAGTGAGGGCGTGTTCGACGACATTGCAGAAAGGGGTATTTGCTTGTAAGCTTAAGTTTGGGTGTGTGTGAGTCGTTTTCGGTTGCTGCGTTTTGTAGACTTAGAGGGTAGTGGCAACGGGGCCCATAACCTGTTACGAATGTATCTCAGTCGGTGGGGGTGATAACGACTGTGTATTGTCTGTAATACTAACCTGTTATGAATGTACTACAGGAACAGTAAGTAAAGTATAAGTTACGAAGGTAAAGGACTACTCACTCTCAGTCAGTGGGGGTGATAACGACTGAGAGTGATGGTAGAAAAGGGGGTAGGTATATATACGGGTACTATATGAAACGTAGTCACAATAAATAGGAAGAGTAGAATCATAAGGTATTACAATAGGTATATCCGTACCCAAATGGGGTACAATAATGATGAGATTGAAAAGGAGGTGGGAATAAAACTGAGAAAAGACTGAGATTCTTACGGTTAACCTTCAATACTTCCGTCACCTGCACCCATCCTGATTCGATCCATAACAGTATATTCAGACTGCCACTTGTTCACACAAAATGCACACCTCTGGCAGGACAACACGTGTTTCACACAATGCTGGCATAGGTGCAGCCTTGATGGCTCTCTCCCGACATCAACCTACAAGTTCCTCTTCTTCCGCACCCACTCCCAACTTCCCTTCCAATGCTTCTATTTCCACTCCAAATCCTGTTCCCACCACCAGATTTTCTTCCACTCACTTCCAGTCCACTTCCAAAAGTTCCTCTGACTCTGAGAGTCCATCTGAAAGTCCCTCTGAAGATCCTTCCAAAGACTCTTCTGACTCTTCTTCCGATCATTCTGAAATTTGTTCCAAAAACTCTTCCAAAAATTCATATGAGGACTCTGAAGTCCATTCCTCTTGAGATCCTTCTGAAAGCTCTTCTGAACCTCCTTCTGATCATTCCAAAAATTTGTATGAAGACTCTGAAGTCCATTCCTAAATTCTATCCGAAAATCCTTCCGAAAATTCTTCCAAAAATTTGCATGAGTACTCTGGAGTTCACTCCGAACCTCCTTTCAAAAATTCACCCGAAAATTCATCAGATGATCAGGACACCAGGAACGTCTACCAGGAGTCGCATTCCGCTACTATTGCCACTGTCAACCGAATTGCGGACCTCCCTGGTCCAGATGGACAACTCAAGCTGGAAGAATGACAGCATCGCATGGACAATGGCCTTTGCCTCTGCTGTGGAGAATTTGGCCATATGGTCAGTAACTGTCCACTCTAGCTGCCCTGGATTCATTTTGTATACCCATTCCTGTTCTCTTTTACTGCTGATAATCTGTTCCAGTTTTGACCCTTCCACTTGTTCCACTCTTGTTCCACTTATTCTGCTTTTGTCCTGATTTTATTCTGCTTTTATTGTACTTTGTTTCACCTTATCTGTTTCTGTTTCACTTTTGTTCCACTATTTTGTTTCAATTTATTTTCCTCTCCGTTCCGCTTTTACTCCCTCACTCTCTGTCCCATTTCCCTCACTTGCCTGACCTGTTCCACATTACCCAACCTCCTGACCCATTACCCAACCTCCTGACCCATTCCACATCTTCCGACCCAACCTGTTTCCACATCCCTTCTTCTGTCCCACTCCCGACACCCTTCTGACCTGTTCCGCAATATCCAACCCGACCTGAAACGCATCCCTTCCATACTTAATTCACTCTCTCCCACATGTTTGTCCTGCCCATTGAATTGGTCTGTTGCCTTAACTGGCCCCTCCATCTCTGGCACTTGCTGCCATCCTCTGTTGCGTTTGCCTCCCAGATAATTTGTTGATCCCGCATAATATGACCCATTGATCTGCTGCATTGGATCAAGTAACCAGTTCTGTTTCCGCTTCCGCCTCTGCAGTAACTCTGGGCTGTATAGCCAACCTCTGTTTTCACCCACATTTCGGGTGACCAATCTGTGTTCTGATCCGTTTCTATTCCATCTGCTCTTTACCATTTCAGTCGCTCTGTCAGCCTTCTTAGAATGGTGATGTGTGTGTAGGACCTAGGGACTTGCTCCCTCCTACCTTATTTATCACAGTACGCTAGCCTCTGATTTTGCTCTTTCCAATTTTGGCTTTTTTCTCCCGCTCACACTTCCTTTTGCCTTCTGAACTTTTATTAGGTCCTCCGTACCATGTTTCCACTTCCACTTCCGCCACTCTGCTTCACTTCTGACATGCTTCCGCCTCTCCATTTCTCTTCTGCAACACTCCTGACCCCTTGTACCCTAGTTCCCGACTTTCATTTTCCCTTATGCTTCCACTTTCAGCACTTCATCTCTCTCCTGCAACAATTCCACCCGAAACATACCTTATTGCACTCCCAACACTGCTCCCGCTCCCAACCTGCTACCCTTCTACTTCCAGTCACCCTTCAGTTCACATTCCTCTTTTGGACCATTTCTAAATTTTCACCTGTGTGTGACTACCGTCCAGACTCCAGAACAGCCTTCGAGGGCTTGGCCATAAGAGGGGAGTACTGTCATGTACCATGACATCACCTGATCTATCACCTGAAGCTTCCAGAAGTCTTCCCTGTCACCAGCCACACATTCCAACAGTTTCCCACATGTTCCAACATTTTCTGCACCTTCTGACATCTTCCGCAATCTTCCAACGCTTACTTATTTCTTATGCAAAGACAAGTCCAAATTTTGTAGTATAGTAACAAACATTTTTCTTTATATTACAGAGGGGAGGACCAACTCACTCTTCCAACTCCTCTCCCGATTCTTCTCCCGATTCTTCTTCCAACCCCTCCTCCGACTTATCCATCTTGTATGACCCATCCTGTCTTCCATCTCCAACTTTCCTTCCGACAGCAGTGTACCGTATGCAGTCCCATTCCCATTCCCCTCTAGTGCTACCACCAGTTGCTGCAGCAGGAAGTTCTGCAACTCCGCTGCCCTGGTGAAGTGTGTGGTATCCACCGCCATCACCCCCAGCGTACCCACAATCTCCATCCGAAATTCCTCTTCCGTCAACATTTTTTCTTCCACCTTCTTCTGTTTCTTCTTGGGTGGAAACCCTCGATCCGTGTCCTCCAAAGGCCTCTTCCTGCCCGAACTGGCGGAAGGCGCTACTGACATCTTTGTCAGCTTCCCTGGCTTTTCCATCTTCCGTCAACATTCTTCTGTGGCCGGAAGAATGCAAGGTTTCCACCTCACCTCCATACACCTCTGACAAGAGGTGGCAGGTGGTGCCTTCTTGTACACCTTGCCCTTCTTGGTGCTCTTCTGCCACTTCTCAATCTCCCCCAAGTTGATCTTGCAAGCTATCTCCTCTTTCTGACACGCATTGCACCTCCCACTTCCTCCAACAATCTCCCATCTGCTTTTTTCCTTCTCCTTTCCTTTCTCTTTCTTCTCTGTTTCCTCTTTCACATCTCTGTCATCTCCCGACCTGTCATCAACCTGCATCAGAGACTCAGGTGCCTGCACCTGACACACCGCTTCCGTGCGATGTTCTGCCTCCTGCCTCTGACATTCTTCCTCCTCCAGCTTCTGAATTTCCTCTGCCACCCTCTCCCGTTCCACAGCTTTGGCTTCCTGTCGCTCCCGCTCCTCCTCCGCCACAATCTGCCTCAGCAGCTCTGCCTCAATTGCTGCCTCCTTTCGCAATCTCTCCTCCACCCATTTTTTCTCTTCCTCCTCCCACTGTTGCTTTTGCTGCAGTTCCGCAAGCCGGGTGTGAAGTTCCCTGGTTTTTGAGTTCGGCTGAGTTGACATGTGGGGAAGGTGATTGTTGAAGATCAAAAGGAGTTAAGGCAGTTCCCGACCAGACACTGGGTTTTAATATGTCCCAACCTGGCAACTCCCGGCCTTGAGGGCTCGGCCATTAAGAGGGAGGTACTGTCACGTACTGTACCACCATGTGACTCCAGAACTCACCACCCACCTTCCAGTATGCACTAGCTGTCCCAACACTTCCGGAACGCATCCTGCAACCTGCGGAATGTCAGGACCCCTTCAGAAGAACTTATGCATTGATTATGCTTCGGAACACGATCCTGCCACAGTCAGTTACTGGTTCCTCTTTGGTTCTACTTCAGACAACACCTGATGCCCATTCCTGTCCATATGCCTCTGCGATATTCTACCTTATGATCTCCATTCCCTATCTCTCTGGACTTATTCCAGATGAAACACATAGTTAGTATATATATATACTCAGATGTTTCCTCCCATATCTCCAGTCTGAATATCAACTTCGGTTCCCCCTGTTTCCTTTTCTGTCTGATCGGTTTTTCGAAATAGGACACTGTGTGCACAAGGGCGCAATGCACAAGTTGAAGCCAAGTCCTTTCTGCTTCCCTCCTGCTCCGAAGCTCTTCCAATGTGTTCCACTCTTTTTCCCGCACTCCTTCTGTCACCCACACCCATCCCAATTCGATCCGTAACAGGTTCGTGAGGAACTGGAAATTCCGTGAGGTGAGCACCTTCCTTGTCTCAGGATTGTAGTACTTGACAGATCTGGAGCCATCGTCATAGCCAATGAAGATATGCTGTTTAGACCTGGGCAGCAGCTTGGATTGCTTCTTCTGCCCCTGCAAGAGGATGTAGACTGGGGTTCTGAATTCCCATAGGTGTAATGTGTCAGGCTTCACCTTGTGCCATGCCTCGTAGGGAGTCATGTCAGGTAGAGACCTTGCTGGCACCCATTCACGCAAATACACAGCATGTTGGATAGCATATTCCCAGAGGAAGGCTGGTACATCCTGTGCAATCATCATGGCACATGCGAGCTCCACCAATGTGCAGTTGAGCCCTTTGGCAGCACTGTTCTGTGAGGGTGAGTAGGGTGCTGTCACCTGCAGTTCAATGCCTTGTTCCGTCAACCACTGAGTCAGGTTGTCATTTAGGAATTCGGTCCCCTGGTCGCATTGAAAGGCGTGTGGATGCATACCACAGGCTTTCAGGTATGTGACATAGTCCTTGACTGCCTGCGCTCCCTCATCTTTGCGTTTTAGGAAGTGGAGTCATGGTTGTTTTGTGCTATCATCCAGAAAGGAGTGGAAGTAGAGGTTTCCATTGATAGACTGAATGGGGTACTTGCCCCAGAGGTTGGTATGGGTCAATTTGCCTGGTTTGGTATGTGTTTTTGTCGATGCAGGGGTGACATGTTGTTTTGCCTGTGTGCAGGCATTGCAGTCATACTTGGGAGTCTGCAAGTTGACATTGAGACCAGTGACTAGGCTTTTGTTGACCAGTGTTTGAATGCTGCTTATGCCCAAGTGGCCAAATCTACAATGCCATACTTTCCAGCTCTTGGCAGGTTCTACCGTGGCAAATGTGTGGTGAATGTTGGTGGGATGAGTTGGGACAGTTGCTGTGAACCTCGGAATGGTAAAGTCATTCAGCCTGTATAAATGGTTGCTGATCCGGGTGCCTCTAGCAATAGTTGTGCCACTGGCGGTGATCATTGTCAATGTTCCCTGGCCACCATGGTAGCTGCCACTGGCTTTGTCCCATCAGCCAAGGGATACAAGGTTCTGTGGATTCATAGGAATATACAAGACATCTGTGAGCCTAAGTGCAAATTCTTTGCCATTGACCTTTGTTGTAATATCCACAATCCCCTTCCCTTCTGTGCAAGTTTGTGCATTACCAACACCACTTACAGATTTGGTAAGGGGCTGGAAGGATGTGAATGCATCTCTCATGTTTGTAACATGGGATGTGATTGCGCTATCGGCGAGCCAATCATAAAAGAGCAAATGTTTGTCATTCTCCCCACTGAGAGGATTGTACTGATTGAAATTACAGGCACCAGCTGCTTCTTCAGCCGTGAAAACTAGCGCATTGCCTTTACTGCCATCTCTGTCCTCAGTAGTTTGATAGACTACTTCTTGTCTTGCTTGCTTTTGCTGACCCCGACTGCTATCATCTGTTCTTCGCTTCTGGTCGCATTGACAGTCTGTGCTGGTGTGTCCAAAGCAGCTGCAGTTGTCACATTTGGCCTTTCCCAACCATCTACAGTTGTCCGTGACATGGTTCTGTCAGCCACAGTTACGGCACAGCATACCAGTGGAACTGTTGGTGGTGGAATTCTGTGGTGTGATGCAGTCAGCAAGTGAGCGATTGTTGGCCTGTGAATAGTA
>Ga0307509_10009422_pt1 | contig 12207 bp, 14 predicted proteins | sample 10_EM_MG_FD_202245 | JGI IMG/M metagenome (GOLD analysis project Ga0307509, IMG submission 202245) | Populus trichocarpa ectomycorrhiza microbial communities from riparian zone in the Pacific Northwest, United States - 10_EM | ecosystem: Host-associated > Plants > Roots > Unclassified | place...
GGCATGTCAACTAAATCACCTGACTGCGAAATGTGTGAGAGACGCTGCCAACGAGTGGAGTGGAGCAATTCATAAATCAATCAAAATTGTTCCAAGCTTAGCGGGAAAAGATAACGGCACCTGCGAAGGGACGATTTATGCAACAATGGAAGCTTTCCATCTACTATCTCGTGGAGGCGTGAATTTCGATAAACAGAGGTTCAAAGGCGATGTCAAGTTATTCAGGGTACGCCTCACTCGATTTACTCTGGTCGATTTCTTCCCCTCAAACCTTAGTAGGGAGCTTCTGATAATGACCCCAAGGGTAGAGAAAGAAAGGCACTCAAGGATGGCGAACTGCCCCCCGAGCTTGATTTTTTCAAATATGCAATGACGGGTTCTTCGAAACGCAAATCCACTAGGTCTGATGGAGAGGATCATGCAAAGAGGAAGAGGCACAAGAAGGAAGAAATTGCCGATGCGGAGGACGACGACGACGATAGCAATGGTGACTGTGGCCTTGCTGCTGAGCGCGACACCAACTCTCGAATGCCCAAACAACGAGTCACCACCAAGGGGAACAACGTTCCTGAACGGGTAGACACTTTTGAAGAACTTCGTGACCGATATCGCATACATTCACAATTAATGGACAACCTGAAGCGGAATGGCTATGAGCACCCTACAGGGATCCAGTCAGCTGGGTGTCCAATACTGCTCGAAGTGAGAGGTCCGATTGTTTTGAGGTGGCACAGCGCTGATAGTCGAAGTCTCGCGATCTGGCCGCTATATCCCCTACGGGCACAGGAAAGACATTATCCTATCTCTTACCAGTCATGTCTTTGCTCAAGGCTCCGATATCGAACTCTTCGACCAACGCTGGGAAAGGCATTCGCGCAGTTATTTTGGCTCCAACTCGCGAGTTGGCACATCAGATCTATAACGAGTGCCTAAAACTTGCTCAAGGCCGAAAGTGGCGTATTATCCTCTTCAGCAAGGCGACTGCAGCCACTCTCGCGGACAAAAGTGTACAGGACAAAGTTGGTACGTCTCGCTCCAGCTGCTTTGATGGGATCAGCGCTGACGCGACAAGGTTAGACGTAGTTATTAGTACGCCACTGCGACTGGTGGCATCGCTTCGGTCAGGACACCTATCCTTACACAAGTATGTCCACCTCCCTTCAAACTTGCCGATTATTTTAACTCTCCTAATACGACCACCCGGGCAGTCTTCGTCACCTCATCTTAGACGAAGCCGACAGGATGCTCGATCAGGAGTTCCTCACTCAAGTGCAGGAGATTTTGGCAGCGTGTACTCATGAGAACATCCAAAAGGCAGTTTTCAGCGCCACACTTCCGGCGGGAGCGGAGCGTGTTGCATTGGATATGCTCCGGGATCCTATCCGCGTTGTAGTGGGGCTTAAGTGCGTTTCTCTTCTATCTTGATCACTTCTCGTTCTCACGACATCGGTCTCCCACAGAGACACCCCCCTTCCTCTCATTGCCCAATCCCTCACCTACGTTGCTGACGACCATTCGAAACTTCCCACTTTGCGTGCTTACCTTTCACAACCATATAATCCTTCAGTCCTCATATTCACGTCATCGCAACCCCGTGCGAGTTCCCTTGCCGAGGAGCTTGTTTTGAATGGGATTCCAAATGTCGACTCTCTCCACGCAGGAATGACCAAGAAAGAGCGCGATGACGCAGTCAGCCGAATGCGTCGGGGGGAGAGCTGGGTAATGATCAGCACGGAAGTGATGGCACGTGGCATGGATTTCAGAGGCGTCCGAGAGGTCATCAACTATGATTTCCCCCGAAGCATACAGAGCTATGTGCATCGCATAGGTCGGTCTGCTTATAGCGTCCCTTGCCTCGTAAACTCTGCCCTGACATACCCTAGGTCGTACTGGCCGTGCGGGTCGAGAAGGAAAGGCAGTAACCTATTTCACAGACGAGGACGCACCCTACCTGAAGGCGTAAGTAGATGATTCTCTCTGTGATACTACTCTTAAGAAATACAATGAAACAGCGTTGCAAACGTTCTGCTCCAGTCGGGTTCGCCTGTGCCAGAGTGGATATTGAAGCTGCCTAAGCCATCAAAGCTGAAGCGTAAAGAGATGGGGAAGGTGAAGCGTGCGGAGGCTGTCAATCCTGCGCGTAGAATTGGAAGGAACGACGCAATCAGAAAACGGTGAGGTGACATTGTTTCATTCGTGATCATCGGAATTGATGTGTACTTCAGCGACATGATTGCCGGCAGTCGGCGACGAAAGGAGAAGGCTCGGCGAGAACGGGGAAAGGCACAGTCGCACTCTGGTGCATCCGCGGACGACGCTGAGGAGGGGTCGTAATAGCGGTTCATCGACGTCCATCGGGCTACAATCCGATAACGCGGTTGCCAGATGCTGCTGCGTTTCAAGGGCGTCATGTGCACTCATCTCAATGTCGTGTGCCCGTCATCTCGGCGAAGAATGGGGTAGTGCACGAAGTGCCAACCGCGCGTACTAAAATCTAACAGCCATTGTCGTTGTCAGCTCCCGTGTGCTATGGACTTGGGCTATACATACCGTTGCAGCTGATTGCCTCATGCTGTCATCGATTTTGAAGATAATCCTTAGAAGGTCTTAAAAAGACGGTCACTAGCGTGGCTCGCTCTATTGTCCGCCATTTTTGTCTCGGTAAACGGTAGACCAATCGGAACTAGTCTTGCGCGAGGCGATGTTCTCGAATACGTGTGGCTGAAGTGGTGGCGGGTAAGGATCGCGGCGCTGAAAAAATACAGGTCCGCGCAAGGGGAGTTAAGGACATGGCTCGCTGGGGCACTGAGGTGTCCCTTGCCAGCACCACAGTAGTGCAAGCAATGGCCAAAGTGGATTTCGAGGTGAGATACACCTAAAATGTCTTGGATTCCATTCTAATTTCATACGCCCTATATCGAGGCATGACCTTCATAGGCCCCCAGACGGACACCGTGCCGATACGGGAGGCCAATGAGCTAAGCTACGAGTATGACGGCAGGTGGGATGCTCGATATAGTAAATGTGGGTGTCTCGATGGTGTTTCCATTCTAGGTATGAACACGAACGATGGACAGGATATCCGTTCACTCGGAAACGGTCATCATGTTCTGATTAGCCACGTTCCTCTTACAGTACTTAATAAGCCCTTTGTCCCTCCAGCATTCGCGCTCGTCCCGGTACCGTTGTCTGTCCTTTCTGTCCTATCCACACCAATCCCTTCTGGCTCACCACTGGCACCCCTGCAATGCGTCTCCAGACATGCACACCTGCCGTGACCCCGCGCGGACGTCCTCGCCAGACGATGAAGACACCTTACAGTCGCTTAAACTCAATCAAGAAGCTCCATCCGGGTCTCCAGGAGATCATTACGAACTGCCCGGCTTTGGACATCATCTTCGACCACGATAACCCCCGCAGCTCTACACACAGCCGCAATCGCGGACGCGACAAGGAGCACGTAGCTCGACCCCCGAATGCCTTCATGGTCTACCGCTCCTACGTGTGGTACACGAAACAGCTCGAAAACAAGGACGAAAAGAATCTCAGTTGTGTCAGCCGACTCGCTGGTCGAAGCTGGAGGGTCTTGAGCGAGCAGGCCCGGACGCCGTTCAAGCAGGTCGCCGCCATCGCCAAGCGCGAACATGCGGAGCGTAATCCGGACTACAAGTATTCGCCCTCGTCGCGCTCGCCCAAGTCCCAGCGGAAACCCGCCCGAGCGGGATCCAGGGCTAAGGGACAGGCCAAGGTCAAACGGGCTCCCCTCGATGGAGGCTTCGACGCCTCGCCGCCGCCAAAGGAAGCTACGCCGGTCCCCAGCGCCGCGTCGCTCGCGGATGTACTCTCCGCCTCTTCCGAATCGTCCCCTTTCCCTTCTTCCCCTTCTTCCCCCTCACCTTCTACCCCACCCGCTCTCAGTCCTCGGCGATTGACGCGGGGGATGTCACCCTCCCCCCAGCTGGAATATCCCTCGGATTTCGATCTCCCAGATTACCCCGCTCGACCCCGCTTCCGCCCCACAATGTTGGGTCTCATTCCCAGCCCTTCGATGTCCATTCTCGAGCTCAATGAAGACGAACAGCCATCCATTCTGGACCAGTTGCCGGAGGTAGGTCGCCTCCCCCCCCAAACCTCGGTCCCTCTCTCTCCGATGGGAATGCTAACCTTCTCTCCAGAAATACGAAGAAGCCGAGTCGTACCACAACCTGCAACCTCACGCGCTCCTTTTCAACGAGGATATCCCGTTCGATGACGCCGATCACAACACGCGGACCCTCCTCTTTGCGCGTACCGAGAGCATCGACTATTCCAGCTTCATTTCCGGCAATCCCGAGGTGAAGCTCGGATCGTTGCCCTCACCTGCTTGCGTGCTGGACCTTCCCTCTTCGATTTTTTCACCAGGCCCTTCCAGGAGCACCGTCACCGACGACGGTTTCAATTCCCCGCTATCGTCTACCCTTAATTGGACCGTCTTCGACATGCCAACCCTCGGCTCCGATCACCCTCTGGACGACACTAGCGTGTTCGGCCCGAATGACAACGACATTTTCGACGCCCTTGTCACCTGCGGGGGTTACTGAACTGTCCGAACTGTCGCAATCGCAAAAGCCCAGACACCGGGTCTGGCACCTGCCACACAAAACTACCCAGCTATTACCTCTTACTTACGGTTGCATTGATGTCACCAACTTGTAGAACCACGATTCCGCTCAACGTTATGCTCTGTTCTCTCGTCTGTACATACCCATCTAATGTCGTGCTCTGGCATCGCTTGCAATTACGCAATCCTTCCCTTTCACGGGACGCATAGTTTTTCTGTGAACTGTGTATCAATGTACCACGTGTTCCACAATCTCACATCATGTTCTAGTTTTCTTTGCCGTGGTCTCCTTAGGGCCGCCCCTTTGTCGTTTCGCCTGGGCGCTGGGCGCTACGTCTTCTATTGAGATCTGCCCTGCCGCCAGCTCCCCCCTGAGCCACTCGCTACACTGCTCTCTTGTCTCTCCTGGGTGGCCAAGCTGCCACCTGATTACCTCAGCAAGCACTTTGCCCGTCCACTGGCCAGGTTTGCGCGCGCCGAGAATTCGTACGATTTCGCGCCCCTGAGGATCAGTCAACGCACGTGGTTAGTGGTTGGGAACTGTGGCAGATCACGGTAGCGGACTTACGTCGAGAATCGGCTTCGCGTCTACATCCTGTTGTATTCCCAGCTCAACGATGCGCTCCGCGAAACGATTGTACCTTTCGAGAACTTTACCCGCATCGTCAACTGTAAGCAACCAAGCTTTGTCATTGTATCGATTGACGATAAGCACGACGGCCCATACCGTTAAAGTTGTCTTTCGAGGTATCATAACACTCTACGAGCTCTTGAATGAGGGAAAAGAGCAAAGATGTCGTCCAGTGGGCGTTGGTATGCGCATTATGCACCGAGTTATGTCGGAGGAGCAGTCCTTGAATCATCGCTTTAGTTGACATGGGATAATGGAGGCTAGTCCCGACGCATACCTATTTCGGCACGCTCAGAAGGAGTCTTGAACCTGTCATCCTCGATATCCGGTGCCTTGAGCAACTCGGAGGCAGAGAAGAGTGCGGGGACGCCGTCCAAATAGTGGTTCTTTGTTCCGACCTTTAAACCCTCGCGTATCACAGCCTCAACAGCCGACCGATTTTTCCCTTTTTCGTCGACGTACGTGACACCCCTGTAAGGGGTGAGTGCGCATGCCATGTACAATCGCGGAATGACTGAAGTCGACGAGGAGAGTCCTGAGGAAATCAGTGGGTGTAGTGGTGGATGACGGAAAAGGGCTGTATCAGGTTGGAGAAAAGTCTGAAGGATAGATGCGGCTGCTAGGGCAAGCGACGGTGATGAGGGCTGAGAAGATAGGGTCGATGCGATGGCTGGTGGGATATGGAATACGAGGGGGAATAAAGACAAGTCATCAAGTAGATGGAGTGACATGAGGGGATTTCGGCCTAGTCGATACACATTATTTTCAATTCATGCCCATCAATTCGTGTGGTATCACCCTACCTCCCAACATCTTGTCTAACTCTTCGCCTACCCGTTCTCTCGTTATCTTTTGTAATAGTGCTGCCTGGACCCAACGAGGACAATCACATTAGACGGAGCTGGCTTTCGGTGGAAATGCATAAGGGCACCTGGATTTCGCCGTCACGAGCTGACTCTTGTAGCTCAGACACAATTTCGAAGCCGAATCGACTGGCAAATCGAACACAACGGATGACCCGCAAAGGGTCATCCAAGAATGTCTGTTTTGGAGGGAGAGGCGTCCGAATGATCCCATTTTTCAAGTCATCGAGGCCCTGAGGCCGCCATTCAATCAATGTTTCTGCGCGCGGAGAACGGAGGTTACATTACTGCAATGGTCCTCGACGGACCTTGTATGCACATTGTAGAATAGCGAGTTTATTGTAGTGTCACGACGTAACGCGTCTTGCAGCGGCGTGCCAAACGTCTAGAACTGTATCGAATACACGGAAAAGTAACCATTAGGATGGGTAACTCACGACATTCGTGGGTATGCGGCTATCATCAGCATATGCCTCGTCCCGTAAATTCACAAAGTCAAGATCAAGGCCTAGAACGGTAGTCTTGGCCGTCTCTAGGTGCTTCGACTGTCCAGGATTGCCCTTGACAACAGCCACTGACTTCACAGGTAGATGCTTGTGCCTGCTAGCGAACTCCGTAAACTGAAGAGCGAACGCGTGACCGGTCATGTTCTCGAGCGCGATATCTATGTCATGACTGTCGGATCCTAAAAGCTGCAAGTGGTCGACATCATCCGACGGTCCTAGCAGGGACCCAACGCACCTTATCCCGCACCCATCCTCCCGCGATACGGCACGAAGTGTGCGTGCCCTTGTCGGCCAGGTACTTGGTGCAGTCGTCCAAGAGGGTACAGAGTTGTGACTCGACCTCGGTAAGACGGATGTCAAGGCGGTCGGGAATGGGAATTGCGTTGCGATCGATATGAGCGTGCTTGAAGGATACTGAGCGTGACATGATGCGTATTTGCGGTCTGCCCAGGGCAAAGGACAGCAAGCATCGACGCATAAAGTTATGTCACGAGACGGGTTTCGTGCAAAATGAAAAGAGCGCAAGTTAATCTCGTGACATGAGCAAGTCTGAACTCAGACCCAATCCTTACGCGCTTTCTCTTCCCCTAACACTCATTTTTATTTGCGCTGTATTGCAGGATTTTTGTCCAGATCGACACACTCTCTAGGGTTGTGCCCTCAAGTTAACCACACAAATCCAGGTGTGTGTGTCATGCGCGAGCGACTCATTTTACCCACATCTCTGTAAAAGATCGCCACAATCTTTGTCCTCTCATGTCAACTATCCACGCGCTGGTGCTACCCTGGGAGGCATTCAGGCCTCCGGATCCTGATATTGAGCTTCCCATCAAGTATTGGGACAATGCCGCCGAACACTGTGTTCCGAGGTTATAGTAACCAATGTATTTGCACAACCTCTCATTTTACAATCTCAATCTCAGGTGAGTAATGCCCACGTGGCCATTGAGAAGTTAGCGTATATTGGAGACCCTCGTGATGACTCCCAATTATATCGTGATTACACTCAACGCGAGCCTACTCTACGGATAAAATACAGACCACGAGGAGGTACAGGTATAGAGCAACATACTGACAGCTACAGGTAATCTATGTCAATCTACAGGACGTAAATGGATCCTGTACAGGTATCAACGACAAATCACATGCCGCGGGTAACTGGCCGTAAGCCAAGGACACTTTGTAACCACATCACAACGTCGCACATCTCGGCATTGTTGACAGCATGACCGAGCCCTTCGTACCGTCGGAAGGTCAAGAATGCCGACGGAAGGCGCAAAACATCACGTAGAAATGCCATGGTCTCCTCCGAATAATATGTGGGTATCTCGGCATCACTCCTGCCGTGTCCACAGAAAATTGGCAGGTATGGCTCTGTGTGGACGATTTGCTGCGGGGATGTTAGCGCTCGCCAAATCGGTACCATCCAGCTGGCACTGACCTCGCGCCCACATTGGGGTATCCAGCCTCCTAGGCTTATCACGCCGCCAAGCTCATGCAGTGTTGTCAGCGCTACGAGTAGGCTGAGGGCTGCGCCTTGACTGAAACCCATAAGGACGATACGACGAGGGTCGATACCGCTATGAGCCTGAATCCATGCTTCCACACTGGAGACAGAGGAGGCTATGGCAGCACCGTCCCACTCGTTGGAGGCCGGTGGAAGGGATCGAATATCAAACCAGCTTGGACGATGCTGGCCGGCATTTAAACTCACAGGCCTAGTGGGTCTGCGGTAGCGGATACGTCAGGGCTGCGCGGGAGCGTGCATCTGGAAAACATACGCTTGAGGCAGGACCCATTCAACGTTTGGCAATTGTGTTGCCATCCATTGGATCATTCCATACCACGCAACGTTGGTCTGCCCGAGTCCCTGGGAACTGTAAGTGTTGGTCGGGAATTTATGTGAGGAGCGGCATACGTGTAAGAATATCACCGTCGCCGTTCGCTGAGCCGAGGCGGGGATTTTTAGCGGGTTGCCTGGGGGCATCCTCCCTAAGTTCTACAGGTATATACAATGTCCAGGTTCATTGAAATCAGGAAAGCACAACCATATATATTTTATGACTTGGTCCCATTGACACAGCCCCGAGCACAGAGTCCTGAGACTGTTCGAGCCATCCTCTGTTGCGCAGTCAATGACTGCGGTCTCAGTGAGAGCAACGGAGGCGGGGAGTTATGCCTTTCGGATTTAGCGCTGTGCAGCGAGAAGCGACCCACGTGGGAATTGCAAATGAGGTGATGAGGTAATTCAGCTGCAGCGCACAACCTCTGCTCTCCTGCTGCTGCCGCCCACAGCTCTCGGCCACCGTCTCTCCCTTTCAAATCTTTGCACCGCCCCCGTACATACTTACCTTCCTTTTTCCTAATGGGCAATCTTTTCTCTTGCTGCGAGTCTTGTTGTACGTATACCTTTCAAACCTCTCGTACTCGCACTGATCTCTGGGCGCTCCTCCCCTTCGCGTTTCAGTCCGGTCTCGTAACTCCCAATCGTATGAACCTTTGCTGCTAGAGAATGAGCGAGAGGCAGTGGCCGACCTCCTCCAGTACCTCGAAAGTGCGTATCCTCTTGCTTTCAGGTGTCTAATATCCTCATCGCTACCCTCGCATATGCAAATTTCAAAGACCGGACGACGACCAATTTTTTCGCTGGTTCTCCACTTTCCGCGCTGACCACACTCTCCTTTTCCGACAATGTCGACCTCCAGCGCAGCGCGGCGCTTGCATTTGCTGAGATCACCGAAAAAGAAGTCCGTCCTGTCGGCCGCGACACACTCGACCCTATCCTTTTCCTCCTCTCCAGCCATGACACTGAGGTCCAGCGGGCAGCCAGTGCTGCTCTCGGCAACTTAGCCGTGAACAGTGGGTTTAAATTGTATCTCTTAGTTCTCTCCGGTTGGTGACCCATGACTAGCTGAGAATAAGTTGCTCATTGTCAAGTTGGGCGGGCTCGAGCCACTCATACGTCAGATGCTCAGTCCCAATGTGGAGGTGCAATGCAATGCAGTCGGATGCGTAACCAATCTTGCAACACATGGTGTGCCTTTGATTTTGCTCTGCCATCCCGCTCAAGCAACTGACATTCTTTCTTAGACGATAACAAGACGAAGATTGCCAAGTCCGGTGCTCTCGTCCCCCTTACTCGGCTAGCCCGATCCAAGGACATGCGGGTCCAACGAAATGCGACTGGTGCGCTGCTCAATATGACCCATTCAGGTTCGTTCAACATCCCGATTACTCACTTGAAGCCCGTTGAAGAAAACCCTTGTGCCATTTTTTCCAGATGAGAACAGGCAGCAACTGGTAAATGCGGGTGCCATCCCCGTCCTTGTCGGCCTGCTCAATTCTCCTGACACGGACGTTCAATACTACTGTACGACTGCCTTGAGCAATATTGCTGTCGATGGTCCGTTGCCCTATCTTATTGTCTTGGCGCCATGGCGGAGTTTACTGATAAAGCCAAATTTGGCCTCCTTCAGGCTCAAACCGGAAAAAATTGGCACAAAATGAACCAAAGTTGGTGACGAGTTTGGTTCAGCTCATGGACAGCACAAGTTTGAAGGTCCAATGCCAGGCGGCGCTGGCATTACGGAATCTCGCGAGTGATGGTGCGTGTTTTCTTCGTCAGCCCATGTGCTTGCTAAATGTAACGTTGTTTGCGCAGAGAAGTACCAGCTCGAAATTGTCAAGGCAGACGGTCTACATCCCCTTCTTCGCCTTTTGCAGTCTACCTACCTTCCGCTTATCCTTTCGTCCGCCGCTTGTGTGCGCAATGTATCCATTCATCCTCAAAACGAGTCGCCGATAATCGAGTCCGGCTTCTTGCAACCCCTCATCAATCTCCTCTCGTTCAAGGACAACGAGGAGGTACAATGTCATGCGATCTCGACGTTGCGCAACCTCGCAGCCAGCTCAGAGAAGAATAAACTCGCGATCGTCAAAGCGGGAGCGGTGCACTCAATTAAGGAGCTTGTTTTAGATGTGCCGATGAACGTGCAAAGCGAGATGACGGCATGTGTTGCAGTGCTGGCATTGAGCGATGACTTGAAGGGACAGCTGTTGGAAATGGGGATCTGCGAAGTCCTTATACCACTTACGAATTCGCCCAGCTCAGAAGTTCAAGGGAACAGCGCAGCGGCGCTTGGGAATCTGTCTTCTAAGGGTTAGGGTTCCACAACGCGACTGATCCTCGTTCGTCACACTGATGACTTTTCTTTGTATCAGATGGTCGTGCGGCTTCTGATGACTATTCTGCCTTCAATGACGTATGGGAAAAGCCGGAAGGGGGCATGCACCAGTATCTCCATCGATTTTTGAGCAGCCCCGATGCCACTTTTCAGCATATTGCCGTTTGGACCATTATGCAACTTTTGGAGTCGGGGGGTTAGAATAAAGTTCCTATGCTGTCTCTGAAAATCATGGCTGATTTATCTTTTAGACCCCTTGCTGATGAGCAACATCCGCTCGTCCAGTCTGCTCGTTCCTAATGTCCGCGAACTAGCAATCTCGCGTTCCGTGACGCCGACGTCATCTACTGGTGGGACGCCACACTCGCATCGGTCTCAGGCGCGTTCGTACCAGGAGACTGAGACAGGGGATGGCCAAGGGGAGATTCAAGAGCTGGCACGGAAGATCTTGTACATTGTGGATGGGGACGAACCGGCACCTGCTAGCTCAGCGCCGTCACATGTGCAACCAGGGTCGTCTGTCGGACGTGAGTCGAACGGTAGTGGTATGGACCATGAAGAGCTGAGGAGGAGCGTACGTGATGCACTGGGAGGCGGTTCCCGCGGCCAGTATCACTGACCTTTCCTGGGACTCTTGATTTTATTTTTGTGATTCACATTCTGGATGGGAGACGAGATGCCTCCCATTTTTCTTCTTTCTCATGATTATTATTTGGTCTGCTTCACATGTGTATGACTTGTTCGTTCTCGTTTTTTGTCGCTCATACAGACCAGCGCTGTTATCGATCATGGACCCAGGGTGATTTAAGCATGTGGGAGTTAGCCTCCGTTCCATTCTATCCCTGTGAATCGGGTGAAAAGAGGGATTGAACGATTGAACGAATCCACGTGGTGGCTGTGTCGAATCAGTCACGTCACTCGATCACAGGTTGACCGTCATTGTTTCTGGATGAGTTCCCAATTGCCAGCATTGGTCCTTCTTTGCCATCGAAGCACAAGGCGTGCATAACGTACACGCATACGACCCGTTGTTCACCCCCGCCGCCTCCTGTAGTCACACAGCGCACAATGCACGCGTTTCACCCCCCGGGTCCGTGGCTGCCTCGTGCCCATAAATTTGTTTGTGCGACACGTCCCTAACCTTGCAATTGATGGGATTTATACCACTCTGCCGTCCCGCCGGCCTTTTCCCGTATATCACCCCACCCCCGTTTTCTATTCCTTCTCTTTCTCTTCATTCCCTCACACTTGATTGGGGTCCACGGCTGTGCCCTGGCCCTCTCTTTATCCACTCTCTGCGAATACATTTATTCTCTCTATCTTGTCCTTCCGTTCATTGTTCCTCCACTAGACAATGCGTTTCTCCCTCGACGTTTTCCTCGTCCTTGCGCTTGCGCATACCTTCGTGGGGCTCACCAACGCT